>Ga0325411_1000244_pt1 | contig 54602 bp, 38 predicted proteins | sample PopdelMetagenome_13_FD_206181 | JGI IMG/M metagenome (GOLD analysis project Ga0325411, IMG submission 206181) | Populus deltoides microbial communities from Bellville, Georgia, United States - Xylem-PdIQD-R4 | ecosystem: Host-associated > Plants > Phyllosphere > Stem > Wood/Secondary xylem... | reverse complement strand
ATTGAAATACATGATGCAGTATCGAAGCACCAAACGAGTTGCTAAGGTTCGTCCATCTTGATTGAGAAACATGTCGTTCTCCAACGGAGGATGAGAATTTATCATGGTGGTTCTTGTCTGTTCATGGGGTGGATGAGAAAGAAAGAGGGTGGGAGGAGGAGGTGGCGAAATGCTTGCAGAATCTAGTGAAATGGTTTCTCCATCTAACTGGAGAAAGAGGGTTAATGGTTAGATTGAAATACATGATGCAGTATCGAAGCACCAAACGAGTTGCTAAGGTTCGTCCATCTTGATTGAGAAACATGTCGTTCTCCAACGGAGGATGAGAATTTATCATGGTGGTTCTTGTCTGTTCATGGTGTGGATGAGAAAGAAAGAGGGTGGGAGGAGGAGGTGGCGAAATGCTTGCAGAATCTAGTGAAATGGTTTCTCCATCTAACTGGCTTCGTTGATTTCATTCTTTTTTCAAGTTTTGTAGTTTTTTTGTATGAGTTTTCCTCGTAGTGGAGCTTTGAGAATTGGATATTAGAGCGTGGACTAATTTAATAGTTTAACTTATAAGAATTATTATAGAAATATAATTGCAATGATGTAAATAATTTAATTCTTTATTGAATTTTTTAGAGTACACATGTATATGTAAAGTATTATTACCTTATAAATTTAAAAATATAAATTATAATTTTTTTTAAAAAATAAAATAAAAAACTAAACTTCAAAAGCATCAGGGTGAAACTGTGGTACTTTAACAAATAAAAAAATAAAAAAGTTGACAACACTTGTGTTGCACGTATTAGTTGCTCATCTGCTTTTGGGCAGCGCGTGTAACTGATTCTGGTTGTTGAAATTTTGAAATTATTGTGCTGCCTTTTTATTCAATTTTTCTTGGTGTCCTTTTCCTCACTTAGCATGCTCACGTGATCAACGAACCTCTAGTTTGATGCCAACATTTTTTTTTCTTTTCTCTTTTATCCTAAAAATTCACAATTCATCCTTCAAATTTGATGAACAATCCTTTTTTCTTTAGATTTGGTTTCTTTTATTTATTTTTATTTCTTTTATTGTAATTAATTTTGAAAATTGAGCTTTTTCTCAATTTCATCCTCCTTTAATTTTTTAATCTATCAGATTTGGTCCCTTCATTTTTTTCTTTATGATTTGATACTCATTCTTTTTATTACTTTTTTCTTTTTGCTTTGGTAATTTTTTTATATTAATTTTTTTTTCAATTTCATCCTTCAACATTAAATTAGTTGAGAATTGCGTTTTTTTATTAAACCTGAGTCTATAATTTCACGAGTTGTAAATTTGAAAGATTAACTCGGGTTTAGAAGATTTGTCCAAGATTTCTTGGCTTCTCATATTATTAAATTAGGGTTGCCTTTTTTTATATTATTAAATTAATCAAACTTATTAACTAAATCGACTCAATGATCCGAGTCTTGAATTTTTTTTATTCCTTTAGAAATCCTAGCATCGCCTAAACTCATCTTCTTATGTCCATAAAATTTGGCCCGACCCACTCTATTGCACCAACCATCAATATAGGTTTGCTCGAGTTATTTTTTTATCTTTTTTTAAAATTAAATTTTTTCCCACTTTCTTCGTTCAATTTTCACCTTAGATTTTTTTGACCAATTTATTTTAATATGAATTTCATAATTTTATTATGATCTCGTACCCAAATCACAAGTTAATTACAATTGGACTTAGCTGATCAACGCGTCACCTTCTCAATATGTTTTTAAAATGTAAAGTCCAATATATCACCTCTTTAAACATTTTGAAAGTGTTTTGGCTTGTGTATATTAAATTTTTAATTTCTTAATATTTTTATAGTTTTTAAAAATAAAAAAATAAAAAATGAGCCAATCCACGAGTAAAAAACCTAGTTATTATATCTAGTTCTCGCACGCCACAATATTTTCCTTGTTACCTCGCTAAATCATTTTCTATTTCATATTGGCTGAGTTTTAATAAAATATTACGATTTTATTAAAGCATTAAGTAAGTACATATAGTTAGCGATGACATCAAGTGTACCCGTGGCCTAATGGATAAGGCGTCTGACTTCTAATCAGGCGACTGTGGGTTCGAGTCCCACCGGGTATGCTCCTTTTTTTGCACTTAAGGAGGAGGAGCGGAGCAGAGAGAGGAGACCGTCACAATCGCAGATACAAATACAAGAGAGAAGGAAAGGAACGGAGAGGAGTATATGGCATGCTGTGGAAGGAGACACCCACCAAATTCGCAGAAGAAATGTCGAAGGATTCTCCTCGTGCGTCTCTCCATGAAGCCGTCGCTGCTGCCTGAGATATCAGATTCAACAAGGCAGGCTGCTGGAGCTTGCTACGTTTTCTTTTTACTTTTTATTATTGAATTGTATTGGACAAGTGAAAGGAATTGCGTGTTCGATCCAGTACTAGGGAAAAAGAAAAGGAAAGACTATGCCTTTTCTTTCCCCAAACACGCTGCATCTGCTTCTGCTCCGTTGAGCACTGGTCTTTCTTTTATATATATATATGTATGTATGTATGTATGTATGTATGTAACTAGATGATGATGAAATAGTTGGAGTAAAGGAGAGCAATCTACTGCTTTAGAACTCTGTTATAATTTCTGATTTGCAGGAAGCATCCCTCCTGCTGATAGTCTTGCTATTTGAGAATTTCTAGTTAACAAAGCTGGTTATTAATTTGCAAAATAAATAGTGGAAGTTAAAATTAGAATTAAAGAACTTATCTAAACTTAAATTTAAATACATATGCATGAAACTACACTTGTTATTTTTGTACTAATATATCCCTATAAAGCATGCTTGATGTTAACAAATTGACTGGATCAAACTTCTTGGACTGATACCAAAATCCTAGAATTCTTTTTGTTAAATTAATTGAGATCAGATAAAGAAAGGAGGCTAGAATTCGGAATAATCTGTATATTATGAATCCTTAGTCTTAACCTAAATACAAATAAAGTATATATAAGTCAAACTGAAAGTAGTATTCTACCTTTAATAAATAAGACTACATAAATATTATTTAACATCTCCCCTCAAACTCACGATGCGGCAGCTACAAGTATCGAGAGTTTGCCAACTAGAAAACGAAAACGAGAGATGGAATGCGCCTTGGTAAAGAAATCTGCAATCTACAAGGAAGAAGGAACAAAAGGCAAAGCAATGGTGCCATGTTTGAGAAGATGACGAATAAGATGACAATCGATCTCAATGTGCTTAGTGCGTTCATGAAAAACCGAGTTATGAGCAATCTGAATAGAACTCTGGTTGTCACAATACATAGGAGTATGATGAGAAAAGAAAATTTTCATATTAGCAAGTAACCAACGTAATCAAACAATCTCTTTGATAGTAGATGTCATGGCACGATATTCTGCTTCGGTGGATGATTGAGAAACAATAGATTGTTTCTTGCTCTTCCAAGAAATAAGAGAATCACCTAAAAAGATATAGAGCTCGGTAACAGACTTGCAATCTGTGGGATCACTACCATGATCAGCATCGGAGTATGCAAGCAACTCCAAGGAAGAGGTGGATGAAAGTAAAAGACTATGAAAAACTGTACCCCGAAGATATCGTAAAATACGAAGAACAGCTGCCCAGTGAACAGTAGTAGGAGAAACAACAAACTGACTAACAACATGAACAACATATGCAATATTTGGATGAGTAATGGTAAGATATACCAAACTCCCAACAATAGTGCGGTATAAAGTAGGATCTATCAAAGGTAAACCATCAGAAGAAGAGTACCTTGCGTTAACCTCAATAGGAGTATCTACAGTCTTGTTATCAGTAAGTCTAGCCCGCTCAAGAATATCTGCAACATATTTCGACTGAGAAAGAAGGTAACCTCTAGGTGAGTATGCTACCTCAATACCCAAGAAATATCGAAGATAACCCAAATCCTTCATTTCAAATCGTCTAGCCAACTCTGTCTTCAAAACTGAAATACCATCAATATCATCACCAGTAATAATCATGTCATCAACATATAAAGACAGAATGATACGACCTGCATCAGTGCACTTAATAAAAAGAGCAGAATCATGACTGCTAGAAACAAAGCCAAGAGACGAGATCACAATAGAGAATTTCTCAAACCAAGCACGAGGTGCTTGTTTGAGACCATATAATGCTTTCTTAAGCTTACAAACATATCCAGAGTCATGTGAAATACTAGGAGGGGGTGCCATATAAACTTCTTCTTGAAGATCTCCATTCAAGAATGCATTTTTAACATCAAGCTGAGAAATATGCCACTGACGAATCGAAGCTACGGCAATAAGAGTACGAATAGTAGTCATTTTTGCAACCGGGGCAAATGTCTCCTCATAGTCCATACCATACTGTTGAGAGTATCCTTTTGCAACCAGCCTAGCTTTGTATCGCTCAATAGACCCATCAGAATTAGTCTTGATCTTATACACCCAACGACAACCAACAACACTCTTACCAGGAGGTAGAGGAACCAGATCCCAAGTATCTGTCTTATGCAAAGCAGAAAGTTCCTCATCCATAGCTTGCTGCCAAAGCGGATCAAGAATTGCCTCTTTATAGGAAGAGGGCTCAAAGAGACAATGAATAGAAGCTAAAAAGGAAGTAAATGATGAAGAATAACAAGAATAAGCAAAATCTGGTAGTTTTGTGGACTTACGAATGCGGATGGACTGACGAGGAGGTGGATCCACAATCTCAGATGAAGCTTGAGGGGCTGTAGATGAGAATGGAGCTTCAGGTGTGCCAGAGAGTAAAGTACCAGTACCTGCAGAGTTATGAGTACAAATTGATCGAACATAGGGAGAGGTATCATTACCAGAATCCTCAGAAAAAGGATCTATATGAATAAGATCAGATTTTGTCAGGCTATGAGTAGTGGATGGAATAGAAAAGAAAGGTATATGCTCAAGGAAGACAACATGACGAGACACATAAAGTTTCTGAGTTATTGGATCAAAACAACGATACCCCTTTTTACCTTCACCATAACCCAGAAAGACACAAATAGCGGATCGAGGGGATAGCTTACTGCGTTCTACATGAGGACGAAGAACGAAACAAGTACAACCAAAGACTCTAAATGAGGAATAATCAGGGACATACCCATATAACTTTTCAAAAGGAGATAGACCCGAACTATGAGAAGATGGAATTGTATTAATCAAACTTACAGCAGTAAGAACAGCTTCTCCCCAAAACTCACTAGGAACAAAAGCAGACAATAAGAGAGAACGAGCAGTTTCGACAATGTGCCTATGTTTTCTTTCAGCAACACCATTTTGCTCAGGATTATCTGTACATGAAGTTTGGTGGATGGTTCCATCTAAGGCAGGCATTTGACAAAATTTATTAGAGGTGTATTCCCCACCCAAATCACACCTAAAGCATTTGATCACAGCAGAATGTTGAGTTTTGATAAGAGCTCAAAAAGCTGCATATATCTCAAAGAATTCAGAACGATGTTTCATTAAATAAACCCAACAATAACGAGTATGATCATCAATAAAAGAAATATAATATCGAGACCCTCCTTTTGTGGCAACAGGAGAAGGTCCCCATACATCAGAATGAATCAAATCAAATGGTGAAGATGAAACAGAAATACTTTGATTAAAAGGTAAAGCAGAAAATTTTGCCAGTTTACATCCACTACAATCTGAAATGTCACAAGTTTTTCAAATTTCCTAAAGCTCCTGTAGATGCCAAAATCTCAAACGAGAAGATGAAACATGACCTAGACGGGAATGCCATAAATAAAAACTAGAAGATGAAAGACTCAAACGAAATGAAGACAAATCAACAGTAGTAATAGCAGCGGCTGCAGCAGCAACTGGCACTTTTAACTCATCCAAAATATATAGTTCATTCTCCCTACGGCCTGTCCCAATTAGCTTCTGAGACTGCAGATCCTGTACACAACAAAAAGAACCAGAAAACATGACTAAATAATCACCAGAATCACATATTTGACCAACAGACGCAAGATTCAATTTGAGTTTTGGAATAAGATAAACATTAGGGAGAGACAAGTGAGGTGTGACAACAGAACCAACACCTGCTAAGGGCATAGGAGTGCCATCAGCAGTCATAACAGGAATGGAGGACAAAGGGGACACTGAGGTAAAAGATGAGGAATCTGGAGACATATGATGGGAAGCACCAGAATCCAAGACCCATTCAGAGTGTGACATACCTGAGGAATTATAAGGCAACTGACCTATGAAAGAAGCGGACAATACTTGTGGCTGCAAGGAGAGAAACTTCTGAAATTGCTCAGCCAAAGTATTAGGATCGGTAATAGAGCCTAGGGAAGCTACTGCTGCAGTATTGTGGTGTGGTGGTTTATAACCCTGAGGTGATCAATGAACATTAGATTGTGACTGACTGTCGGACTTCCAAGCTTGATTCTACTGTCTCAACTTAGGACACTGAGTCTTCTAATGACCTTTCTGCTAACAGAAACTGCACTCATCGAAGCCCACCCTTGTGTAAGGCTTGTTCTGATTATTAGAGAATGGCTTAGAAGGTACTGCTAGTACAGAAGGATTTGAAGCAGAAAGAATTACCTTTTTAGAATGAGACTGAAGACGTATTTCTTCAGCCAATAACTCACTAACAACAGAGTCAACAGAAGGCAGTGGAGAACGATGCAGAATTGAACCTCAAAGTCCTTCAAAATCACTGCGAAGTGCTGTTAAAAATTGTACCAATCGTTGCTGCTATCTACGTTCAATATAAACACCCCATGCTTTTAATTCTGCCGATTCTGTAAGAGCCAATTGATCCCAAAGATCTGTCATAGCAGAATAGAACTCCTGAATACTCATATTCTTCTAGTGAAGAGCTCATATGTCATTCTCTAATTGATACCGTTTTGCAAAATTTGATTGCGTGAATAACCGTTGCAGATGACCCCAAACCTCCTTTGCTGTCTCATACTTTGCCAATTGTGTACCTATAAAATGCTCAATAGAATTGTTGATCTAAGTAATGATCTTTGCATTGTTTGCTTCTCATGCATCTATCGAAGCAGTATCTCCTTCTTCAGTATTCTTAGGTACAACATAAGTTCCACTAACATATCCCCACATCTTCTTACCCTTAAGAAAATTTCTCATTACATAGCTCCATTACGAATAGTTCTTCCCATCCAACCTCACACTCTCAGACTGAAGCGAATCATCTCTTTCAGTAGCCATAATCAACAATCACAGAGAACCAGAATGCAAAAGCAGCGGAAAACAAAATACCAAAATTGCAAAAACTGAACAAAGATTGTAGAAACTAAACAAATATCTTCTCAAAATTATACGATTACTCCAAAACACAAAATTTTTTTGCAGAAAATGAACGAAAATACCAAATTGCAAAAGCTGAAGGGAAGACGAAATACCAAAATAATTGCAGAAACTGACAAAATACCAAATTTTATAGAAATGAAAGACAAAATCTCACTCCAAAAACCAGCTCTGATTCCATATTAAATTAATTAAGATCAAATAAAGAAAGGAGGCTAGAATTCTGAATAATCTGTATATTATGAATGCTGAGTCTTAACCTAAATATAAATAAAGTATATATAGGTCAAATTAAAAGTACTATTCTACCTTTAATAAATAAGACTACATAAATATTATTTAACACTTCTCAAACAAGAAAGAATATTATATGTGCTTGAAAGTCTTATTTCTCATGTCCCTGATGTGGACGCTCTTATTGAAGTTAGGACAAAATACTACCATTATATTGATAGCAATGAACATGTTGCCGCGTGTATGATATTAGCCGGCATGTCACTTGAACTTCAAATAGAGTATGAGAATATGGATACCTATAATATGATTAAGCATCTTAAAGAGTTGTTTGATGTTAAGGGGCATGAGACCTATAATCTAACACCCTTAAATTATAATAGCATGAAATCTCAAACATTTATTTACTAATATCAAGTATTGAATAATATGTCTAAGATTATGAGAATTTTTTTTTGAAAATTTCAACAGAGTTTCTTTTGTTTTCTGATGTTACCAAGTTATCAACTAGACTTCATTCAATCACAATACTCAAATCTTCCACTTCGATCCAACCATCCCGCATTATATCCCATCTCATCATACAATATTTCACATAACCATACTTCGTTGTGCTTTCTCAACCTTACATCATCAACAAATAAAACATTAACTACAAAAAAATATAAACTCAAAGGATTCATATTGAACTAATTATTACATTAACATGCATCCATCTTTTAAACATGCCTGATTATAATTACTAAGTATTCTTTTCGAATAGTTTACTAATATTAGTTCCTTACTCATACTTTCTAAATGTATAAATACCAAAAGCAAATATCTTTAGGATACATATATTAAAATCTACATATAATACAATTTACATATAAAGCAAAGATATTACATCCCACAAAATAAACAGATTGAAACACAAAGCCATATTTAACGCTCCGCATCACCTCATGAAAAACCTGTACACATAACATTAATAAGAAATAAGGAAGATAACACATTAAAAATGATAAAGCTATTATGTTCACAATTCTTCAAAATATCAAATTGTCTTTCATCACTAACTTACTACATATCAACATTAATAACACATTTATAATTTATTAATCCTATGCTTATAGGACCTCTGCAACCAACACTCATTGCTTAATTTTTAATTTGGTAATTCACAATTTTACCTCAAACCCGGCTGACCCTTTTAGATAGCCAACAATCAAACCGGTAATTCCATACGAATTACCCAACATTCGGCTATTCTCTATTAATAGCCAATCTAACCGGTAATTCCATATGAATTACCCAACATCCAAATTATATTACAAACAAGTTTCTTCTTCTACTTTTTCCATATCAATATTTCATAAACAACTCATAACTAATAATGAAACTTTAAATTTTAAAAGAAAGTGATGAATCACCTACTGTCTGCTCGTGATGGCCTAGCTCCTCCTGCCTGATGCCCTGCTACCAAAGAGACTCCTGAATCAATCAAATTGCACTACATTATTAATCCATTATTATTTCTTCTACGTGCCTAAATTTGAAGCACGTAATATCTTTTATTTAATTGGGTTTTGGACCAAAATTTTCATTCATTTGTCACCTCATTTTCAACATTTAGTTTTAATCAATTTTGTTCTTTTAACTCACTTAAAGAATTCTTCCATGAACTATTCCTACCATTTATTTATTCCTTCTTTTCACTTTCTTATGATGTTTCTTCACTTGTTCATATTTTGAATACTTCAAATAAGATAAAGAACATCATTTCTCAAACATAAAACAATCAAAACCTCATTCTTTTATTTCCTCATCCTTAGTTACAAGTTCATTTCTTTAAACTTATTCAATTTCTTTCTTAATTACTACTTACATTCACTATTTCTTTACTATTCTACCTCAATTCCATCATGTCTGCTACTTTTCTCAAAATCCTCAAATTCTCATAAGAATCCTAATTTAAAAAGTCAAGAATATAAAAAATTAAATCAAATTTAATTGTCATTATTTGATAACTTACTCAAATAAACTCAAAAACACTTCATTCAAGTAAGAATCTTAATTTTTCATGCTTACCAATCTAAGTTCTCCCAACTTTTCTTCTCCTCCTAGTGTGGCCAGCCCTCCTCACCTTTTTTATATCTTCATTCACTTGATTCTTCCTTAATTTAATGTTCCAAGTCTTTCAATCTTACAAGTTTCAAAGCTCTCTCTCACTTTTTCTTGTTTTTCTCTTGATTTCTAACATTCTTCTCTTGTTTTTTTCTTTTCACATTTTGTTACAGCCCAGTCAGCAGCTTATAACAGAAAAGGAGCTGATTTGTTTTATTTTAATGGCAAATAACCATTTTACCCTTAATGAGTCTTTTTGCTTCCATTTGACGGTCCTTATTTTTTTGTTAGCACTATCGAGCTCCTTTCATCCTAAAATTTTAACCAAATTTTATTCAATATATTTTAAGGTTCCTCATAAAATTTTAGATCAATCTGATGGTCGGATTTAGAATTACATCCAATAATGTAAAACTAGTCAAATTATGTTTTTTTTGTCAAATTTCTGAATTTCTCTATAACTTCTGAAATTTTAACCGAAGCTAAGGCATCATATTAAAAGGCTATACGCAAATTTTTAGAATTTTTTGATAACCCGATCGAGAGTTACAATTTTTTTTTTATTTTACATGAAACTAGTCAATTTATAATTTTTCGCCTAGAGGTTTTACATATAAGGAATTGTTCCCAATCATGGTAATAGAATGTCTTAATGCAAATACTCGTGTGATGTTTATGAATGAAAACTATCTTGCTACTTCACATAGTAGTTCTTGGGTATTAGATACCAGATGTGGTTTTCACATTTGTAATAATGATGAAGAATTAAAGAAAGGTAGAAGATTGCTTAAAGGTGAAATGGACATACGTGTGGGCAATAGAGCAAGAGTTGCTACATTAGCTGTATGAACTTATAATTTAACTTTACCTTGTGGGATGTTTGATAATTGTTATTTTGTTCTAGTACTAGCTCGAAACATCGCATTCATTGTTATTTAGATTTGAATGGATTTAAATTTATTATTAAGAACAAATATTGTTCTTTCTATAACAATGATGTTCATTATGGATCAAGTAATTATACAAATGGCTTGTATGTACTTGATCTAAAGATACCTACATTCAATATAAACATCAAAAGGAATAAATTAAATAATCTATATCTATCTTACTTGTGGCATTGTAGACTAGGTCATATCAATGAAACAAAAATCACTAAGCTATATAAAGAAGGATATTTTGATCCTTTCTATTATGAATCATGTGGTATTTATGAATCTCATTTATTGGATAAGATGACCAAAACACCCTTTACTGGAAAGAGTGAAAGGTCGAAAGAATTGTTAGGTTTGATACATACATATATATTACTTGTGGCATTGTAGACTAGGTCATGTCAATAAAAAAAATTCACTAAGCTATATAAAGAAGGATATTTAGATCCTTTCAATTATGAATCATGTGGTATTTATGAATCTCGTTTATTGGATAAGATGACCAAAACACCCTTTACTAAAAAGAGTGAAAGGTCGAAAGAATTGTTAGGTTTGATACATACAGATATATATGGACCAATGAACATTCATTTCATAGGTGGATATACATATTTCATTATATTTATCTATGACCATTCTAGATATGGTTATATGTATTTAATGAAATATAAGTCTGAATCATTTGAAAGGTTTAAAGAATCTAAAAATAAAATTAAAATACATACTGAAATAAGGATTAAGAAACCTCGATTGGATCGAGGTAGTTAATATTTGACCAAATATTTCAATGATTATCTAAAAGAAAATGAGATTCTCTACACCTTTTAGAACATTACATCAAATGAAATATATTCTCAAAACTAAAACATTGAATGTTTAGCGTGAACCTTAAGAAACACAAAATCTTTATAAATTTGGTAAGACATGTCATGCATCAATGAGATAAGGATCTCTCATAAAAACTGTGAATGACATGTTGCTCATAATTGATGAGCCTACCAATTATTTGGGAGAAATATATGATATTGATTCCAAGAAACAAATTGAAGCTATGGACTTCATGTACTAACCAAATTTGAAACTTGGTTGATCCACTTAAAGGAATAAAACCCAATGGATCTAAGTGGGTCTTTAAGAGAAAGACTAACATGAAAGGCAATGTACAAATACACAATGCAAGCTTTAAGAAGTAGGAATATCTCATTTTGATGGTATAATCAACATATTTCATTTCATAAAAAATATGGATAAACATTGTGTTTACAAAAGGTTAGTGAGAATGGTGTCATTTTCTTAATATTATAAGTAGATGGCATATTATTGTTAAAAAATAGCATATCTTTACTTTAATCAGTAAAGTTTTGGTTGTCCAAGAACTTTTTCATAAATTAATTGGGACAAGCAACCTATATATTGGATAGAGAAATCTATAGAGATAAATCTAAAAGGTTGTTTAGATTGTCTCAATCCATGCATATAGACTAGATGATAAAACATCTTAGCATGGAAGAATCTATGATTGGATTCTTATCTATTTTGTATTGAAGACCTCCATCTAAAGACATGTGTTCTAAGACATGGATTGAGATAGAAATGATGAAAATAACATCTTATACTTGGCTATAGAATTCATTAATGGAGAAGATAAACTAGAAGGTCAACATTGTTTGAATTAAGATTTTTTCAATGAAATGTTGGAAAAATAGTAAATACCAGTTAATATATGTTTTACTCTAAATGATAGTGCTCTAATTTGGAAGAGTTCTAAATAAGAGAGGACAATTGATTCTACAACTGAATAAGAGTATACCCCCACGTTTGAGGAAACAATGAACTAGGTTGGTTCCTAGCATTGTTTATCCAATTGCCATGTACTATGACAATAATAGAACCATTGTATAAGTATAGGAACCATGGTCTCATTAATGATCCAAACAAGTACTTAAGCAATTCTATTTACTTTTATAAATTAATAAGATAAAAGATATAAAGATAGAGAGAGTACCCGCTGAAGAGAATTTAGAAGATCCTCTTACTAAGTCACTATTCATACAGAAGATTAATGCTACATGGAGCAATATGGTATTAGACATATGATCGATTGACTTTAGAGTAAGTGAGAGATTGTTAGTATAATATGTCATGTAGTCAATTGAGTGATTATACGTGATATTATTATATTCATGTAACTACATATTTATTATTAATAAAAGCTTAATTTATCTTTAATATTCATATAATATTAGATTAATGAATCTAGAATAAAGATAAAGTTAATGGGACAAAAATGTTTTACAAAGAAAATTATAAAGTTGTTATAATTATAAGATTTTTATGGTTTATGTTCTTGAAATATTTATATTTTATTCTCTTTTAAATATTGCACATTCATTAGAGCCATAAAGACTAATACATATTATGTTCTTTTCTTTAGAAAATGAAATAATTATTCTCATAAGCTAAGGTATAAATGATACCTAGAACTAATATGTAGGTGTTTATTATAAGATATGTATATTGAACTAACTTGCATGAGAATTCCATAAAGATATCACATGTGCCAATGAAAAGGCTCACGTAATAGTTGTGTAAATGATCCTTAGATTTGAGATCACAAAGTTATCTTATATAGGGAGTGTTATGTTTTGATTATGTTGGTAAATGTAACAAATAGACAAACATTGAATATAATATAAACTATATGAAGGTATTTGAGTGATCAAGAGAAGATTCATCACCCTAGGTGAATTAGGTGAAATGTTTCACATGTTCTCAAATAGTATTAAGTGTTAAATTCTTATATAAGGTGGAATGAGATTTGAAAAGAGTTTCAAATCTTATTCAAATAATCGATGACTATAATGTTGCAAATAAATATGCTTTGACGTAGCAGACACACTCCATGCTAAAATGTCTAAATCAGAATATTATTAATGAATGAATAATAATTACACTGAGAAACCGGTCACTGAAAAATTAAGTTAAATCACTTATGACTTTTTTAATATTTGAGAGATCATGACACATTGCTAGACAGTGCACTTGATCTTCAAATATAAATTAATCAATTATTAAATTAATAATAAATTAAATTATTTGATTTATTTAATTCTATTTGTTTAGAATTATAATTTATAGTTGGGTCAACATATTATGAACCTAATGGGTCACACACATTAAGAACAATTAGTCAGAAATTAAATCGGGACAATTAATTAAGTGTGACTTGATTGAAAATAAATTTAGAAATTAAGCACTATAATGTATTTAATTCAAGAATTACAATTCTAGTCCTAGAATAATCAAGTAGGGATTTGATTGAATAAATTTGTATAATTATTCTTAAATAATATATGAATATTAAATATATGAATATTATTTAAGGGGCAAATAAATATTTTATTATTTATGGGGTTTTTAATATTCTCTATAAATATAAAGTTATGCCTTTTATTTTTTTAAAATTATCTATTAGACAAGAAAGCTATATAAATCATAAAATAAAGCACTCTAGACATATAAATATTACTCTTTTCTAAATAGAGATTTAAAAAATTTCTTATTAGTGATTTGTGTGAATTATTGTTAGAGGCCAGATAATTTGATAATTTATAATTTGTGACAACCCAACTTTCAAAAAAATATTTAAGACTGAAGAAGATTAAATTTTTAAATAACTCAATATTATATAACAAGATATTATTTACTTCCAAATAATTTTATTTTATTATTTTAGCTGCCTGTATGAATTTCGGTAACCCCAATATTATTATTACAGGAACTCTGGCTTGCTGGTGCAAATAAAATAATTCTGCAGACTAAATTCACATAAATAGATTAATTTGTGGATTTGGTTCAGTTGATAAATTCAACGAGCGACTCGGACTTGGATTCGAGGACCTTTATAATTTGGAAGCAGCGTCATCTCCGGTGCCGGTGTGGATGACTAACTGAGCACAGAATAATCCGTGGCCATGCCCATTCACTGAGCCACAAATTGGTAGTGGGTAATACACGATACAGGGCTACGAATCTGACACTTGTCAACCTAATTAGGGCAAATCTTGGCTGTATATAACTGCAACATTTGTGTTGAGACAGCAATGCTAAAATTTAAGAACAGAAGAAAGCAGGCAGTAGTACTTGGAATTAAGGTGTGTTGATCATCAGATTAGTAGAGAGAAAATGCAGGCTGTGAAGGATAAACTACATGATATGGCCGCCATGCGCCAGGCCAAGGCTGAAGCAAAGGCCGAGGAGAAGGTAATGATTAATTAGTACGTACCACGTATAATCAGTGTTTGTTTGCTAATTACTGTATATGGTTAATAATATAATTTATGCAGGCGGAGAAGGAATTGGCAAAAGCGCGGATGGATGTTGCTCATGAGGTTCGACTGGCGAGAGAGGCCGAGGCAGAAATGGAGCTGCATGTGGCCAAGGCTGGGCAAAGGGTCGAGAGGGAGATTGCAAAGCATGAATTCAATGAGAATAATATTGTGCCTCAAAATAATAATATTAATATGGATGGCAAGGTCTACAACCACGGATCTCAAAATGATGATGCCAGAAGCTATGGAGCTGGATGTGCTTCTCAAACTGACAACTACTGCGGCGGCGGCGGCGGCGGCAATATTAATAGTAATGCCGCCACTACCAATCTCGCAGGGGCTCCAGCTGATGCCACTGCTGCTGCAAATTATACCAGTGCTGGTCGTGCTGCTTCGTTTCCTCACAATGAACGCTTGTGAACTACTTCTGTTCTGTCGTCTCTGATCAAATATTGATTCGTCTCTTCTCTCATGGACGTTTCAGTTGAAAAACAAGCCAGTCCGATCAAAATTAATTGGTCGTTTATATTAAATCTATCTATGTTGATTTTAATTCAGTAATTAATTAATAGCTGCTTCCTTCCTTTAATTTTTCCATTTTCTGCTTCATTTTATATATTCAATTTAGACCAAATTTTTATTTACCTGTAAGATTATCTATAAAAATTTAAACTCGATTTAATAATCAGATTTTCTGTTATTATACGTCTAAGGAGTTAAACAATCACCCGTGTTTATAAGGCCGGTTATTTCAGAATCTTTAATTAATTTTATGCATGGGAAAAAATAGAATTAAATGTGTAAGCTAATTAAGTCTTATATCGAGAAAACTAGGTAGAGTACAAGAAATGTGTTTCAATGTGCATGCACTCCACGCTAGCAATGATTATATATGAGATCATCATTCGAAAGAAATTACCAGAGATTGAAAGAAATTAACCACGAAAATAGGTTGAGACTGACTAAAATATGAGGTGCAGTTGCGATTAGGTTTAAAGAATGGAGAGCAAGCAAGTGGCTGTATCTTGTCAATGGCGTCTTCATCGTGCCTCTCTGTCTCTTGCTTTATAAGCAACTAAAAATAAAACCAATTAGGTGCTTACGTACTCTTCCTCTAAACCACCACACTTCTCCTCCCTCTCTCGTGGTCAAATATACACGCCCACTAATTCTACGTACGTTTTTCTTCTTGTCAAATGTCAAAGTTGCTGTTGAACCACCCAGCGAATCTCACCAACATGCATGCTTCTAGTTAAATTCATTAATCTCTTCCTGTTTTATTTTACACCGATAATCAATTCGCTCATGTTTAATTTCTTTAATTAGCTTGCTAGCAATTAATAGCCATCATTGCCGGCGCCTCAGCCCCTATCAGATCAACTTAGACTTGTGGTTGGCCGGCACCGAGTACATGTAATATATAACAGCTAGCAACAAGATCACGAACATGGCTGAAGCTGCCAAAGTTGAGACGGAGAAGAAAGTAGCTGAGAAAGATGTGATCACCGCTGTCTACAAAGTTAACCTGCACTGCCAGCAATGTGCACGGGATATCAAGAAGCCTCTTCTGTCCACCCAAGGTGCGTGCATGCATGCATAGTTAATTAAGGTGGAGAATTGATTAGTCTTCGCTTAACTCTCAAAATTAATATGTAAATGCAATGAATGCATGCAGGGGTTCACAGCGTGGAGGCTGATGCTGAGAAGTCCGAAATCAAGGTTAAAGGGGTGATTGACGTCATAAAAATACACAAACTACTAGAGAAATTGAGCAAGAAAAAGGTTGAGCTGGTTTCACCATTGGTTAAGGTCACAGAATCTGTAACGGAGAAGAAGGAAGTAAAGGTTGAAGCCAAACCAGCTGTAAGCATAGATTAATTGATGCTGACGCAATTATTACAGCTCCATCTTTAATTCATTTCCTTGTATATATGCTGTGCAAACAATGATTTTAATTATCTGTGTTCTATTTTTGAAGCCAAAATTAAGCACCCATTCTATAAAGGTTCACTTGCACTGTGATAAATGTGAGAAAGATCTGCGCGATAAGTTACTGAAGCACAGAAGTAAGGATTTCTTCTCTTCTTTTTTTCCTTTTTTAATCAACAATGATGTTAATTCGGACTTAATTCAAACATTATATAATTATTAGTAAAATTATTATGAAGGTATTTACAGTGTGAAGACGGACATGAAAGCACAAACTATAACAGTTGACGGAACAATGGAGGGTGATAAACTAGTAGCTTACATGCGAAAGAAGGTGCACAAAAATGCAGAGATTATACTCCCAAAATCTGAGAAAATGGAGGAAAAGAAAGAAAAGCCAAAAGTCGAGGCTAAACCCAAAGCAGAAAAGGCTGAAATGGTGGAATTCAAGGCAGAGAAGAAAGAAGAAAAGGCTGAAATGGTGGAATTCAAGGCAGAGAAGACAGTGGAGGTAAAGACTACAGAGAGAGTTGCGCCTTATGTTGTTAACTATGTCTATGCTCCTCAGTTTTTTAGCGGTGAAAATCCACATGACTACGTCTATGCTCCTCAGTTATTTAGTGATGAAAATCCGCATGCTTGTTTTATAATGTAGAAGATTCACGAATTAATTATATATATATATATATGTGTGTGTGTGTGTGTGTGTGTGTGTGTGTGTTTGCATTTAATGCCTTAAATGGATACTAATATTGTAGATCCGCCCAAGGGTTTTCTTTTGAATTATAAAAAAGAGCTACGAACTTGAGAATTCTTGTAGTGAAAGGGACACCTAGTTTTGCAATAATTTATAAATATATTTTGTTTCTTTTTATTGATATTTTTGTAATTAATTAGTAAGGTATTTTTGGATTATCCTTCGCATTAACCGAGATTAGATTCATCATTTATTATTATTATTATTAATATGAAGTGTTTGGACCAGCTTGAGCGCATCTTAACTAATCCCACGGGCCCTGAAATTAATAATTATATAAGCTTTCAATGACTATTATATTAGCAACCACGTGGTTCAAATTTGAAATTATAAAAAACTAAACCTCTTCGTGGAAGCTCGCCACCATGTGCCACCATGGTTATTCCATCACTTTTTAAACTATAGAAGTCATCGTGGAATATATGTTTTGTGCTATGTAGACACTTGCTACATCATCTGGAAAATAACAAAATCGAAGGAGCCTTTTTTTGTTCATGATGCACCCAGCTATTATATATATATATATATATATATATATATATGCAGAACAAATTAAAGCGCAGTACCTTTCTCATGACATCATTTTTATTACATAATTATGCATGTACTTGTTTAAGACAATCGTCCAATCCGTCTGCGTGATGTACAGAAAACGCAATCTGTACAAACAGTACTGCCACATGTGATTTTCTGCAAGGAAGGATCATATCTCACTGTGTGTGTGAGAGAGAGAGATTAATGAAGCTCCTTCATGGTCATCATCATGCTGAATGCTTTTGTTATTGGTGACTGATATCTTGTAGAAGCTCATAAATTTTGCTATGAACTCTGTATAAGAAAAAAAAAAAAAACGATCAAATTAACATATATAGCACTGAGAAATAACACTGAATTTTTCTAGTGATGGTTTTTTTTCTTCTGTTTTTTTACCTTCAATCCTCACAAAAAGGTGATCAGCATTTTTCCTTGTCGGATCATGAAGCCTTTTACCAGCCTCCTCATGTCGACTGCGCAGAAATATCAGTTCGTTCTCACTGATCTCTAACATGTTTCCATCATTTCTCTGGTGCATGATGAGAACAAGAATTAAGAATGTAATAACATAAGCTTATAAGATAATTAAAACATACATATATATATATATATATGCGCGCTTAATTCTCATACATTGTAGTCCTTATGTAGACCGTCGAGTTGGAGCTGAAATGGCTCATCCAAATGCTTCTTCAATTCTCCAAGAAGGGACTGTATCAGGGATGATCTGTTTAGTCAGTATATATCAGAGCCTATGATCTGAATCACTACCTACACTGAATTTTGAGAAATTAAATAGGAAAGTTCCTAGCTACCTACCTCGAAAAAGAAATCAGGAGATACATCATGCTCTATCAGATTTTGAAGCTTCCCACGGATGATATACAGCCTGTTGTTTAGCAAAACTTGTGCAAATTAATTAGCAGCCATCATTTTCTTTATCTCTAATATACCTTAATTAGTTGGCAAAGACAACAGTTCCCAGCTGAATTACGTACTGTTTTGGGCTTTGCTCTTCAACCATATCCTTGGCGATATTTGCAATATCATCTTCCCATCCAGTCAGGATTTCTTGATCTTCCGTGAAGGGATAACTTCAAGCAGGAAAAAAGGGTATAAATTAATTAATTACATTAATGAAGATAAGGATATTAAACATTAAGAGTAATTATACATTACTTCACCTTCCGTGCCAGGAGGCTTCAAATGATCGGATGGCTTGACGAAGGTTGTTCTTAGATTTGTCAGCAATCTTTTCAGCCAATGGATATGGCAATTCTATGCCTTCTTGTTCAGCTATGAATTCCAAAACTTGAACAACCTAATTATAAAGTTAACACCTTTGTGAAAGAAAGAAAGAAAGAGATTAATCGTAGCTAGCTAGCTAGTATATATAGTAATTAATATTCCAGTGCTAATATATAGTCACCTCTCTTTTTGAAGGTGGCAAAAGCTGGACAACAGTGCAGAGTGATCTAATTGGTTGAAGCCTTGAGACATCGTTGCAGCAGAAGAAAAATTTACTGAATCCTTTATACCTCTCCAGCACCCACTTAATATAGAGGAGGGCATCTGTAGATAGCATGTCTGCCTCGTACAAAATAATTGCTGCAAATATATAGTCATTTTTTTTATTTTTTCAAGAAAAACCAGTAGGGATCTTGGTTTTTAATTGAATATATCATAGGAATAAAAATAGATAAATACCTCGGCAGTCATCAAGTCTTGACTTGGGATTAATAGGGTTGTTGGAAATAATCCTCTTATTATGATTACTATGTGTTTCCTTGATGAGCTCAACAATGACTTGCTTTTCATAGCCTTTGAGATCAGAGAGATTGACTTCTACGTGTTGGGAGGATACCTTCACTCTTATCTGTATACTTCCAATCTGTTCCCCCTGCATGCCATGCACGGCCACCATAATCATCATTTTTTATTTTTAATTAATTTATTAATTAATTACCAGATATATGTATATTAATTGAGAGATTAACCACCTTCAAGTTGAATGACTTGCATTCTTCCCTCGCCTGTGAAGGCATGAAGAAAAACATAAAGAATTCAATGAATTGTTTGTTCGAGCACGTAAGTGGGTTTAATTAAGATTAATCAAGGAATCAAGAAAAAAGAATTAAGCAGTGCGTGTATGAATGAAGGGCAATTGGTGTGTACTAATTAATATTAATTATGAAGGTTAAAAACTCAAAAAAAAAACCTGCACTCTCTCCTGTCCAAAGGCTTCCTGAAGCATGGCCCTTATCATGGTTCTCTTTCCAACGCCTGCAGGTCCTTCAAATATGAAATGGTTGCAGTCAACGTCCCTCATCTGTAAATTTTATATATATAGAACAGATTATTTGGCTGTAATGACTCAAAACGCCTCTGGTTAGTAATTAAATTGATCACTCCCACTTGTAATAAATAAAAGAGAGAAGAACAAAACTCACGACACCCTGCATCCTAATGGCTTGATCTCGATTGCAGATGAAATCTTTCAAGGCTTTGGGCTGGTACTTGTTTGCCAACGTAAACTTCCTGTCAATATTCATCACGTCATGAGTACCTGGACAGTCCAGTATGTCACGATGATCATCATTTGTTAGAGATGGTGCTGCAGCAGGTGGTTTTGATTCTGATACTCTCTCCCTCAATGGCTTCTCTTCAGTAACAACTCGTAAGGCATTAACGTCACGCGTCTCCTTCTCTAAGGTCGTCCTGCCCGATGGTTGAGAAGAGGAGGAGGCAGAATGACTGGGAGCTGCAGGTCTTGGCTTCATAGGTTTAATTTTGTCAGTGCTGTTAGCAATTACTGCAGCCGGGGCATTGTTCTCCTTGCACCTGACGTTGTTAGATTTAGAGGAAATCGAAAAGCAAGAACTCCACTCTTGCATCTTAAAGATGAAAGTTGAAAGAGAAGAGGAAGTGACGGCTGTGGCATGGCTTTCACGGCAGGGACTGGTTGGGGGTATTGGCAAATGATGTCTCTCGCGGCTGATGATGAGGGAATAATCGACGAGGCCCTTGTAATAGGGACTGCATTTTGCGTTCTTGTCATGGAGGATGTTAATGGCTTCTTGTCTTCTATTATGTGCCTCGAGACTCTCCTCGGTTAAGTTGGAGTGCCTGGATGACCAATCTGTGCTCTTCCTTCCTGGGAGGATGAAGCGGATGTTACTCCAAGCTTGCCAGTAGGACGACTTGGAGGAGTGATTAGAGCACGCAGATTGGTTGGACGGAGGTAGACGGGGGGCGGCTTTGGATAGTGATGATGTACATGACAGGTAGGGATCGGAAGTGGACCGGGGGATTGCTGGACTCGGTGGCATGGCATAATTTTCGGAGATGAGATTTCTGTTTGTCCCGGGAAGAGGAGGTGGGGGTGACACTATGGCAAAACATAGGATTATGTGTAAATCAATTTGATTTTGAAGGATATTCCAAAGAACGGCGATTGCATCTATGATCAACAAACGGGTATAATAATAACTTTATTATAACACCACTGCTGATCCGCGGGACTCTTGCGACACGAACTATGCAGAACCTGGAGGTCGACAAAGCACCAGCCTTCAGGCCGTCCATGCCTGTGTCAGAGCATGAATTTCAAGCTACAAAAATCGCTCATGAACTGTTTGATAAGAATTCCCTTCTTGATTTGATTCCTACTCGTGAACTGGTTGATTATCTGATTTTCTATTAGAAGCGTGCTCTATTGAAAAGTGCTAGTGTAAAGGGTTCCCAATTTAGCTCTCTATTTTGCCCTTCCCTATCCTCGAAAAAGTGTTACAGTGAAACCAAGGCAAAAGAAGTGCTCAAACTCTAGGTTCTTGTAATGGATGGGTGGATTTCTCAGGAAACCAATGATTCGGTGTGATGACCTCCTTTTACCTGAATAGGGATGAAGATACAAGTCTCTCTAGGCTTGAGAACGGAGCTTTCACCTTCAACTAAATAAATTTATCATAATGTTGCATTGTCTATTCGTCAAACTGAACAGGAATTTGCTGTTTTAGCAAATCGAAGGTGTAGCAAGAATCTTGAATCAGAAATCGAGCGAGCCTCTAATAAATTCTAAAATAACTGTACAGAACTCTCAGATGATAAATTTTACAAAATTGCTAGTAACGATGATCTCACTGAACTGCTAGTCTTTGAAGATGATCCAAGAAAACTTCAAAGCTCACATCATCTGTAAACAAGACATCTCCACCGGGAAGAAGAGAATCAGAGTTGTATGTAGCAGAAGGGTTCAATTTTGCCAGAAGAAAACGGGCCTGAAATGACATCATATGTTAGCAACACAGTACCAAATTAAACACATGTACCAGTTAATTTGATTACAACAGGCCAAACAACCATGCATCTAATACCAAGACACATGGCAATTGATGAACATAGTTTCAATTTGGATGCATAGGCCCCCCTATAGTAAAGCATATGCAGCAAGCTTGTCTTTATTCGGTCAAGGATACAAGGCAAAAACTCTGTTCAAGACAGTTCGTAGAACTGGCAATAAGCTGATGCGTTTGTTTTGAGGGGTTAGTTTTCAGATTCTACAAATTGTTGGCTACAAGCACAAGAAGCAAATAGGAACTAAAAGCCCCTAGAGACTAGCCACGAGGTGCAAAACGCAAAAGCATGTATGTAGTTTTAACATGTAAAATGTGTAATAACACTATTTGCAAGACACGACAGAAGAAGGCCCTTTTAAAAAATGGGGGAAACAATCTTAACAATGACAATTTAATTAGCCTATTTAGCTCGAATGGTCAGTCAAATGTTGTTGATAAAGGTTTCCCCAGATGCTACATGGGTTTGAAACCTCTGTTTACTAACAGGCAAAAAATCAAATTTATCAATAACATAAAACTATGTAGTATATGATAAGAAAATGTTTCAAGCAACGAATTTACCACCATCTATTCCATTCTTAGAAGGATAGAAACATTATCCTTGTAAAGCATAAGACTGGCAAACATTGAACTCTCTCTCAAACACATAAAAAAAAAAAAAGTACGCCAAAGTCCCACTACTTGTCAAATATTTCTCCCTTTTCAGCTTACTTCAGGAAACAGTTGTGGGCCTAACAAAACAATTACATAAAAGCTGTATCTTTTATAAATAACAAGAATGATACTGATGATAGTGATGATGGCATCTTCTTCCCCCAGACATTTTGTCTGTATTGACCAGGCTCTTGGTAAAGAGCCTTGGGTGCCTTGGTAGCAGGTGAAGTGCCTTGCTAACTTAAAAGTGTTTAGCCACGAAGAAACCTTCTGCATGGTGCCTATAGTTCATGTTTAACAACAGTGGTTCTACAGAATGTACATAGTGGTGAAAACTTGAACTTCCAGTCACAAACTAGTAGTGGAACAAAGGATACGAGCAAACCGATGTTGCTTATCAAAAAAAAAAAAAAATCAAACTCATGTTATCCATAACAAAATGATCATTTACAAGTTGCTAACCTGTGAACCATGCTGATCACAAATGACTAAGCGAGGAACTGGAAACCTTTCCTTGATTATTTCATCTGCATCATCATGAGGAGCTTGCAGCAGCTGGGCAAATGCCTGCAAGGACAAAAATGAATTCACGTAAAAAAAAAGGGGGGGGGGCGCTAAAAAAGAGAGACCATAGCAGCATTAGGGTCACCACTCCACAAGATTCCAGAACCATATATTCAGTTGTTAGGACAAAATGAACCAAGATTCCAGAACCATTAGGACAAAATTTTGCAATCGCAAACCGAAAACCAAACTCTGAAGATATTTTTCCAGGATTGCATATATTCAGTTGAAAAACTAATTTCATACACATACCCATGATGAATCATGAGACCATCTGCAGGTAATATCTGATGCACTTGTTTGAATGTATGGTAAGGTGGTTTGTCATCTAGAACAATTTTTATAGCTTAACGGTGCTGCTTTGCACCTCTAACATTAGAGAGCTAAGATTGACAAACTAAGCTTTATCCTATCAGTAGTTAGAAAACAAAGCTGATTTTGATGAGAAACCATGAGGTAATTTAGTGGTTCTCAATTATTGCAGAACAAAATGTGATATGAAGAGGTGGAACTGCAATTTTTTTATAAAAAAAAAAAACCAGCATAGGAAATGGCTACTAAACATTTACATGTCACTTCATAAACTTTGAGAGACCAAAGCAAGTGTTTACTAATCACAGTGATCTAGTCAAGATAGTGATCATCATGCTGATGTCATGGGAGTAAAGTTCATTTTCTGAAGTTCACAAACATAGTTGATTATGTTAATTACGTCAAGGATTTAGGTTCTCTCACTGTTAGGAATGACCTTGATTATATGTCAGTTTCAGGAAAATGGAGGGGGCTAACATTGGACTTAAACTAAAAGACATGTTTTTTCATTTGGTTTATATGTTATCTTAACAAAGTACCTGATGTTCAGGTTGATTATGATACCCAGCTTTCCGCCATTGAGCAATAGTTGCCCCATGAAAAATGACAACAGTGAAATAAGAGTCCAGAAGCAGAATTCTATCAGCTGCAATGGCAGCCACGTCAAGAAGTGCTGGTTCTGGTCCTGAATGAAACGAATAAGATATCAATGAAGGCTGTATCATCACAGCTGAATTGGCAACATTTTCACGATTCAATATCACTCTGAAGTATGCTGTCTCGTCTGGGCTGTTGTTGAAGACCTGTAGAATAATATTAACTGGAGCATATGAGGATTTCAATGGACCTAACTGGTGAATTTTTTTAAGGGTAAGTGCTTAGTAGATAAACCTTGAATTCATAATATTACCTGGACAAACTGAGAACGTCGTAGATGAAACATAAATTGAGGAAATATTGAAAGCCGAGAAGATAGGCTGAAAGAAGATGGACTATCCTTCTGATAGTCTCCAAATCGAGCACAAATATGTATCAAAGCTTTGTCTAGCCATCTTATGGGATCAAACTCAGCCTGCTTGCCACGTATCATCAAATAATGCAATGGCAGAATGGTTAAAATTTCAAATACATATTACTCTTTTAATAAGGCAAGCCTATATAACAAATTGACCCTTTTTCCGCCTGTCATAACTTTGGCATGTATCAGTATCTTCCAGTCAACTGTTTTTATCACCCCTTAAAATATGCTAGCAACAAAACAAAAGCTAAAACAATTTCATGAAAAACGAAACCCTGATTTTCAAAGATGGAAGGTTCTTTCAAAACTGTGTTGACACTCCACAACAAAATGGAGTGGTGGAGTGAAAGCATCTGACATATTTTAAATGTTGCTCATGCCTTTAAGATTTCAAGCCAATTTACCTCTTCCTTTTGGGAGGGAGGGAGCGTGCAGTTACAGCAATTTATATTATTAATCATGCATGCACCCTTATTTTCTGGACATAGTCCATAAGAAGCTCGTTTTCATGCAAAACCTTCATATGCACACGAGTTTTTGGAATTATCTTATATGTCAGCACTCTTGCATACAATCACTCAAAATTTGACCCCCGAGCATGAAAATGCATTTTCCTATTTTATCCACATCCTCAGAAAAGATGGAAAAGTTTTTGATCTAGAAAATCAACATTTTTTTAATCTTGAAAATCAAACATTATCTGTTTCTAGGGACGTAGTCTTCCATGAAAATATTTTTCCCTTTGAAACTAATCAGCAAGAAAGTTCCACTCTATTATGCTAGCAACAGAAGGGAAGAAGCTAAAATAACTTCTTCATGAAAAAAAAAACGGTTTGAAGGTTCTCTAAAACTGGGAAGTGGCATATTCTCAATTAACTCATTCTTATCTTCACAAACCATCAAATAAGTGGCAATTACAAAAACAAATAAAGGGTGGTTCTTATTCTAATATTTTAGTGTTTCATAAGCCACTCACTAGACTTGATCAATCACTGTTTGTTTCTAAATGTAGTGGTGCATGTCTTTCTGCACAACAGAGAGCTTAAAATTTCTGATGCTAAGGGGATCCTAGAAGAAAAAACTGAGAAATTCTCAGCATAAATCATTACACACTCCTTTAAAACTTGTAAGAGAAATCCTCAGTTACTAGAGTGAGAGCAAATCCAATATAATCAGATACCAACATAGATGGTAAAAAGAATGCTTGCACATACTTTGGGTCTCACTATTTCATATCCAAAAATATTCAAAAGCCATCAAAGATTTTATAGTTACCTCATTTTCCATTTTGAAAGACACTAGGCGTGCCATAGCTACAGCAGCTGCTTCTTGGTCAAATCCAGCAATCAAGTCCTAAAGCATATAAAAATAGATTGAGTTACAAATAAAAATTCACAATCACTTAGAAGAAAAGGGAGGGGAAAAAATGATCCATACCCTTCATTAGATGAAAGAATGAGCCCCCTAGCATTTCTATTCCATTAATTTGTGGAAGAAGCAAACATTAAACCAAATATTGAATATGATTTAAAGCACCAATAGATATATTTGGGTGGTCAACACGCCCATTACCTGACCAAACTTTTAGTAACCTGAAATAACATGTGCACAGCCTTCTATCCTTAAGCATTTTCACACACAATATTAAAATAGCATAACTGAGAAGCCCATGTTGTTCTGGAAGATCACAGGAGATATTGTTATTAAAATATATATTTAGGGACAAAAGATTGAGAAGCTTGACAGTATTTTATTCTGCATGACATACTGCCTGTCAACGCACTAATGTCCTATAATACCATGTGATCACCTTTCATCAATAGATCAAGTCAAGATGGCACTTTGTTGCTAATATATAAAGAGAGAGTATCACCGCAATTCATTAAACACGTATGGAAATTTCAAGCTCCCGGTAACAAATATGAAAAGGAGAACTACTATATTCAGAGAAAAAGATTAGGATAACCCATTTCCCCATGTCACCTGAATGCAGTTTTTTTTTTTTTTTTTGTGACAGAGACACAGGTATGGTATGGTCAGAATAGCTCAGTAGGCCACAGTTTTATTAAGGCAACCTGTTTTCCTACTGTTCATGGATTTAAGATAATAACAGCTCATCACGCAAGAAGGCAGATAGGTTGAGAAGCTTGACAGTATTTTATTCTGCATGACATACTGCCTGTCAACACACTAATCTCCTATAATACCATGTGATAACCTTTCTTTGCTAGATCAAGTCAAGATGGCACTTTGTTGCTAATATATAAAGAGAGAGTATCACCGCAATTCACTAAAAGCGTATGGGAATTTCAAGCTCCCGGTAACAAATATGAGCTCCCGGTAACAAATATGAAAAGGAGAACTACTATATTCAGAGGAAAAGAATAGGAAAACTCATTTCCCCATGTCACCTGAATGCAGTTTTTTTTATTATTTTATTTTATTTTATTGCGACAGAGGGACAGGTATGGTATGGTCAGAATAGCTCAGGAGGCAACAGTTTTGTTAAGGCAACCTGTTTTCCTACTATTCATGGATTTGAGATATATCCATGAATAAGTTCATAACATAATTTCTTCACTTCTATTCTTCTCCCACATATATCCCAGTTCTATAGGAACGGCTGGCAGGAAAACAATACATATGAGAAGTATAAGATCAGATATACTTCTTGGACTCAGATTTTTCATAAATACAATTGATATTCTCTTTAATAAAGCAACATGTACACAAATGAAAAAATTACAAATTTAGTAATAATGTGCATGGTAAGAATGTTAAGTATATTATGTCTCTTAGATTGATGTCTAAAATTCTTGGCCACCCAAGACTTTCCTCTTTCTAGTCAAACACCCAGAAATATACTAGTTACTTTTTTATTTCATAAATGAGCCCTGATTATTAATGAGATTGTATTTTATTATATTAAAGAGCATCCCTACTTGTTTTAAGCTCTAATAGGATTAACTAGTCCAAGAAAAACAGATGGAACAACAATGCTTCACATACAAGAGGGCAGCAGAACTTGCCTGAGAACTTCCAGGTCCAGCAACCCATCTTCTTGAGAGGGTTGTTACACGAAGTCTCATTTGACCACTACTGTGCTGATAGCTGTAGCAAATTACCATTAATAAGTCAGAGGTCCATCCATCTTTTCCAAGAAAAAAAATATCAGATAACTGACCACTCAAAAAATCATAAGCTTGGCATACTAAGTCAAAAATTGGAAGTAGAATTGATAGCTTGAGGGTTGTTGAGCAGTAGCATCTGGGCTGTCCTTCTTTGCAATTTCAAATATTAGACATAAAGTTGTAGCTTTGTCCAGGCCACACATCTTCCATGCACTTGTATTTCCCTGGCCTACAACTGTGTCCGAGCACAAAGGACCTTTCTGCACAAATTCACGGACAAGTAAACATTGAAAAAAACCAAGAAGAAAAGGAAAACCACTCAAAGATCCATTGGATTCTACCTTTTCAAGTGATGCACAAGGACCAATAATGCCTTGAACTTTGATATCCTTTGAGCAGTTTACCTCAAATATACCACTACATTGCATGTGAAAAAAAATAATTTCTTAATATAGTTTTGCAGTCCAAGTAATCAAAAATATGCCATCACAGAACAACCTGGTAAATATCTATTGTTTGGTTAGATACAGTATACACTAAAAAACACTTAGGATTAGAGTTCGACATGCAGATCATGCAGCTAAGAAAACAATTTGGTCTGAGGGACATTGTCTTCTATTTATGCTTCACTAGATTTAGCATTTGGTAAATTTTTATTTTGTAGGGATGGGCCCCAGTTATATTATAATGGACCTTATGTCAGGTTTCCTTATTTACGATCATAATAAGTAAGTGATGCAGCCAAAGACAAAGAAGTTAATGAATTACATCATTTTCATTTTTAATTCTTCAACAATTTGTAAGACTAGACTGTTGAGAAATTTCTGTTACATGGGAATATTATTTAGGAAACTTGGTTTATTTAGGAACTAGAATATTAAGTGGGAGTTTTTAGTTTTCCTACTTAGACTTCTATTTCCTATTTAAATTAAGGCTACTACATTTTTCGTACACATAGAAAATGAGCATGTTCTATGCAATCCCGGACTTTGAATAAAGGAATTATGAGTAGTTGATTTAGTTTAAGGGCTAAAACATCGTGCTTTGTTTCTTCCTCTTCTCTTTTCTCTTAAGCAGTGTTTTCTCCTTAATCCTCTCATATTTCTTCTTGATATGGATTCTTATTCTCAGAAATTGTAAAAATCCCAAATCACTCTAAAACACATCCTTAACCAATCCCAATTCCACATACATCAAACCCTAACCCTAATTTGTTTATGAAATCCATAATTCTCCAATCCTAGCTAACCATGGGATTCGGACAACAAAGGAAGCAGAACTTGTGGCTTTTTTTGACAAGGGTATTTTTTGAAATTTCTAGAAAATTTGTCTAAGTCTAGGTTTTATTTTCTATTTAGTATTTTATTAGGAGACATTTTATGGTACTCAAGTTGCAGCCAGTCAAATCCTAAAAGTTGTAGCTTGGTCCATTATAACAAATGCACCATCATTAAATAATTGAAAATAATGTCACTTCATAAAAAAAAGAATTTAAAAAAAAAAAAAACACACTCTCTCTCAGCATACTCTTTCTCTCCCTCTTTCTGCAGACTCTTTCTCTCCATCTCTTTCAAAAAAGAGAGAAAGGGAAGGAAAAAAAACAACACAAACTTCCTTTATGCCCATTAGAATCTGAATTTTACTTCACTAAAACAAATTATCAAGTTATTTAATTATGCTTGATTAAGAGATTAAAAAAACTAACAAAAAAAATCAGAAAAGATAAAAAGTTTTGATTGTAACTCTCCCTTTACCTTTGCAAATCCAACTCCTAATTCACTCCTTTTATTAATCAACAAGAAAACCCTAAAAAGTTTATAGCTTTGATTTCAATTCTTGGTTCATACTTTATACCAAACAAAATGCTAAACTAAACAAAACTCATTTTTCTTTGTCAAAGTTTTTGTACTTTATACTAATTTATTGATTGATATTCCTTCTTTCTACTATTTGTGCATCAAATCAAAACATGCGTACCATTCTTAAATCAACAGAAAGGGTTTGTTGAAACAGAGAAGGGTGGAAAGAAAGGGACCAAGCTAGAGATGGAGAGAAAGAGTTTGTTGAAGGGCGAGAGAGACAGCGTTTTTTTAATGATGTGGCTTAATTATTTAATGATATGGCATCTGTTTTAGTGGGACCAAGCTGTAACTTATAGTAGTTACAACTTGATTAGTACTAGGAGGAATTAGCTTTATTAGGTTTTTCCTGTTCTACATAGACCTAGTATTTTCTTATGTAGGAATCTAAATCCTTTAAGGATTTGGACTACTAAAACTCTATAAATAAGCATGTAGTCTTTCAATATTATTAATTGAAGTTTATGAATAAAATTTCAGCAATTTTCTTTTGATTAAGTGACTCAATCTGCCTTGGGTGTTACTCATAAGAACCCTAGGAGTGAATCTTAGGTTTTGCTATCCTCTAGGTGTGACTCCTAGAAATCCATCCACATGCTTCCTCATAATCCACAAGAAATCTACATCAACACAGCCTAAACAGCCCTTGAAACTTAGATTCAGAACAGCCCCTAATCTGTACCGCATCACCACAAACCCTAGGTATGTCACTAAACCATTTTTTTCCTAATTAGTTAGTTTCTAATCCTTACGGATTGGATTCACAAATTATTAGAAGATTGACAAATGAGTTTTCAGTTACAAGTTGATTTATTTCATCCATAACTGAACATATATCCTTGGGCTTAGACTAAACCCCACACATATTTCCCTAGTTGTTCACTACTTCAATCATCAAATCAACACTAACAAAATGCATGTCGCCACTGCAGAATTTCCTCCAAGCTGAAAATTCAGTCACCCCAATAAAGTCATGAACACTCTTGTTTCTCCTTAAATTCAAACCTAGGCTGTTTTCTTGGCCACTCATGCCCAAGAAAACTATGGTTTTATTACCTTTTGGTTTTATTTGCATAAAGGAATACTAAAACTAAAGTTATTTCCTATTTTGTTCAGAATATAAGGGTGAGTTTCACCAGTTTATTAATGTCCATGCTACTGTTACCACTACAAATCATGACACTAGAGTATGCTATATTCACAGCTAACTCAATTTTTCATGTATAATTGCATTGTGGGTTCAGTGTTATGATGTAGGACAACTTTGGATTACCGTCCCACAAAGAAGTCATGGTGACCTAGGTTCTGAGAATTGAGAATTAGGAATTCTAGGAATAAATTAGGGGTTTCATTGCGTTAGGAATAGTAACCAATTACTGAAACAAGAAAAAAAGGAAGAAAAGGAAGACAAAGAAGAAAAATAGTGCTTAGAGAAAAAAGAAGAGAGGATGGGCAAGGCCAAAACTGTTATTCAGAATCCTTACAATTACATAGAATAATTCTACATTTTAAGGCAACATAAGCCCTTGTTGCCTTAAACCAAGAAGCAAATCAAAAACTGAATACGAAAAGGAAACTACAACTAATAGAAAACTCATAATTAAGGAGTACTGTAGTTTCCTAAATTGTAAAAAGATTCCCAAGTAAGGTATGTTACCAAACAATGAAAGAACAAAAGAAAAGAAAAAAAAAGAATATACAGAATTAAATATCAAAACAAGGAATTCAGGAACATCCTTGGCTTTGGCTGCATCATAATAATATTTTGTCGTTTAATTTGTGTTTTTGAGCTCGTTGCCCATGGTGGATAAGATTGATTGTTATCAAGGTTATGGCAATGAAAACTCAGTAACTTAAACAAGCTTAGAAATGTATTATCCAGTTAAGAACTTGCAAACATGTAGGAGTTCATTTTTCTTCAAAATCCAGTGCTTATGCTTTGTCAAACGGTTTGATTACTTGCACCAGCTAATGTGAATCTAATTGCTTGATCTCCGTAAAATTAAGTCAGACTAAAAAATAAAAATCACATACAGCAACAATAACACAGCAAGCACATGCACAAGGCCATACTCACAACGACCAGATTTATAGTTGCTTTAAAGTAAAGCCAAAAGTTTGGCAAGTGACAGGAGAATTGCAGAGTTTAAGAAATCTCAAAAATGATAATGTGAAACTCCATAGATAAACATAAAAGGAGATTGAAGAAATCTCACTTTGATGATAGTCCAAGATCATGGTCACCCGACTGGAAAATACGTCTGAGAGAATCCTTAAAGACTGAATGGCCAAAGCTTTCTGCAAGCACAACAAGCCCACCAGTTTTTTCAACGGCAACTTTAAGCTCAGCAACTCCCACCTAGGAAGACAGACAAGCAAAAGAAGCGCATCATGATTTTCAATCCATATAGCATTCAAGAAAGTTGCAACTATAACAATGATTATGATGAGAATAAATATTTAAAAATCAGAAGGCAGCATATCAAATGTGTGTAGGGACCAAAAAAGTCGCAATATCATACTGACTCTGTTCCCCAAATGGCTAAGAACAAAAATAATTAGAGAGCCCAAAGGGAGAGTGACAAAGAAAGCATTATGACTGCCAAGCTATCCAGACAAGTCAGACCAAAAAAGATGGATAGCAAAGAGCTCAATTAATAGATGTCTAGTGAATAAGTAATCAACCATGGAGCAACTACAGTATACAAAGTTATTTATGTATTTGACACAAGAAAGCTTATGGCCCCGTTGTTGACCTTAAGTTTTTTGACATGCAATATAGCTCTACAGCACCATGTTATAAGACTCGGCTCAGCCTAGCAGGTCAACCTAGTGACCCGCCGACCTAGGGCTTGGCCTGGGCCAAGTTAGTAGAAAAACCTGGTTGTTTTACCAAAACAAAGTCATTTTGGGTTTTTACCAAAAAACCATTAAAAAAATGAAATGATGTTGTTTCACGGTTTTTTTTTAAATTTAAAGCTCGGGTTGAGCCGTGGTCAACCCACCCAACCTGAGACACAGGCCTTGGACCGGGTTGACCCCCGGGTCGGGTCTTATAACCGTGTTGCCGCATCTTGTTCCAACAACAAAAAATATTTCTAAAACTACAAAATCCATTCAAACAGTTTCAGTAAAAAGGTAAACTAGAAAGTTGTGCTTACTTTGTGAGTGCCCTTTCGTCAAGATATTTGCACAAGGAATACAAAAAAGGATACATATATAGCATCATATGGATTGTAAAATTCCCCTTCTTTCTTCCATCCATACATATAGATACAATGTACTCATAAAGTTACACACACACTAGACCAGTAAGTGCTTGTTGTAAGAGTTGAATATTACCTGGTCAAGTGCACAAGCAAAAAGATCAAGCACATGGCCTTGATGTACAAGCTGCTTAGCAAGTCCCTCGTAGAACTTGACAGCTTTATGATAATAAGGAGCAGAGTCCTTATCGAGGTCCTTGTGAGAACGAATTGGTTCAGAGAGATTCTTTGACACAATCTAGAAGAAATTCATGAGAAATAAATAAAAAATAAATGCCGGTAAAAAAGACATAAAAAGAACAGAAAAATTGAGGATGCAATATAAGAAAAGGTAATGCATGAATATACTCATAAAAGTTACAAGAGATGAAGTAGAAACATTACAATGGAAAATGGGATAACTAACTACGAGAAAACATGAAAGCAGTATCTGGGTAATTGACTATACTGTAATGTACGAGTTAGAACTGAGAAACACAAGTTTAGACACAGCGAAATCATGTAAGATCCATGTAAGCAAGCAGAAGTCCAGTTTAGAATTAGAATTTTGAACCAACAAACATGGTGAGGTATTACATAAATAAAACAGTAAATCAAAGGAAACAAAGTCCTTACAGCACCAAGTCCTTCAGTGGATGGACCGCCAATGAAAGCCAAGATTCTAGCACCGGAACCAGGAACACAAGCTCCTAACAAACAAGCAGCAACACTGAGTGCAGTGCTGGTGCACCTGCTAGCCCGCTGATCGGGAGGAACAGGCCAAGGATCTTTCTGCAGTTCCTCCAGCACCTTTTTTTCAATTTAATAAATTTAACAAATTAATTAAACAACTCCATAAGAAGATTATACTGTGATTATCACAAAATGCAGTGTAAATAGGAATTGAGAAAGTACGGAATTGAGCGTAAATTCGCATTGGGAGGCAGGCAAGAGGAAGCGGGAAATGCTATCGGCAGAGAGACCATCCTTAGCGCCGGCAATGACACCAGTAGGGGGCTTGGGTTTCTTAAGAAAGAATCCCATCTGCTCGAGAAGCTGCTCCTTGGAGACATCCTTGGAGCCCTTAAAAACGTAGGTCTTGGTGATTTCACCAAAGCCAAGCTCGTGAACGTGGACCAGAGTACCAAATGTGATCAGACCCACCAGGGAGTTCTCATGGAGGAGTTCGATGGCCTGAGACAGGGCCGACTTGAGGAAAGCCATCTCCTCCTCGATCATACACGTGTCCACCACGAACATGAATATCATCGGTGACGGAGCGGAGGAAGAGATCGTCTGAGGGTCCTCGAACTCGATAGTAGTGTACTGAGAGAATAGCTCGGCGGGGAGGTTATCGTCCGAGATGGAGGCATAGTGAGGAGGGAACTGGTTACGTTGAAAACAGAAGGGGCAGATCCAGATCTTGGCAGAGAAATCAACGGTGCAGAATGGATTGAGGATGGAGCGGCAGGCGCGGCAGCGTAGGGGAGAGTAGGGGAGAACGGGCATGTTAGGGAAGGGCTTGATCGGAGTGTAAATGGCGGAGACAGGGACCACACAGTTGCTCGATTCTTGCTTGGTGCCCGGCAGCACGTTCCACGGCATTCTCACGCCGTCCTGAGCTTCAAGCTCGACGAACTCCCCCATCGCCCAATATTTTTCCAATTCGATTCGCAGATTCCAAGGGATCACTCCTCGCCTCCTCCTTTCTGCGCTCCAATTCTTTCCTTTTCCTTCTTTCTTTTTTTCGCAGTAGTTTTAACTTCTTGTACGGGTTTTTTTCCTCCCTTAAAACCAAAATAAAAATATAAGTTTGTTTTAGCCACTCATGTTCTAAGCAATTCTTAATCTTGTCCAAGAGAAATTAGAGATTTCAATTGCATCCCGAAGACACTGTTTGACCGTCCTCGGCCGGAATGAGTCATCCAACCAAATATTAATTTCCTTTTCTTCTTATTCTTATGGTATTTGATAATATAAAATGTTCTAATTTATCATATTATTTTCACCAAATTTCACAATAAAAATACAAATTGAGTTATTGAAACCAATATACATAAAAATGAAAATTTAGGTTGAATTAAAACTTAATCCTCAAACTAATCGATGCTTTATTTCATTTCAAGTTTATTTTAAAATAGTCATACTCACTAATATATTACATGTTTAAGGTTAATTAAACAAAGTTCACCTAACAATGCATTAATATAACATCAATAAAAGATGAATTTGTCTAAAACTAATAGCTAGTCTTTTAAATTACAATTCGAATACAAACAAATACATGCAACCCTGCAATAAAATAACTTATATAACAAGCTCATAACTTCAATAACATTTCAATAAAAAAACAATGTAATGATAATCAACTGAAATAAAAATGTCCATAACTAACAAGTTGAGATGTTGAATAATAATTCAGACCAATTTTAAGGATTCATTAAATGACAACTAATCTTTTAAAAATTGTCTGCTCAATATTCTGCAAGTGTAAGCTTGTGTAAACAACATAACACATTGAATTGAGCTAACATTTCAAAAGAATAAATAAATTAATGCATCAAGAAAAAAAGGCATATCATGTTAGTTAAGCCTATTTACTGCATCCGTGTATACATTCTTTGCAGCCATTTGAACTTGTTTTCAAGATTTTTCATACTTTACCACATTTCTCTCTTCCTTTTTAAACTCAAATACTCATTAACGAAGTCATGAAAATCATCTTCAATTGTGACTCCTGGAATTGAGTGTAACTCAGATACTACATCCTTTTCGATCCATAACCTCTAAGATACTACATCCTTTTCGATCCATATACAAAGATGTGGAATCACTCTTGGTTGACATGCTCTCAACAAGCTGATCCCACCTCGATGATAGTTGTAAGCCAATTTTAGAAGTCTTCTTCTTTTCAGCTCGAACCTCTGAATGATCTTTTTCTTTTCTCTTGTCACTATTCCTTATATTGTTGTTGTTCAACATATTAACTCTACTAACTATTTGAGAAATGTCATTCTTGAAATTTGGAATCATATCTCATCTGAATCACTGTTTCCTTCTTTTAAATAATCCTTATCAATGTTGGCATCGCTAATGCTAGCATCAACACCATTATGGCCACTAAAAACTCTTGATGATGGTGCCCATATATACTCTTCAGTAGTAACAATGTTGGAGTATATTCGGTCAAATTTGAATTTCAAAGACGACTCAATACCAATATTTTTGAATTTTTTTGCTTCTTTTATTTCTTACATAAAAGAATTACACATAATTAATGCAATATTAAATAGTATAGAAATTTAAGAAACATGACAACAACAAATGAAATAGTTAAGATCATGAAAAATAACCTGAATTTTCATTTCCTACCACTCATCACTAGCCCATGTTGTTTCTAATTCACTACTTCAGCTCACACCAGTTTTAGAAATAAGCTTTGTCCATATCCTCCAATTCTTTTTGCATCGATCCCATTTGTTTTTCAATTGTGTTTTGGTGAATGCATGTCCGGTTTGTTCTTTAAATGATGTTATAAAAAATTTCCAACCCGTTTTATTGAAATGAGTATTAGGTCTCATTCCCATGTCAATTGCCTTAATGCATAACATTTATGCAACATTTGCTTTGTCCAAGCAACCTTATCCATAGATTCAAAACCTTCCATTGTATCTTTTAAAACATCTAACAAAGGAAACAACCAATGATATCATGTTTATATGCAAAATTTAGCATTAATACAAACATTGAATACTTATTATAAATAATAAGACAAACTGAATAATATAAAATGCATGTTGTGGAACACTTTAGTTATTAAATAATTGACAAGGCAACATCAATTTCAAGACCATGATAAAAAAATGTTATTGTTATCATAATTTTCCAATCTTAACTAGTGCTAGCTTTGAAAGTCTTTGCACGAATTAATAACCAAATTTAACATGCATAATTTTAGCAAGTAACTTCAAAACCTATATCAGACAACATATGATGAATATAAGCATTTATATTGCTCATCTCCAATTATAGTTAGCTGAAATGGATACTGGAAAGTAATTGAAAGTAACACTGTCATATATAATTTAGATACCCTAATAATTTAAATAATTGCTGAAATATAATGTTTTAAATTATTCAACAAAATCAAATCATTAAAAAGTGTTAAACTAAGCTGTAGAATAAAAAAAATTCGAAAGGAAGAGATTGATAAGAATGGAAAGAAAATGAGGAAAACTAAGAGACCTAAAACAACAATAAAAACTATTTAGAATAACAATTAAAGAGTCAAGAAAGAGCACTGTCCAAAACAACTTTATCAATTTAGAAGATGAGAGAGTAGCAAGTTATTGAGAAAAGTGTTGAGATCTTATCTAATAAAACCCTTATAGTTCATCAAAAATCATTAGTAGAAGTGAGAATAAAATAGTACTCTTTATTATTAAAAAGAAAAGAAAAAAAACCCTTCAAAAATCAATATTATAAAAAAAATAGACTGTGTTAAGAACCCTTCTTTAAGGAAAACTAAAAGCATGAGGTGTTAATGCAATGTAGTTTTAATAATTTGTATGAAAAAACAAAACAAAAACATCAAGTTGTGAGAGATAAGTATAAGGATGAATAAAGGCACGTCACATGCTTGCTTTTACCATCGAATGCCTTTTACAGTGCTATGTTTTCCCCTTTTAAAGTGCAAACTAAAAACATAAACGACTTATAAAAGGGCTAACAACAAAGTAATATAATACAGACCAAGGTCTAAATTTCAAAAAGGATGGGGGCATTAGACTTTCTTTTTCAAGAGAAATGCTTAAATTTCTTGCAACTCTCCCTCATTTAATTCAATCCTAACCAGGTTACCCAGTTACACCAAACACTGCTTTTTATAAATGAAACCCAATACACAATTCAAGACTTCGTCTCTTATAAACAAAATGATTATTTACTCTTTTTTTTGAAAAAAAATCAAAACTTCATCAATTATACAACACCCTAATTCAATTCATACAAAATAAAATATTCCAATTCCTTTTAGCTATATAAAAAAATAATAAAAAGCAGCAGCTAAATCCAAGTATTAAGCAAAAAAAAAAAAAAACAAACCCATTTTAGAGCAAACAAAATCAATGTTAATAAACTGACCAAACATACAAAAGTCCATCAAACATGAGTTAATGAAAAAGAGAATTTTTTTTAAAAAAACTTACCCACCTTCAAGAACAAATTTGAATATCAATTGTAAAAGGTAGTGGTAAACAATATATTTTGGTTACATGCAAGTGTTGTAGTTTGTTTAAGGAAGATATAGATGACTAAAGAAACATAAATTAATTAAGCATCATAAAAATTACAATTTATAGTTAATTAAAACAAAGTTTTGGATGGAGATAAGAAAGAAACTCATAGTCAGTGTTTGTTATGAGAGAACAGGTTTACCAACACCTTTACTTGTTAGTGTTTGAGTTTCCCCAATACAAATCTATTGTTTATTTATGCAAAAGAAAAAAAAAAGCAATATCAGAAACATCATATGCAAATATAAGTTAAATTTGATTTGATTTGAAGAAAAATGAAGAAGGGGGTGCGGGGATATCAAATTTGAATTTATAAAAAATATCATTACAATGCTTATTTTTTTGATGAATGAGTTTACATGATCACTGAAAATTACCTTTTGTAGAATGAATCTGGCAAGGTAATCTCAAAGAAATAGAAGGAGGCAAGCAAGAAAAAATATCAAAAGGAGAGAAAAGAATGAAGGGGAATAACAAGGCTAAATTTTTTTTGGAATAAGATGATAAATCTCAAACAGTGGTTAACAATGGTGGTAAGGCAAGATTTTCAGATTTGCTAAGGGTTGTTTTGGAAATTTTTTCCAATAGTTCATTTATCCATAATTTTATGGCTTTTTTTTCTTTTAAGAGGTGAAAGAGAGATCTTCAAGTTGTTGGTGGAGAGGTGAGAGAGAGGTAAAATAGGTGTGGGTTACTTTTCAAAAATTAAGGTTCAATCTCTGTTTCTGGTGGGACCCACATAAAAAAAAGGGTTATGAGTAACCAAACACCAGATTTTAATGTTTTAACACAACCTTACCCGTGACCGCAACACCAAACACCTTCTTATTATGTGGGTATTATGTATCAAGATTCAATAAACTATAGACTTATATAATAGGTCTTTATACCTCTTCACTTTCTAGGACATAAGCCGATTCTCTCTTGGCTGCAATGTGATTTGATTTTGGAGGGTTTTGGTTGGGACTTGCTTTCTCTTCTCTAAGCTTTAGCTGGTGAAGATTCTTATGGTTGCAATTGGTTTGTTTTGACTAAAAAGAGTCATTTACACCTATCTCTCTCAGTTTTCTTATGGGATTTGGGTGAGCTGGGTTGGTTTTGCTTGGGTTTTCTTTTGGTATGTTCAAACTCCTTTAAAGCAATGTTTCTAGGATTTTCTAATGACTTTGGGATTAAAAGTATCATTTATTGTTGTTATGGATGTATTCATTTTCATTCGATTATAGATTTTGGCTTGGAAAAGATGGCTCATAATAATGATAATACATTTAATGCACTACCCACTTAGATGGGCCTGTGCTCTTGCAACATTGGAAAAATTGATGTTTACTGGGTGAGATTGGACGTTTGCTTGCATCTGAGCAATTGATTTCTCATTTGTGTTATTAAGCTAATTGGTTCTCAGCAGGTTTGTGATGTTTTTCTATTGTTCTAGTGTAGTTTGTCTTTTTGTCGACCTTAGTTTGATATGTTGTCATTTTAATTCTTGTTTACTTGGATTTCTATACTCCAACATGTTACTGCTTCTCTTGGGCTTTCCATGTTGGGGATATTTATTTTATTTTTGTAGTTTTTCTATTATAGGTTCATTATTTTCTCTTTTCTTTTCTTTTTTTAGCCTTAGTCATAGTTCCTTTATTGATATTCAATTATTTGTTGAACCGTTGATTATTTTTCGGGCTTTGACTATGAAGAGATATTTTTTTACGTGGATGAATTGTTGATTGATAGCAGTGGCACAATTTATAGTTTTTTTTAAGCATACTTGCCTTTAAAGTAATGTTGATTACAAATTAGTTTTGGTGATGTATTAATTGTTATTAAATAATCCTTTTATCTAAAGCCTCAAAACTTGAAACCCACCCTTTTCTTTTATTTTCTATCACCCAAAATGCTCATAACCAAGTGTTCTTAAGTGGGAAGGTGGGCTTGAATCTTCATGCCTTTTATATATATCCTTTTCTTTTTATTACATCTTATACGCAAATGTAATTTTCAATATTAGACACCTTAATGTCCTTTATCACCCATAATCTGGGTCAACCAAATCATTACCGATATCGATTCCAAATCGATATCATTAATCATCATCTTAATGATAACAAATCAAGGATATATCAATACCATTTTTTTCGGTATCATTAGCTTTCACTTCAAGGATAACTAATTAAATTTTCAGATGATGTCAACACAAATGTAACCTTATTGGCATCATTAGCCTCCATGACTTGAAATGACTAATCAAGTCCATCTAATGGCTGATGCCAACATAATCATGTTGGCATCATTAGCATTCACGACCCGAAAGGCCAATCAAGTTACGCTCAACATTTTCTTATCTATACTTTTGGTAGATTGTCGATGTCATTAAAATCTTATTAACATCATTAGTCTTCATATTTTGGAACAAATAATCAAATTCTTATTCAAGTAAATGTCTAACAATAATGTATCACATTGATATCATTAGCTTCCAAACTTCCTTGGATATCCAATCAAGTTCACAGTTTCCATATTTTCTTTCTCCTTATTACTTTTTTATTTATGGTTCATGAATTGTATTTCTAAATAAAGTACAACTAACACAATTTAAGCAAAGCAATTTAAATATATCAAAGTGTAGGATTGTCTATATAGTGTGCTGATCTTGTACCTCCAACACCTTAGGGTCTGACCATAACAATATGCCCTGTCAAACAGGATTATCACACTACCATCATTACATTAATTTTGGATCCATACCTGGGTCCAAAAGTAACACAAATTTATTTAATATATTAACATCTTATAACAATCCAATTGAAATCATTTAATCCCTGTTGTCGCATGTGTGCGGCGTCGCGGTAAAATACATCCACTCTTGGAATGTTTCTGGAAAAGTAGGGAGACAAGGATTTCTTGTATTTTATCAGTGGAAAGAGGGAATGAGAGTCGCCACCTAGCATTTTGATCACTAGAAACCCTAAGTGGTCTTAGAGATCGGGCACATGGACTTGTTGCTAAAAGGAAGGTATGAGCACCCCAAATGCACCCTACCTAAGGTAAGCTGCATAGTTTAATTGTCTGATATAAAAGTAAGGTCCTGTCGTGTTTTCTAATTGTTAATCTGTCTAAGGTTTAAAAAAAGTCTTCGGTAAAGAGATCTTTACCTTATCGGGTAAAAACCTAACCGTTTCAATGTCTATAAAAGAAATACCTTTTTAATACCAGGGATACGTTTTACGTATAAATTCATGATCACATATACTAAAAGAAAACAAATTTTTTTTTGGTATTTTTTGAAATATTGGTTTAGTTCTCATGACTTTAATAAACTGGTTATTAAAGCCAAAATACATGCTAAAACATATTTTTGAATTTTTGTTGTATGAAAATATGATATAATGTTTTGTTTTTTTTTTTTTATCTTTGAGAGATTTGGCCGTATGCATAGAAATAAGATATTTTTTAATATATTTTTTGCAATGTTTTGACGGAAACCGAGTATTTTAATACTGAATTTATATCTTTATGGTATAAAAATACAAATCAATGTTAAAAAAATTGATAGAAAAATACGCGGGAAAATCACAAATTTTTTGAAAGGATTTTTTCGAATTTTTAGGACTAGGCCGAACCCGACCCAATGCATTTGGCTCGGATCTGGTCCGACCTAGTAAACAGTGGAAAAATCTCAATTGTTAACATTCAACATGAACAATTAAGAGTGAATTAATTCACTCTCCACTGTTCACTTGCAGAACAGTGGAGGTTGCACATACAGAAGGAGAAAAGGGGAAAAATAAGAAGGGGGAAGCTGACCTGTGGTGGCTCACGGCGGTCGTCCGTTCTTGCTAGAGCTGGAGTTATTGGTTTTAGGTTGTTGGGCGGTGGTTTTGCCCCTTCTCTATTTTGTTTTTTTATATTTCTTCTTCTTTCAGTTTCTGTTCTTCCCCCCTTCTCTATTTTGTCTCCCCTGTTTCCTTCTCTGTTTGATATTCCCCTATGTAAAAAAGTCTACTCCCTTTGTCAAAATTTCATCTCCCCTTCCTTTGTAAAAATGTCGTCCCCCTTCTTTGTTTGTCCTCTCTGTTTCTGTTTTGTGCCCCATTGTTTTTCATTTTTTTTCTCTCTGTAATCTTTTTAGAACATCCCCTGTTCTCCAAATCTCTCTCTATAAAAACTTCTCCTCTATTTTTTCATCCTCTTTTCAAAACAATATCTCGTCCCTCTCTTTGTTTTTTTCATTTGTCTCACTTAAAAAACCATCTCTATTCTCACCTCCCCTCTCTCAAAGTCGTCCTTTATTTTTCTTTCTTTTCTTTTTCGTTTCTATTTTCCGTTCTTTTCTCCCTTCTTTCTCTCTATTTCCACTAAAAAATCTCTTCTTTTCCACCCTTGCTCCTCCCTACCCCCTGGCATTTATAAAGGGCAGGAGGAGAGGGACACCTGACCCCAGCCATGGCGCAGGGTAAGGTGGCTACCCTGCCCATGCCTTGGTATAGGGTAAGGCGGCTGCAAGGTTCCTCTCCTTCATCATTATGGGGGTAGGTGAAAGGGTGTGGGTTGTGTTAGGGGAGGGATAGAGAGAGTGAGCGGGAAAATGAAATTTGAAAAAAAGGCTTCTTCTTCCTCTGTTGCACGTCTAAAGGAAAAAGAAAAACAATACATTTTAAAATGACACTATTTTGTGCTTTATATATATATATATGTGTGTGTGTGTGTGCGCGCGCGCGCGCATGAAACGACGTCGTTTTGCACAAAACACGTCATTACATTTAAAAGGAAATGACGCTAAAATATGCAAATTTCTAAATTAGTTCTCAATTTTTTATTTGTTCAATCAAGTTCTCAATTGCAATTTTGATTTTAAAAATCAATTCAATTGTATCCCTACCAAATCCCAATGTCGGCCCTGATGTTGGCTGCTTTTCACTTTAGTCCTTGGTCTTGTATTTATACAATTTGACCCTCAATTGATTAATAAACTTTTAATTTCTTCGATTTAGCCTCTAAACTCAATTAAATTCAATCAATTCCAGCCCTTCTATTTACGCGCCTTTTCCATTTCGGTTCTTGGTTTTGGATTTCTTCAATCAAGTCCCTAATTGACCATCAAATTTCAATATTTATGCAATTAAGACCTGATTTGATCAAATTAACTCTTAAAAATCATAATTTGACCCCTGAACCTTAATTTGATCTAATTAAGACCCAAATTGATTTAAAAATTAATTTTTCTTGCAATCAAACCCTCCATAAATTCAATTAAACCTTCAATAAAATTTAATTGAGTTCATAAACATCTAATTTTGGACATTTCTTTCTCAAATTGAATTTTCTTTGTCAACAGGGCTCTCATCAGTCAAGAATATACTATCAAATTTCAATTTTGTATTTTTAAACCTCCTCAACCAATTTTTTACTGTATTCTGGGCACTCTAACATCCTCTTCTTATTACTACACATATTTTTTGTTTTCTTCCGAATAATATTTTTTGATATTTTTGTATTTTCTCTTTTTATATGGGGACCCAAAAATAGATAACAACACCTACATTATCAAATCTCGACTGAATGACCAGCAACATTATCCTTAATCATCCTCTTGATTGATGATCAACAATAAAGAACAAATATGTTTTCAAAGAAAAACACATTTCTACAACCATCGTGGTTATGGTTACCATACTTTATTCTTTCTCTTTTATTATCATTTTGATCGAATTATACTTATTGGAACGCAGGGTTCCTTTCGCTTTTACACATTTAAATCAATCAAAATCTTTCATTTTACACTTATTTAAACATGATTTAATTCAATTTCCATGATAATTTTAACCACTTTGATTCGTCTTTATTCCAAATTTTAAACCAAACAAAATAAGGGAATGAATTCCCTTTTGATTTTTAGACAATGTAGTCATTTGCCTACCTTTCCTTTACTTTTGGTAGCATCAATTACTGTAAAATTCTAGATCATTTCAATTTGAAAATTTCAATTCTTCTTTAATCTCTTTTGTTGAACCATATAAACAAAGAATGGAATGAATTATTGTTTGATTTTATGTAATTGATACATTCCCTACTTATTTTTCATGCAAATGAATACAATCACAACACAATTTGATAACAATTTCATCAAACAAATTTAAACCCTATGTCCACACCTTAGACTGAAACCTTCTCTTTAAAAGAGGGTGTGGTTTTCTTCTTTAATTTTACATTTGGCACTTTAACCACTAATTTTTCATATAAAAGAACAATATACAAACTAATTTTCATGTTAATTAAATGAAATGAATTTAAACCCTTTTTTCCATGCTTTGGTCGAAACATTGCTTACGGTATGCGGATTATTTTCTTTTTAATTTCTTCAATTAACACACTTCTCAGCTCATTTTCATTCACATCAATATATTTTAACACATACAATAATCAATTTAAACAACCTATCTCAAGGTTAAAATTTCCTTAGCACCATACAATACAAAAATCATCATAATCTATAAAAACCTAAAATCAACTTTTGAACTAAGTTTCTCACCTTTTAATTTCAAGAAATCAAAAGGAATTTAGCAAGAAAATCTCAATTTTCCTTCACTCATTCTTCTACCTTTCTTTAGCTTTCAAAAACACCTTTTCAAGCTCAAACACTCTTTTAAATTTTGAAATCTCTTGTTTGAATCTAAAAATATCCCTTTATAACACTTAATTTAGTTTTTTTTTTAATGTTTGGTTGAAAAGTTTAAGCAAAAAGATGAAATTTCCCTCCTTCTATTTTGTCCCTTTTGTCTGGTAATCAATGCTTCCAAAAGAAGCCAAAACACTTTATATGGTTTCATTTCATGTTATTTATGACAATGTCATTATGCCTAAACTATGTTTTTTTCATTTAATTAGGCATGTTGTCTCGATCAATTTTTAAAATTTACAGTATCTAAATGTTTTAAATCATAAAACTTTATTTCTAATTATCCAACACTATTCCATTCAAGTTTTGTTTTTTGTTAACCCATTTTGTCCTAAGGTTTAATTTACCATAATTCACTTACACTATAAAATTTTAACCGGAGGTTTACGAATTAAGTAAAGGAGTGTTGGATTTAGCCTATGCTCAACAGTGCAAATTATTGTTAGGCTGCAATGCCTTGTTTTCTCTAGCATGCATTTTTTAATTTTTTTTAAGATTAAGGAATTCAGTGATTTTTGTGAAATAGAAACATAGTTGCAGCAGTAATAAACAAAGTTATGAATATTATGTGTGAGAGAGAACATATTATTCCCTCAACTTTATTGGATATGGATGTAATTTTTTCAAATTTTAAAAATATAAATAAATATGAGTCGACACTAGCAGAAATTTGACAAATACAAATGAAACACCAATAGAATGTTTTTCATCGGTAGATTGCGATGAATTTTACAGATGGAATTATCCATCACTATATCCCTCAGTAAACACCAATAGAAACATTTCGTTGATATATACCGATGGAATTGCAGTGAGAAAAAGAAAAAATAAAAAAGCCAGAAAAGTATGATGCCATGTAACTTTTACCGATGGTAAAATTTATCCATAAATATACTAACGAAAATAATCTCTCGGTATATACCAATAGAATTATGGATGATATTATAATATGATTGAAAAAGGCAAATCATACAGTTATGTGACACATTTTACCGATAGAATTTTCGAGGGCATGCCCGACGGAATAATTATATTGGTAAATCCATCGATAATATTTAATTTATGACCTGACGATCAACCCTCCTCCCCCTTTCCCTATTTCTCCTTTGTCCTTATGTATTTTTTTCTACATATAGCCACCCCCCTCAATCTCAACACAACTTAACATCTTACAACAAATCCAGCCAGCACAACACTCAGTTTGTTAGTATTCATATTTTGATTCAATTTTTATTGAGGATTCTCTGCCTTAAGTAAGCAAATCTACCATTTTTTTTTTATAATTTTTAAATGTTAATTTTTTTTCATATTTTTGTATTGCATGTATTGCAGTTCTACTCTAAGGATTTATGATTTGTACATGTTATAGTTTGTTTTAGATTTTGTAAAATTATATTTGTTTGTAAATTGATGAAACTTATGTTGAATTTTTTACTTCGATGTTTTGTGATAAAATAATGGCTTATTTAATGAGTTTGTTTTATATTTTGTCAATTTTATTTTCGAGTTGTAATTTTTGGTAAATGTGTAGAACTTTGAATTTATATAGATTTATAATTGATAATGAATTAAGAGAACTATTAAAATAGATTGAATAAGATTGAGTTAAATCAATATTTTTACAAATTTATTTAGTTAACGTGGTTAATTAATACATGTTGTCATCATTATTTAAATATGTTTGATATAAGTAACGGATGATCATTCATGGATGTATCGAGATTAACGCCAGTGGTTGCGGAGGATGAATTATTGTAATGGGTTTCAGAGTTTTATTAAGTACGCACTATCTAATTCGAGAAATATTAATGGAGATAATATTCGATGTCCATGCAACAGGTGTAAGAATAAAAAAAATTATCAATCTAGGTGTTGTAACGATATATTTTCTACAAAAAGGGTTCAGGAAGAAATATTTGTGTTGGTATGCAGATGAAGAACTGTATGTTCCTTATGATACTATGGTAGAGAGGATGGTTGGGTCAACTTCTAGTGCTAGGGTGATCTCCATGTTGCTCCCTCTACTATGGTGATTGTTATTGATGATCCGATGCAAGCTGAAGCTGCGGCTGAGGGGTAGGAAACTATCAGGGGCCGAAATAAAAGTCAGAAGAGGTACTAGACTTGCAGCGGGGGCTTGTCTGATAGTGTAGGTCCTCTGGTAAATCATATCAGTAAGAAAAGGAAGGTAATAAATGTTCCTATAACAACCTTAAAAGGCAGATTTCCTGCTGGATCATTGGAAGGAGTAGTCACTAGGAATATGGGCAAGTGTAGCATCAATAGAGCATCAAGCAATGGTAGGGAATCTCCTACCCCTTCCCTCTTGTAATGATAATCTACTTTTAGAATGTCAGAGGTCTTAACAACCCTCTGAAGCAATATAAGGTTTTTGGCCTTATAAAGAAATATCGTATTGATGTATGTGGTCTTTTAGAAACTAAGCTTTTGTTTTCTAAGCTTTGCCGTATGTATAATTTTTGAATGAAACAATGGAAACTTCTTTCGAATGTTGATATTGCTTGTAATGCAAGAATTATTTTTTTGTGCCTAATACTATTAATGTTGGTCTTATTTCCATATCTGACCAAGGTCTTCATGTGTCATAACCTGCCTGGTGAATCATTATAGTTTTGCAGCTACATTTATATATGGGTTCAATACAATTATTGTGAGAAGGGTTTTATGGGATGATTTAAGGAGGTGGAGTCCTGCTTCTTTATGAATGATCCTTGGAGATTTCAACTCAATCCTCTCCCAGGAAGATAAACATAATGGTGACTCTGTTTCTAGTTATGAAGTTTCTGATTTTAGAAGATGTTGTGATAACCTTGAGCTTACAGACTTAAACTACTCAGGATGTTACTTCACCTAGTTGAATGGTACTATGTGGAGTAAAATTGATAGGGTTATGGTGAATTCTATCTGGTCTAGCCTGTCTCTGCAGGCTCATGTACATTTCTCCAATCCTGGTGCTTTTTCAAATCACTATATGGCGTCTATTTACATTGGTCCTCGACAGGATCGAGCCAAGAGAAGTTTTAAATTCTTTAATATGGAGGATGATCATTCTGGATTCTTAAAGCTTATTTCTAAAAAGTGGGCAGCACATATCTCTGATTCATGTATATATATTCTTTGTAAGAGGCTAAACTTTTTGAAGGGGCCATTATATAAGCTTAATAGGTTGCATTTTAGCCACATTTCAGAGAGGGTTGCTAGAGCTGAATCTGAGTTAGACTGCCATCAAACTCTTCTGTAAAATGATAAAGATAACATTCAGTTTCTAATGCAAACAACTCAGGCTAAATCTTGTAAATCTTAAGGCTACGAAAAAGATGTTTTTTGGGCAGAAACTAAAAACTACTTTTTTAAGGAAAGTGATAGAAGCTCTTGGTTTTTTCACTCTCTCATGAACTAGAAACATAGGAGGAATCACATAGCAGCTATTCAGTGGGCTAATGGTATATTTACTACACCTGTTGATGAAGTGGGGGAAGTTCTTGTTCAATATTATCAAGCGCTGCTTAGTTCTTCAATGGCCACTATTCTGATAGATGTTAAGGCTACTTTAAATGGTCCTTGCCTTGATGATAATTCCCATGCATTCTATTAGCTCTAGTCTGTAATGCAGTTATCAAAGAAGCTCTCTACAACATTGACAATGACAAGACACTAGGTCGTGATGGCTATTCTTCCCTTTTCTTCAAAAAAAGCTTGGCATGTAGTTGGAAATGATTTTTGTGTTGTTATTAGAGATTTCTTTACTTATAGAGAACTTTTAAAGCAAGTGAATCATTCAATCATAGCTCTTGTGCCTAAATCAACTAATGTTACTTCTGATGCTGATTTTTGTCCTATCTTTTGTTGTAATGTCATCTATAAAGTCATCTCTAAGATCCTTGCTAGTCGTATTGTTAATGTTCTTTAGAGTATAATTAGTCCTACGCAAAATGCTTTCTTGGGTGAGAGAAACATGGTTGATAATATCAATCTCTTGCAGGAACTTCTTAAGGAGTATGAAAAAAGAAGGCCTCTCCTAGATGCATCATCAAGATTGACTTCAAGAAGGCTTTTGATTCTGTACAGTGGCCTTTTCTTAGGAATCTGCTTATGTTGTTTGGATTTCCAGCTCGCTTCTTTCACTTAGTCATGAATGGTGTCGAGACAACATCCTTTTCTGTGGCTGTGAATGGTGACTTGTTTGGCTTATTTCTAGGAAAATATGGTGTTAGACAAGGTGATCCATTATCTCCTTACTTATTTATTACATGTATGGAATACTTTTCTAGGATGCTTCACTTGGTTGCATAATAAGCTGGTTTCCGTTTCCACCCTAAGTGTAGCTCTCTTGGAATTTGTCACCTTGCCTTTACAAATGATGTTCTTCTCTTATGTCGTGGGGATATGTCCTTAGTTGATGCCCTATTTTAGTAGATTCTGTCTTTTGATAGAATGTCAGGGCTAGCTATAAATGCTACTAAATCTTCCATTTTCTTTGCTGGTATTGGAAATGTTGCCAAGCAAGCTATTCTACAACATACAGGGTTTTCTGAAGGCAGTTTCCCCTTTAAATATCTTGGAGTGCTATTAAGCCCTCACGATTTATTGGTCAGCCAATACTTTCCCCTCTTGCATAAGTTAGAGTCGTGCATCCAAAGATGGCTTGAGAAACACCTTTTGTATGCTGGCCGGCTGAAGCTCATTTGATATATTCTGCATGGAGTGGTACAATTTTGGATCAGTATCTTTCCCATGCATATCCTTGTTATCGGTAAGATTACTTCACTGCGTAGGAATTTCTTCTAGAGTGGCAGCCTCACGAGCAATAAGTCTACTCTGGTAGCATGTAAAAATGTATGTCTGTCAATGAGTGAAGAGGGTTTAGGCCTTTTAGATATCAAACCAGAAATAAAATTTTTCTGGCCAAGCATTTGTGGAATATCCATCTTAAAACAGATTCTCTATGGATTCGATGGATTCATCATTACTACTTACCTCAGCATACAACATGGTTTTCAGAAACTTGGCAAACTTCCTCCCCGCTCTGGAAATCTATTCTCCTTGTAAAGGATCAGTTGCTAAGTGAATGTGATGGAATTACTGAAACTATCAGCTTGTTACAGTGCTGACAGAACTCGTTGGGGACCTTCTCTAATACAGCCTATGAATTCTTTAGATATAAAGCTACCACCGTCCAATGGCACAATGTGGTATAGGAGCATTGGTCAATGCTTAGACATAGTCTCATTTTATGGCTAGCTGTTCTTGGGAGATTGAAAACAAAAGACAGACTCAGGGTCATATTGATAAATAAACATTGCATGTTTTGTAGACAACATGAGGAGACATATAACCATCTTTTCTTGGCTTGTGACTGGACCTCTCTCCTATAACGTAAGATTAAGTTTGGCTTCGTCTTAATAAAAGCATGGCTACTCTGAACGATGCGATTAGGGGCCTTAATGGTAAAAAGAAAGATCTTCAGCCAAGAATACGTAGAGTTTCCCTATCTTTGGCTGTGTATTAAATTAGGGAAGAAAGGAATATAATAGTGTTTGACAGCTCTATCAGATCAGTCGATTGCTTATTCTGCAAGTTCTAAATTCTTTTCTACATAATTTTATATTTTCATGAAATAAATCATTTGGCTTATTCTGTTGTGGATTGACAACTGGACTATTCGACCACTATGGATCCTATTTTCTCTCATGTTGATGCCTATTTGGGGTTGCTTCCATTTCTTTTTAACAAGACTGAGACAATTTGCTTCTACTGTTTCTGCTACGATGGAATGTTTGGGCTTTTGTTGCTGCTGCTAGTCCTCCATGTTGTTTTGTAGTGGCAGAGATGTTAGAGATAAATAGTCTTGGTTTTCTACTGATGTGGCTGGGAAATGCGAGCGAGAGGGAGTTTTTTATGGTTCTAATGTTCCTGAAGTTTTTGCTAGGTTAGTCACAGGTTTGTTGGCCTTGCATGGTTGTATGTTAATCTGCCTTAAGATCTGTATGCTCAGCTTGCTTGTTCGTTACTTCCTGCTGCGATTTTGGTTAGTTTAAACACCAATATATGGATTGATTTCTTTTGTAACCATGAATTATGCAGCAAAATGTGCTCTTTTTTAGTTGGTGTATAGGTTGTTTATCTTTCTTTGTTTTGTTGGACAATTGGCCACTGTTTTATGGCTTGGTTGTTAGTATTGGCTTTTTGGGAGCTTTTTCCCTTTTTTCTCTGTACATGTATATGAACTTGCTAGTTAACCAACATGGTATCTTTTGATCTTAATGCATACTTACATTTTGATAAAAAAAAACATGCATGGAGTTGTAAATGACAACAATAATCCTTATAGGAATATGGTTATTGATGCAATGAGAATGCATCAGGGTCATGCTAGTCAACGTCCAATAGTTGATAAAGAACCTCATGCAGACGCAACTAGGTTTTTAATATTTTAAAAGATTCCAAGGAAACAATATGGGATAGTTGCATAAATTATAATAAATTATCGATTGCTGCACATGTGATTATGATTAGTACTTAAAAGTGCATTTTTATCAAGGTTTTATATCATCATTTTGCACTTGCAGTATCAATAACTCTTTAACTAGAGCATGTTTTATAATAACATGTCTAATAATATAAGATACCTTTAATTTATGGTAAATGTTCATCTTAAATGCAGGCCTATCACATAAATCAAATGATTGATTGATGAGTTTAACTACTGAAATTGAGAAGACAAAGAGAGGGCTAAGCTTAGAAAAGAGATGTTGGTTCAGTCCAAGCTGGAACACTATTCGGTTATTGGATCATAACCGGAGCTGTAGAACTTGGATTTAGGTCTGGTTTATATGTATGGAAAGCTAAGACATAGGCCTAAAACTTTCATGAGACTCCAAAATTCAAAAGGATCTTTTTCAAGTTTAAATTGTAGCAACAACGGAGAAGTCAGAATTTGTCCTACAACCTAGACACTGTTTAGTGTTCAGCCCATATCTCGAGTTCTAGAAGTCCAAATGCGCCGATTTTTGTTTTTTAGAAAGCAGAGACAATTTCCTAGAACTTTCATGAAGATTATCTATTCAAATTTTGATGTTTGCAATGACGTTTTGTTCAGACAAGAAGATAAGGATTGTCACCAAGTCAAGATGTGACCACCCATTCAACAATTAGTCATCAAATCAATGGTTCCGAATTTTGGCCTATAAAAGGAAGCATTTGCCATGCATTTAGGCATCTTGGTTTTCAGATCAAGATCTTGCTTCTGCTCTCTCTCTTTATATTTTTGTAATGCTTAAGTTTTGTTTATATTAATCTCTTGTTTATGCTTTTTATTTCCTTTCCTTTACTTAGTTAACTTATATCTTATTTATGTTCTTATCTTGTTTATTTATGTTTCTCTTTTTCATTATGTTTAGCTAAGTTTATTATGTCAATGTGAAAATGTTACACTAATGGTGTAAGAATAAGTATAGTATAAACTCAACATGGACTTTAATGTTTGATACTAACATGTTTTGTATTTGTTATCTTGTTCACTTTTAATACTTTGCTTGTTAAATGGTTAATCTAGATTTATGTTGTATAACCCTTGGTACAACAAATACTTGTCACTTTCATAGCCCAACCGTATGGTATAACCGACACCTGTACTATAAAAGAAACTTGATTTGTTGTTAATATAAGTTATAATCATGAATACCTGACAACATTTACAAGTATTAGTATTTTTCGAATAAGATAACTAATGCAATCATGTTAACAATTTATAATCCGATTGGAACCTCTTTTGTGTGTGGTTTCCAGTTGAGTAATAAAAAGAGTTTATACCATACTTGTTTGAAATACCATTAGTGGATCCTCTAACCTTAACAATTATTTTATCCTTTTTTAATCATTATATCAATATCACATCTCAAAGCTCTCTTTAACTCATTTTCTGTTATTATCTATTTTTTTATTTGTAGTTTATACAGTTAACCTCCATGTGGTTCGACCCCGGTCTTACCGGGTTATTTATTACTTCGACACTCCTGCACTTGGGATAAGATATTAATCTTTTGATCGTGTCAGCTCACCAGTAAGTCGAATCATAGGTTAAATGAGGTTGGTTATGACAAAATTATCGAATGAGCGAGAAACATTTTACCTAAAAGGAATAGGCTAAAAAAGAACTTCAATGTTGTTAGTCCATGATAAAACCCTTCTATCTAGGATACCAAAAAATTAACATGTGTGCAAACTTTTGTATGTTGTACTACTTTAAAAATGCAAAGTCAACCGAGTGCAGAACATGTGGGCATTCTGGTTATGAACCCAAAACTGGTAGGGGAAGGACTCTTGTCACACATAAAAAACTTAGATACTTCTCAATCACACCTAGACCACATAGATTATTCATGTCACCAAATACTACTGAGCACATGACATGACACCAATTACATGATGCAATGAATAGAGTGATGGTGTACCATTCTGATGATGAAGCTTGGAAACACTTTAATAGTGTGCATCCTCAATTTTTAGTGGAATCAAGGAACGTGCATCTTGGGTTGTATACAGATGGATTCAATCCATTTGGGTCATTTTCTGCTCCTTATTATTGTTAGCCGGTGATACTCACGGTATACAATTTTCCATCGGGGATGTGTATGAGGCCAGAGTTCATGTTTTTATCTATGATCATACTCGGTCCTAATAGTCCACGTCAGAATATAGATATTTTTTTTCGACAGTTGATTGATGAGTTGAAATATTTGTGGTCATATAGGGCTTTGACTTATAATGTATCAAAATTCTACTGCCAATGAAGGCAACTTTGATGTGAACTATTACTAATTTTCCTGTTCATAAAAAGGTTTTTGGTTGGAGCATGCATGGTGATGCGGACCTCGTGATCACGTGGTCACGCAACCCACACGCAAAGACACCAATTCCCGGAAAGCCAAGTAAATTAGGTTTGATAGGAGTGTGACACAAAGATAACTTGTACCTAGGCACCAGCACTATTGGAAATGGAGACCCCCACCCAATGAATATTGATTCGCGAACGAGAAGTATAAGGATGACGCCACGAAGACAGTTGTTCTTCGATAAGTCATTTTCAGTTCTTTAGAGAACCAAAGAAAGGAGATTATCCCACCAACATACAATAAGTGCAGCAAGATGTTTATTGATCTGAAAATTGCGTAACCTTACATGTTTGGTTATGCCTTTATTTATATTGACTCTAGACTTAAGAAAACCCTAATGGACCCCCCTTAGGTGGACTTATATGAAGCCCACTTACAATTGACCCAAATAAGTAATAATAACCCAAAAACTAAGAAGAAAATAATAAAAATAATAAAA
>Ga0325411_1000242_pt1 | contig 54727 bp, 29 predicted proteins | sample PopdelMetagenome_13_FD_206181 | JGI IMG/M metagenome (GOLD analysis project Ga0325411, IMG submission 206181) | Populus deltoides microbial communities from Bellville, Georgia, United States - Xylem-PdIQD-R4 | ecosystem: Host-associated > Plants > Phyllosphere > Stem > Wood/Secondary xylem... | reverse complement strand
GCAGTTATTTCCCTTGGTGCCAGTTATTAATTATATATTAAGTTGAACTTTAATTACCTCAGAGGTTTAAAATATTGAACCGATCGAGGGAAAAACGTTGCATGGAAGGCTTGCTTATATACATGGTGGGGTAAACTGTTGGAGCAACACTTACTAATCATTCACCCACTTTTAAGCCATTATTTAGCACTATATATCGGCAAGGCAAGCAAAAGAAACGTATTTCAATGAGCTGTGCTGCAACTGGTATATATTTGCATTTTCCTTCCCTTTAAAAGATTTTGAGTTCATGCCCTTTCTATGTGAAAGAAAAAAACACACGAAATATATGTATAGCAAGCTAGTTTTACTAATTAAACCTATATTTAATTCTAAAAGTTGGTCTAATGGTTAAAGAAATTCGTTCCCTTCCTTTACTTTCTAAGCTTAGACTTTGGACCAACACTCAAAAAATTAAGTTCATGAAATTCCTCTAGATACAACCTGTTTGTATGAGAGATACGCTTTTAAAATTGCTTTGGGAAAGGATTTAATTTTAATTAATGCTCGAGTTGGCTCGATCAACAATATCCTTGTGAAGGAGCATGACATTTATACCTAGACAAGGTAGGTGCCTTTATACATGGACAATATTGTGGCCTTTTGTACTCAGGGGAGAGTTAAGCCTTTCTCTCTTAAACCTTCATTTTATCATGTATTCTTTTTAAACTGGAGTTGTCTACACATATTAGGAGGTATATGAGGCGCTACTGATGGAGGAGCCACCTGTTGTGGAAGATCCAGAGCTCTCAACTGCTTTTATGTGTCCAATAAAGCCTTTATGAACATTCTTATTTATTGGTGGGAAGGTTGATAACCTTCCCATGTCTTAATTAGAGTGTCTAGCATGTCAGTCATGGAAAGAGCTGGAAAATATATGAAAATAAAGGAAAATTGGACTGGTGTTTGTCCAGAATTTCCCATAGACAGCGCCATTAACAAGGTTCACGAAAAACTCCATTAGATTTAGATCATTCAAAGGCTAATGGATGGACTGAGAGCTGAACACGGGCTTCACTAGCACTTGCAAAACAAATCCTATATTGGGTTTAGAAAACCTTTAAATGCACGAGTTAATTAGTATTGATGTAAGAGGAATGAACCCTCAGATATTGTGTTATGTATGTTTGCGAAGAAGATGTAAGAGATGATTAGAGGTTAAAGAAGAGAATATGATCTCTAAGATCAGAACCCTTTATCTAATGGCTTAAGAATGTTTATATATTCATAATCCACACCATACCAACTAGCATGAGATGAGGTGAGTGGTTTACTATCGAATTGAAAAGATGGCATCACGAGAGTTATTTCCTAAGTATGGCTTGTGCCTTAACATCATTTTTATGGCCTCCATTATGACGTGTGAGCATTTAATACATATGCATTTTATCTATGCAAATGATGGCGAGTTTACTAGGTTTAACTAGGGGTAGGATACATGGGAGTAGCAGTTGGATCCAGGAGCATAAGCTTTGCAAGGAGGATGCATGGCCAGTCCGCCAACAAGGTATGTAAAGTCAATTCATGCTTAGCAGCCCACCAAGGAGGACACAAAGTCAGTTCAGAGGATGCGTCGCCGGTCCATTAAAGAGGGACGCAAAGCAAAGTTAATGAGTGGACGTAAGTGTGGCGAATTCACCAACAGGGAAACGCAACTATTTCCCATGGAGAAGAAACCAGTGCAGTGGCTGGTCCGCCAAGAAGGGGGCACACGCGACCATGCTGAGGGGAATGCACGGCCGGCCCGCCTTGAAGGAGACACATGATCAATCTTGATTCGTGGCTGCGGACTTCGAACCCAAATATTGTCCCTCGTAATCAAATACACTACTGGGAGCAATGCATAGCATGTTAAGATCTTTTTTCTCTGTTGATCGAATCGTTCGGTATAAGAGAAAATGCAATGCTAAAACAACCTTACAGTATTTACTTGATAAGATTTTCCATGCATTTCATCGTAGTATATTTCATCGATCGGCTCGCCTTTGCTTGCTAGACAAGGACAGTATTTCTCTCTCTCTCTCTCTCTCTACGCAGCGTGGTCTAACAATTCCATAAAGTTGATATCGGGCCATGCCCCTAGAATGGAAAGGCATCGATTTTGGTCGAAACTGAACAACAAAATGTAAATTGTTTCTTACTAATCTTAGTTAATTTCATTCCATGGCACAGTTGGGACCTGATGGCTTGTTTCGGTATAGGCTGGCCCCACAAATTGAGTTTGTTTGCATGCCATTTTTTATTTTTTATTCTACACTCAACAAGAAACATCATTGCCAATAAATTTGTAGTTCAGCAGTGATCGTGTCAGCCTTTTCTAAGATGTCTTAAATTTGAATTTTTCTTGTGTAAAGAAAAAGGTATTTTTTAATTCCTATTATTCAATTCAAATTAACAATATTAATTAGAAATGAATAAAACGTTTAAACAGCATAATTTCATAGAGTAATGACACCATTGCTGTTCCCATACAAAGGAACCAAACAACCCTTGTGTTTTAAAAATTAAAAATATTAAATGGAAATAAAAAATCTAAATCTAAAACAAAACAAATATTAAATTCAAAAATCTTATAAAAAGTTGACATAAACTCTAGCTGAAGTGTTAAGCAAATATGCCAGTGATATGAGCAATGTTTTACAATTATACCAAACTAAAAGAGTTGTTAACTAGTCTTTGCGCTTGTGTTTTGCTGTGGGGCTCTGCTGCAAGTATGTTTTTTTTTTTAAAAAGAAAATACACGGCTCGAGTCATAGACCTATTTAGATCGAATAAGTTTGTTTTATTTTAATAAAATAAAAAAAATAAAAAATGACAATAGATGGATCAATTTTTTTTAAAAAATAATTAGGATAACTTGAGGAAAAACATTTTTTTTAAAGGGAACAAATGATATATATCTCAATTCACAACCCATTATATACGAAAGAATAAAACGGCTTAAAAAAGAACATAAAAAAATATTCGTTAACCCGAGTTAGCATGACAAACCCGTAACTTCAGTAATCAGGGTTGAGTCAATCTAGGATATCCTGCCAAACATGCGGTCTAAGTCAAGAGATTGAAATAACTCGATAAAAAAATAAAGAGAATTATAAAGTTTTTTTTGTTAAAAAAAATTGTGTTAACTTTTCAATTTTATAACTCAGGTCAGTAGACTTGAAGCATCCTATTTGAAAAAATCATGAAGCTCAATTCTCAATCAATCACATATTGAAGTATGAAATTGAAAAAAAGAATTTCAATTATACACAATGATTTTTTTTTAAAATCAATTAAAAAAATGAGAATCAAAATCCAAATACTAAATAAAATTTATATTTGATTGAAGGATGAAATTAAAAAAAAATAATTTAGTTAAAGAACCCAAAAAAAATAAAAAGAATAAGGATCCAAAATGACATAAAAAATTAAAAATAAAGTTTTGATTGAAGGGTGAAAATGAAAAGAATAACAACTTTTCCAAAAGGTCCAAGAAAAAAAATAGAAATTAAAAGAATAAGAACTAAATTGAAAATTATAATATTTGATAAATTGGGATTGAAGGACGAAATTAAAAAAAATAAAATTTCTACAAAACGACAAAGAATAAATATTTGAAATAAAAAGAATAAGGACTAAAGTCGAAATACCAACAACAAAGAGGGTCAAGCTGTAATTTTCAGGGGATAAAAGAGAGAAAAAAAGGTCAACCAATGACAAACCAGACCACCAATGCCGACACAACCCCTCCATAGAGAAAAGCACACAACGACTCTTCCAACAATATGATGGAATGATATTTTTAGATCCAAAAGATGTTGCACGTGCCATCTAAAGTTTATGCCCTTTCTACATGCCTCTTAGTGCCTTACACATGCATGTTCTTTTTTTTAATTTATGAAATATCAAATTGTCCATGGGCTGACTTAAGTTTTCAAGAAACTTAACCTGAAGACCCAACGATGAAATATCAAATGTAGGAAAATCTAGAAACCAAGAAAACTTCAGCTTATTATTTTTAGATTCTCCTTTAAAAAATCTCTTTAAACCTCATATTTTCTTAAGAACTCTCAAATTTTCAGGCACTATTTTTCTCAAAACTGCTACCAATATCTCTAAAACCCTCATCATTTTCCCTTTTTTTTAACTCTAAAGACTTGGTTCTTACTTATCCAAATAATGACTGACTTGAACACCAATTTGAACTAATATGGACTTTTGGGTCAAAGCGTCTTAATCCTAACCTTTAAACACATGCAAATGAGAATAAAGGACAATCAAGATATGTATGAGAAAGCTAACTCTTTCGCGGTGCTCAATAATAAAATCATTAAAAAAAAAGAAAAAACAACACAAAAAACTATTAAAATTTTTCAATTGCGTCCCTGGTAAGACTTAAAAGTAACCCTTTAATTTCCCAGCCTTTTCAAATAGAACCTCCTAATTTATACCAAATTGAGAAATTTGTTTCTTGGTCCTTTAATTTTTTCAATTATAACCTATTTTAATTCAAATATGTACTTAGAGAAAATCATCATGTCCAATTAAAATCTAAAAAGTTTGTCTAGTGAACTTAAAAATAATTTGATTTTCTTGATTTTAGATGTTTTTGAAAGTATTTTTGATTGATTTTAAAAATAACTCATTGGTAAAAACAAGTTATAATAGTTACCCTTCTTTATAATATTTACAATACAAAGTTTTATGAAAGGCTTTGTGTAATAAATTTGTAAGAAAATATAATGTTTGTGAAAAAGTTTTGAAAGATTATGAAAATCTAAAAGACTTACACTTAAAAATTTTGAAAATTTTATCATTTAAAAAGGTGACCTCCCTGATGGCTTAAGAATAACTTGCTTAGCCATTATACTAGTCGAATTGAAACTTTTGATAATCAGATGTGATTATTCTTTGTACAAGTTAAATTTTACCACATAATAATTTGTTTGATATTAATTAGTTTGACTTCTCTTGATGGTTTGAACTCCACTGTTGTAAGATCAGTCTTTTGGCACTATTTGAAATTTAGTAAGTGAAGATCTACCTTTTGGTACTTTTCATGATGGTTTGAAATTTATCAACACATGATTAGTCTTCTAGAACTGGTTTGAAATCCAATGACTCAAGAACTACCTCTTGGTACTTCTTGTGCTGGTTTTAAATTCAATAACTCAAAAACTACCTTTTGGTACTTGGTACTTCTTTTGATGGTTTAAACTCTATCTATACAAGATTAGCTTTTGGTATTGGATTGAACTCCAATGATACAAGATCAACTTTTTAGTACTGATTTGAAACCCACTAACTTAAGGATAATTTTCTAGTGATGGTTTGAACTCAACCAATACAGGATCAGCTTCTAGTGTTGCTTTGAACTCTAGTGATGCAAGATCAACTTCCTAGTACTAGTTTGAAATAAAATGATTCAAGAATAGCTTTTGGTGATGGTTTGAACTCCATAGATATAAGGATTATCTTCTAAACAAACTTATAGTGATGGTCTAAATTCCACCAATGATGGTCATCTTATAAAAGAATATGATTTTTGGTGCTACGCAATCATAAGGTTGGACCTTTTAATGTAAAATTAAATTAAAAGAAACCTTGTTAGATTTTTGTTGACTTGAGTTTGTTCAAGGCTTGTTAGACTCCACTAAGGATTTTTACCTGTAAAATATCTCCAAAACTTTGCACAATACTATTTAGTCTAGGAGAGATAACATATATATATATGGTTTAAATATATTAGAGTCTTGCTAGAGTTAAATTTGCTAAAACCTTAATAGGCTAAAAATTATAATGAACCTTACTGGAATCAAGTTTGTTGGAGTCTTATCTGACTCAAATTTGCTAGAGCCTTGTTAGGTTAAAAATAACAATAAACTTTGTTGAGTTTAAACTTGTTAGAATATTACCAGATTTAAATCTAGTAGAGTCTTGCTAAGCTCAAAATCTATTAGAGCCTTATTGAGCTCAAAATCTATTTGAGCCTATTGGGCTTTGAATCTCATAGATATTTAGCCTATCATTTTATAAGGTGATGAATTTAAAATGTTTTTTAAAAGCATAGCCATTTTAAAGAGTGACCAATTTAAAGTGTTTTTTTGAAAACATACTCATTTGAAGAGATATCAACTCAAAGTAATTCTAAATTTTCATCTTTTTATAGAGCCATCACCTCAAAATGATTTTTGGAAAATTTTTTAAAGAGATATCATCCCAAAGTAATTTTGAAAATCTAGTCACTTTAAAGAGCAACAAGCATAGAGAAAATTTCAATGATACATTTTAACTCTGAGAGGGAACACAAATTATACATTTTAAAAGCTCAGTCTTCTTGTTTAATGTCATTTGCATGTTTAAAGGTCTTTGGCTATGAAAGAATCAATAATCAATCATTAGTTTGCTTTAACTATTTTCAATGCCTTTGATGCTCACTATGCATTTATCCTCTCGTGTTCTTCATTATTGATCATTGGATAAGTATAGTTCATAAATCATCTTAATTCATGTTGAATCCAATTTTCAATGCCCTCAAGTTCAGTCCAATGTTATTTATTCATTATTACTCACTTTTTAGCATAATCATAGAGATGCTACCACTTTTTTTTCTCATAAATTATGATGGAATTATTTAAACTATCATTTATCTATTATCCTCACAATGGATTCCTTCAAACATAAGTGCCCCCAACAAATCTAGATATATTCATTTTTTCAATGGCTATAAAAACATGTTTGCACCATCATCATCATTAGAATTTTTTTTATCGCTTATAGATCGCGATAAAGTCCCCCAAATCATTGTTTGATTAATTTTATTTCAATTAGTTTATTTAAATTAAATTACCCCTAAGTTGATCTAAATTTGATCATCTTTCTAGTAGCCATTGAAAGGTATAAATACATTGTCTTCATCATAAATTCTTCTAAATGGAGATATTTATAGCTAATAAAGATGTGTTCATATTTCCAGTTGCCATCAAAATCATTCTTACCAAAAAAATTTCAAATTCAATCAATAAGAGTTTTGTTATAGAACATTTTTCTTCAAGAGTCATCTTTTTTTATGTTTCAAGACTAAGTCTTAAATTTTAATGATTGTGTTCATGTAAGTTCAATGGTTGAAATAAATCTTTGACATGTAAATTTAAAAGTATTTTTATCAAATGAACATTTATATTTCTTTGGTCAAAAGCCTAAAACATGATATTCAAGTGCTATGAAGCAATGTTTGATTTTATATTAGGAATATGATGAAATGGATATTGGTTAAGAAAGAATAGTTATCCTAAAAATTTAGTTATCTTTTAAAAAATGATTGTCTCGAATATATTATCTTGTAAATAAAGTGCTATTTTAGAAAGAAAAAGTTGGATTCCAAAATGAGAGGTTTGGCTTGTGAAAGCATCTTGCTTCATGGTGTAGTGATCTTGCGTATTTATTATTGGAAACTCATGATTCCATGTTATAAAGAATGATTTACAACCTATAAAAAATTTCTAATTAAGCTTATATTTTTAGATGTTAAAACTTATCAATACAAGCAAACTACTTTTTATCAGAAGGGGTCGGGCTTTTAAAAGCATGTCATATAGGTTGATGCATGTGTTTACAAAGAAATGGGATATTCATAAGGCTCAAACAATGTTTAAAGGTTTAAAGACATATGATTACTTGTTTATCATGAAGATCTTTTTAGGGTTGTTGCATTGACTTTGTCATTCAAATGATGGATCTCATTTTAATCTCAAATTTTCCAATTGTATCTTATGCTTTGTCCTTGACATTTTTGTCTTTAGTTTTGAATTTTACACCATTATAACAAACACTTTGGAAAGCTTGGGTTAATCTCAAACTTCTTAAACATGCCTAAATATAAAGAGTGATCATAGCTTGGGTTATCATTCAAGAAATATTTAATGCTTAAAAATGGACAACAATGGATATAATTTTACTTGTGAATGTTGTACCAAATATGGTCTTTTCTCATCTAAAAATCAAACTTGTTTATATTGATTAATTTTAGCCTTGTTATCATAAATAAAAAAAAAACCATGAGGTTAATCTTAGAAAAAAAAAATGACATGATATGTGAGATCATGATCTAAATACATGTTATTTATTTAAAAAACCAAATAATTTGATTCTATTTTGGACAGAACTATATTATTTTAATCAAAACTCTTACCGTTGAGGTTTTATGAGAGTGAAAAAGGTATTTTATGGTTCAAAGAAGGTTTGATATAATATTTCACCCTTTTAAGACCTATTATGGGGGGAGAAAACAATGTGAAATCCAAAAGAGAGAGATAAGTCTAAATATACCTTTTATGGTTTATCAGGATTGGAAAACGAGATTTTAGGATTTAAAAGGAAGGATTGTCCTCTAGCATTTGCATAACATGATTTGTAGGTCTTTAAATGAGTTTTCCATTGTATTTCCAATCATTAAAGATAATAAAATGTCAAATGTTACTTTCATATAAGTATTTATTGATTTCAAAACTACTATAAGGTATAGAAAATGCACATTTCATTAAAAGATGTGATTTAGTCCCAAAACATACTAAAAACAACAAAGTTCTTAAATATATCTAAAATGGATAATATGAATTTGTAAATTTTAAGCATCCATTTTTCAACAGCCATGATTTCTTTGGTTCACCTCGATAAAAGCCAAATTATGCCTCTTTACCCATCCTTTTATAGAACTAGTTGTTTAATCCATACATCATCAAGATCTCCTCATACCTATGTCATCATTTTCAATAATCCTAAAACCTCTAGTGACCATACTATACTTACCATTCTTCTCTTCGAGTGAAAATTGTTCATATTAAATCATATTGTTAACCTGTTTCTTGAACCCTTAACAAGAATCAATGAAATGACTCATAACTCCTGTATGATATCCAAATTTAGCATTTTTATTTGTACTATTTAGAAAAAGGTGGTTAGATAGGTTCAAGAGATTGAGGTACTTTTAGATGAGCATTCATAAGGAGTTGATAAATATTAAGAAGAGGGACTAGAAAGGAAGACGATTGTTCATTGTGTGTTTTTTTTTCAACTTAAACCTTATGTACTTTGAGAAGCATGGTGTTTAGGATGAAATAAAGATGGTGAAGGTGATTGACTTTTAGGGTAGAATGTATCATTTTATGGGATTGAAAAAGGTGTTTGATGTGGGGAAAATTTGGATGATGTAACCAAGGTTGTAGACTATGTTTATGAATGATATTGACTTGTGAATTCATTTCAGTTGCCTTATCTTCAACCATTTTTCGTTGTATCCTTATATATTAGGTCTTCCTCTTTTTTAAAGCCTGTCAACTCTTTCATCTATAGCCATTATATCTAAAAATTATTTTGAGGTATTACAAATCATATATCCAAAATAAGAAGCTTTGAAAGTATTCATAAAGATAAAGATTATTTTATTTTCAACCAGATGAGGTTTAACTTGAATGGTGAGTCATTTCCACCTTTGAGCATATTCTCTAATAATTTTATCAGCTTTTTTTTCCATCCTTTATAAATTATTTTGTTAAGGGCTAATTCTAGATTCAACTATCACCGTTTAGTAGAATATATGATCACATCACTTTATTTCTTGATTTTGGTTATATGAAATCACATGCACCAATCAACAACAAGTCCACCTGAGCTTTCATGAAAGTAATGCATCAACAATTTTTCATCATATATCACCTTAACTATTTTGCTGTAATAAAGCCTCTAGTGAATTATACGACATCGAGATCCGATAATTTTTTTGAATTGTGGCTCCTTGAAGTCTTTAGGAATCATGATATTAGGCACCAAACTTATCTCAACATCCTCATAAAGACCATAAAAATCTATTTTCTTAATAGCTTATATTCACTCCTCAATCTAATGATATCACCTTGCACTAATTAATTCAATTTTCATTCCAACATGATGGATAGTTTAAGTCTGACATGATTGAAGTAACTTTAAGAATAAGCTTAGAGTAGTTAGACCTTATGTAATATGGTTTAAAAAAACTAGAGGCTTATTTTTTGTAGGTAGGCATGCTTTGAATTGTAGGACATGGTGCTTCAAGAATGACCTTGAATGATGGAGGGTGAAAAGAAAACATCATTATAGTGAGCTAAACTATAGAAATTGAAAGCCTTGTTCTAGATAATAAAGTAGGTTTAAGCAAGCCAGTTATCTAGTTCATTTCTCCTCTTGAGGAATTGATCTAATTCAACCTAAATTTGTGTTCTTTCATTATCCTCCATCTGGGCTTTCAAGTAAAATTATGTTTTCAAAATATCGTTTGTATTAATTTGTTTCCTTTTTTTTTTTTTGTTCTTCTATACAAACTCAAAACTGACACACATACAAATACTTATAGAAATAAAAATGAATAATTGGATATGAAGTGGTGATAATAAAGGGAGACACCATAAGGAAATGTTATAGCCATTATGTATACTAGGGTAAGTTTACTACTAGTCACAAAAGGTCTCTCATTACTTAGTGATCAACCTCTAGAACTTAGCATGAGGTCTGCAAGGTGTGTGAAAGCATAAGTCATAACCATGTTATATCGATATACTAACCAAATCCAAGTTGATAATGAGATGGGAGTTGGTAGTTTTATGAGTCTTACCTAGGTCGATAGTCATTGAGATACCGCTACACCCTCACCTAACCTAAAGCAAAGAGTGTGTGATCTTAAACATTATTGTACTATATATGGGCATACATCCATATCCAATATAAAAAAGATAGAATAAAATATGAATGCTAGGCTGAGAAAATAATACCCAAATTAAAGACAAGTGCATCAAGAAAATTAATGATAAAAGACAAGAAATAAGATATACTATCACACCAGATATTATGGCGTCCCACCCTCCTTCATGGAAAGGGGAAAGGCTTTCTCATGTTAAGAAAGGAGAAAAGGTATGATGTTAAAAAAATATCATTACCTAGTATTGTGGTTATTATGAAACCCTAATTGGTATTTAGAGTTCTAAAATAAAGGATTGGTAATCTTAAAGGAAAAATACTATCAATATAAAGTATCATACCTGAAGTAAGCTACATTCTTAACTTGTTTGCTATTCCTAATGGTTTGTTATGTCTAACCTGTTAGTGATCTATCTACATGGTGAGAATGGGTTTACTATAATTGTTTAAACCTTGGGTGGTTGATTAAAGCCTAATCATTCTCTGATCTAGTTCATCTTTGTCACTCTTAGTTACTATCTTTTGATAATACTTAGTGAATTGAGATGTCTATAGCTGGTGACTCTTGATCATGACATGTGACAAAACCAATGGACTTATAAGTATGCACTTAAACATTCATAATTTCACATAAACTTAAATGAGGACCTTAACATGCATTCACTCTCAGTATAAAAAAAAAATGCACATGCCATCAAAATTTTAAAGCAAAAACAACTATAAAGATGATTGCAATAAGGATAATAAGGTATGCCTAAGTTGCTGGTTGACACTAGTTGAACAGGACAAATAGAAAGGTAACTTTTAGGTTTCTAAGAATCTTAACCTCTAGACATAACACTGAAATCTCAGAGGAATAAGCCGAGAACAAAGTAGAAACTTAGAAACCAACAAAACCTGAGCTTATTGTTTTCATATTCTCGTGTAGAAAATTTCTTTAAACCTTTTATTTTTTTCAAAATTCTCAGATTTCTCTCAAAACTACAAAAAAATCTTTTTCGAACACTCTTCCTTTCTGTACAAACATACCCATTGTTTGAAGATATTGATTGAAGGTCCTTTAAATTACTACAGCAAATTACTTAAAAATTAACGTTGAAATTTGTATCACAAAAACATCCACGTTTTAACCAAAATGTTTTCTGTGGAAGTGAGTGGCAATATATATATAGTACAACCTATTTCCTTTTCTCCTTTTTTTTTTCTTTTTTCCTCTTCCCTTTTTCATATGGTTACTTTCTCCTATTCCCCCAAAACACGTAAGAAAGTAGGAAAAAAAAAAACCTTTTGGATGTTAGGTTAGATCACAATGAAGATCCTCTTCCGTTCATGGGGAGGTCCAAAAGACCCTCCACTACATAACTTGGGACAGCCTTCTCCCCATTAAGAGAAAATCAAAGTAATTAAGACTCGAATTAATGAAAGCCATCATAATAAGAGCAATTCATATCCTAATTCCATGTCAATCGTGTTAATTTGGAGCAAAATGAATAAAATCAAAAGCCTTGGGACTTGATCGTTAATGAGGTAAACATGTAGGGACTTAATCAAAAGTTTTCCTGCAGTGTTGTGCGTGTCTAATTCCGTGTCTGTACGTATTTAGCAACAATGATCACAATGATTAGTAAATGCAAATTGATCTCAATCACCATCTTATCCTTTCACTTTCTAATTAGGCAATATCATTAGCTCAATCCCACCATAAGCACAGCACAGTGCTGGTGAGTTATTGCATAGCTAGGCATAGAGAGAGACGGCAGGCCAATAGGAAATCCGGCGATAATCTAGGGCCTAGCTACTTCTTTAATTTGTTGTTGCATGTGAGGCCCCATATGTGTGGATTTTGTACCTCGTCAGTTCTAATTTCACAACTTTTCTTAATTAGTTTTTAATTACACTGATAATAGCAGCTAAATAGCTAACTTTTGTATCCTTGCAAGAGTACAAACATAACCTCCTTATATCCTTCACTGCCTCTATATATACTGAACTCTGCCTAGCCTCCTTCCACAACCACCACCACAGCATCTACTTGATCTCCCTATTTGCTAACAACTAGCTAGCTAGAACACGCCAAGCTAGATTATAAATGGCTCCTAAAGGTGACAATGTTGTTGTGTCTAGTATGAAGCTTGAGAAGTTGCTTTGCATGAAGGGAGGCAAAGGAGAGGCAAGCTATGCCAATAACTCTCAAGCTCAGGTTGCCGATTTCTCATTCCATTCTTGCATTTCTTTCTCATGGTTCCAGTTTCCTGACAGTTGTACATATAAATGTTTTATTGTGGACATGTATATGCGTATCAACAGCTGATTAGGTTGTTAAATTAATTCCTTTAGGAGCTAGCTAGGTTCTATCAGTTAACTATGAACTCTCCTGATCAGGAGTTCAGTCTTACCGAACCTTTTTATGTAGACGAGTTTTAAACTAACTCCTGAGTATCCATGCAGGCCTTACATGCTCGATCCATGCTTCACCTTCTGGAAGAAACCCTAGATAGGGTGCACCTAAACTCCCCAGAATTCCCTTTCCAGGTGGCGGACTTAGGGTGCTCATCTGGCAACAACACCATCCACATCATTGATGTCATCATCAAGCATATGATCAAGCGATTCGAGTCATCCGGACTCGAGCCGCCGGAGTTCTCGGCTTTTTTCGCCGATCTCCCTAGCAATGACTTCAACACCCTTTTCCAGCTCCTCCCTCCCCCGGCCAATTATGGGGGTAGTATGGAAGAGTGCCTAGCTGCTAGTGGCCATCGAAACTATTTTGCAGCTGGAGTTCCCGGCTCCTTTCACCGGAGGCTTTTTCCGGCCAGATCAATTGACGTTTTCCACTCGGCATTTTCCTTGCACTGGCTCTCTCAGGTTTTTTTCCCCCCTTCAAACTTTGTTTTGCATGTTTAGTCAAGGGATAGCTTTTCTTTTTTAAGTTTTCTTATGAATGGCTAGGTGAAGCATTAATGCTACAGAATATGCAAACATTTTTAAATAAATATTGACCAGGAAGTGCCAATAACTCGTTGCTCTGTGTTACAGAACTCTTTAAAAATAGCTTTGGTCATGTTTTTGAACTATCTAGTGGCAATACGGTATAGGCAAAAGAATATATAGCTAAGTAAATAAGAATAAAATAATTAATAGTCTATATAATCTTTTGTCGGGTTTTGGATGGTCAAAAGTCACGAGTCCATGGTTATTATCATCCTAACAAGTGTTGAAAGAAAGTGTATGAAATCTTGGGTGTGTAAATTCAAGGCGTGTTTGATTTTCAAAGCATCTTTTTGGAGGTGTGTTGAGTGGGTGGATGCTGTGCCCGATAGAGACAGGAAATGAGGAGAGAATTCTGGGACCTTGAGATTTGATTAAATTTAATATTTATTTTGTGCCATGAAATTCATCAAGTTTTGAGGTATAATTAGCTAGCTAGCTAGATGAGTCTCTGTATTAATCAAGATCGACTCATCATTAAGTTATGAAAACTTGCTTAGATTTTAAAGTGAGCCCTTGAATAATTTAATTTCCGTGTGCAATAATCCATGAAAAAAACTTGGATTAGCGTAGTTAATCACTACTTTTTCTCAGAAAAGTTGATTAATTAGCACCTGACATTAGATCAAAAGTCAGTTAAGCTAAATTATTAGGGGTATCTAAGAGCATGCATCGATCGCCAGCAAGCAAATCAAATTGTAAGTTGAGCAAATTAATTACAATTAATTACTCAAAGTGCATGGCCTGAATTGATCACGACCAATAATCTTGCAGGTGCCGGAGTGTGTTCTAGATAAGAGATCAGCAGCATATAACAAGGGGAGGGTGTTTATCCACAATGCAAGCGAGTCCACAACAAATGCATACAAGAAACAGTTCCAAACAGACCTCGCCGGCTTCCTAAGTGCAAGATCTCAAGAAATGAAGAGCGGTGGGTCCATGTTTCTTGTCTGCTTGGGCAGAACTTCTGCCGACCCCACAGACCAAGGTGGGGCTGGCCTCCTCTTCGGGACCCACTTTCAAGATGCCTGGGATGATCTTGTCCAGGAGGTAATCATCATTTCTCAAAAAATGCTCCTAATTCTTATGTTTGAGTGTGTGAACAGTCTTTATCCATTTTGCCTTCGAGACCAAAAAGCAAGAAAACACCATGCAGCAGGGGATATGATTAAACGCAGAGCTTACAAGACCTTATTATGAGATGTCACTGGTCATTATTAGTCCTATTCAAATTGAACCGTTGATGCGATAGGTTCTAGCCATCCATACTCTGATGTCCATGTCGGCAATATGATAACTGTTTGCAGATGGGCAGGCCATATTATTGATCGCCATGCTAGATTTATACAAGTGCTGACTTTTCTGTAGCACAACACAATCATAGTATACTTTTTTTATCTAGACAAGAAACTCATTTTTGGATCCATTATATCATAAAATGATGGATTGTGGGGCTCAAACCATTGAGTTTGAGTACATACGTATGATATCATGTCTCTTAATCAACTACTCTAATCAGAATGGTACGTACTATAGATTATAATAATTAGGTTTTCATGGCTTTGAAGCCTATGAATGAATGAATGAATATCTGTGTAGCTTGTGCCGAATACAGAGGCTTGCTTACTGGTATTTTCTATGCTAATAATTGGACCTTTGATTACCATTATCTAAGTTTTAAGTACTGTGTGGGATAGCTGGCTGTCGGCCCATCAGGCAGCTGCTGTTAATCGGCCTGGTTTGCAGCTGAATCTAAGTGGGCCGAGAGTGAAAAGGCTCGTTCCCTAGGTTTATTTTATTTTTATTTATTTTTTGGAGAAAACCTAGCTAGCTTTAGTTATGTGCACTTCTCAAAAGGGTTTCGGGACACTAACTGGTGAATGGTATGCTGCTAATTAATCTCAGGGTCTGATTACTAGCGAGAAGCGTGACAATTTCAACATTCCAGTGTATGCACCAAGCCTCCAAGACTTCAAGGAAGTAGTGGAAGCCAATGGCTCATTTACCATAGACAAGCTCGAGGTTTTCAAAGGAGGGAGCCCTCTGGTGGTTAACCATCCTGACAACGAAGCTGAGGTCAGCCGGGCCATGGCTAATTCCTGCCGGAGTGTGGCCGGGGTCCTTGTTGATGCCCACATTGGTGATGGGCTAAGCGAGGAGTTGTTCTTACGGGTGGAGCACCGAGCCAAAAGCCATGCGAAAGAGCTTCTAGAGAAGCTGCAATTCTTCCATATAGTTGCATCTCTTTCTTTTGCTTGAGAACAAGGGCAAGAAAAGGAGGCATTCGGAGAAAGAAAGGGGAGCCAGCAAAGGGTCTGCAGTTTCTTCCTCGACACTTTTCCATCTTTTCTCCTCTTTCATGTGAAGGTTTTTGTCATTGTATATTAAAGAAATATCGTCAAACACACAAAAGAGGAGACAGAGACTTTGTATCACCTTCCTTTCTCCCTCAATTTGTGTGTTTTTGTGTGTGATTACTGACTATAGCTACCTTTATACTTGATGGGTGTTACGACTTTGTGTTCCCTTGAATCCAAACTAGGTAAATAAAGCTTGTAAAACGCTTCCTTTGGAGACCATTGCACCAGCTTTTCAAATCAACTCTGATACACTTCATTTACTTTCCTCAAGTTCTTTTGAATATTGTGGGAGGTTGTGGTGGCCTGGGGGGTCACTGGTAGTTATTTCAGTTGGAAAGTCCTTAATTAATTTGTTATCTTAAGCAAATTCTAGACCACTACAGCAGCCATGGACCATGCCATTCGACCTTGCTTAGCAGGGCGACTAATTCAACGAAATGATGGCTTTTTAGCTGCGTATGCATCACTGTTCAAAGGCTTGCAAAGTCAATTGTATCAGTATCATTCCCCACTTATTTTTATTATATATATTTGCTTTATTCAGAAAAAGTAGCGTAAAGACATGAGGTTGTGGAATATCAGAAAACCTTACGCACAATCTTTTTCAATGCTAAAGATTATAAACATCTTTTTGACTCTACTAAAAGATATATCTGAGTGGTTCAACTATAACTTACACTTTTACAATACTTTTTCTCTCACAAGAGAATGAACACACCTCACATAAATAAAAATTATAGAGATTAAGCTCAAGTTTTTATGGAATTATAATATAACATATAAAGGTGAGAGAATAAATTTGATTCAATAAAGATTCAAAGCTTTTCAAAAGAATACAAGGAGTTGATCAAAGCTTTTAGAATAAGAAATAATAGTGAGAGCAATTAGAAATATTGAGATATTGTGTAAAGAGAGTTCTTACTTGAAACCAATTGAATATCTATGAAGAAACATGAAAAACTAGATGTTAGGCCCAATTAAAAAAAAAAATAAGAGAGGAGATTTTGCTCTTCCAAATGGTTTCCTAAGATGTAAGAAACCGTTAGGGTATGACTTTTGAGAGACAAAGATTTGTTCCAAGAATAATAAGAGTATTGTGTACACTTCTCTCAAAATTATAAATTTGTCATTTTAGGTTTTAACATATGAATGGTGTAAAAAGCCATATGACAAGGTTTTTAACTACAAATGAACAATAAAATATTTTATAGTGTTTGAAAATTAATACCATGCTCTTCGTTTTAGTGAAAATACCAAAATTATATGATGAAATAATTTTTCATAAGGTAATTTTCACTATGAAATATTTTGTGCACTTAAAATATTTTTGGAAGGACATATATAAATAAAATATTTTAAGATGATGAAAATCATTTTATAATGTCAAATTAAATCATATAAAAATTTGATTACATAAAGATATAAGATTGAGAATATTCAAGTCGATCTTGCATTCAAGGAGTTTATAGCTTTGGTTTTATGTATAGAAATTCCTACAACAATAATACTTTGACATACACGTTAAATGCAATAATATGTTGTTATCATCAAAACAAATAATTCATAGGGTAGTGTTTGGTTATTGTCTTGAGACATAAGAGACAAAAACAACAGAGATAGAGAAAACAAGACAAAAAATAAAACTAAGACATAATGTGTTTGGTAGTGATGTATAGGACAAGTGAATGTCTCTACATCTTGTTTGGTTATGGTGAACAAGACAGAATAAAATATAAAAAAAAGGGTCTATTTTACTCTTAATATGTATTGTTATTAAACTTACATATATATTTTTTTTTAAAAAATGATATTTTGTTTTTTTACTTTTGCTTATATCGACTGTTGAAAAAAAATATTATAACAACCTTAGTTATAAAACTTGGACTGACTTGACATGTTGATCCAAGGCCTAAGTTGGTCTGAGTTTAAGAAAAAATATAGGAATGATTGACTCGACCTAGCTCAATCAAAAACCCAGGTCAACTCGAGATTAAAAAAAAGGTCAAAAACCTGTTGACTTTTTGAAAAAAATAAAGATTTTGGGTCAGTTGAGTTGACCAGCCCAACCTTTGACCTGAACATTATCTTAGGTCAACTCTCAGGTCAAATTTTAAAATTATGATAATAATCACTTTTAATTTATGTTGACTCAGGTCAACTCGGGTTGATCCTTCTAACGCGTGACTTGAGCCTCACCTCAGGTCAACTCTCGAGTCGGATTTTAAAACTATAATAATAATTATTTTTGTTCTTATGTTGATCCGGGTCAATGGTCAATCTCACTCATGACCCGGGCCTTGCCCCAATCGACCATTAAATCAGGTTTAAAACTATTATAATAATTATTTTTATTCTTATGCTGACTCGGGTCAATTTATGTCAACCCGACTAGAGACCCGGACTTTACTCCATATCGACCTCCGAGTTAAGTTTTAAAATTATGATAATAATCATTTTTATTCTTACATGTCTTAGTTGGATAATTTTGGAACTGGGAGTTTTTTTACAATGATATTTTAGGAATAAAAAATAAAAAATATTATCTTTGGAGATATGTTCTCTTTGTACCTTCTATTTTGGAAGTACATAAATTCACTCCAAAACTATCTTAGAGACAAATTTATTTTTATGTCTTTGTCTATGTCTCTTCAACCAAACATATTTTATCTTTATTGTCTCTATCTTTTTTGTTTCAAGACAGTAATCAAACACTACCTATGTGATTAAAGACCTTTGGGCTAACAAAATCAACTTCTTACCCTCAATCTCTACATAGAAAGTCATTATGTTTCCTTGTTGCTTTAGTACTAGGTAGTGACTCATTTTCTTTATCTTTCCTTTATAAGCTCGTTGTCTAATATTCCCTTATGATAATCATAATGATTAATTATATAAATATTACTATAATTATTTTCAGTTTAACAGTCAAAATACATATTAAAAGACAATTATCATTATATCTTACAGATAAAAAACAAAAAAAAACAAAATCCATTCAATATGACATATGTTAGGTGTTAGGTGTTAGGTGTTAGGTGTTAGGTGTTAGGTGTCATGTAGTCAATCGAGTGGTTATACTTGGTATTGACTTTATTCATACAAAACATATATTTATTATTATTTATAAAGACATTCTTAATCTTTAATATTCATTTAAGTTTGATAAATAATTCTAGATTAAAGTTAAAGTCCTTGGGACCAAAATATTTTATAAAGAAAATTATAAAGTGATTATAATTATATAGATTCTTATTACATCAAAGTATTGTTCTTAAATATTCCTAGTCAATATTGTATTAAGACTGGATATTAATTGGAGCTATTGAGATTGATATATATTTTATTCTTTTTTTATAAAAGGAAGTAGCTAGTCTTATAAGCTAAGGTATGAAAGATTCTAAAATTAATAACTAGGTGTATGTTAAATGATAAGTACATTGAACTAACCCATATCAGGATTTCAGATGGAGAGATTACTCATGTTTATGAAAAAATTCATGTGATAGTTGTGTAAGTGGTCCTTACATTTAATATCACTAAGTTATCTTATATAGAAAATATTATTATTTTATTTTAACTATATATTGCCTTGATCAAAGTTAACAAATGGACAAATATTAGGTATAGCATAAACTATACAAAGGTATTTAAGTGATCAAGAGGTGATTCATCACTCTAGGTGATTTTGAAAAAATATATTATATGTTCTCAAATTGCATTGATTATTAAATCCATGGGTATGGTGAAATGATATTTGAAAAGAGTTTCAAGTCTTATTCAAATAATCAATGATCATGGTATTAAGAACAAATATGATTTGATAAAGAAAACACACTACATGCTCAAATGTTCAAATCAAAACTTTCTTGATGAAGGGATAATAGTTACACTAAGAAATTGGTTACTAAAAGGTTAAGACAAACAATATATGATTTTTCTAATATTTAGAAGCTCATGGCATGTTGTTAGATGATGCACTTGATTTTCAAATATAAATAAATTAATATATTAAATTGATAATGAATTAAATTATTTAGTTTATTTAATCATGTTCAAAATAGGATTACAATTTATATTCAGGCCAACATATTAGAAAAAAAAAATGATCATACACATTAAGAATCATTGATAAAAAAAAATTAAACTCATATGAGTAATGAAGTATTGTTTGAATGTACATAAATTTTAGAATTTGACTATAGGATAATTAATATAAGAGATTACAATTCTATATCTAGAAAAATCAACTTGATTGCATAAATTTCTAATAATTATCCTAAAATAAAATATGTGATATTTTTCAATGAGAAAATTGATATTTTATCATAAATAGGGTTATCATGTTTTTTTTTATAAATAAAATGTTATACCTTATTTTTCTTGACATACTATATACATAGAAATACAAGAGAGTATATATGAGAGCAAAGAACAAAAAAAAAAAATCAGCACTCATTGCATATTAATCCCTCTCTCCTAAAAAGATTTTATGACCCGGTGATTAATGTAGATTACTATTAAAAGCTAGACAATTTGAAGACATGTGGTTTGTGACAACCTAACCCTGAAGAATTGATCAAGCACAAAAAACTAGAAATAATTTTCAAAAAATCTTTGCACTAATCCTAAACAAATGTATTTAAAAATATCATTTTTTGTTGCATTCTTGTCTTTCAAAAAATACAGTAGTGGTAGTTAACTCCTTGTCAAACAATTAGAGTTGTTGATTGCTTGTTTTAATTTTTAATGGTATTAATCATGAATTAATTTTGTGTAAAACAATAATTTTAAAAAAATTGTTTTTCCTCTCATATATGTAAAAAAAAAAAAGGTGTTTTGTTGTTATAATTCTCATAAAATCTGGCTGGAATTTATAAACAAAAATAAAAGGTTATGCCTCCACTTACAACGATGTTAACATTGTTGGTGTACTTGGTCATGTACTAGGCTAGCACACCACTAATAAATAGGTAGTAGTCATGGGCTACTACCCCACTATGAAAGCACTAGCTCAGCTGACAAGCCTAGCGCAGAGCGAGGCTACTACCTCCTATTGTTGTGGAAGTTACTAGTAGTTGGCTAGTGTGCCTACGTGCCTTCTACCATTGGTTGCGATAAAAAGAAAAAGAGAAATTATAAAAGTGCAACGATTCTTCTCGTGTACATATAAAATATTGATTATAGATTACTAAAATAAATTAATTATAGAATTAATTTGTTCTAATAGATTAGGATTAAATTAAGTTATTTAATTTAAAATTTTATTTTTGTATTATTTTTATTTTTTATAATAAAAATACATTTAAATCTTATAAAAGAAAAGACTCACCTCGAAAAACATTTGTTGCATTAATTATAAAAACTTATTATTTAACTTTGCATAATAGGTTGATGCTTGAATTTTATAATTATTATTATGTTCTAGTACTTTCTAGAAATATCATATCCATTTTTATTTAGCTTTATATGAATTTAAATTTATTATTAAAGGCCAATGTTGTTTATTTTATAATAATAATAATGTTTATTATGGATCTGTTATTTATACAAATAATTTGTATATACTTAATTTAGATATGTCCATATTCAATGTAAACAATAAGAAGAATCTATTGTATAATTAATATCTATCATATTTATGGCATTGTAGACTAGGTCATGTCAAAAAAAAAAATAACTAGTTATATAAAGAATGATATTATGATCCTTATGATTATGAATCAAATAAAAATTTTGAAATTTATTTATTGAGTAAAATGATAAAAACATCTTTTATTAAAAAGAGTGAAAGAACAAATGAATTATTAGGTCTAATACATACAAATATATATAGATCATTAATGATTTGTGCCTTAGGTGGATGTACATATTTTATTACATTCACTGATATTCATTTTGTATGTGATTATGTGTATTAGATGAAATAAAAGTTTGAATCATTTGAAAGGTTCAAAGAATTTAAAAATAAAGTTGAAAAATAAGCTGAAAATAATATCAAAATACTTCAATCAACTCGAGGTTAATAATTCTTGAGCCAAGAATTTTAGAATTATCTAAAAAAGAATAGAATTCTCTTACAATGTACATTTTCTAGAATACTACAAAATAATTCTTGACCCCTTTTGTCAAATCAGTTCCTGTACTCTTTTTGAATGAATTCCAGCTAGTAAAGTAATCTGGTAGAAAGGACCCACTCGCCCACTCTCCCCTCACCTAGAAGTTTCCAAACCCCAGGCATTGGCCATTAAAAAAGGACCAGCGCCGTTTATTTCATGGTAAAAGGCAGGCCACACAAGCGACGTAGGTCTTCATTAGTGAAATGCTTATAGAATTTCCTATAAATGGAGGACTGGTGTTGGTGTTGAGTTAACTCTTGCAGAAAGGAATTCAATGAACTATGTAAACCTTCCATCTTTTTTCTAAGGATTAATGCTTACCTTTTAAATATTGTTTTAATAAAATATGTTGATAAAACTCAATATAAGATATAGAAGGGTAGGAAACCAAACTTATCATACTTAAATATTTGAGGATTTGATGCTTATATGAAGCTAATAGTATCTAAAAAGCTAGGACCTAAATAAGATAAATAAAATTTTATAGGATATTTAAAAAAAAAAACTACTGGATATTATCTTGTTGAGTAAAAGGTATTTGTCTCAAAATATTCTACCTTTCTAGAAAAAAAAAATTGTTCTTAAAGGAGAAGTGGGAGGAAAATAGAACTTAAAGAATTTCAAGAGCCACAAACTGAAATCTAAATAGAACCTAAGCTTAAAGTTGTAAAATTATATGCTTTGTTTAAAGCTCAAGAAACATAACAACTTCATAGATCAAGTAGACATGTCATTCACTAATGAGGTATGGATTTCTCATAAAAGCTAGAAATGATGAGTTGTACATATATAATGAGCCTACTAACTAAATGAAAGAAATACTTAATATTGATTTAGAAAATTAGCTTAATGACATCTAAGATAGATTTCTCGTACACCAACCAGACATGGACATTGGATGACCCACCTGAAAGGATAAAACTCATTGGATGTAAGTGGATCTACAAGAGAAGAACTAATATGGATTGCAATGTTAAAATATACAAAATCAAACTAGATGCCAAGTGTTATAAACAAAGATGTCAGCGAGTTAACTTTGGTTAAACTTTATCATTAATAGTTATGCTAATATCTATAAGAATTCTACTTATAGTTGTATACCATGATTATGAAATTTGAAAAATGGATGTCAAGATTGCATTTTTGAATGGAAACCTTCATGGAGATGTGTATATGACACAAGTAAAGGTTTTGAATCTAAAACAAAGTTCAATGAAGTATTCAAGCTATAAAAAATCATTTATGAACTTAAGTAAGCTTCAAGGATTTGAAATATATGTTTTGATGAGATAATAAAATAGTTTGATTTCATTAAAAAAAATCATTATTGTTTTATAAAAAGGTTAGTGTTAGCGGAGTTGTTTTTCTAGTGTTATATGTAGACAACATATCATTGATAAAAAAAAAAAAACAAAATACTTTTACTTTAGTCATTAAAGATTTAGTTGTCCAAAAATTTATTCATGAAGTATATGGGATAAATAACCTATGTATTGGCAATAATTATCTATAGATATAGATCTAGAAGGTTGCTTGGATTATCTCAATCCATATACATTGATGAAATGCTAAAATGGTTTAGCATATAATAATTCAAGAAAGGATAATTACCTATTTCACATGAGATATATCTCTCCAATGACAAATATCCTAAGACAGAAATTGTGAGCTATAGGATGGGAAGGATTCCTTATGTTTTAGTTATAAGATCTATCATATATATGATACCTTGTACAAAATTAGATATATTTTATGCTTTGAGCATAACAAGTAGAAATCAATCAAATCCATATTATAGTTGTTAAAAAATAGTTAAAAATATTCTTAAGTGCTTAAGAATAACTAAGAATATCTTTCTAATCTACAAAGGAAATGAACTGGTAGTTCGTAAATATTCAGATGCTAGTTTTTAATAAGTTATTAATGATAGCAAGTTCTAGTTTGGATATATCTTTACTATAAATGGTGATATTCTGAGCTGAAAGAGTTTCAAACAAGGGACTACAGTATACTCTATAAATAAAGTAAAGTATATTTATCCATCTAAAGTGAAAAAAGAGGTTGCTTGAATTAATAAGTTCATCACAGAACTAGAAGTGGTTCTTAACATTATTGATTTAGTAGTCCTTTGATATAATAACAATAGAGCCATTAATAAGAAAATGACCAAGGTCTCATTAATGGTCCAAACATGTATTAAGGCAACATAATTTAGTTAGAGAAATCATAAAATTTAGGCAATACCATTAAGTTAGAGAAATCATAAAAAGAAAAGATGCAATGATAGATCGAGTACCTAGTGAATAGAATTTTGCAGATCCTCTCACTAAAACACTATCCTAAAATAAGCATGATTGTCATATAAAGCAATATGATATTAAATACATGAGTAATTAGCTTTAGTACAAATGGAAGATTATTAAACTATATGTCTTGTAGCTCATGGGGTTATTACATGTGACACAAACTTTATTTTTGCAAAACATATATTTTTTATTATTAATAAAGGCAATTTTTATCTTTAATATTAATTTAAGTTTGATTAATTAGCCTAGAGTAAAATGAATTCCTTGAGACAAAAATATCTGCAAAGACATTATAAAGTGGTTACAATTATGCGGGATCCTATTCTATCAAACTAATATTTTCAAATGTTCATAGTCATTATTTTATTAAGATTAATATTAATTAGAGTTGTTAAAGTTGGTATATATTATGTTCTTTTTATTATGAAAAAAATAGTTATTTTCATAAATTGAGGTATGTAGGATACTTGAAATTAATATATAGGTGTTTGTTAAATTTGTACGATGAATTGAACTATATGAGGATTCTAAATAAAAAAGATTTCTCGTGTTTATAAAAAGACTCATGTGGCAGTTGTGTATGTGATTTTAGCCTTAAAATCATTAAGTTATCTTATATAAAGAATGCAATATTTTGATCCTGGCTACAAGTTGCATTAATCAAAGGTAACAAATAGACAAATATTGGATAAAAGTGAAATTTATAAAGATATCTAAGTGATCAAAAAAGGATTTATCATCCTAGATAAATTAAGAAATGTGTTCCATATGTTCTCAAATATTATTGATTACAAAATCCTTGCACAAGATGGAATGAGATTTGAAAAGGCTTTCAAATATTATTCAAAGAATCAATGAATGTGGTGTTAAGAATAAATATAATTTGGCAAAGCATACACACTTCATGCTTAAATATCTAAATTAAAATATTCTTAATGAAATAATAATAGTTACACTAAGAAACTAGTCACTAAAAGGTTAAGTTAAACCATATATCACCTTCTTATTATTTAAAGGATCATGACATGTTGATTAAAGCTTCACTTGATCTTCAAATATAAATCAATCAATTTGTTGAATTAATAATAAGTTAAATTATTTTATTTAAGATTATAATTTATATTTGAACTAACATATTAGGGATATAATGGGTCACATATATTAAGAATCATTAGTAAAACATTAAACACTTATATGACTAATCAAGCACGACTTGATTCCATATAAGTTTATAACAATCGAATTGATCATTTTTTAGGAGTGAAAATTAATATAGTGGATTATAATTCTAAACTTATAAAAATCAAGGACTTGATTGCATAAACTTTTAATAATTATCATGAAATAAAATATATGATATTTTTTAGGCAAATTGATATTTTGTTATTAATAGAGTTATGATTTTTTCCTTATAGATGAAATATTATTCCTCATATTTTTCGACAAACTATATACATAGAAATACAATAGAGTAGATTTGAGAGCAGAGAACAAAAGGAAAAAGAAAACACTAGCACTCATGACATAACAATCGCTCTCTTGAAAGGGTTTAAGAGATTTATAATCTAGTGATTCATGTGGATTCCTATTAGAGGCTAGATAATTGAATGGTTTATGATTTGCAACAACTTAATCTTAAAGAATTGATCAAGCACTCGAAGAAAGAATTAATCTTTAGATAATCTTCGCACAAACCCTAAACAACCTTATGTTGTCTAAAGGGATCCAAAGGACTCCTAATAAAATTTAGAAATACTATTTCTTATACATTCATGTCTTTCAAGAAACCTAATATTAATATTAAAAGCATCACATCTCACTATATCCATTTTACTATTATTGTATAGATCACCTAAAAATAAATAATTATTCATTTATTATAGTATTTTGAAGATTTTTATTGGTTTTGAAGATTTTTATTAGATGATATTTTTTTTTAATCTTGTATTTGTTTTGGAGAATTTTATTTTTTAGTATTTTAAAAGTTTTAGTTGGTTTTGAGGCTTCTTATTTGTTTCTATAATTTATTGATGCAATCCAACTCACACCAAATGATCCATTAGTAGTTCTAGTTGGCCTAATCACTAAAGTTAGGGCAAAGAAGTTCAAGAAAGCTTTTAATGGGTTTTTGCAAGATATATATATGTCAAAGTGGACTACAAAAGAGTAACAACCCAAGAAGAAAAAGCCCTAATAAATTTGATTTATATTCAAGATGGGCTTGAAGACCATGGATTTCGACCAAGGGAGTAATTCGGCATCATTGGACTTATTTTGTCAAGTATTTTATGTTTCCAAATCCAACATGGAAATCATGAATTATTTGGGCAAGGAAAGTATAATTTATCAAGGAGTTAATCTATCAAGGAGATTTAATTGGAAGAAAAATCCTACTCTACCTTAGACAATAAAGGTGGCAGCAAAATAGAATTATTGGGACAAGAGAATTTCCTAGTTTAATTTTTAAAAAGTAGTGGTGGCACCTTAAAATAAAATTTTAGAATATTTATTAGTTTGTGTTTTGGGTTATTTTAGGTATAATTTAAATTGAATCAAGTGAACCCATTAAATTATCTTAGAGATTTACTTTCAAAATTATAAATACTTTTTTGGAAGACTTGATTTTCATATTGGAATACACATTAATTGCCGCCTATTGTAACATAGAGAATAAAATATATTTTTCTTGCTTGGTTCTTAATTGAACTACACTTCTCAAAGAATTGATTAATTTTTGTTGTGATTTTATAGTTTTGGTGTCTTGGGCAGGTCGCTTAATGTGTCAAGCTTAATTATCAATTATAAACCTGAATTAAGTAAATTTTGAGTTCACAAATTCAATTAAAATATTCTATAAGATTCAAATCATTTATGCATTTGATTATTCTTGTTTTATTGTAAAACAATATATTGAGTAACTAAATTTTATATATATATATATAAATTTAGAAGGTCATCGATCTACACATACGTGATTTATTGATTTATTGGCTCCTAAATTTCTTAGTTTCTTTATTTTATTTTATTTAGTTTATTTAGTTTTCGAATATCCTAAAATTAATTTCTCCTAAAACAGTTATTACAATATTTTAAAACATTTAACAATACCATATTTTTCAAATAAGATTAGATATTTTACTACTAATGTTAGTGATTATTAAGGAAAGTAAATTTATCAATCTAATGTGTATAATTGTTTTAAAAAACAATTAAAATCCAAAAGGAATTAAGTCTCGTTACTATTTAAAGACTAAAATTATTAAATCTTATTTAATATTTTTTTTACAATATTTTAACATTAACTATAATTTTGTTTTTCTTAATCAATCTTTTTTTTAATTGAAACTTGCTATTGAAATTATATTATTTTTTTATTCAAAAATAAAAATATAAAGACAAATAAATCATGTTTTTTAAAAAAGGAAATTCGATTGGGAAGTAAAAATTAAATATTTTGATAAAAATTTATAAAAATGCATAGAATTTGTATTTGAATTATTGAGTTTATCTTTTTATTTTTAATTTAGTAAACTATTTAAAAAAACATACTTAAATATATTATTACTTACAAGCACAATAACACTTATTATTAATAATAGTTATTTTAAAATCACTATTTCTTAATTGAAAAGATATTAATGAAAAAATAGAAAATATTAATTAGTTGACCCGCGCTTCATCGGATCAAAAACAAATTAAGCAAAAAAATAAATGCACGTATGCTTCTAAAGTATTTTTGGCATTAAAAAAAATTAATTGGAACAAATATAATTATTCATAAAACAATTGATAATAATATTATCAAAAAAAAATCATAATAATCATAAAAGTAATGGCATGCTTCTTCAATATGAGCTTGTTTTTTTCAATAGAAGTCACTAAAAAAGGTTTCTTAGAAAATTCAATCATTTGAGATATGCAGGGAAAATGCATATTTTCAATCTAAACTTAATTTTCTTATCAATGTATCTTTTGATTATTTTGATAAAATAATGTTTTTTAATTACAATCATTATTCTCTAGATAAAAACCTATTATGATCTTAAAAGAAAATTAAAAAAAAACTAAAATAATATCTAAATATTTTGTATGCAATTGAAGGTTAAAAAAAATAGTAAATTCAATAAAATCATATTCGAAATCTATTTGAAATGATTGAAACCAGTATTTTTTAAATAATTATTTATGAATTTGTTTTTCCATATTAGACACATAAAAATTTGAAGAGTCAAATTGCTAACATTCCCATAAAAACCTCTAATATTATCAAGAATCATGGAAAAAAAATGAATAATAATTAAAAAATAATGGCACGACTTTAAATATATATATATATATATATATAAAGAAACAAAAACAAAAAATAAAAAAGGGCTAAGTCTAGGTATATGGCCCAGATAAAAAAAAGGCTCGGAATGTATAGGCCTGTTAGGCCAAGTCTATATGCTTAAGCATTTTTTAAAAAATTAGTTGGACAACGCATCACCTGCATACCTAATTTTTTGCCGTCCTAGAGGTGGTTGAAAAATTGAGTTTTGTATATTTTGACCATAAAATCTTATTTTCACCTAAAAACAACTGCAAAACATTCTCATAACCTCAAGAAACTAATTCAACCAAAAAAAATCAAATCAATTAAATACACAAATCAAACTAGGATTAAAAAAAAAACTTGTGCAACCCTGATATTATGTTTTGGGCAATATAGAAGCCCAAAAACACCTCAATATAACTCATCTAGTCAAGATAAACACTTTGACACCAAATTGGGTCGTTTTGGTCATTGAAATTTGACCAACCAGCCTCTTTATTTTTTGTGTATTATTTTTTAGCAACTCTCTCACATACATCTCTCAAACTCAAAGACTGAAAAGTGAACAAAATAAAGTTTTAGGCTAAACCAATTAATTTCAAAACTAAAAGAACCAAAAAGAAATTTTGAAAATATCCCAAGTTAAAATTAAGTAAAATGGCTCTAACACCATTTTCTTTTTAAAAAAATGGGCTTTCATTTTTTTTATTTCAATTTTGATACCCTTATTTTTAATCTTTTTCAAACAACAAAATTGAATTATTTTTCATGAAATCAAGCACTAATCCAATATCAGGATGCTTTTTTTAAGATTAAGACAACCATATAAAAAATATATTAAAACAAATTATCAGTCTCAAATCCTAATCAACACAATATTAAATAATAAAATTGAAAAACAATGATGATTGAAGGCCAAACAAAGAGAGAGAGAGAGGGGGACCAAAGTTGACCTAATAATTTAACAAAAAAAAAAACAAAAAGACTCATTTTTTTCTTTGTTTCAATTTTTATCCCCTCATTTTCAATCTCTTGCAACACAATAAAATTAAATTTTATTTCATGAAATTAAGTATCAGCCAAGACTTTTTTGAGACCTTAATAATAATTAAAAAAACAAATCAAAACAAATTATCAACTCCAAGTCTCAATCAACGCTGTTATTAAAATTGAAAAAAAATCAATAACCAAATGAAAGGGATTAAAACAAATAAAAGAAAAAACTATATTTTAATCCACAATATTTTATGAATGTAAAAACAATGTTTTTTCCATACCTTTTAGGTTTTTGTTAATATTATTAGTCAAGAAAGCCCCCCCCCCCCCTCTTTGATTGAAACTCCCCCTTTAAATTATTATAAATTTTATTTAAAAATACATGCATAAAGAAAAATAAATCATGTTTTCAATGAAGGAAACTTATTTGAAATGATAAGAAAGAATTGACTAAATACAAAATTAAATCCATTCAATAAATTTTAGTGGACTGTAGACATAGCACGGGACATCAAACTAGAAACTAGTGAAAGCTAGGCTGCAAGGATATGGGATTCTACCTAAAATTAAGGCAAATAACATCAATCATATTTGCTTGCTATTATGTGGAGTTTGAAACCAACAAGAAAAACATTAATTTATAGAGGGAAATGAGCTAGAAACCAGATGTTTTACCAAGTAGCTTCTATTTTCTAAATAATTTATTTTTCATTTATGAAAACATTTATTTTACATGTAAAAATTTATCTTATAATAATTTTAATTAACAAGGAAACCTTAGAGCTTCTAGATTTGCAACACCTCTTTACGTAGCTATAACCATATATATATATATATATATATATATATATATATATATAAAGAAAGAAAGACCAAAATGTTTTTGAGTTTTGAATATCTACTGAAAGTCCAACATGGCAATGGTGGAATGCACTGATAATAACAATACTACTAAAAAGGGGCTCTGCTTTCGATCATAAATCTCTCGTGAACAATAATACCTTGTTTGGAAGTCCAGTTCCACCTAGTTTACATTCTGCTGTGGATCCTCCCCTGATAATGGTAAACAGCGTATCCATGTTCACAGGCAAATTCCGACCATTTTATATTCTACCATGTAGACAACGATGGGGTATTTCCATTTGTTACTGAAGTTGTCGAGGTTGGCATGCAGAAAACCTTCTATATTCACTTGGTCCAGTCTCACAAAGATAAGATCACTGTCCAAACTCATGCAGTGAAGCCTTCGATGCAGCAGCAACCGTTTAACTGCTAGTACCTCAAAAAATTATCATAAACCATGGAGCGCAACATGTTATTCCCATCTCATGCATAGTTTGAACATTCGATAATTCATGAAACTGCTCTTGGAAATGACACAGTCGAAGTAAGCAGTGGGTTTTGAGTTGCTACCCTTCAAGTTCCTTGGAGAAACCAAAATGATAGAAGACAACTCAAATTCGTAATATGCGAGTTAATTTGTAAACCTGTAGAAAAGAAACAAACTTTTGGTCACACAAATAATTCCTCCAAAATCAACTGTTAAGTGGTTAAAGTAAACAATCGTAAGAGGACAATTTGTTAGGTGGCATAGTTGATGAGGATTTTTTTCTTCCATATAGTATAGGGTATTCGGATCCATGAATATCTTCGTAACTAGAACATGATGAGTAGAAATGGCACAGGATGCTACAGCTTTGATTTCAAATGCGACAGGAACCCTAACATACCATTAAAACATGCAAAAGCAGTGCCATTCACACGAGCAACAAACACTGGCAATAGCTAAATGGATCTTCTGTGATGAAGACCCAACTGCATAAACTCTGATTGCCATCATCACAATTCATTACAGCTCAAACAATGTTAAAGCAGCATGCATGACACTCAATTTGAAAGGAAAGTAGGATCAAGAATTCAGTTGCTACCATTTCCAGGTTTTAAGTTCAGAGACTAGCATCAATTCAGAAGAATTTGTACAAGGAGCAGCCACTTGATGACCATAAAAGAAGAAGCAAATTCAAGCTTATTCCATGGCATGTGGATGTGATGGTTTGCATGTATGGTTTAAATATTCATGAAGTTTATCCCAAACTGTAAACCAGATTGGGGTTTCCTGGCATGAATGCATATTGAGGATTAGGAACGAAATCTTAGTTTGACAGTAATAAATTGCTACCAATTTTTCTGTTCTTGCTCTTTCTTCACTATTTGTTAATAAAGAAAGCAGTAGATTAGGTGTCTGGAGTCATCTGGTATAGGTTTAAGCGTCCAAAGTAGTGAAAAAGAAAAAAATATGAAATGTAAATACTAACCTGAGCAGTCCTACTAGGCAGAGGCAGTTCTAAGCAATTTTGGAGGCCATCAGCTCTGCGCATATATGGATGTAATACAATTAGAAAAGAAAAGAAAAAGAAGAATAAATTTGGAAAAAACATTTTTATACAAGCAAAAGATCCAAAAGAGGAATAATTACTTTCTGCTGATTGTTCTTTGAAGATGTTGCTGAGCATCTACAAGTCCCTGGCCTCCATACTTCTTTTCATCAGTATTTAGTATGATCTGCGACATCAATACAAGTTAAATAAGAAAAGGACGTTTGTTGAAGAGTAGAATCAGACTACCAGGAATGTTTGGCGAGGAGCAATGAACTAGAAGATATTTAGTAGTGCTAAGACTAAAAAAGTATTATGTATTATGCTTTGATCATATAATCCTCAAAGCAACTAAAAACTGAGAACAGCATATCTGACCCATGAATATAATTATAGAACAGGCATCGACCATACATACTTGATACTCTCCAGCTTCTTCCACACCTACACTATATCTTTCATATGCTTCAGTTGGATGAAAGTTGAATACGAAGAGGAGAGGTCCTCTTATGTATGATATTACCTGTAAACAGCAGTGAATCATCCAATTACTGAAAATATTACATGACTTGCCATGCACCAAAAATTACCAATAGCTAATATAAAGTGAGTAGCTGTCTTAATACCACAAAAGGTCTGTTCAACTATGGCTAGCATCTTAGTCTCAAACTTTGCCCATTTTAGAATTTGAGTTCCAAGAAGTTTCAAATGTCTTTGTTATTAGAGTCTTAGCATACCTAAGGTGCTTTATACATGCTTGTACATTCTGATTCTGAGAAATTTTACAACAATGCAAGCTTCTAAAAAAGGAGCAAGATATTTTTCAAGTTTTGATACACTCAAATGCACATGGACATGCACAAAGTAATTTGTATGGAAAGAAAGTACACCCGTACCATGGTAGTGTCATTCACATGGTGAATGTGTGGTAAACCCCTTGAAAGCAATCTGTTATTTTCATCCAAATTCATAAGGTCCTAAAACACAGGGAAAGTCAATTAAACTGGTAGCACAACAGTCAATGTATTTGAAGTCCAAAACCGAAAGAATATAAAATTTAACAAAAATAAATCTGCGCATATTATATTAGAACATGTATGGTGCAAACCAATTGGAAGTTTCACCTTCCAAATCTAAGCTTAAAGCAGTACAGCATAAAATGTATTAATATGGAGGAGTAAAACTGATACCTTATCAAAGGAAAATAAATTGTGATGCACTTCATTTGACAGAAGATACCAACTACGATGAGCAAGCGAATATGAGAAGTTGTTGCTTGGCATTGGGAACTCAACCCTCTAAGACAGAAAATTCATAAACACAAGTAAAGTGTTCAAATTGTAGATGCTTCACCTAGCCAGTATATAAGATGAAAATAAAAGGGACTGAAGCCAAAATCTCACCTTGGGATGCCCAAATTCATTGCCCATGAAATTGAGGTAAGCACGCCCACCAATTGTGAAGGTAATCATTCTGATCATCTACGTCAAGATGAATAAAATATATTGAACCAAACACTCGTGAAATGAAAATGTGGGAAAAGAGAATGGAAGTTGATTTATGCTCACTAAGTTCACATAAGGAAATATCTCTTTAACTGCCATTCAGAAATGGATATTTACTTAATCTCACTTTACATTGCCACTGAAACAATTAAAGCTGATTACACTCTGCATATGCGAAGGCTAGTGGCAACACTTACTTTGTGTAGTGAACATCCTCTAAGCAAAGATTCTGTCGAGCCAGGAGTGTGCTCGCTGATTTCACCAAACAATATCTCAGCAAATGACTGCCCTCCAGAGATACACTGACATGCAGAACATTATAGAAGGATGTGAACAATATTCAAACATGCATACGGTAAAGTCCCATGCAAACATTTGAGCTAGAACAAAGATTTATTGAAGGGATGATTACTTGATTGTGATTTTCAGCATATATAAGCATCTTATCAGCATATTGTCTGTTGCCCATTAAAGCACTGACTATCTGCAGCATAGAAGCAAATTTAGTAAATGTTCACCTGAGAGAAAGAAAAATCAACAGCACACCTTGCTCATGCTCCATTCATGATCTGGAATATTCTTTAGAAAAGACGACCACATCTCTGGTGCAGAAAGGTTGACATAATAATCAAATCCCAACCCCCCTTGTGAAGTAGGCTCACAAAGTCCAGGATAAAATGTTGCCTGAGCGACAAACAAACAAAAATTTTTTAGAGCCACATAATTTTATTTAAAACCAGCTCAGCTAACTAATTAGTGCTAAATGTTATCTAGATAACAGCACAAAGGCATTGGGACACAATTACCAATTGCAATAAAAACACAATTACTAATCAGCTAACTAATTAGACTCGGATATTGATTAGAATGTGGCCCAAACAAAAGCATGCATGATCAAGTGGTTTTCACTGCTTTCAGTAAACTTCATTTCATCCGAGCTTTTTGCTTTTGCATATAGCGGTTATGCTTGGGCAGAAATGGTTAAGAGAGCATAGGGCTTTAGGGTTTGCCAAAAAAGATTTGATCATTGGGAGAAACAGATCTGTCTGTTCAGTTAACACATGGTTTCTTCTGATTTTTATCTTTTTCTTTTTCCTTCTTTTCTATAGCCATGCTAGCATTTATCTTGCTATCCGTGTGGTAATTTTTTGCCATTTGAAGAAAATGCAAAAAACTATCATATCACATGTTTTTTAGGGTTCTTCCAACAGTTATCAATTCATGCAAAAATTGACCACTAGAGAGACAAAGGATGCTAACCGACTATTCTATCTTGCCCATCAGAAATATGGCTACAAAACACAATTGATGTAAATGATATTGCTATATTGTTTACATCTCAGATAAATATACACGTGTTAATCATAGAAAACAATGATTATTCATCACAAAATAAAAGAAGAGAGCTAAAATCAATCGTGAATTAGAAAAATCGATCTAGCTGGAAGAGTCCTTGACCAATCAGGAGAATTGAAGGTGCAGTCGACCTAGAGGTTATAATCTACCAAAAGGAAGAAATTGACCAACAGAGTTTCGAAGAATGCCCGCAAATAATTTGAAGATATAGTTCTATTCAGAGCATGAGTTCTCAAAGAATAGATTAGCCTGGGATTCATTTGGGTATCAATAGAAAAAGAATTTAGCTTGTATTAGGATTTAATAAACTTTTTTATATGATATCAATATATGTATAGGATTAAGATTATCACTGTAAATAAATTTTAAACTCTATAACAATATGCATAGGGCCAAATACTACAGTAAATGATGGTAAGAAGCAAGATCAAGTTTCTAAATCCTCAACCAAGTCTAAATATTATGCTATGTCATTTATATGCTTTGAGATTGTTTGGCTTCAAGGTATGTTGGGTAAACTTGGTATTCCTCAACTTACTCTTACTTCTCAACACCAATGCTATTCAAATTGTTGCTAATCTAGTCTTTCATGAACACACCAAGTACATTGAAATAAATTATCATTCTATCCGTATAATCCTTAACGGATATATGATTACTCCCTCTTCTATTTTCATTGAGTCCTAAATGATTGATGTATTTACCAAAGCTCTATCTCATCATCGACATCAATTTATGGTTGACAAATTGATGCTTCTTTATCCAACAACATCAATTTAAAGGGGGATTTTAGTTATAATATCTTATTTTAGGAAGGCTAATTGATTTAGGTAGTTTGATTTAAGGAGATTGATTTACATAACTACCTTTTTAGAGAGATTGTAATTAGATCCAGGAGCGATTACAGGGTGTAAACATGTTAATACTTGACTATTTAAAGAAAAGAGATTCCCCATTAAGAGGCATTCAGGCTATTTTGACATAATAACTTTTGGAAACATGACACCGACAATTGTGTAGTCTTTGGAAAATAAATCCATATGGCTCTAGAATCTAGATACATCCCTTTTTTGAATAAGAAGATGAAAGGAGATAATAATCCATTCTCAAAATCACTACGGCAGCAGTTATCCCCAAGCTTGATGGGCTCCTTGTAAAGGGAGAGCTCCAAACAACAAAGGCTCATCGACTATGTTAAAGGATAAAGTTGGTCACAGATGCTAGTACTAGAAAAAGGAACAGGCCATGGAAAAGTCAGAGGAATGGTTTGACAAACCCAAGATATGCCTTATAGTGAGGTCTATAGATGTCCTCCCACCACATAATTCTTCCTCATAGTTGAGGGGTAATGTTAAGCGAGTAATACCTTAACAAGAAGCCAAAACATTTAGGTATAAAAGAATTGCTGAAAATGACTAACACAAGTAACAATCACAATAGAAATCATCCAAAGCCAAGTGATGAGTTGTCATGAACTTGTCAACCATCACCAATATCTCTTAGATCTTGAAAGGAGATGGAGACAAGAATTGTTGTCCAAAGCTCGTTTTAGGAGAATCCAATGCATGGACACCTTGATAAAGGGAGGATGCACATGCCTAAAAAACAGGTTTTGGATGTTACACGGACTAACAAAATGGTCGAAAATAAATTGCCACAAGTACCAATTAGGTTCTTAAAAGTACACCAGAATTATCAGTATTGGACATGACCTCACCTGCTCTTATGCAAAACAGGTAAAAATTGATCACAGGTTGATCTTTGTTAAGAACATAATCATCAAACAACCACAAACCTTGACAAAAAGGGGAGAGAGTTCTTATCTCTACACCACCCCCATCCTAGGAGGCTAAGGAGACAAATAATGGAAGAAATCTTTAGAAAAATAGACAAAGCTAATGCTAAAACAATGAATAAGAATGTGAAAAAGCACCCAACTTCAAAGTTGAAAAAGCAACAAGGTAAAGGCAAGGATCAATCAACAACCATATTGACAAAACAAAATTGTCCATAATGTTAAGCGCCCTTGGAGATTAAACAAAGAAGACAAACACCATAACATTGTCCCAAGTCATTGATTGTTGTGCAATAAGAGAAAATAGTGTTAGCTCTCGAGCAAAAGCTATGAGAAAATGCTATTAAGAAAACCACTTCAATAAAAAAAGAACATGCACCCGTTGTAAAAGAGACAACACTAACAGTGCTCGAAGACAGCAAAAATGTCAAAACTCCAAATGAGCCCATAAGCTGTGAGAAGGCTTCAACATATGTGCTTATCAAAACAAAAAACCAACTGAATGAAAAAAATCAACATGATTATTGAAATTGATGGCTTCTTGGATGATAACATGATGGATCAAGGTTAGAAAACCCTTCCTGATGACAACACATGGGAGGATAAGCCAAAACAACTAGAATTCTAAGTCCTTATGCAATAGGTAAGTGAACAAAATACTTTAAAGGTCCGAGGAACTGGAAAAACCTTATAATGCATAAGTGAGCGACAATGAGGGAGTTACATCAACAAACATGGTGTTTACTCTATCATACTCCTTCAAAGCCAAGCCTGACCATCTAGCTTGTTTTAAAAATGACTGTGAAGATAATGCAAAAGAAAAGCATAAATCGTTGAGGTCAACTAGTCAAAGCCAGCTATCTAAGAAGAGTCGGGACTCACATTTCCTATGCCAACATTGGGTATGAGACGCCATTTGAAGCATTGTACCAGTATATAGGGTCTTGGTCAATAAATTATTTGATGGCAATTATGGTTTAATAAATCCAAGACCAAGATAAAATTGGTGTAAAGGTAGTCATAATATCGCTCAATAGATCATAAAGTGACCTTATTCATTTATCTTGATTTTTCCTTGCATAAACAATCAAGTTGAATATGATGTCTTCATTATAGGTCTATAAATACTCCTAGAGTTCGGAGCAAAACCAGTCACAATCAATTGTGATAACTGAGGATTCATTACTTATTATGAACCATGTATTTGGAGAATATAAGTGTAGACACTCAACTCTAGCTCCATATCATATTGTAACCACAAACCTTTTAAAAAAGTTTTCTAATTTTATTTTGTTTTTACAGTAAGAAAATACAAAAGCTAATGACTTGGGTCAACATGAATCAGAATACATGACAAGACGAGTTTAGTTATGGCATTATCCTTGTCAAAATCATTGATCACAGCCATGGCTGATGTCCAATAAGAATATCATGACAATTTGAGAAATGCAAAAAAGAACATGACAATAGCCACAAAACTATTGCTAAAATTTTCTATCAAGTACGAGCTTGTGAAATCCTTCACAAAAAGTTTCAAGGTTTTTCAAAATAAAAACGGTCAATTATATACTCTTAGCAAATATATATTACATGAGATATAAGACTAGAATATTGTTAAAATGTTTAGGACCAAAACCTTGTTGGTCATGTTTCATAAAGGGCATTATGGAACTCACCAAACTAGAAATAAGATGAGATGGTTTATCATGAATCATGACTTTCATTTACCAAGCATGACCAAAGATTAATTATGTAAAAAGATACCAAGAACATCAACAATTTGGTCCAATCCAACACGTGCCTTCTAATGAACTCAATGTAGTAGTCAAACCATGAACATTCATAGGTTGGGCAACGGATATCATTTGCATGATACATCCTCTATCATGAAAAGGGCATAACTAAATTGTGGTAGCAACGAATTACTTCACCTAGTGGGTTGAAAATAGTGATCAAATTCATTAAAAAACATATCATCCACAAATTTAGACACTCAAAAACTATCACTACTAACCAAGAGTCTATGTTTATTGAGAAAGATGTCAAGCAATTCGCATAGCAATATAGATTCAAAATCGTCCACTCAACTCCTTATTATGCCCAAACCAATGAAAGTAAAATCGACTAATAACACTATAATCATCAACATTCATAAATTGGTTAGAAACAATTCTAAAGCTTAGCATGATGCTTTGTTACAAGTAATATGAGCATAAAAGAATTCATAGAAGATTACTTAAGAAACCTTATCATTTACCCTAAAGTATGACCATGATGTCATGTTACCTTTCATGTTAAAATTACAATCACTCAGAAAGACTGCAAAATAATTTATATTATCAATTAGTCATGCTAACTAAGAGAAAAGTCAAAAGGGCATTACATAATTTGCAAGCACATAAAAAGGAGGTTGAAAGGGGATGTAACAAACATGTTCCATTGAAATATTTCCTAGAGAACACTGGTGTGGAAGGTCCATATGTTTTTGCTAAAGTTCTAAAGAGGGATGCCTATCACTGAACAAATCAGGATGGGATCTACATTATCAAGTTCACGTGTGTATTAATAGAATAGGAGTTTAGCTAGTATTAGAATTTAATAAACCTCTTTATCTAATATCAATATTTGTATAAGATTAAGATGACCTATATAAGTAGGATTTGAACTCTGTAACAATATAAATAGGGTCAAATACTATTGTCAACGATGATTAACCTTTATTTATCTTTTCCCATTACGGGTTTTATTGCTCTCTTGATTGCTTTATTTATAGTTTTTTTCCCCTTTATTTTCCTACATTTTAGATTCCTATAATCTGTTTCTTCCTAAACTCCTATCTTTTTCTGTACGATAATACTTCTTCGAAGAAATAGCTCGTTTTAAGCGTTCAAAATATAAAGTCTCCACTTCTCCTTTGATAGAGATAATTGTTGCCTCATCACATGTTCAATCCTAAATAAAATTTAAGTGGAAATATCTACCAAACAATGAAAATTTATATCAATTAACAAACAACACAGAGTTAACTCCCCCATAACAAGTAAAAGAGTACATGGAAGAAATTGAAGTGAGTTGTACCACAAAATTAGACCCAGACAATGAGGAATGATTAGAAGGAACTTCCTAACCTAAAGAACTATAGCAAAGACTTGCATTATATTTACATGGGGATGGTGTACCACTAAATTCAAGAAGATGACTTCAAGTCAACAGAAGCACAATTTTTTTTTTTTTCCCTTGCAGTTCATTAGCATGAGAAGTTTCTTCCAAAGAAATAAACAAGGAAGGCCATTATAGTAAACTACAACATAAACCATAGTTACCTACATCTTCAGCAATTGTTATGATATCAGGATGAAGAGCATGCAATAGCTCATTTGCCAAAATGAGATACAAGAATGCATCCTTGTCAACTTGTTGATTGCAATAACTGCAATAAAACAAAACTTGTTTCAAAACACGCCACAACCTTGAGTGCACACATTGAAAAAATTCTTGAAAAATAAATGATATGGAATTAAAACTAGTGACACAGATAACTTACTAGAACCCTGCTTTGAGAAGAACTAAAGACCTTTTTATGGACAAATGGGAATAGGATCTCTTTCCTTAATAGTAGTTGCTTTTTCTATTTGTAACACTAACCCATGGCTCCTATTGCCATTAGCCTCCAATTCATTTGTACCATGTCAATTTTTATGCATTGTAGGGATTATTGTCATTTGTTCATCTTAGAAGCAACATATATAATTTGGATAAGCACCAAAAAACAAATCATCTATTCAAAGGGTACAAAAGCAAATTAGGGGCAGATTTGATTAATTAAGAGGACTCGAGCAAAGCTTGAGAAATTAAATGATCCTATAAAGCCAATAAGCTATGTAAAAACTTAATAGATATATGGGTAGAAAATGAAATTAAGATTAGGAAATCAAGATTGACACAACAGATGCCTTACTCTTCTAGGTTGCCAGTAAAAGAAGCAAAACCATTGTGTGTGTACATCATTGATGAGAGTGAATGAAACTGGAAACCATCTATGTGATACTCCTCAACCCACCTGCTCAAAGACAACGTCTTAAGAAATGCCATGAATTATGTACTGGAAAAGTACATGATGCAATATGTTTCAAGAATTATCAGTCAACAAGAGATACTATAAAGAAACAGAATTTTTGAATGATTTCTTGTGCTTCACATTTACCAATTCAGATTTGAGAGTAGATACTGTAATACTTCATGGTCACCATATTTGAACATTCTAGTACCCCAATATTTGTGATGTCCTCTTTTACCTATTCAAAGTGGGGAAAGTTAAATATGGAATTAAAAAAAAAACATGTGTATGTATAACAGAAGGACACGAGCTCCTAGAGAAGTTTACAAGACCATTGCACCACCTTGTGTTTGTCAAAGAACCATCTCAACACAAAAGCTTAAGTTGTTAGGTAAGATCTCAGAATATGATTTATATTATTCTCTAACACACTCCCTCAAGTGAAAGCCTTTTGGGCTTGAAACTTGCATAGGTCCACGCTACCTTGTGCTTAATTTTTATCAAATAAATAGTGATAGTGAGATTTGAATTCATGATCGCTTGGTCATCAAGGCTCTGATACCATGTCAAAGAACCATCTCAACCCAATAGCTTAAGCTATTAGGTGAGATTTCAAGATATAATTTATATTATTCTCTAATAAGCTTTTAGATTGAGATGGTTCTTTGACATGGTATCAACTTGATGACCAAGCGGTCACGAGTTCGAATCTTACCACCCCTATTATCTGATAAAAATTAAGCATAAGATAATATAGACTTATGCAAGTTTCAAGCTCAAAGGACTTTCACTTGAGGGGGTGTGTTAGAGTATAATATAAATTATATCTTGGGACCTCACCTAATAGCTTAAACTATTAGGTTGAGATGTTTCTTTGACAATGTTTCAGTGTTTCACAGAAACATGTGAGAACAGAAAAGAAGTTAATCTTAACACGACATTGAAACGGTGTATTGCCCATAAATGCATATGACTCCCTTAAATACTTCACACATGAGTGAAGAAACACTACTAAGATCTTCAGTGAAGGAATGTTGCATCCTTTTAGGACATTCATTGTTTGTCCAAGTAAAGCAAGTAGAAGATGAAGATTAAAAAAGTAAAAGCATGATACACAGACAAATCTTGATTTGGACATGAAAAGGATTTTACATCAGGGATATGGACTGAGATTATTACATTATCCATGATGTTTGCGACTAAAATTAGGCATACAACTCATACAAAACAACACGGTGTAACCTCTTTCCCATGCTATTTTGAGTATATAAACGATAACTTGGCTATATAGGACATTGGGCTTTTGGTAAAGGAATTGTTATGAAGATATGCATGTCAATGAACATCTAGAAGGTAAAGTTTTGTCAGCGTGATTGTTCAGTGCATGTTTCAACTCATTGGCTGAGGTGGATGTTTGGGCAGATTTATTGGCAATTGGACAGAGCTTTTTGTCCCTCTTTGAATAGGAAATACTTGGAAAGCTTATACAAGTATGGGTTTCCTTGTGACATAAGAAAAATTGTACTTATAGGACCTATGAAGGATCAAATAAAATTGGAAGGATACAGAGAAGATTAGCTCCGCCCTTGCACAAGTGTGATATGCACAAATTGAGAAATTAATATTGAAATTGACTTCCCTAATTAGTATAAATCAGGATTTCTATTTTAAACTAATAAATAAGGCAAGTTGCCTATAATCCGATCATCATAATAAAATAGGTACCTTTTCTTTTAATTTATTGATTTTATGCCACAACATTCAAAGAGTAGAGATAGAACACTAAATATACACGTTCATCACATTACTCCATATGATTTTCTAGTACATTAGGAAAAAGAAATTATTTGTTCCTAGATTTCTTGCAAAAACAACAATGTCAGGGCATGGAAATTTGCTTAACAATTCTGCTTTATGCAACCTCAAACCTTTAAATGACCACCAACTCTGTCACTAAAGTAGATTGACACACTTATTGTCGATCCACATGCTAACTTTTTGTATGTGTTCCTGTTATGTGCTGATTTACCTTATGATCACATAGGTCATAATAATACTTACATATAGAGAGCAACTCATATTTCCATTAGATGAGAAATTGGTTACTTAAAGACCTCTGTGAGACTACCTCGCACACAGACATCATATTGCCACCTCCCCATCTCCCTCGGCAACTACATGACAGAAGCACAAGGCTGGCTCGGTTAAAGCCCAATAAAACTATGAAAAAGAATCGGGCTCATCTTCATTTTCTTTTGCCAAAGACAATTAAGCCTAACAGCCTCTTTATAAGCATAGATACATAATGTGCACATCGCAGGGCAAGTCATTGTGACAAACCATTCTAAGGTGCCATCTTCCACAGAAACAAAAATTATACTCTTGCAAGTGAAAACATAATGTATTTTGCTTCAAGCTAATCAAGAAGCTGGTAGGAAAACAGAGAGGCGACAAACATATTTCACGGATTTTAAGATCAGTTTTACCAGTGTGAAAGTAGCAATCGTTTGATCCATCAAACAAGGATAGTCCAACCATCTCATCTGCAGCTGAATAGGAATGCACAATATCTAAGAACACCAGTAGTCCCAGTCCTGTAAAACAAAAAGCCCTAATAAGAGAGCCTCAGCTGAAAATTAATAAATGAATGACAAACATGATCAATGTGTGTCTTAAGAGATAGTGTTTGTGCCAGAAGGAGACAAGAAAAAATATGCATGGATGAATATTGAAGGTAGAAGTCAAAATTTCAAACACTTTTGTATTCAAAAGTTGATAATTGGTTGTTTGGGGATTATTTTCTGTTCACATACAGGGTGAATTTAGAATTTATTTCATATATACATCCCGTCTCTATTGTACATTAAGGGCCTAGAAACAAGTTGTGAATCTACACATCATAAGAATTTATCCGAGATGATACAACACCTTTAGCCCTGTTATTTTTCCTTCACCCTAATTGGTGCAATATTAGATTCCATGCAAACATAGTTATTATATAAGCACTAAAAGGTAACTACAGTCACTCAGCCCCTAGCTAAGCATAAATGAATTTATTAGGTTGTGTTTGGTTTTGAGTTAAAAGAGGTTAAATGTTAATTAACCCCCTTTAACCTTGTTTGGGATATTTTTTAGGAAGGGAAAAGTTAAGGGGCTTAACACCTACCCCCAACTGGGGGTTAAGCGTTAACCTACGGGGGGTAACAATTTTTAAGGGGGAAAGATTTTGGAGTTTGTGCAACATTTTTTTCAAAATTCAGCTTTCATTTTCCCTCTCTTTTACACCACCCAGCCAACAAATTAGTCTCACCATTATACCTTATTTATTATTGTTTTTATTATTTTAATTTTTAAATTGACTTCAAAATTATTGGGTCCAACAATTATATATAATTTTTACACATCTACCAAACATCCTTAAAACTTTACCCTTTAACCACTTTCTTACACCCTTAACACTTAACCTCCAATTTTTTACCCCAAACCAAGCACAACCTTAAGGTTAATGAAACAAATGAATTAGTATCAGATGAGGAATGGTAACCGTGTGCTTCATCAACCAAGCGTTTGAAATCATCAGGAGTGCCATATCGGCTACTAACCGCATACAAATTGGTGACCTGCATTGCCATAGAGATGATTGCTCATCATTGAACAAGGAAAAAATGCACTTAACGGGTCCAAACATGTGTTGAGATTACAAAACCAATAAATTCTGGAAAGAAATTTAAGAACACTAGTAAATGGGCTAGTTGTATGATATTCAAGTAAAATTAAATATATTATGTCTGTAACATGCTCCATTTACATAACACAATTAAGTAAACAAGAGGTTGTGATAGCAATTAGCATTGAATATATAGTCTATAAGATGTTCCATTTATACAACACAATTAAATAAACAAGAGGCTGCAATAGCAATTAGCATTAAGATGGAATTATTCTCAGGGGTTTAAACTTCATAAGACATGGGATTGAAAACATTAAGATTTTACAGCATCCAGTAAATCCAAAACCTGCTAATTGATTAGAATATACGTTTCAGCTTACCACCATAAAGGTACAAATTATGGATGTCAGCAATTCAGGGAAACTTAGATTTACCAGGTTTTTCAATTCTAAATAAGAGAGAGTGTGGGAAGAGTGCTTGACTCACCCGATAGCCAACAGTGAAATAATCTTTGTGTTCAACAACTCCAATCAACTGGATTGCATTATATCCAGCTCCCTTTACATGAGGAAGGACCTATCATGAGAAAAATCATAGTGAAGAACAGAAGTATGGGTCGCCATGTTACTCTGTGTATAAAAATAGATCAATAAAGAAAAACATGAATAGCTACCTTCTCTGTGAAGTCAGTGAAAGAAGATATTTTTGGCTCTGAGCCACTAATACCAACATGGCACTCATATATACGCAAGGACTTCGGCACTTTTGGGTGTTTGTTTTTCCATTTGTAAGCATGCTCTGGGGGTGGTTCCCAATGGATGGCAAAAGCTTCGTTCCCGTTTGTATCTGATAATCATGAACAAAGTTCAGATGAACCCAATAATTAATATATGCAGAGTATATTCATCGAACTAAAGAAGAGTAGAATTTTTGAAGGCAATGGGAATATTCCTGAAACAGAGCGAGGCATTAAGATTTCAAGCAAGCAGAACAACACTGGTTGTCTAGAGAAATACTATCCAAGAGAAGCTGTTTCACCTCATATGCATTTCTAATTTCGAGAAGGTAGGGTCCCAGTATTAGTCTGGAGTAAGGGAACCAGTTATAACAACTAGGAAAGAAAGGCGATCTTTAAGAGCCCAAATTAATCATCCATGATGAGAGAGGATGAAAGGCAGACAGGAGGGAAAGGTCTTGCCCAGAGATATACATTGAGAGGGCCATATAAATGGAAATCAAGTCCCATGTTTTCCTTACGGTCAAATACAAAACCCCACCTTCAACACTAAGACTTGTTCAGTACGTGGTTTTTTCTTTCAGGAACGAAGAGTGGTGCTTGAAATTCTGGGGGCTGTATACACATGCAGGGTGAAGGCGAATCATTGTGTGAATATAGTTAATTTCCATTCAGCCATCTTTTATTTTTCATTACAATAATATCACCATCAACCAAAGAGTACCTCGATGCTTAGTTAACAAAATTAAACAGGATTCAGTGCTCCCAGTAAAAATATTAGAAAAGCAACAAATGAGTTGCGGAATTTGTTTACCTGGTTGCACATAAGTAGCCCAAGCAGGCACACGTTCCAGTGGTCCACTAGGAGTGTTAAAATAGACCCTGTATTTGCTTCCATGAGGAATAGCTGGGGTGTACTTTTTCAACCATGCTTGCCTTCCTTTACGTGTCTCAAACCAATATGGCAGAGGAGGCTTCTTAGCACGAATTTTCTCAAGCCATACAGGGTCACTCTTGATATTATATATATCATATTCTTTTCCTTCATCAATCACCGTACAAGGAGGTAAGTTACTTGGTGGATCATTTTTATGTAGTTGTTTCCATTCATTGTATCTTGTTTCTGCATCTGGGATAGGTATTTCTTCCAGTTCTTCCTGTGTTTGAGGGCCATTAGGGCCAAATAATTGCTCATATAACTTTGCCGGCACTTCAAAACGTCTATTTACAAAAGTATCTTCTCCAGGTTCCCAGTAGTCATCATTTGCTTTCTTGAAGATTTCTTCAATACTAGCATCGCCACTGTCACCTTTATCGTAGTCATCCACATAATTATACTGCTGAAAATAAAGTTGTTCAGGTTGTACTCCATCCTTGAGTTTATCTTCAAGAATAATAAACCAGTAGCCATAATCATCATGACCAAAATGACCCTCTCTAGCAGAGTTTTCCGTGGGTGACCACCCATTAAAGTCACCAATTAATGAACAGTATCGAGCACCTGTATCCAATTCATCATCCCTTATTATTTTTCAATTTCATCCAAACAAACAAGAAGTTGAAAACAAATCAAAGCTATCTAACCGGAAAGTAAAAAAATGAAGATTGATGAAACGGAAAACTCAATAAGTGGTGGTGGTGGTGGTAACAAATAGCAATGAATCAAATCGAATAGAATGTGGTCTGAATTCAATAACCTGGAGCCCATTCCATAAAATCCATCCGATGCTCTGGGTGACGATGCAAACCCATAAGCTCAAATCTACACAACAAAAGTGAAGTGTTTTTTATCCTGGTTGGTTTAATCTCTTATTATTCAAAAAAAAAAAGAGTGAGAGAGAAAGCGGGTGGAATGAAAGGAACCAAACCCATAAGCAATGTCCTTCAGCATAAGGTTTCGTTTGAAAAGTTCATCTTTGAGGTCCTTCAATGATTTATACCTGCAAACAATAGGGAACATTTATTTTTAAAAAAAAAACAGTTGGTGGTTTCTCAAAGGAGAAGAGTTGATTATGTGCTTACCTTTCCCTGAGAAAGTAAGCAAACTGTTTGTGAGAAATGCCAAGTCTGGTGAGAAACCCAACTGGGTTTATCCCTTTTTTCTCTTCGTCTTTTTCTGTTTCATCATCACCTTTCTTTTTCTTCTTCTTCTTCTTACTACCGTTATTATTCAAGTCTTGCTGTTGCTGTTCTTTTTGGTTTGCTGAGGCTGTGCATTTTATTATTCGGACTTTGTTGGAGAAATTTAGTGTGGTATGAGGTTTGTTTTGGAGAAAGAAATTGTTAGGATAGAGAGATTGACATTGACAGAATCTGGTTGAGGACACTGAGATTGAGGCTGAGAAAGTGTTTAGTGTTGAACATGTCACCAACATGTTCGTCATTCTCAACTGTAAGCAGACACAGAAACACAGAAGACTTCGAGAGGCTTTCGGGGTTTTAGATAAGAACAAGAGGCTTTTCTTTTGAGGTTTTAGACTTAACTCCGTTCTTCGAGTATAATTGGAGGCCGTTTGTTACTTTTTTAGTTTTTTATTTAAAAAAAAGTTAATTTTGTTTTTAACCCAAAAAAAAAATATATATATATATATATAACTCATACTTAATTTAATATTTTAATAATATATTTTAATTAAAAAGATAAAAAATTATAATAAGTGACATCACAACAATAACATTATGATAATAATAATGATAATGATGATGATAAATTGACAATATAGTATGGTTAATAAAATATTAAAAATTATGGTTATGATTATACTAAATTTATAGTGACCGCTACTTTATTGAAAAATTTATAGATCTTACTTATTTGTTGGTCGACAACAAGTGCTTGAGGTATAAGATGATTGAGATTTTTTGTTGGAAAGCAACACGTGAAACACTGAAATATTCGGTTACAGGTTTTTGTTATTGTATATAGGGTTGTTATGTTATGTAATTAGCGAAGTCTACTATACACTTATGGGGTAAATGGTACCTTAAAAGTGATTGTGGCTAAATTGGACTCAGTTTGTTATAATACCTAATATGTGGTCACGTGATATCCAATAAGAGGCTGAGAACCTTCAAATATTTTTATTAGAGTACTTGTTATTTTCAAATATTCTAAGACTTGCTTTTAGATGTGTTGGATAAAATAAATGTTGATCTATTCTGTTTAGGCTCATTATGAATTTGATTGAGTTAATTTGTTATAGCATGCATAGTTATGTCACTACCTCAATTTTATTGTGATAACTTATTTTAACTATATTTCTCATCTCTAACTAGATAGCCTCAAAACAACATTACATAGGTTTAGATTCTAATAAAAATTAGATCCCAAAAAAAGATAAGTATAGAGCTATGTTGGAAACATAAAAGTAACAACATATTCACTCTAAGTCGAAATAGATAATTACATTGGAATAGGTAAAAGCGTGAAGGACTGCATACATATACTAAAGTTTTGCCTAAGCAAAATCTTTTACTATTATAGGAAATTCTACGGTGAAGAGACATTATATGAAGCATTTTTTGCAGGTTATTCCATTGTCACTTGTGTTGGTAGATGATTATTCAAACCTTCATGGCCAAAAAAATTGCATTTATTAGTTGCGCGAATCAACTAGTCATTATTCATTATAATGATATTTTTATTTTCAACATGATTACTAATAAATTATGGTGTTAACAAATTACTCCTGTTGAGTGTGTCAATATGTTGATTTGTTAGATAATCTATTTAATTAATCGTTATCAACCTCTTAATTAATCATTAATTCTTTGATCAATATGTTAAATGTTCTTCGTTTCTTCTTCCTATCAAAGAGAAACTATAGTTAGAAACTTAATCCTGGATGGAGGCATATAATAGCCTTGTTGATCAAATGGAATGTCAAATTCTTAATTTATGTTAATCTGACAAATAATTTGATGATCGATTATCATCAACTTGTTTATCAATTATCAATTTCTTGATCAATATGCTACTTGTTTTTTATTTTTTCCTTCCAACAAGGAGAAAATACAATTAAAAAATTTAATCCTAAGAATAAGCATATAACAACCTTATTGATCAAATGGAATGTGGAGTTCTTAACTTTAACAAGTTACAGAGAAAAGATAGATAATGCAAAAATTGAAAAAAAAACATAAAGAAAATATAAAATGGTAAATAAATAAAGTTATAGATATAAGTTTTAAGAAATAAGCTATGATAAGCAAAAGAAAAGCAATAAAAAGCATAAGTTTATGAATAAATCGTATAAATTATATATATAGGGCTAACCATTATTCCAAGTTGTTGGATGGCCTATTTATAATATTACAAAGATAGAATTTCATGTAAATATAAAATCTTAATCGTATATAAATTGTTTATAACAGAGAAAAATCATAGTACAATATGTACTTTTTTTATTTATATGCATCCTTTCAACTATTGTATTTATTCATGTCAATCTATAAAATCCAATAGTTAACTTGTTAAAGGCTTTTATTATTATGTGTAAGACTTAATTGAATTAATATTGTTTTTAATCACATAACATGTGGATGGATTATTTCTAGTATAAATAAAGCCCTTTATATTTTCTTATTTAGATGCTGTTTGGTTTTGTGGCTGCGGGTGATGTTCACCCGCAGCCACACATTTTGATGTTTGGTAAATAAAGCAAACCTGATTATACCTGGTAGGGCCTACTGGTTTTTGCTGCCCAGCCGCAGGAATGGAGAAGCAGCAAAATGCTGCTTCTCATGGTAATTTTTTGGAACATGCTCCACTGTCACTGTTCAATGAAGAGTGGAGCCATGCTCCACTTTTGCAATGTTTATTTATTTTTTTTTATTTTTTTGAAAAATCAATGAAAAAAGTATAGTTTTTTTTTTCCCAAACAACACCAGTGCAGTTAGTTAATCGTGGACAATATTTTTTTTTATTTTTTAAAAAAATTAGTTTAAGGTAAATTAAATTTATTCGTACTGTAATGAAATTGTAAATTTTTTTAAAAAAATTGTATTGTGCTCAAAAAATTAGTATTTAATATTATTTAATAACACTACATAAATTAGAAAGATATCGCATGATGACGTAACATTTATGGAATTTGATCGCAATTCTAATAATAAAGATATCACAATCTTTATTATTTAATAACACTACATAAATTAAAAAATTCAGTTTTTGTTGTTGCGCACTTAAGAAACCATGAAAAATATAGTCCTTGTTTGATAGATTTCATATGTAATGACATTGCATATAGTTTAATGGAATAATAAAAAATATTTGATATCAATATTATTTATTTCATGATGTAATAACAGTAGTTAAATCTACAATATTTAAGTTAAAAATCATTAATATATATATATATATAACCTCAATTTTAAAAGCATTTTTTTAACCAAACACGTTAAAACTACTTTTTCTTCAACATCAATTTCAACCACAGTTTTAACCAAACACCAATTTTTTCAAACCAGCCTCAACTAAAAGTACTTTTTATAAAACAACTTTTTTCAAACCACAACCACAACAGCTACCGCAATACCAAACACACTTTTAGGATAAATGTAAAAATATTGACCTGAATTTTATGTATAAATCAATCAAAAAATTAACCTTAAATGATGTGCTAATTTGAGTATAAAATGTCATGTTTTATTATTTGACATGTCATGACTGTTTTATATGTCATCTAACTAAACAATTTTAAAATGAAATGTTTTTTTAGCTTTTAAGCATGACACTTAGATTTCAAGAACTACAAAATCAATTCTTCAATCAATACCCAACCTTTGATCTTGTTTAATAAATCCTCAATTCATCTCTACCAACATTTAAAGATTCTTAGAAAAAGAGAACCCATGAGCTTACTTCTCTGTTCAAATATGTAAATGGTATCTTCAAGGTTTGCATAACAAAAACCTTATTTTATCACCTACTTTGAGAACTATATAGATTGTGTGTTGATCTATCATCAATAATGATTTAGAAAACATGACTAAGAAGAGATTTTGTAATAAAGAGATAATTTCTTCACATTAAATATAGAAAAAGTCTTCTACTCTAGGATAATCATATAAACCTCAACATATAAAAAAATTTCATCTTAATATGGGCTAATGTTAAAAAAATCTCATGCAATCAATTTAACTCAATCGAGTCTATGACCCACGACAAAGTTTTTTCCTTTTTTAATATGTGTTTGTGTTGAATGATCATCATCTTTTTATGTTAAAAAAAAATTATCTAGTCCACAACAGAGTATGAGCAATATCTAGTTATTTCTATAAGGCCTTTTACCATCTCACTTTCTTCAAAGATGTCATTAGATGTGTACCATCCTCTAAAAAAAATATTTACTTGTATTCATACTAAGAAATATCAAATTGAGAAATCTACTAAAATTTCACCAGAGTCTCCCCTATACCGGGAGATCCCAAGTAATCGACTAGAGCATGTTATAGTAGGTTATTAATTTCATTTCGTTTCATCCGTAATAGTCACAACATTTCATACCAATTCAAAAAACAAAACAGAACAATTTTCATCCCATTTCAAATCTCGATCCATTCTGATTTTCCAGATAAATTTCGACTGCAATGTTCCGGTTTCATTTCACATGTTCTGTTCCGGACTTGAAAAGTCATTAAATCAAATTAGTGTTTTGTTTAAGTTGAATTACTTTAAGTTAAAGTTCTATTAATCTTGACTATTTAGGAATATTTTAAATTTTAAAATTATATTTATTTGACATTGTGTTTGTATTGCATAATTTATAATTAATTTATTTTGAATTTGAATTATATTTGTTGAATTATATATATATATATATATATATAGTACAACCCCGAAACACTCCAAAACCGAAATATTCCTTTCTAATTGAAAAAACAAAACACATACCAAAACAGAATTGACAACCTTGTGTTATACATTAATATTCAACCAATCCACATCTCATTCATTGTCCAATCACCCTAGACTCATCACACCACAAACTCAAACACATCATATTTGTCACATGTCATTATGGTTCACTACATACATAAAATTATCAATATAAAAAAAACAAATTTAAGGAGTGCAAATAAACATTAATTATCTAGTATACAATAAAAGAAACTAATACAACATCATAAATTTTACATGTTTAGATCGAATTAAAAATTACATAAACTTTGGGATAATTTAATATTTAATTACAAATCTCAATACACTACAAAAAGAAGATCTAATACAAGTTAAACAAAATCATCTTAAGATGTTCTATATAACTATCATTTTGTTCATGGTTGTAAGGTACCTGTAGTTAATATTAATTAAGATTGCATCATGAAAATTATCAAGCAAGGAAAAATAAATGTAATAATACATTTAAATTGTAACTCAATATTATCAGTAATTTCTTTTCAATAATTAATAGAATTCATATATTGGGCTATAGAATTTGTTCATTCTTTCACCCCTCACCAACATTATTCTCATTTCTAGAAATCTAAATTTTATTGCCCATTATCGGGCATTAGTCCTATTATCAGAAACTAATTTCTTCATCCCTCATCGGGCATTATTCTCACTTCCGGGAATCTAAGTTCGTTGCCCATTACCGAAAACTAATTCATTCGCCCTTTACCGAGTATTATTTCCACTTACTGGAATCTAATTTTATTGCCCATTATCGGACATTAGTTTTATTACCGGAAACCAATTCCTTCACCCCTTACTAGGCATTATTCCCTCTTCTAGAATTCTAATTTTATTGCCCATTACCGAACATTATTCCATCTTCTAGAAATCTAATTTTATTGCTCATTACTGGGCATTAGTTCCATTACTGCAAACTAATTTCTTCGCCCCTTATCAGGCATTATTCTCACTTTTATGAATCTAATTTCATTGCCCATTACTAGAAACTAATTCATTTGCCCCTTATTGAGTATCATTCCCTATTCTAGAAGTCTAATTGTGTTGCCCATTATTGAGCATTGGTTCCATTACCGGAAATTAATTACTTTTGTTTTAAGTTACAATTCTAACATGGAATATCATTGTATCATCAAAAATATTGCTATAAACTAAATAAAAAAAGATTGAGGTGTACTACACTTACCTGCAACAAAAACATGCTTATTTACTCCTCTTTCCGTTAATCTATTTTAAAGTAGATTGGGTGATAATGACTAGTTATTCTTCGACCAAAATAAATAAATTATTTATGTATATGTTGGTGGTGCTTGAAAAATGACAATTTCTATTTACAAAGAGTTTACAAGCCAGAACCTTTCATGAAGTTTTGGATTCAAGAAATACAATCAAGATGAAAGTTATTTAGAAAGGTAGATTTTGAAATCCTAAACTTTGCTCAGGTAATTTGTTTAGAGAGTGGTAACAACAAACTACCAAGGGATTGGTTGTTGTGTGTGCTAATGGATCATAAATGTTATTAGACTAAAAAGACTATTGAAAATGCTCTGTTTTTTTTCACTGGGTTTTTTTCTACTGTATTTACAATGTGTGTATGCTATTTTTCAATGTTGGCAGACTCCTGTCTCTCATTTAGAGTGTATTTTATGCCCAGCTTGTGCTTTTTGCTAAAGTTTTTCCCTCTGTTTTTTGATGTTTATGCTTTTGTTTATGCATATTGACACAACATTGGTCTTTGCTAAACTTCTTTGATTTTAATTACTCTGTTTTGTCTTTTTTAGAGCACTCTCTAAAATTTAGTTGTTTTTTCTTTCTTGCATGTTTGCTCCACTTTTGATTTTGAGTTGTTCCAATCATTAACTCCTCCTCCTCCTCCTCATTTGTTTTACTATAGCATGGAAACTTGATGAATGGAAGAATGAATTGAAACTCATCTCTCTCCCTCTAGTTCTTATGGGATGCTCTTCCACTTCTCTTATCATCTCTCCTTATGTTATTAATGATGACTCCCATCAGATTATTTATGAACAGAATATTGTTTGTTTACTGAAAGTATTTTTATAGAAAGTGTTTTTTGAAGAAAATAGTTAATATAATTTATTTTTTAGTCTAAGAGAAATATAAGCTTTAGATGAAGAAAAATAATTTCCAATTCAAATGATTGGAAAACACTTTTTATAAAGGACCCAAAACCTAAAATTGTATAATACTTTACTATATATATCGAAACAATAATGCTTTAATAAAATACAATACTATTAGAAAAGAATAAATTACTAATATATTTATATAGAAAGTAACTAGTTGGATGTCCGTGCTACACGGCAAACTCACTTTTTATTTTCATAAAAACTACTGTAAAAATTTATAATATAAAAAATAATTTTTTTTAATATTAATAATAATTTTTTTTCAAATTTATTAATTATTTTATTAATAATATTAATTATAATAAAATTAATAATATTTATAACACAAATGATAATATTT
>Ga0325411_1000238_pt1 | contig 55021 bp, 33 predicted proteins | sample PopdelMetagenome_13_FD_206181 | JGI IMG/M metagenome (GOLD analysis project Ga0325411, IMG submission 206181) | Populus deltoides microbial communities from Bellville, Georgia, United States - Xylem-PdIQD-R4 | ecosystem: Host-associated > Plants > Phyllosphere > Stem > Wood/Secondary xylem... | reverse complement strand
TCACAATTGGCAACTTTGAAAAATAAGGAAATTCTTCTTTCAGAATTAGGTAAGCTTAATATTTAACATTGTACTTCCATAAAAAAGTTGAACCTATTTCAAACATGCCACACAACACTATAATCACAACATACTTTAATAATCGCATCATGCAACTAGTCACATAACTACAAGCATTTGGATTATTAACAAAACACTAAAAGATGTGTTGTTTTTAATTTTCACCATTTTACTAAGTATTATTCATTTTAATATTGCTTTGTTTTTGTTTTTTATCCTATATATTTTTTAAAAATTTTAATTTCATCTTTTAAATTTTGGTTTGTTGTAATTGGATTTCATAATTTATTTTGATTTGTTTTCTATCAGGTCATCTTAACCTTATGAACCAGGTTGCAAGTATATTAACCTAGTTGACTCGATTATTTTTATTTTTGTTTTTTATTGATGTGTTTTTCATTTTCATTCATTAGTATTTTATTAATTGAGAATTATGTTTCATTATTTGTTTTGATATGGTTTTTTGAGGTTATCCTGATCTCATAACTCTGGTCACAGGTTTGGTGTGTTAATCTGAGTTGACTCCGGTCATCTTTTATGTCCTTTATTTTAATTAAGTGTTTTCTTGAAATTCATCCTTCAACAATAGGTTGATTTAAGAATTGAATTTCATGATTTATTTTGATTTTCTTTCGATGCAGTCATCCCAATTTCATGACTTGAGTTGCTAGTTCGGCAAGTTATTCTTAGGTTGACACTCATGTTGTTTTTGCTTTTTTTTAATTGATTTTTTTTTCAGTTTCATCTTTTAACATTGAGTTAACTAAAAATTAGACTTCATAATTAGTTTTGATTTATTTTTGTGGAGCTATCATGGTCTTACAATCATGGTTACAAATTTGACATGTAACCTAGGTTGACATTAGTTGATTCAATATGATGTTATTTCAATATTTTTTTAAAAATATATATCTTGATTTTTTTAGTCAAACTATATTTTTGCTAGTCATCTGAATTCTCTTTGTACCAACCAAGTTGATCAGGTCACATCGGGTCAATTCATAATTTTTTTTTTCTAATAGGAAAAACATTAGTAATGCCTGAATTTTTTTCAACGTTAAAAAAAATTGATCTAATCTGCAGTGTAATGCAGACCAATGATTTAGTTAACTATAATCTAAAAAGCGTGGGCAAAACATTGTAGCCCATACCACTGTAGACACAAACTCATTGCATTGTGGACTGCCACAATGCAATTTTTTATCTGTAAATTTTATTTTAGCCCTTATAGGATCCAATTGAAGGTCAATTTAAGTTAATTTGCTACAAAATGATGAGATTAAAAGATAAAAGATCAAAGTAAAAAAAGCGGAGGCAATGAGTGATTTTTCGAACTTGTTGTGAAACATTCATTGTAGTCCTCATACTTTTTGAATTATAAATTTAGATACTCCAATTTTCAAAATTCCAAGAAAAATCAATTTTGGTCCAAAACTTGATTTTTCTAATTTTTCAGTTCTTGGTTTGAGAGAGGAGGAGAAAGTTATCGGATTTGAGCGGTAAAGGGAGAAAATTGCTGGTTGACACAGGTTTCAGTTATTAAAATAATTGATCTTTGTGTTAACAAGTTTCGTTTGATGAGGGAATGTAAACACCCAACAAAAATGAAAGCCAAAAATGATCCCACCGTCACCGCTGATTGTTGAATCGGCAGCAACATAGTTTTTCGCTGCCGATTGCCGAGTCAGTAGTGACACAGTTATTAGGAGTTAATAAGGGGGGAAAACCAGCATTGGAGTAACCAAATAGAGGACAAGAACAAACTTAAACCAACACCCAAACACCCCAGCTCTTTAAGAGGGGGTATAAATACAAGGAGGAGAGAGAAGGTGACCCTTCCTCTTCCCAAAAGTTTGTCTCCAACAGTTGCATGCTCCTTTTTCCCCTTCCTTTTTCCTAACAAAAATTTAAACTCAGCCAGCTGCAGATGCCTCTGTAAGCGTGAGTGAGTGAGAGAAAGAGAGAGTTGAGAGCTTGAGAGAAGGTTGAACAGCTGCTTAGAGGGAAGGGGAAAAGGCTGGAGCCACCGGGAATAAACTTACATAGAAAAAAGAACCAATAGATGAAGAAGAAGGGGGAGAACCTGGAGAAGCAAAAAAGGAATACCATTAAACTGTCCTAGATCCACTTAGATTCAAAAGGTATGGGCCACGTAGTCTCTTTCCTCTTGTTCTTGAGACCCCATAACCGAAATGACGAAGAAGACTCTCAGAAAATTGACCAAGGACCTTTAGGCTAGCTGTGAAGGAAATTGAAATCAACTAAGAGGACATGGAGATAGAAACGAAATGAGGCCAATTACTAGAACACTTAATAAAGAAAAATAAATAAATTGAATGAATAAAACATGGTAGAGGGTCGGCCATAGCTGAAGAGTTGGCTAGAATGCATTGTGTAATAATATGTATGTGGGTGTTCATGTTCAAATCATGTGATTGCCAGAATTTAATGACAGATTATGTGTTATAATTGAATTGGCATGTGTGTGTTCATGCTAAAATCATGTGACTCTGTTGGAATCTAATGACAAATTATGTGCTGGAGTTGAATTTGCATGTGTGTGTGTTCATGCTAAAATCATGTGACTCTACTAGAAACTAATGACAAATTATGTTGTCTGCACTGAGTTAGCGTTCGCTGCCAAAATTGTGTTGTGTGCATCAAATTAGCGTTCGTTGTTGAAAATTGTGTTGTCTTCAACGAATTAGCATTCACTGCTGAAATTGTGTTATTTGCAGTGAATCAGCGTTTGCTGCCAAAATGGTGTTCGTTGCAGTGAATCAACATTCGCTGCTGAAATTGTGTTGTGTGTAGTGAATCATCGTTCGCTGTTGAAAATTATGTTGTCTGCAGCGAATCAACGTTCGCTGTTGAAAGTTGTGTTGTGTGTAGTGAATCATCGTTCGTTGTTGAAAATTATGTTGTCTACAGCGAATCAGTGTTCGCTGCTGAAAATTATGTTGTCTGCAATGAATCAATGTTCGCTGTCGAAAGTTGTGTTGTGTGCAGCGAATCATCATTCGCTGCCGAAAATTGAATTGTCTGCGGAATGCTAATTTCAGCAACGAATGCTAATTTGCTGCAGACAACTCAATTTTTGATAGTGAACGCTGATTCGCTGGACACAACATAATTTTCAGCAGCAACTCTGATTCACTGCAGACAACACAATTTTCAACAGCAAACACTGATTTGCTACACAAAACACAATTTTGGCAGCGAACGCTAATTCGCTGGAGACAACACAATTTTCGGCAGCGCACAATGATTCACTGCACACAACACAATTTCAGCAGCGCACGATGATTCACTGCACACAACATAATTTTTAGCAGAGAACGTTGATTTGCTGTAGACAACTCAATTTTCGGTAGCGAACGATGATTCACTACACACAACACAATTTCAGCAGCGAACGCTAATTCGCTACAGGGAACATAATTTCGCCAATGAAAGCTAATTCGCTTTATACAACACAATTTTGGCAGCTGCAGACAACACAATTTTGGCAGCGAACGCTGATTTTGTTGTAGACAAGACAAATTTTCGGCAGTGAGTGTTGATTCTTTGCACATAACACAATTTAGCAGCAAATACTGACTCGCTACAGACAACACAATTTTCAGCAGCGAACACTAAATCGCTGCAGATAACTCAATTTTCAGTAACGAATGCTAATTCGCTACACACAACACAGTTTCAGCAGCGAATGCTGATTTGCTGCACACAATACAATTTTGGCAACGAACACTAATTCGCTATAGACAACACAATTTATCATTAGTTTCCAGCAAAGTCACATGATTTTAGCATGAACACACTCATGCAAATTCAATTCCAGCACATAATCTGTCATTAGATTCAAGCAGAATCACATGATTTTAGCATGAACACACATATGCGAATTCAATTCCAACACATAATCTGCCATTAAATTCAAGCAAAGTCACATGATTTTGGCATTAACACACACATGTAAATTCAATTCTAGCATATAATCTGTCTTTAGATTCCAGCTGAGTCACATGATTTTAGCATGAACACACATATACGAATTGAATTCCAGCATATAATTTGTCATTAAATTCCAGTAGAGTTATATGATTTTAACATGAACACCCACATGCAGATTATTACACAATGCATTCTAGCCAACTCTTTAGTTATGGCTAACCCTCTATCATATTTTATTCATTCAATTCATTCGTTTTTCTTTGTTAAATGTTCTGTATATTGGCCTCATTTCGTTTATGTTTCCTTGTTCTCTTAGTTGATTTCAATTTTTTCTTCACAATTAGACTAGAGGTCCTAAGTTAATTTTTCTTAGGGTTTTCTTCATCATTTTTTATTTTGGGGTCTCAAGAACAAGAGGAAGGAGACTATATTGCCCATACCTTGAAGATCTAAATGGATTTGGGATAGTTTGATAGCATTCCTTCTCTCCTTCTCCTAGTTCTTCCCCTTCTTCTTTCTCTATCAGTTCTTTTTTTTTTGTTAGTTTCTTCCTACCAATTCCAGACTCTTTCCCTCTTCCTTATAAGCAGCTGTTCAGCCTTCTCTCAAGCTCTTAACTCTCTCTCTCTCTCTCTCTCTCTCTCTCTCTCTCTCTCTCTCTCTCTCTCTCTTTTTCACACACACACACACACACAAAGAGGCATCTACAGCTGGCTGAGTTTAAATTTTTGTTGGGAAAGAGGAAGGGGAAAAAGGAGCATGCAGCTACTGGAGATAGACTTTGGGAAGAGGAAAGGTCACATTCTCTCTCCTCTTTGTATTTATACCCCCTTTTAAAGAGCTGGGGTGTTTGGGTGTTGGTTTAAGTTTGTTCTTGTCCTCCCTTTGGTTACTCTAAGGCCAGTTTTCCCCCTTCTTAACTCCTAAAAACTGCGTCGCTTCTGATTCAGCAATCGACAACGAAAATTATATCGTTGCCGATCCAGCAATCGACAGCGAAAACTGTGTTGCTGTCAACCTTGCAATTGGCAGCGAAAAACTATGTCGCTGCCGACCTAGCAATCAGGAGCGAAAAATTACGTCGCTGCCGATTCAGCGAAAAACTGTAGGGTCATTTTTTGCTTTCATTTTTTTTTTGTTTGGTGTTTACAGACCTTGTTTGGGGGACCTTTTTGGTTGTTTGTCCTTGGTAAAATGAGGGGAGCCATGGCTTAGTGTATTTGCCTTTTTTACTTGAATGTGGCTTTTCATGGTTTGCTTCACCTTTAGTAATCTTCTATCTGGTAAAACATATAACTCCCTCCACAAGGTTTTTTCCCTCCTTGTTGAATCTTTTGAGGTATGTCTTTGTAAACTTGTCCTCCGCTTGGGTGATTCCAAAGAGTTCGGTTGCACTCTTTCTAGTTGGAATACTTATATGAAAATGTGCCACCAGTTTGACATAGAGGTCATTGAAGCTAGCGACTGAACTTGGTTCGAGGTTATTGTACCATGTTCTTACTGAACCTCTAAAGGTTGTAGGGAAAATCTTGTTTATGACATGGCTATCTTGAATAACTATCTCCATATTGCTGCATATATTTTGTACATGTTCCCTGGGACCTGTAAGCCCATCATAATTATCCAGGTACATTTTGGTAGCGATGTAATCTTTGGGTATACATGTGTATACCACATGTCTAAATAAAAGAGAATCTCTAATATGATGAGGAGTGTTAAACATCCTTATGAATGAATTCTTCTTCTACCTGTTTGCCATTCTTAAGCCTATTGGGCTCAAATGAACTTGATGTCTCTAGTGTAGGATGACATGATAGACAGACAACCTAGTTCTTACGCTGCCTAAATGGATAACTAGAAAAACCACTTTGCGCCTGGGCATCATGAGGGTGTATATACTATTTGGAATGGGTTGATGACCCCTGAGGTTGAAGACCCTCTATTGGATCATTTTGTATGCACTCTTTTGGATAATGTAATCATTTATGGACACTGGGTGAGGCCTGTTGTTGTAGAGGTGAGTGGAGAGATGTAGCAATTTGCTAAGGAGGAGCTAAAACTCATTGAGGTGGATTTTTTTCTCTTTTATTGATTTCCTAGCATTGCTTGGGTAAGGAGCTATATTTGTTCCATAAGTTATTAAAGGATTGGTTGTGTAGAGGTTGTATTATCTGTTGTATCAAGGAGATCAATAACTCATCCTATCCTTGAAGTTTCCTGATTATCTACTAATGATAATGATAATAAGGGAAAAACAGTTAAACAATAAAGATATATGTGACTTTTAGTAAGTTTTCCCACAGACGATGCTATTGATGATGTCTCAAAATCCAAGATATGTAACTAAAAGATTATTCAGTGTTTGGGATAATGATTAATCAATACATTCAAGTGCTTAGATTTCTTCATTTTAATCAAAGGAACTCTAATACCTGCAAAAAAAGGTCCCAATCGAGGGATTTAAAGACCCTCCGATGATAAAGTTAGTATATTTATGAGAAATGTATAAAATGACTTAAGGCAATAAATGATTTAAAAGAGCCTTAAATTCAAGGAACAAAAATGTTTGTTCTTGAGTTTTAAGTGGGTTAATGCTTTGAAATCTATATACCTCTTATCTTAAGAGATGAAAAGTTATGAACCTTTTAGTTGGATGGTTCACGAGGTATTTATACCCCTTGAACGTTGTTGTTTCCAAAGAAAGAAAAGACTGAAAAGTCCTCTACTTTCGACGACATTAATGGGTGACAAATATCTCTTAAATATCATTAATGAAAGAGTAAGTATGGCAAGTACCTTAAGATACCTTGTATAAACCTATAATTATAGGAAAATTATCACCTTAATATGAACGATCATTCTAGATGAATATGCATGGTAGTTTATAACGTCTTTTATACTTATATTGTACAAGATTGTCTAGGATCAAGTATATAGCCTTAGTACTTGGTAATGTCCAAGTTTTTTGGGTCTGACATGTTTGTTAGACCCATGTTACCTTGGGTTTGGCAGAGTTCCAAGTTCAAGTTCTTTAGGTCTGACATATTTGTTAGACCCACGTTACCCTAGGCTTGGCCGATCCCCAAGTCCAAGTTCTTTGGGTCTAGTAAGTAATCTTTAGGTCTGACATGTTTGTTAGATCCATATTATCTTAGGCTTGACTGACTGTCAAGTCCAAGTTCTTTGGGTCTGGCATGTTTGCCAGACCCATGTTATATTGGACCTGGATACCAAGTCCAAGTTTTTCATGTCTAGCATATTTGTCAGACCTATTTTATTTGAGAACAATTTTTATAAATAAAAATCTAGACAAAAAATTTAACTCGTCACCTTTATATCAACGTTGGCTGGTTAATTTAGAGTTTTTATTAAGTTATTTCTGATGTTCACAAGAATATGAACTAAATTTCTACACACACAATACCAGGAATGTTAGCTAGCCTTCACATCATGAAAACAAAGCCTTTAGGCAGTATCATGCTTGATGCAAAGCCACCCTAAATATGACAGAATACTTGAGGCAACCTATATTCATTGCAATCCAAATTTTGTAATGTGAATCTCGTGATCATATTATGTGAACACAACCTATAACCTGTAAAATGATTAACAACAAATCCTAAAAAGTCAAAACAGATTTGATATAAGCTTAATATAATGAAAATATGTCTCAAAACACCAACACTATTAAAATAAAATCACACCCTACGATTATTAGTTCACGAATAAAAAGTATAAGAAAGACACTATAAAACTAGTTGATCTTTGATAAGTCAATTTAGTTCGTTAGAGAAATAAAAAAATACGAGAATCTCTCTCATACAAGCAGAAATAATTTGGCAGCAATAGTATTATGAAGTATGGATATTTTATCCTTATAAAGAGTATTTATACTATTAAAAATAAAAACCCTAATGGATCTAACCTTGTAGGATGACATGATTTCCCATAAATCATCCTATAAAATGACATTACTATAGGTAATTTATAAGTAGTCTGATAGCCCAAAATGCATCACTCATTCACAGACTTTAATCTTGCTAGTTAGGTTGCACTGTCTTCTATAAAATGGACTAGATTTCTCAATTTAAAATTTCAGCTTGGCCATTCGTTTGAGAATGGCAGGTTGTTGAAGTCTGATGAGTCACATGGTACTTGCGTGGTAATGCTTCCATTAAATGATTACAAAAATATAGTTAAATAAAAATTAGTTTCAAAAGAATTATACTCTGAGTAGAATTTATAACTTGGTTTACAGGTTTGACGAGTTATCCACTAGCTAAATATGCTTTTTTTTGTCCTTTAAATTTTTTTATTGATTTTTTTTTCTGTCTCTTCCTTCAATATTTGATTGGTTGATTCAATATTTGATTGGTTGAAAAATAGACTGCATGTTTTCTTTAAGGCTATCAATGTTTGAAATAAATGTTTATTTTACGGTTGATGCTCAATTTTCCGTGCATCTATTTTTATCATATAATTAAATAAAAATAGTTTATAAAAAAAGTTATTAAATCCAATAAAATTCGTGACCCGGGTTGTGGGAGGGCCGAGATTAATCCAATTTGTCATGATCTCAATATTTTTTAAAAAAAGTTCGTCATTTCCAATTAACTCAATATCCAAGGATGAAATAAAAAAAAAGAGTTAAACTCCAAAGACCAGCGAACCAAGTCAACCAGTCAAACTTGTGAACAAGTCCATATATTTTATGAAATTTAATAACATGACCCTTTTCATAGACTAATTTTTTTTTAACTATACGAGAAAAAAATAGATGATAAAAAAAATCAAGTTCAATTAAAAAAAAATCACACCAAACCCATATATCAAAGTCATTTAGATTACCCTGACAAATCCACAAACCAAATTAACTCCATAAAAAGAAAATAAAAATAAATAAATTATAAAGTTAAATTCTCAATTATCTCAATATTAAAAAATAAAATTAACAAAAACAACATAACCAAAATTCAATAAAAAAAAAAACACTGGATGATTATTCCCCCCCACCCTTTAGTGTCTCTCTCTCTCTCTCTCTCTCTCTCTCTCTCTCCCTCTCCATATATATATATATATATATATATATATATATATATATATATATATATATATATCTTATGGTCATCGAAATGGCTTCTGGTAACAGGATTCCAAGTCATTAAACCCTAAAACAGCGGCAAGACTTAAGGCTGCTGATTTTAAAATTGAGCTTTGTATAAGCTGATGTCTTCATCAAAAAGTCCAAAAGCTTTGCTTCATTTTGAAGACTTTTGTAAGCCAAAATATAGCTACAACCAATATAGTCCTTTTTTATTTATCCAGGCAGGTAACCGGGGAAAGGCATCCTATGCACACGTTTTCTGTACAGCAACTCGACACGATACAATAGGAAGCTGTTCCTTTTCAATAAGAAATTCTAAAGTAGGACCATATATTCTTGGTCAATTAAAGGTGATTAGAATAAGAGAATGAATGGGCAATAGGAAGTTATATAAAGCAGCATTATATAATCTCATTATCAAAAAGGGGTGGTGATATTCTATCAATATGATACAGAGGTGTTGTAACCTAAAGGATCTAGAGCTACCCTAAAGAATGATCATACAACTGGCCTGATAAATGAACAGAGCAGTGATTATAATAAGAGACATATAAGGAAGACTGATATCAAGCTAGTGAAAACAGAAGTATGGCTATAGCAATATGTAGATGCAACTGAACTTAGAGATTTATTACTGGCCTCTTTTGCTGAGCCTGTGCTAGAGTTGCTACCTAGTCCAGCAGCAACTGCAGGAGGCACCATGGAAGCATGTGGTTGCAGTGGGAAATTGTTATAATCCTCCACATCATAGCCTGCATTAGAGCAAGAAGTTTCCCCATTCAGTGATGCCATTTTATATATGTATTAACAGTCAGAACATATATGAAAGTAACACTTACAATCAAACTTCTTCCATCCCAAGACAAGTTTTTCTCTATCAAATACAACACGGTAACCAGTCATGAAGTTTTCTGCACAAGGATCAAGAATTCATATAATTCATTTAAGAACATATCATTCTTTTATTTTCAAAAATAGAAGTTGAATTTCCTAGTATATTGATTAGGAAAAGGAGAAACAAAACAAATTAGAATTTATCCTTGATTGAAAATCATAATTTTCCTTAACCATGGACTGCTACACACAAAGAGTTCAAACTTGTGCCTGTTATAAATCAGTTAGATTCCAAGTGCAGCATTAATTTGATTTAATACTGAAACACGCGTTCATTTTCTTATTTATAAACACATAAAAATGCAATGCTTACGCCCGATTATATTGAGTTCTGTGCTCTTGACAATGGCCAAGCAATATACAATTTCGTTCTGCAATTATTTGAAAGGAAAATTATTTGCTATTAGTATCACAGTAAACAACACAGATCATGGTAAAGGGATATAGAGTAAAACATTACCTGAGTGGAGATCACAATTATTGGATCATAGACAGTAAAATGCCTTCCTCCTTTCATTGTTAAACTCATACTGGGTACTAAACTTGCATTTGCATCAGGACTGCCCATCATCAAGAAAAAGGATACAGTTACGGAGGGGATAGAGACTAGGCAGGTGATGATGGATAAGGCTTTATGTCTCCTTTATTTCACTATATTATAATGCCTAACCTCATATCATAACAATATTCAAAAGGAATCCTGGGATCAGGTGGACGCCACTTATCTCGTGCCAGTGAATGAAACTGTAAAGGAGCATAAGAACTAAATTTCAGTACTGGATTTGGTAATTCAGATAGACTAGCAAAATCAATCTTCATCCTCTGAAGCACTTACTTTCTCCGAGACCCTTGAATAGGCTGGGTCGACCATGTATGTAAAAGAAGTCCCAGAATCAAAAAGAGCTGTGAACTCTACATCAATTAACATGGTTCCTACTCGAGCTTGAGTCACAGTAACATTATAGGTTGGGCTGCATAACAGTTCCAGACACAGGTCAGGGAAAAACTATCCTTCCATCAAGACAATTATGTTAGACTATTAGCATCAAGTAAAGGACAAATTACCACTTACTGTGCTGGGTTAACATTAAATGGGGTCTCTTCCTGGTCAGGACTACCCTTGTCCCCGAAACTGATTCTTCCAATTCCATCATGTCCAAAGCACATGGAGAAAGAATCTGCTATTAATCCCTCCCTAGATAAGACACTAGGAACAGAAATCTTCTCCATCCCCAGCCCAAATAAACCATTGGGAGCAGCAATGTCTAGAAATGAACCACTTTGAACCTGGCCACAACTGCAAATTTCATATTGCATATTCATCTCAACCTATACCCAAAGCATGATGAGAGAACATTGCTATCCCGAGGCAAGGTGTTAAAATTGTTATTAGAAGACAAACTAACTCACCCAAATGTGACATACGCTTCAACAAATTCTCGTCCACCATCTTCTGTCGTCAAGTGCAGAACATCCTTTACCAAAATCCCAGAAGTAGACGTTTGAGCAGAGACATAAGAAACTATGTAAGGGCAGCTGCTGAATGTTCCAAGGCAGCGATTACGCTGTGCACACATATCATTGTTGCAGGTGACCTTTTTGCTTGTTGATGACTCTCTTGGGTTGTATATACTAAGCTCAAAATCCTGCTAGAATAAGTCACACATGGTAGAAAATCAACCATGAGCAGCTAATAGCATTTGATATAGAAGCAGTAAAAATGCATTCATCTAGATTCATAGGCCACTGTTCATCATACCACCAAGTGCTCCTTTAGCTGTCTAATAACCTAAGCATTGTCAAACAGATTAAATGCAAATAACCTCTAGTCTCCACTTTAGTATCCAATTAATAAGAGATAACAAAGACTTACAAAACTCTACAACGAGGGACAAGATAAAGCCAAACAAGATGAATCAACAAAGCCACATTCCATAAAAAATCACATTTACCAAATAAAAGTAAGAACTGAGAAGAGATACATACAGAAGCATAACTAGCTCCATGAGTAGGTGCACATCTGCTGCAATCACAAGGCACCCAGAACAAATCACTTCCTGTGTCAAGTGCCACCATAAACTTCACTCCTGGTGTCCCCAATTCCACTGTTGTGTAATGCAAGCTACACATTCACCCACAAAAGGATTGGAAAATTAAACCCAATTCAAGAATCACTAAAACAATAATTTTTTCAAAACCCACTTAAAGAATCACTGAAACAAGAACCCGTTTCTTAAAACCCAATTGAAGAATCACAAAAACAAACAAAAATAAATTGACAGTAACTGACAATAAAACGCAAAAAGTTGAAAGAACATACAATCCCAAGGAGCTGATTCTAAAGGTTGAATTCCCATCAGAAAAGGCTAAAGATGCATCAGCATCAGAGAGTCTACGCCCCCTTAACATCTGATCACGATGAGCCAATGCTGCATAGTACTCAAAGCTTCCTTTCTCGGGCCAGTTTCTGGTCAAACCTGACCAATTCTTGAATGAATCAGAGAATCTGTGGTGCATCTTGAAAGTAAAGACGCTGCATTTACAGGTTTTAGAGAAAACCCAGATTGTTATCAACAAAAAGAAGGTTAGTTTCGATGAAGATCTCATTTTGAAAGGAAATGAAATGATAATTGCATTGCTTAAGAAAGGCAAGATTTTGATTCTAGAGAAAGAGGGGATCTTTTATGTGTATTATCAGTGAAAGTGACTTGAGTAGTTGTAGTAGTATAGAAAGTTGTTAGTAGTTAAGGTTTTTTCTTGCGTGTGAGTGAGATATGGGGTCCACATTAATTTTTTTTTAGTAATAAGGGATCATAGATTTTTCAGGGAAAAATTTGGACTCCAGCATACATAATAAATTAACGTCGGAGCAAAATTTTTGGTAAAACAGTATGTTTCAAGGATTTAATAATTCAGAAAAGTAATATTTAATTAATATTGTAGTTTAGAAATATTATATTTAATTAAATATTATAATTGTGAACCATAATAAAATTACAATTGATATTAATGTTGTAATTCACAACTAAGATATATAATCAAATTTTATAATAAATAGATCAATTGTTTTATAATTATCATTTAAACTAGTAGAACAATTTACACTGAAAAACAAAGATAAAATTTTATGTGAATAGTAGATTTTAAATATTTTAATTGTAATCGAATTTTTAATCACAAGTTGGATAAAAATATATATTTTGATACATAAAATATATTTTAAAAAAAATTTTCATAAAATTCATAATTTTTTTTTGTGTAAACAGGTCTACTAGTTTAAGCAATTGGATAAACCGTTCGACTTAAGCTAGAGAATTAGTAGCTCTGTTTTAAAATCATTAGTGTTATAATCACACATAATTTTTATTTTGATTTTTCATGTAGTTAGCTCTCTTTTAAAATCATTAGTGTTATCATCACACATAATTAATTATTAATTGCAACTAAAAGTTTTTAAATTAATTTCCTTGGTCCAACCAAATTTCCTTCATTACAGGGTACAAATTTCCTTCATTCATAAACAAATTAACCACATAGCCATTTATATACCATGCCATGATTCAAAATTAGATTTAAATACCATGAAAATTATTTATAGAACACAAATAATCCATTTTTCATAACAACTGTTTCAACACAGTCCATTTGCAAACTATTAGTTTAGGCTGAAATCCTCCCTTTCAAGGATCATGGCCTTTTCTTTCTTTATCTAACAATTTAAATTAATATTCATTCTTTAATTCCATTACATGCCATAATTTAGCACAAATTTCATGTCTATTTCAATCAACCAATTCAATCTCTCCCTCCGTATTATGGCCGATTATTACCTATAAGGATAACATAAAATTTTATTTAAATATTCCATAATTACCACTTGGCCCATTCATTTTTCATGTTAATAAACACAATTCTACTCAAATTTCATGGCAATTAAATCAAACAAGCCCAAACCCTTGCACATACTAATGCTGAAACTTCCTCTCTAGAGGAGGCATGGATTTCTTTTCAATTTCTTGCAATTAATCCATTACTCAATCATTACATACTCAAACTAAGATAATTCTACATAAATTCTATAAAAAATTAAATCAATTTAATTCAAAATCCCATTATAATCCCTAATTGAATATTCCATATCATAAAGAGGTATGTTTTCTCTTCAATTCTTTGAAATTAACTCATCACCCATCCATTTTACACCTCCATAAACATAATTATAACACAATAACATCAATTTAAACAACAATTCATCAAAACTCAAAATTAAATAACACTAATATTCACCCTAGCATAATAAACACAACACCACTCTAATCAACCATTCTAGAAGGATTTCATACTCCAAAAGATGAAAAATTAAGATGGAAACTCAACAGAGAACCATGTTCTCTTCACTTTCTTTTTGCACCCTTTAATCTCTTTAAAATCCTTCACTTCCAGAGCCTTATTTAATTATTTCCTATGCTCAAAACCTCTAATTTGATCCTTAAAAGCCCTTTAGAGAACCTTTAATTTCAAGAAAAATAAAGTTTACTCCTCCTTTTTCTTTCTCTTTCGTATGGTGTGCTCCTAGAAACAACCCTTATAAGGGTGGGATTTCTCCCCCTTTTGTTTGGATAATTTTGCCCATAACTATATCTCTTGTATCATTTATGTGTTTTAGTTGATTTTCATAGCTAAATTGCAAGATTGGCCTATTAAACATTTAATTATGTCTATGAGCTTAATTTTTATGCAGATTTATCCAATAATCATTTAATTTGATCTTGAATCCATATTGTCTCTCCAGTCTTGGGTACAATGAGGTATGATTAAGCTCTTATTTCCATCCAAAACTCTAGTTTGATTTTTTTATATGTTTGAAATCCTCCTCAACTTATTTTTTCCAAATTGTCAGTCTTCTTGCTATTATTATTTATTTTTTATTTTTTATTTTAAAAGGAAAAATGGTAAATTTTAAGGAATAACCCAAAAATGAGTTATGACACCTCTTATTTAGAGTAGTTGTCTATTAAACAGAAAAACTATGTAAACATAATATTAGAACTAGCACTCTAGGCATTGCAATTCCTCTCTCCTAAATAGGGATTTATGATATTTATCATGGGTGGTTCGTGTGGATTACCGTTAGAGGCCAGACAATTGAACGACTTATAATTTGCGACAACCTAACCTTTAAGAAATTATTCAAAGCCAAAGAAGATCAAATCTTTAGGTAATAAATCCAAAAAAAAACTCTAGATCTATCTAACGGGATCCTAAGAACTCCTAAATAATTTTGTTTCATAATTTTCATTGCGTGTTTGATATTTAGGAACCTAACAGTAACATCCTCAAATTCAAAACTAGATTTAATCGTTTATTTGCAATTCATTTATAAACCATGAGATTTGTTTTTCACAACTTTAGTGAGTTTATAAGTACATTCCATAAGTCTTTACCAAAAAATCCACGAGAGTTGCCCCGACATTTTAAACATACCAAGTTATTGACACTCATATTCCTAGTCACAATCAACTCTCACATCTTATTCCTTATCCAATCATCCCGAACCACATCTCATTAAAGACCAACTATATTTTTCAAATCGCATCATACACAAACATATATTTAATCAACTATATGATATAAACATTTAAAATAATATAAAATAGAAACAACTACTAACCTATATTTCATATAAAATAAATTTATTTCATAGTTTCCGCTACGTGTATGATATTTGGAAATCCAACAGTGGTATCAGAGCCTTCGTTAGAACAATTAGGGTTGTTCAATTGCGTATTTTATTTTTATTGGTGTTAATTGTAAATGTGTGTATAACCCATGAGGCATTACTCTAGACTTAGCTTGTATATATGTTATGCACCTATCACAAATTCTTTGCACATCTCTTTTCATATGAGGCCAATAAAAGTGTTCACGTAAAACATCCATAGTCTTAGCAATTCAAAAATTCCTCATTAAACCACCCCCATGAGCTTCCCTTACAAGCAATTCACGCATAGAATAATTAGGTACTCACAATTTATTTTCCTTAAACAAAAATTGCCTAAAAAACCTATCCTTGGTCGAAATTTTGCACTGATCATATATAGAACCAAAATCATTATCATCAAGATACAATTCTTTAATATACTCAAATCCTAACAATTCAGTATTCAGAGTATTAAGAAAAACATACCTTCGCGATAAAGCGTTTGCAACAAAATTTTCTTAATCTTGCTTGTACTTAATCACATATGAAAAAGTTTCAATAAACTCAATCCACTTGGCATGCTGCTTATTTAGCTTACCTTGACCCTGAAAATGTTTTAATGACCAGTGATCGGTATGAATAACAAACTTTCAACACACATTCACCAAGTCTTGTCTTTCTTTGGGACAAGAAGCACGAGAATTGCACAAGGACTCATACTCTCACGAATGTATCTTTTCGACATCAACTCCTCCACTTACCGTTTGAGTTCTTTAAATTCTCCGGGATTGCTCCTATATGCCGACCTATTTGGTATAGATGCTCTTGGAATAAAGTCGATTTAATGTTCAATTCCCCTAATTGGCAGCAAGCCACTAGAAATCTCTTCTGCAAAGACATCTTCAAATTCATGTAAAAGAACTTTAACAACATTAGGAACATAGGAATCCAAATTATTAGAGTTAAAAGTATGTCTACTTATACACAAGTAAAATCATAGGCAATTCAGAAAGATAAGCATGTTTAAGATCACTAGATTTTGTAATGAAATATAGGATTTTCCCTATTTTTTCTACACACTCTTCTTTTCTCACATTTTCTTTCTTCTCTCCACTCTCGGCCTCCCTTCTATTTTTTTTCTTTTTGGCCGTGACCCTCCCCTAATTTCCTAAGGGTTGAAACTTTATCCCCTTTTGTTTTGAACTTATAGCTTACTTTATTTTCACTCATCCTCACATTCTCACCATGTTGTTCGGCTTGTTCTTCCATTTTGGCCGAATCTAAGTGCTCCTCCTCATAGCTTTTCTTCAACTGAATTTGATCTTCATACACTTGCTTTGGTGTTAGTGGGGCAAGTGTATAAATTCTACCATCCTTCTCCAATGAATACCTGTTCTTAAACCCATCATGCTTGGCTTTTCTCTCAAATTGCTAAGGTCTCCCTAGTAACAGATGAGTAGCATGCATAGACACAACATCACATAACACTTCATCCTTATACTTGCTGTAACGCCTAGCACATTCTCATGCGTTTATACTTATTTTCATTGATCGAGTATGTAAGAAAATACAAGTAAATTGTTTTTTTATAAGAAAAGTTTCAACAACCTTTCAACAATTTTTTTTTATTAAAAAACACAGTCTATCACAACTCTTGTTGAAATCATATTCACATAAAATATTTATAAGTTTATCTTTCTCTTAAAATACATATATTCTTTATGCATAAAACTAGATAACTTAGTGACCCTAAAAAGCTGATGTTTTCAAAAGAATTTACTTGTGACATAAAAAAAATTAAAATGAATTCATAATAAACATTTGCATCATCCTAGTTACTAATGTTTAATAATTATATAATCAAAACCAATTTCAAAATATTTCATTAAGAACATTGATCTTACATTAATTTCCCACGTTATACATCTTCATCTTTCTCTGATAAGTTTTATTTCCAACATCTTATTCATCATATTATCATTCTTATATCATGATAACTTTCCTTTTCTTTTTCCTTAATCTAGATTAACACATCAATATACGATTTATTCTTCACAACTTTAAAATTGATCGGAACCATTCAAACACTTTCATATAGTGTTTCTTTTCACCTTAGATTTGTTTCATAACTCTTTCCATTTCATGAATATATTCAATTTATGTCATTATTTCATATCAAATGGAATTTACACTACAATTTATTTCCTCAACACGTATAAATCATATGATCTTTTCCTCTCACAATCATCTTTAATCCATATCGTAAATCAATGCGTAATTATATCTAATTCACATCGTAATTTAATTCACAACATATGTAATTCAAGTCACCTTTTTTTTTCCCTGACATTTATTATATCTATGATAATAGTAAATCAGTCCATATAACACCCTTATTATATTGAGAAATTTCCTCGATTCATTATTCATTCCACTTATTTCATGTCCATTTCTATTATTTATAATTTATCACATAAACTTCCATCACTTTTATACTTAAAAGACATGCTAATATTATTTTTCTTTTCCATTAAACTTTGTCCGTAGGGATAATTTAATACCCAAACCTTAACCTATCAGCACAGTCAAACTCATGTACACTTTGCTTCATTACATGTTATTGTTGCGGTCAATTGGTCAGCCGAATAACTTATTAATCTCTTAATATGACAACCTCAACCATTCGAAAACCATTATGCATATCTATCTTTTTAAAATAATTTAATATACACTCAACTAAAATTCCGGTGGAGTTTTCCTCATACTTGAACTATACCAATTTATCAACATCTTCATTAATATCTTAATCCAAAACTACAGACATAATTTACTACTCGGCACAATACTGCAAGGTACCTGATAATTTATTTAATACAAAATACAATCAGCTTTATACACAATGATTATTTACTATTATCTCTTCTATATATTTACCCTATTAATTACTAAATAATTAATTTTTATTTTATCCTTAACTTTACAAATCAATACAGTTGGCACAAACCAAGAACATACTAATGTCCTTTCTAGTCCAAACCGGATATTTGTTCAATTACCAAATTATTGACTTCTTCAATTGCCAATTAATCAAAGTGCTAATCCCATTAACTAAGAAATTAGTTTCTCCAATAGCTCATTAATCAAAGCACTTAGTCCAATTAACCATGACACTAGTTTCTCCAATTACCCATTAACCAGGGCATTGGTTTCTCCATTTGCTCATTAACCAAGACATCTGTTTCTTCATTTGCCCATTAACCAGGGCACTGGTCTCGTTAACCAGGATACTAGTTTCTCCAATTACCCATTAACCAGGGCACTGGTTTCTCCATTTGTCCATTAACCAGTGAACTAGTCCTGTTAATCAGGGCACTAGTTTCTCCAATTACCCTTTAACTAGACACTAGTTTCTCTATTTGCCCATTAACCAGGACATTAGTTCCGTTAATCAGGGCACTAGTTTCTCCAATTACCCATTAACCAGGACACCGGTTTCTCCATTTGCCCATTAACTAGGGCATTATTCCCCTTAACCAGGGCACTAGTTTCTCTAATTACCCATTAACCAGGGCACTAGTCCAAATAACCATGAAACTAGTTTCCACACAATATCTATTCATCTGTTGGCTATCTCACACGTCAGTTATTTTGAAGTCCCCCCCATACACACATGATTTTTTTTTTATTATTATTACTACATAGAGGTCTAACAAAAATTACACATGATTTTCACTGTTTTAATCGGTAACAGATCATACATCGAATCCCCCGCCAATGCGGTTGATAATAATTCTCGCATAGCAATTCTATCATTATAATCAAAAGTAATATATACAAAGTTTTTCTGTCGTTACAGTATATCACATCTCATAATAGACTACCCATTATCGCCTATACAATTAATTAGAACTTTTCAATTTTCTTAATAAAAATATCACATCAATATTCATATTTACAATGGCATTATAAGAAAAAAAAATACAATATCTTAACATTCATAAAATTTCCTAAATAGATTAGGTGTCGGGCACCTACCTGTAGTTTGGTCACTGAATGCACAACCTTGATGTTGTCCTCCTATAAACAACTCTCTTGTACCAACATGAATAACTAAATCACTTATACAATTATTTCTTTCTGAAATTATTTAAATTTATTTCACCATTGTGAAATTAAATTTAAACTTCACATTCATAAATCACTAATAAACTACTTCCAATCCATATACCAATAATAAATTATTTTATTTATAATACATTTATCACCATGGTTTATCCAACTAATAAATTAGTTGTATTATCCATTCCATGACTTCAATTCCACCATTTTTCCTAATTTTTATATATTACAACAATAAGATTAAACAAGGATTTTGTCACAATTTAACAACCAACTTTAACAACCCAATTCATTTATTTTCATGAACTTGACCAAACCTTGATAAGATGGAAAATTAAGATTTTCCTTCCATCCTATTTAATTTGTAATTTAATCTCTATCACCATGTTTCTTAATGTATTTCAACACTAATTTTATCATTACCCATATCACATTTCATCCTTTTATTTCTTTCCTCACTTTGCCAAATTTCTTAGTTTAGTAAGAATGTCATTTTTTTTCATTTACATCTTACTTGTTTATACATTACTTAACCCCATATTAAATATATTTCCATCCAAACTAAAATTCTAACTTAGTCAAATACAATTTTCCTCTTTTTCCATTTAGCATTGCAAAATTGTTTTTTTTTAACATCCAATGAGGGATCAATTATTCTTTGATTCTAGTTTTCAAAACCTCATCTGAAGTTAATTTTATTTATTTGAGCATGATAATTTTCTATTTCATCAATAACATACATTCCTTACATTTTTCTACCAATGCCAAAATTTCAAGTAAGGATAGCATGAAATTTCTTCAACTTTTTACTCAATTAAACACTAACCCATTCAATTCTCATGTGAACAAACAAAATTTCATAACAATATTACAAATTACTACAGCAAATATGCTAATCACAAAGTTCCATAATCAAGCACATCATCAACTAAGCATACATGGATGAAATTTCTACAATCAACACAATAAAAATCATACTTACTACTAAGATAACAAGGAATTTAATTAGAAGAAACCTCAATGTGAAATCATTCTTTATCTCCCTCCTTCTTCCTATATCCATACGTATTCTTCCTTCACAAGCTTTAAAACCCTTAGATCACTTAAATATTTAGTGTAGCTCACCATAAACCTTCTTAATTATCTTAACTCTCCATAATCATGCATTATTTTCAAGAATTGATGAGAGAATTATAGAGAAGATGCAAGAAAATCCCTAACTCCATTTTCTCTCCCTATAACCCGTTGGACACCCCATGAAAATTGGGGTTTATATAGTAAAATTTTCATTATTTGCATTTAAGCCTTGCCTTTCATATTTAAATCTATCTAGTCCCCATGAGTCATTTTCTTTTCTTTTTTTGGTTGGCTGGAAACAGCCCTTTGAAGGCTGACATTTCAATTAATTAATACTATTTTTCTTTTAATTATATTACCATATGTCTCTAGAATATTATTTTTTTTATTCGGTTACTGGTTCTTTTTCATGCAAATTTTAAAAATCACCAGACATAATGTTCTAAAAATTCTGAAACTTTACCCCATGGTAAAATAATATATTATAATGCTCCACACAAAGTTTCAATTCAATTTGTCAATCATATTAAAAGTTATGTGCGATAGCACAAAACTGATCAAATTGCAATTTTCTAAACACAATCCCAATTTCTCTAAAAATTATGAAATTTTAACCAAACCTAAGAAACTATATTAGACGTCTCCCCACAAATTTTCATATTTTTTTGACAACCTGATTGAGAGTTATGAATTTTTAACATAAGACTAGTTGATTTATGATTTTCGCCCAAAATTCAAAATCTCCTTATTTCATCCTTGCGTAAAGCACCCAATCATTTTACTGTCTCATCAAAGCCACTTTACTATATTTATTTTCCATTTTTAGTCATTTATGGCTTATTCCAATGCTACGACAACATTACCGATTTCTCTTTGGTGTTTACACCAACACTTTTTGTACCATTTTTTTTTTGACCAGGGGTTTACACTTGCCTACTAAAAAAGAAATCATCACTTGTCTATTCACCCTAACAACACCACATTCATTCAACCATTAAAGCTGATAAGGCTTTTCATGCTTTATGGTATTCAATCCCAACTTTCTAACCAAAGTAACACTAGAAAAATTAGTACAACTACCACTATCAATGATCATACTACATATTTTATCGTTGATTAGGCATCTGATATGGAAGATGTTCTCCCTTTGTTGCTCCACATCATCCTTCTTAGTCTGAACACTGAGTGACCTTCTAATCACCAATACTTTATCACCAATAGCATACTCTAAATTGCTAGCATCTTCAAGTGGTGGCATGTCATCACAATCAGACTCCTCGCTAGTGGACACAATCTCTCCATCATCCCTTAGAATTATAACTTGATGATTTGCACACTTTGATGCATAGTGTCCTAATCTCTGACACTTGAAACACTTTATATCACAATTACGCTTTGGTTGGACTTCTCTCCCTTAAGTTTTTTTTTTTATTGGCCGAAACCTGCTTCTTTACGGAGGTAGGTTCGACAACTTTAAAAGTCACCAAAGGCTTCGATGACGCACTACCCTCTCTCCTATAATTCATCTTCCAACTCGAAGAAGACCCAAATAAGCTCTAGATCGTGTACTACCCTTCCTTTTCAATTGTCCTTCTACCTTAATGGCTAAATGCACTAACTCTTCCAATTCAACATAAGATTGCAACTCCACAACATTAGCCATGTCTCTATTCAAACCATTCAAAAACCTAGACATAGTAACTTTCTCATCTTCATTAACATTAGCTCTAATCATAGCCACCTCTAAATTCTTTCTGATACTTCTCCACTATTACTACCCTGTGTAATCATTTGTAAACAATTAAACAACTCTCTATAATAGTGTTTAGGAACATACCTCTTCTTCATTATTGTTTTCAACTCCTCTCATGTGCTAACTGGTCTTTCTCTATTTCGTCTTCTTTCTACCACCAATCTCTCCCACCAAACCATGGCATAATTAGTAAACTCCACTACAACTAACTTAACCCTTTTTTTCTTTAGAGTACCTATAGATGTCAAAAATCATCTCCATCTTTTTTTCCCAATCTAAGTAAGCTTCCAGAGAAGTTTTTCCCTTAAAGGTTGGGATTTTTAACTTAATACTTCCTAAATTTCGGTCTGCATCACCCAAATCATCAAAATCCCCTCTATATTCAAAATCCCTATGTGGCTGAATATGTCCCCTCCTTGATCGATTCTCATACCTTTCTCCCTTATGTGTACGGAACCCACCACCACAGTTAAGATCATCATTGGCTTCATTTGCAGAGTTTCTAGCAACACTCTCCTCATTCCTAGCTTCTCTACCCTTTTTACTTCATCCACCATCAGACCTAGTCTCTAATTTTTAAATCCTAGTCATTAGCTCATCAAACATAAATTTCATCTATTGTTGTATTCTCGAAAGCCCATCTTCTGGGATTTCACCCTTCTTCTGTGGCATATAATTAGAAGATATTTTTTTTAAAAACCTGCATGAAAATCATTAGTAATAAAAATAACACCCCACGCACTCGTGTTTCATATAAACTTATAGGCTTTTCACTCTAACGTGCTCTTTACACCTTTTTCCACTCAAATTGCCTTTCTTTAGTTCTTGAAATCACTTAGCAACAATTCAGAAAAAACAACCAACTACGTAGAGAATTTATAAATTTGATATAGACTCAAGAAACAAGAAATTTATGAAACTAACAAAACAAAACTACGATGACAAATTCACGAGTAGCAATGCAAATTTATGCGAGAAATATGACGATTTGAAGATGTGAAATAAACTAAATGGAAGTAATAATACTAAAGAGATTTACTATCCAAACTGAAAATTAAGTCTAACAATGATAGAACCTGAAAAAAAAAAAGGAGCAACGTAAATTCCTAAGGACCAAATTTTCTTTCCCTTGCTCTCGGCCAAACTCCAGAATGTTGATTTTCTTCTCTCTTTTTTTTTATGGCAACAATCAAAATTTTCAAAATCAAGCCCCTTTTTTTTGTATACCAATTCGGCAATCAAGAAAAAAAATCAAGAACACATTTTTTTATGTATATATTGCGACAAGATCAAGAATTCAACAAGAACACTACCTTATGATTCCGTGTTCAACAATTCAAGAGGATGCAAGAACCCTATTTTTTTAATATATATGGTCGAAACTAATTAAGAAAAAAAAAGAATCAAGAAACAAAAAACACAAATTGAAGGATATAACATATGATAAGATTTGCTCTGATACCAACTGATACAAACCTTAGCAGAATTTAATGAAATTCAAGAACCCAAGATCTATCTAATCCAAGTTTGCTGAAAATAGAATGAGCTTATCACAATGAAAGACCTGCTTTAAGACAGCAACACTATAAACCAACTCAATCATAACGCCTACATCTGGAGATGAATAAAAAAAGTATAAATTCACAAGAAAGATTGGTCAATTCTTTAAAGAGTTGAAAGTTCAATCAAGAACCAAGATTGACAACCAAAGGTCGGCCAAAATCAGAATATTATTAGCCAAAAAAAAGTGTGCTGAAAATTATTCTCAAGAGTATTTATACCCCAAGCCAAAACCCTAGTTTCCCTAATGGGTCACATATAAACCCAATTTAAATAATAATCAACCCAAACTAAAACTAGCCCAAACTAATTAAAATAAATAAAATAAATAAGTCTAAAATCCAAACAAGTGTTTCCTTACAAAATAAAGAAAGTTTAATAGCCCAACTAATTTAATAAGATAAGTTCAGTTATTTTCGCATTCTGTCCGGCAGCAGTAAAACTCAACTTTAAATGGATGGTTATCTTTTGTCTTAAAGAATTAGAAGGCGTACCATATATCGTTGGAAAAGTATGGAAGTCTAGTTTCCAGCACAACTGGAATCACCTCCAAATTCGAATTATAACTTTAGTTATGATTTTAAAAAAAAAAGTTGTGAAAGGTCAAATTGTCCGAATCTAGTCTTCTTCTCCCAATCCTTGTGTAATGGTCTTGATTCCACTAACAAGCCCCTCTTGAAAATGAATAAGATTAATCATGAATTGCTCCTTATTATTTAATATCCTCTTGAAGTCCACCTTAACCCACGTATCTTGAAGAAGTCCATTGACAACCTCTTTGAACCTCTTAGCTCTAAGCCTTGTAACTGGACCAACCGGAACCTTCATGGATCCTTTATTGCTTGGATCACATCAACATTAGTCAGTTAAGTGATCCGTAGTGTAACTAACCCTAACCATTAAACAACCATAGTGTCTACACTAATAATTTAATTCAATGGCAGCCTTAAGAACTATATAAGTAGATAAATCTAAACATAACTATATGCAATCTACGTTAGATTTAAGTGAATATTTTCCCTGAAATTAACAACATATATCTATCATAATTATTAAACTTAGTTGCTTCACAAGTTTAAATATCACAATTCTAGTTTTGATAACAAACTTAGCAATAGATTGATTAGAATAATAATTTAGAGTCTGCTCTAAAAATTAAACTAAACAATCATAGAAAATAAGTATAGAAAAACATTCATACTCATCATATAAACTGGAAAAAAAAAGATAAAATAGATCTCACAGTTTTTGAAATCCAAAGGTTTCAATATCATTTCAACCAAGAAAATTAACTTAGTCTTGCATGTCAATTGGAAAACTAAGGAAAGGAAAAGATGAAAACATAATTTCGGGTATAGGGGAAAATGGTGAGAGTTTTCTTCTTCTTTTTGGCCGTTTATATCCTTTTTCTTTCTTTCTTTCTTTCTTTCTTTTTATTTGATAAGAAACCCTAATCCCCACAACCCTCCAATTCGCTTGTTATCCTCCAAAAATAATGATAATCCTTTCCACAATAGACAATTTACATTTAAGTAGTACAATAACTATTTTTCTAAAAAGAAGAAAAAATAAAGACCTTTTCCATATGAAGAAATAAAATCTTTCCATACAATGAAATAATTTTCACGTTGGTTTGGATGCTTTGGAAGTAAGTTGGACTTGTGCACAAAACTTGTCTGCTGATAGAATTTATGAGTTATCTTAGAAAAATCATATTTCTCTTATATGAGCTCCTTTTGAGCTCATTTTCTGGTGCAATTTGGAAGTTTGATAGGTCTTTGAGTCAGAAATTCAAAAATATTGAGTTCGCATCAAATAAACTTCCCTAACTCGAGATATTCATGTCAGAATGGCTGAAGTCAAAACTAGTAGAATACGAGACTTGTCTTTAAAGGCTGTGATTTCCATGCTCTTTTTTTTTTCTTTACCATATATATATAGACAAGTATAGATGTTAACTTTCTAATACCACTAGAATCACTTCATTTCAACCGCTACAGCTTAAGTTCTGCATAAAATATCGATTAAATGTCAAATCTGCCAATATTCGACATAGGTTGGAATATGGTCTGAATTTTATCTTTAATTTACTCCTTTTCAAATCTTACATCTAAAAGTGCCTTTAAAACATAAAACAAATATAATCAAGACATTTTATATATAAAACATGGTCAAAATACTAAGTAAATATGAGTAAAACTATCAAATAATATGGTTGCATCATTTTAGCTTGTATTACATTTAGTCATAAGGTTTTCACCTTGGGATGCATTCAACCATATTGGGTTTGTTGGTGTTGATGAGTTTGTCCTAATTATGGACAAGTTGGTTTCGACCAGATTTGATTTGGGCCTTATGGATGTGCATATGGTCCTAAAGTGGCTAGCATTAATTAGGGTGCTGGGGTCCTTTTATTACAAGGATTTGTCAAAAATCCTAGCTAAGGTTGGGTTTATGATAGGCAGGTCACAAGGCTGAACTGGAGAGGTATTATGGCGTCTCTATATTGGACAAGGATTCTATATCTAACGTGGAAACCAAGGGGCGGCTGCATGTGGGTGTAAATTCCCCTATTTATTTGTTCACTACAAGTAAAGATTCCTTTCCTTTCAATGAGAATAGGAGGAGCTAGATTTGAAGGACTTTCCTAGTTCTTTCTTTCCTTTCTCTTGTAAGATTTCCTTTTTTTAAAGGGAGATTATGGAAGCCTTTTAAAAAGGAAGAATTCAGCAACTCTCTTCCTTATTTTTTAAAGCATTTATTAGACCAAACAAGGGAAAAAGATCAAGCATTGAAGGCAGCATGTTCCAAGCATGGAAAGTGGTCTAAAATGGGTGGTAAGCACACATTATTCCTATGCAAGTCAGACCCCTACACAAGGAATTTAATCAAGCCAGGGATGGCTTTGGGGGTTGATTGTATTCTTGTATTATTCTGAATATTTTACTTAGTTTTTATGTTGTTTTAAGTATTATTTGAGCCATAATATTTCAATTTAGGATTTTAAGTTTAGTTGAGTTTGTTAAATTAAGTGTTTTAAGTTTTTATTAGGCATTAGGCTTGTGTAAGCTGAAAGCCTAATGGTTTGCAATCCAATATAGATCCATTAGTGTAAAACCCCGAGAACGAACTTATACAAAGAAAATTTTATTAAAATTTAAATTCTAATAAATATAGAGATAACACAAATACAAAAAAAAAATAACAAGTATGAAAGCCTTATTAAGGGAGGCCCAAATTGTGAAAAATAATAAAAATGGGGTCAAAATGTAATTAAGAAGAAATTGGACTATAAAAACCCCATTTCTTCTTGCTTGCAAGGCTGGTAGAAAACACATCTAAAGGGGGGAGATTTTAAGATTTTCCAATCAAATTTGGGAGAGAAAACACTAAGGTTTAACAAGTTATAAGTCCTAGACAAATCTATAGGAGAAAAACATCATTTATACAAGAGAAATTACAAGAAACAAGTGTGGAAATTATGAAGGAGGGGTGAGTGGCTGGCTACATGCAAGGAGAAGGGAGCCAAGATTTTCCAAATTATTGAGAAGTAAAGCTTCGATTTCTTCCAAGTAAGGAGTTCTAATCCTAATTTCTACGAATTTAACTTCAATTTGGTTGAAATTGCACAATTTTATTGAATTGAAAATTAGGGTTCTTGAGCATAAATTAGAAAATATGTGAATTACCTAAAATTTGATAAATTAGAGTGCTGCAAATTATCTTGGATATGATATTATGTAAGGACAACAAAAAAAGAAAAGAAAAGGGGTTCAAGGTAGCCAGCCATTAGGAGGGTGAATGAGAGGGGTAGAAGTTGTGATTTCTTTGTTAGATTATTCTTAACGTGTTGTTGTGATGTAAATGATGATTAGAAAAGAAAATTATCACTAAAGAAAAAGAAGGAGCCCTTAGTTCCTTTTGGGTTATATTCGACTAACATGGGAATTGGAGGGGGAATAAGAGTTTTAAGATTTCGTATGAAAATTAGGAGTGATTTAGGTGTAGCGGAAAGTTACTAATAAAAGAAATCGAGATAACTTGATGTTATGGGAGTTATATAAATTGGTTTCGTAAGCCATGTGGAGTAGAAAGGAGATATGGCCAAAAATGTGTTTTGAGGATAGTTAATAAGGAAATCAACTTTCGATCTGACTGTTAGATTGAACTCAAATTTTGCTAGGTAATTCTAGAACTTAGATCTATTGGAGGATCGGTTAGCTATAACCAATCAAGATCTTAAAAACATTCAAATTAAGCTTGAAAGATGATGTTTGAGCTATTTTTTTCTTAGATTTTTAGCTTAATTTCATATTGTGTTTTGTGTTTTTTTTTAATATTTTTATCTTGTAGCATATTTAAGGAGTTATAAGACCTTATAGGCATATCATGTCAGAGATAATTCTCCAATAATGATGTGCGTATTAAGGTTATTGTGTAATAACCCTTTTTGGCATCAATTTTGTGTTGTTTTGTTACTGTCTTCTTGTGTTTTGTGTTTTTTACTGTGTCAAATACCAACTTCAATGAGATTACAAATCTATTTGGATCTCAAAAGGTTTTCCATGGCATTTCCAATGATCATAGTGGTTATCAAACTTAGGTATAGCAACTTGCACAAAGTTCTCTGTTGTCATTCAAAGAATTACTACTTTTTCCAAAATTAACAAAGAATACATCAATTACTTTTTACTTCTCTGTTTAAAATCAAGTTATAATATCACATGATAGAATATATATTTTAGAGAGGTGTGGTTGGAGAAGAAAGACACTAAATTTATTAATAATTATAGTTTAAATAGAGAAGTAAATGAACTAAACAACAAAAATAAATAAATAAATAAATCAGCAAAAAAAATTCTGCATTACTCCATTAACAGAGTATGCTCTTAAAGAATAGATCAAATAACAAACTCTGAAAGACTAGGATAGATAGAATTATAGTGAAAAAAGTTTTATTTGATGAATGAACTACAGGAGATCCTGAGTAACAACATGGTACCTTACGCATCTAGTTTCTCTACCATCAATTTCATAACAAATCCACATCCATATCATTAAAATCATAATTAGTCACTAGCGACATGACTAGACATGAAATTATAATGGAATTAGTACCAAGTACTAACCACATCAGCAACAAGATTCTGAATTCCACCTCTTTCACCAGTAATTGGTTAGTTGATGATGAAAAATAACAAATAAGATTTGAGTAGTTATACGATAGGAAGAATAGTTATACATTCATGAACAAGTTCATACCCATGCTTGTTACATTTGAGGGGCTTGAGAGATTCAGGTACAACAGGTCCAAGCAAGCGAGGTTTCGGACAATGGGGCTGGTTATTGCCTCCAGAACATTTCCTAGTTGTGTCTGAACCTGAATCAACCAGACTACTTTTTACTGGTAGATGATACATATTTTTTTCTTGTGATCTAAAGAAGTAAAACAAAGTTAGAATCAAAAGAACTTAATCAACCTTCTTATGACTTGTAATATTTCTACTCTCATGAATTAGAACTCATCCAAGGTGGAAAATGGAATTTATCCATTTATCTTAGGAGACTAACCACACAATTATGAGAGAGAGAAAGAGAGAGAGAGAGAGAGAGAGAGAGAGAGAGAGAGAGAGTAATCCATTATCATTGGGTTTCCCGAAACACATGCATAATAAAAACAATATTTAAGATTTTTTCGGGAGTCATAAGGATTCTGTTAGATAGATCTAGAGTTGTTAAGAGCCTATGCAAAAATTACCTGAATATCAAATGTTCTTTTCAGTTTTGAATATTTATTTTAAGGTTGGGTTGTCACAAATCACAAGTCGTTCAAATATTCGGCCACTAATGATAATTCACATGAATCACTAGTGAGAAATCTCCAAAACCTTTTTAGAAGAGAGGGATTGCTATTCTTTAGAGTGCTAACTCTTTTCTTTTGTATTTTAGGTATTTCTGTACTATACTCTACTCACATTCTCTTAGGAAATAAGAGGCCTAACATTCTATTTATAGAAAAATCTAAAAATCTTATACATAGCAAAAGATCAATTTTCCCCTTAAATAATATCACATATATTATTTTTTAGGATAATTTTAAAAATTTATTCAATCAAGTCCCTACTTGATTTTTTCTGGATCTAAAATTGTAATCCCTTATATTAATTACATTCTAGCCCTCAATTTCTTAAATTTATTTACATTCATGCCACACTTGATTAATCATTCCATTTTTAATTTTTAACCAAGGGTTCTTATGTGTATGACCTATTAGATTCCCTAATAAGTTAACCCAAATATAAATCATAATCCTAAATAAAATAAGATTAAATAAATTAAATAGTTTAATTTATTATCAATTCAACAATTGGTTGATTTATATTTAAAGATTAAGTACAATGTCTAGTAACCTATCATATCCTCTAAATATTAGGAAAGTTATAAGTGGTTTGACTTAACTTTTTAGTAACTAATTTCTCAGTGTAAATAATATCCCTTGACCAAGAATGTTCTAATTTAAATATTATATCATAAAGTATATATGCTTTGTCAAATTATGGTAGTTTTAAATATTATTGTCATTGATTCTTTGAATAAGATTTTAAAATACTTTTCAAAACTCATTCCACATTGGCCAAGGGTTTTACAATTAATACTATCTGAGAACAAATGAAATATTTTTTCTAATTCATCTAGGGTGATGAATTCTCTCTTGATTACTCAAATGCCTTCATATAGTTTATGTTATACCCAATATATACCCATTTGTTACCCTTGATTAGAATAACGTGTGGTTAGAATACAAGCATAACACTCTCTATATGAGATAACTTAGTAATCTTAAGTTTAAGGATCACTTACACAATTATTACAAGAGCCTTTCCAAAAACGTAAGTGGTCTCTTCATATGGAATTCTTATGCGGATTAGTTTAGTGTACATGTTTTATGAGAAGCACATATATATTAGTTCTAGGTATTTTTTATATCTTAGTTTATAAGAGCAACTGCTTTTTTTTATAAGGAAAGAAACATAATATGTATCGGTCTCAACAACTTTAATTGATGTCCAATCTTAATAGAACATTGATCGAAAACATTTAGGAACATGCTTTGATGCAATGAGAATCTTATAATTATAACAACTTTCTAATTTCATTTGTAAAACATTTTTATCCCATAAACTTTATCTTTACTCTAGATTCATTAATTAAATATTAAAAATAAAAAAGTTTTTATTAATAATAAATATAGTTTACATTAATAAAATTAGTGTCACGTACACTTATTAGTTAGATGGCATATTCACTATCAATTCCTACCTATGTTTGTTTACATATGAGGGGCTTGAGAAATTCAGGTACGGCAAAGGGCTGGTTATTGCCTCCAGAACATTTCCTAGTTGTGTCTGAACCCGAATCGACTAGACTACTTTTTTTTCTAGTAGAAGATACATATCTTTTCTTGTGATCTAAATAAGCGAAACAAAGTCACAATCAATAGAACACAAACAACCTTGTGACTTGTAATATTTCTACTCTTATGAATTAGCACTCATCCATGGTGACAAATGGAATTTATCCATTTGTTTCAGGAGCCTAGCCACACAATTATGAGAGAGAGAGAGAGAGAGAGAGAGAGAGAGAGAGAGAGAGAGAGTAATCATTTACTGATCTGTGGGATTGCATTTATATATATATATATATATATATATATATATATATATATAAAGTTTACAGTTTCTTCTCTTTCAACAGCAGCAAAACACTTTCTAGAAAGTTGAAGGATCTTCGGCTAGTATACTGGGATTGCACCTTACGGGCAGCTATATCTGATGTCGAGGTAAGCTATTTCTGTTTCTTGGGAGTGTGGTGTTATTCTTTTATATCATGTTCTGCTTGTCTAGGAATTTTCTGTTGGAGGTAGATTATGTGGATATCAAAGAAAGGAAGTCGCAAGCTGTTATGGATACAAGGAACCGGTGGAATTTGGTGTTTTGACCTCATTTGCTTATCCTCTGGACGGAGATCTGGGTGAAATAGTGGTTGCCACAACTCGAGTGGAAACCATGCTGGCTGATACTGTTGTTTCCATATTTCCTGATGAGCCAAGGCACAATCATCTGCATGGAAAATTCGCGGCGATTCATCCATTTAATGAAAGAACACTTCCAATAATTTGTGATGCTATTCTTGTTGATCCTATTAAGGTAAGACCGCGTCGTGAACTTTGCATGTCAAATTTGATTTTTTTTTTTTTTTAACATCTTTCAGGTTGAAATCGGATTATAAAAACCAGATCAAGCTTGGGTTGAATTAGAGATGGTTTATGGATATCTAATCAGATTTGGATGTTAAAATCCATACCGTTGTGTTTCGGTTTGTACATAGATGATAATAATTTTGGATTCAGTAAAGACAGTACCATACTTTGCTGAATGTTTAAAAACGGACTGGAAAACTATTACACTACTCATATTCACGTGGACCAGGTCCAAAATTGCTGATTCATCGATGCAGGTCTCAAAGCCTAATCCATTAAAAGCAATAGTTCTCAACAAGCTACAGGTTGCCCCTTTTTGTTCTTCTCGTACAGTGTATCCAGTTAGCAAAAGAGCAATAGAGGTCCCTCTTATTTTGATAGTTTCCTCAGCTCCAATAAAGTTCAGTGGACAATTCTGGGTGTGCGAAAAACGTAGCCGAGCAACAACGTGAACTGTGGAGATCACGTTGATATGGCCTTCAAGCCATAATAAAGGCACCGGAGATGGTTTAACTTTTCCCCTACTGACTATTTCTCACCAGGACATAAATTCCTACCATGGGATCAAACTTTACAGAAAAGGGTGTTTTACCTTCACAATCCATGACAGAACAAATGGTGATGAATTCAAGTCCAGATTATCTCCCAATATTAAGCTAAAAATCAGGATTCAGGAGCATGTAGAGCATTATATGGATGGCGAGACTGATGCATAGGGCTTGCAACTCAACAATGGCGCATCAGTAATAAAGCAAAGACAAGCAACCAGCTAGGTGTTCTGTATGCGTGTTCTCAGGCTTCACACTGCAACGAGCTCAATATAATGATATCACAGAGCATCTTGTGTCCATGCATATTTTATAAGCTAGGAGTCAAGAATTCAACACAGAAAAAGTATACTAGACCGACCTATGCATATACAAACTTCACAGCAGTATATAGTATATACAAATATAAATCTCCATTTATAACAAACAGTTGCTTGCGCACATATTTCTTATGCAGGACCTGAAACTAACTGGGTGCTGTTAACAAATCTTAAAATTTCAGTTCTGACGTGATGGAATAAAAGAAAGCAACCCATCATAAGCAACTGATAATAATATACATATACTTGTGCACACAACACGGAACAACCTTGCACCAATTTCAAGTTTAAGCATTACTAGTTTCAACAAACCACCACCTAGTCCAGTTTCTTAATAAGGTCTTTAAGAAACCTATGCCTGGTAATAATCTAAGATAAACCTAGCCAGGATGTAAATATCTTCCATGAAGCAAGTAGGACATTGAATGAAGCATAATCGGCCAGAGGAAATATAAAAGAAATTAGTGTAGTTTAATGATGGAAGTAAAGAGAAGTTATAACATTTCCCGCTATTCAAAATACAACGTAGCAGCAAATTCTTGTAACTCGTTAGAAAGAGTTCAAAGGGAGTTCTTGAAACAGAGCAAAAACCTTACAAAAAACTATACAACCTACTCGAAGACTAGAAAGATGTACATAAGAGCAATGAAGCGAATACCACAAAAGTCACAGATTGATTAACTGCATGCAATTGTTAAGCTTCAAGCTATGAATGATATGTATCCCAGTCAAACCTGGGTTGTGAGAATACCTCATAATCAATGGGTCCCTCTACAATGCTGTCAACGTTTTGTATACGTTCCAAAAGAGCTGGTTGAAAACTATCATTATCGGAAGGCAATAATTTATACAGTACTAATAATCCAATTGTGAAAATGGCTTGCAACTTCATGGAATCACCCTGAACTGAGAAGAACAGAAGCATTGAAAGGAGGAATAGATCAACACAGAACCGCATGATACACAATACAGTATCCATCAATCTCCCATCATTTCCAGCAGGAAACCCCCTGACTCTATATACAAACAGAAAGTTGTACTTGTCAACCACATACCTATACCCAAAATAAACTGCACCGACAGGGACAACAAGTGGAGCAAATGATGAATATATCAAGGTCAGCGCAAATATTGTCAAATTAAATGCGTAATATTGAGCAAAATCAAATGTCTGCTTGGGGATGGGAGAGGTTCCGCTGATTGGATAAGTGGAGAGATCTTGTCCCTCTTCATCAATTTGATTCGACCTGGGAGAATCAAACACGTTATCAGGGATCAGTGGTCTCTGAAGAGCATCTATGGCTTGACCTTCCAAAGGGTACTCTTCACTTTGCTCAGGCACCAGCTGGAGCATGTCATTCTTTTGAAACTTCTGAATTTTCTTCTTCATCCAAGGGATGGGAGCCAAAAGATCATAAGATATCCCCAAGAAAGTACTTGTGATTAGAAATGCAAGTGAAGAGAGACAAGATCTTGACAGAAATGATGCACTCATGTATTGCTCAATCCTCTTGCAATCTTCTCCATCCAAATAACACCTTCCCATATTTAGGATTGCACGTTCCAAAGAAGACTCAACAAGACCTCTCAATAGAATAAGGTTTACAAGGAAAAAACAAACCATCTTCAGAAGTGCAGCTCTTTGCTCCTCGGACACTGTTAGATCACGTTCAAACTTGGACAGATAAGAAAGAGCTGATGGAGTTATTATATACATGCTGACAAATATAATAACATTCGGCAGGAACTGGAAGATTAGGGATGCTAACCAGCTGGAAATCTGTACCCAATCCAACCATGATTGCGCATTATTCATTGCTTCTGCGTCAATAATTCGACCAGCGCTGTTCAAAGCACTTATCACAGCAAGAGGAAAACTGAAGAATACAAGCATTAACAGCAAGCACATGTTCACAAACAATCTCCTCAACCTCATAGACAACTTTGACGACCCCAAATGGTTCCAGTAAATATCTGGCGCCAATGGAGCTCGTTCAACTTTCCATTGGTTCCTCTGCAACCTCAACTCCATGACAGAAAAGAATTTGCCAAATCGCCTCTTCTTCTCATTGCAAAAATCCTGAACTGCTTGTTTAGCCGTGTAAACATCCTTAAATATCACAAATGCAACTCCAGCACCTGGTGCGCGACCTTCTTTATATTCTGCCAACTTCGTCTCCAACTCCACCCTTAATTCCAGCAACATCCTCAACTTCTCCTCATCCATATACCCCAACTTATCCATCATCTTTTCCCACCGACTGTTCACATTTCTCCACAGCCAAATCACCACACGTCGCAACTTCTCCCAAAACCCATCTCCACCACCACGCCCCACATTCTCTTCTGGCAAAAGCCTCGAATCAATTTTCACAACCAACCAAGTAATTTCATCCCTAACTTTAACCTATTCCGTCGCTAAATCATCAAATGCACACAAATCCACAGGCACAATAACCTTATAAATCTTACCGGGATACCGATATTGAAAATACTCTTGTAAAACCCTCCTATCATCTCCAATACTTTTAGGCAATCCTTGAGCCATTATAGTAAAAGCAGCAGTAGAATTCGCATTTGGGTCACTTAAATTCCCGTTCCCATCTCTAAATCTAGTAACTTTAAGCCTCTTTTCAATCAATGGCATACCAAAATGAACTAAAAGCACAACAAAAACAAAATGAATCCACAGAAAGCTTGAACCTTTCTCGATATGATTAATAGTAGTCTTAGAGAACTCATCATTTATAACTTGACTCCCTCCATATACATTTAAAGGAAGCAAAACACCAGTTGACAAGACCCCAATTGAAAAAACAACAGCAAAGCTTCCACCTTCAATTATAAGGAACTGAGCCGCGTCAGCACCGCAATGGCTGGCGATTTCACGGCCGGTAGCGTGCCATACGGCGAGGAGCTTGGTGGTTAAGGCGGAGAATACAGGCATGCGGCGATGGTCGCTGCGGAGCTTGGCGAAGAGGAAGATGAATATGCAAAAGAAGAGACCTATTGTTGAGATGTTTAGGAGGTATTGGATGTTTCCGTACCATGGGTCGGGTATGTCGGTGTCTCCGCCGTCTACAGAGGAGGAAGGTAGTAGAGAGAGAGAGAGGTTCATGATTTGGGTGGAGGACAGGAGAGTTTTGGCCCCTTGTTTTTTTGGTTTCTTTGTTGAGAGGAAAGTTGTTAATTTCATTCTGTTTTGTCTAAAATATTCCATAATAGTTTAGAAAATAAAATAAAACAGAATAAATTTTATCTCATTTTAAATCTAGATTCGTTCCGGATTTTTCAGCTAAATTCCACCTGGAACTTTCCTGTTTCATTTCACATGTTCCGTTCCGCTCTTGAAAAATCATTGAATCAAATTGAACCTTGTTCAATTTAATTAATTAAACCATCCAATTATAAAAAGTTTTTTTTCATTACAATTTTCAATAATAATGACATTAATAATAATATTGAAAATTATTATTATTATTTTTATTAACAATGATATTAATTTTTTAAAATTAGATTTATCACTAATATATATGGTTTATATTCATTTTGTTTTTTTTCATGTTTATACTTTGTAGGAATTTGAGCAAAATAAATGATGCTTTAAATTCCATTAGCCTTGATAACATTAACCTAACTTTATATTTAAAATATTTGTGTTAAAACATTTTACTTTTATAATATTTTGATATTTTGTTTAAGTTGAATTGCTTTTATAAAGCTAAAGATCTATTTAATCTTGACTATTTTGAAATATTTTAAATTTTAAAATTATATTTGTTTGGCATTGTGTTTGGATTGCATAATTTATAATTAATTTATCTTAAATTTGAATTATGTTTGTTTAATATATATATATATATATGAACAGTACAACCCCGAAACGGCACGCCGAAACACTTCGAAACTGAAACATTTTATTCCAATTGAAAAATGAAACACCTATCGAAACGAAATTGACAACCTTGGTTGAGAGAACAAAAGAGAGAGTGTGTTTTATTTTATTTTCCCCTTTCTCTGGGGTGAAGTAATGTAGACGGAGTAGCAGTAGTGTATTGGATGGACCGATTGGGCTGAAAAATCAACATGAACATAATTTCTATTCTTTTCTTTCTTCGATAATTAATTTGAAGATGGGAATGATTTTTTTTAAATACTTGAATTATCATCAATTAAAACCGTTGTATAGTATTTTTGTGCTTACTTGGTATGTTACTTGTCCATAAAAAGCTCATTAAAAACTTAAATGTATATCTTAACATTTCAGCTCGAATCTTTTTCATTAAACAAACACATATATTGAAAATGTTTAGACTTGAATGGTAGCTTTAAGAACTAGACAACAAACTGTCTGCAGTTTATATTTGATTTGACGAATGTTTTTTCTAAAATTAATAACATAGATCCGCCACATTTATTAAACTCAAATGCTTCACAAGTTTATATATCACAACTCTAATTTTGATAGCAAACTCATCATATAAACTGAAAACAAAAGGTAAAATAGTTCTCATAGTTCATATAAACTGAAAACAAAAGGTAAAATAGTTCTCATAGTTCTTGAAATTCGAAAGTTTCTGTTCCTTTGCAACAAAAAAAAAAAACTTAGCCTTGAATGCTTATTAAAAAAACAAATCCAAACAAAAGATGAATACATGATTTCAGGTTAATGAGGGAAGGGTGAGTTTTTCTTCTTTTTCTGGTCATCTTCCCTTCCTTTCTCTCTTTCTTTTTATATGATAGGAAACCATAATCCCTCTTTCCTACAAAATAGTCTTTTTCTAAGTAGAAAATTTACATTTAAATAGTGTAATAATTATTTTTCTAAAAAAAAAAATAGTCTTATATAAAATCTTCAAGCTTTGATTCTGGAATTAGAGGAGTTAAATTGCCCAAATAAGGACTTGGATGTCGATTTGGATGCTTTGGAAAGTAAATTGGACTTGTTTCTTCACAAAACCTGTCTGTTGGTAGAATTTATATGTCATATCAGAAAAATCATATCTCTCTTATATGAGCTATATTTCTAATGAAATTTGGTAGGCTGATATGTCTTCGAGTCTGGAATCCAAGAAAATTAAGTTTGCATCAAATGGACTTCTCTAACATAAGATATTCAAGTCAAAGTGGCAAAAGGTCAACACTGGTAGAATGCAAGATTTGTCTTTGAAGGCTATGATTTCCATGCTCTTTCTTGTTTTATTTTTATTTTCCATATATGTATAGAAAGGTATGGATGTTAGCTTTCTAATTCCACTAGAATAACTTGATTTCGACCTCTAGAGCTCATGTTCTACACAAAACATCGATCGGATGTCAAATCTAATAATTATCTTCAATTTACTTCTTTTTGAATCTTACTTCCAAAAGTGCCTTCAAAATATAAAACAAAGAATATCAAGGCATTATATATATAAACATAGGCAAAATACTAAGCAAATATGGGTAAAACCATCAAATAATATGGGTGCATCAAATACCTCCATACTTAGCTCTTGCTCGTCCTCGAGAAAAAAGAGATAAAATCAAACTTAAGTGAAATAAATAAAATAACTAGGATTAATCTCCCATCAATGTTCAAGAATATATACATTATAAACAAGAATACAATCAAGAAGGATAAAAGAACATAAATTTTCATGAATTTATTTACATGTGAACTTCAAAACTCAATTAACTGTTGGGATTTAAATGAAATCTATGTCATGCCAAAGTAATAGGTCCTCTTATTGATATACACTCCAACACTCACATGTTTAGGGCTTATGTTTTAAATCTCTCAAATTCAATAAATAAATATGTTCTACCATAAGCTTGCTCTTCAATCTCATCTCCATTACTAAAATATTACAAGCAATGTATGAATCAAAAAGTCTTATTTTTTTGTTGAAATGGGGCTAAGGTTAAGGTGAGGTAAAAGAAAGAAAAAGAAAAGGCTAAAACCAAATGAAGTAGAGCATTCGAAAAAAAAATGATTTTTGAAACAAAATATCCCATCAAAGCACACCAATTTTCCATCTTTAAGCACAAATACTTAACTTCTTTTTATTTTAAGCTCCATCAACATAAAATTTTAAGAGCACAATGGAACACTTTTCTTCTTCTTTTTTCTTTCACCTTTAGCAACTTTGCTCATTCTTTTCATCAAGTATCATTTTTTTCTTTTCACATAATTTCCAACCATAATCCCATGAGATATTAACAAGTATATGCTATACTAATCCTTGGTCAGAGAAAAAGGAAAACATATAAAAGTTAAGGCTTACACTTGGGTAATGCAAAGAAAAGATAAACAAGCTGAAAAGGAGCTCACTAGAATAATATACTTTAGGTTGGCTTTTTAGCTCAAGTGGTTAAAATTCCTAATGCCTTTATCATCTTCATGTACACATGTAATGTGAATGTAATCTCAACAAGATATGAAGCAAGTTTTAAAGATACATATAATTAAAAGAATGCACAATCAAGGAATATAATGTTGAAGGCTCAAAAAGCTTACACTGGTACAACAATATAAAGTCAACATGACATATTTTCAAAGTCAATTCCTAAACTAATTAAACTTTAAAATTTACATGCATACTCATTCATTCAATTTATATTTTCATCTATCTCAACTAATTCTCATATATAATACTCATATTCTCATAAACCAATGAGAGTTTAAAAGATAAAACTTAAACTTTCTTTTTTTATATAAACAACAAAGAAAACCAAAATTCTATCAATACTCTCACACTTAAAAAACAACTGACACGATTAAAATATTGATGTCTTATCCCAAGTGCAGGAGTGTCGAAGTAATAAATAACCTGACAAGACCGGGGTTGAACCATAAGGAGGTCAACTATATAAAATTATAAATAATAAATGAAAAAGGCGTTGAAGAGAATTTTTGAGATGTGATATTGATGTAAGGATTAGACAAGGATAAAACAAATGTCAAGGTTAGAGGATCCACTAATGATATTTCAACTAAATATGATATAAATTCTTTTTATTACTTAACAGGAAACCACGCACAAAGGAGGTTCCAATTGGATTATAACTTATTAGCATGATCATATTAATTATCTTATTTGAGTAATGTCAATACCTGCAAATATTGTCAGGTATTCATGATGATAACTTATGTCAACAACAAATCAAGTTTCTTTCATAACATAGGTGTCGGTTATACCATACAGTTGGTTATGAAATGATCAAGTATTTGTTGTACCAAGAGTTGCACAACACAAATCTAGATTAACCATTTAACAAGCAAGGTATAAAGGGTAAGTAGGAAATAATTATAAACATGTCAATATCAAATATTAAAGTCCATTAGTGTAACTTTTTCACATTGACAAAATAAATTTAGCTAAATATAATGAAGAAGAGAAACATAAATAAACAAAATAAAAACATAATAATGATATACATTAACTAAGTAAAGTAAAGGAAATGAAAAACATAAACAAGATATTAATATAACATGAAATAAAACTTGAACATTACAAAATACAAAGAAAAAGAGCAAGAGTAAGATCTTATCACAGCGACTATAGATTGTTTAGGTACAACTTGGGTAGGACTTACCCATTTGCCGTCAGAAATATGATAAATGATTCCATTATCTAGAAGCTTAATGACTTCATTCTTACTACTTCTTTCATATTAGGATTAGGCCTTCATTACATTTCTCTAGAGGGTTTAGCATTTTCCTCTAAATAAATTTTGTGTGTGCAAATCAAAGGACTAATTCCTTTTATGTCAGCTATGGTCCATCCTAATGCATTTTTATGCATTTTAGAGTCTGTAATAACTTACTTTCTTGATGAGCATTAAGTTTAGAAGAAATTATTACCGGAAAAGTTTTATTTTCTCCCAAAAATGAGTATTTGAGATTAAATTGTAATGACTTCAAATCAGGTTTTGGTGGTTGAACACTTGAAGGTATGGACTCAATTGATCGTGGTGGCAATTCCTCAATTTTTGGTCTCCAACTACTTGCCTTTGATTCTTCCTGAAAATAAACCATTTGCAAATCTTCAGATTCATTAAACTGAGTTTCATTGGAAGTAGTTTCAAATTGATCATAAACTAATTTTTCAATCAAGTCTACTTCTTATAAATCATTATCATTTCCAGGTTGCTTGCAAATGTTATTGATCGTGGTAGCAATTCCTCAATTTTTGGTCTCCAACTACTTGCCTTTGATTCTTCCTGAAAATAAACCATTTGTAAATCTTCAGATTCATTAAACTCAGTTTCATTGGAAGTAGTTTCAAATTGATCATAAACTAAATTTTTAATCAAGTCTACTTCTTATAAATCATTATCATTTCTAGGTTGCTTGCAAATGTTAAAAACATTCATTTCCAATGTCATGTTTCCAAAAGATAACTTCATCAGTCCATTCCTACAATTAATCAATACATTAGAAGTTGCAAGAAATAGACGTCCTAAAATAACTGGAATTGAATTAGATGCTTCAACAGGTTGTGTATCCAAAACAATAAAATCCACAGGAAATGAATTTATCAACTTGTACTAACACATCTTCAACTATTCCTCTAGACACTTTTACAGATCTATCAGCAAGTAAAAGAGTTACAGAAGTTGGTTTTAACTCACCTAGATTGAGACTTTAAAAAACTGAATATAGAAGTAAATTTACACTAGCTCCAAGATCATGCAAAGCTTTTTCAATTTTATGTTCTCCAATAAAACATGAAATTGTAGGACAACCAGGGTCTTTATATTTCAAAGCATTATTGTTTTGATGAATGACACTTACCTGTTCGGCTAAAAAAGCTTTCTTTTTCATATTCAGTTTTCTCTTCATAATGCACAAGTCTTTTAAAAATTTAGCATAAGAAGGTACATGTTTAATAGCATCCAACAATGGTATATTGATCCTTACTTGTTTGAAAGTTTGAAAGATTTCATAATTGTGATTGACTTTCCTTTATTTGGTCATAACATAAGGAAATGGAAGTACTAGTGGGGAATTAGTCTTTTCTTTGCAATGTTCAAGTTCAACCCTTTCCTTACCCTCAATGATTAACTCATCATTTTTCTCACAAGGTTCAAGAATATGTTTTTCAATAACCTTACCACTGCGGAGAGTAATGACTGATTTGACTTGATCCATGTGTTGGCTTCTAGAGCTACTCGCACTTAAATTGTATTGCCCTTTGGGATTTTGAAGTGGTTGAGATAAAAACTTACCTTTCTCTAGACAACTGAGAGCAGATGTGAACTTTGCAAGAGTATCTTTCAAATCTGCCATAGTTTGAGCATTTTTAGTGTTGCTTCTCTCTTGCTTTTCAATGAATGCATGCAGTGTTTCCTCAAGATTTTTTTTAGGAGGGGGAGCATAAGGAGGTGCCTATCCATAAGAATTTTAAAAATTATGGTGTGCTTGAAATGGTTGTGAAGTTTGTGCATTATTTTTATCACTCTTCCAACTGAAATTTGGATGATTTCTCCAACTAGGGTTATACGTTTGTGAGTATAGATTCTGATTTGGCCTTTGAAAACTGTTTAAAGCATTGGCTTGCTTATGAAGACATTCCTTAAAAGAATGCAAAGTTGGACAATCATTGGTTAAGTGTTCATTAGTTTCACAGATTTGACATACAATTTCTTGAATAGATTTTAATTGACCACTCCTTTTCAATTCTAGTGCCTCGACTTTTCTAGCTAAAGATGCAAATTTGGCTTGGAAGTCATGATCTTCCCTAAGGTTATACATACCTCCACTAGATGTATGAGGTTGAGTTTTACCCAGTGCCTCATAAGTACCTGTAGTGTCCCAATTCTAAGCATTTTTAGCTAACAAGTCTATGTATTTCATTGCTTCATCAGGGTCTTTATTTTCAAAAGTTTCATTGCATATCAATTCCACCATTTGCCTATCTTTAGGTGTTAACCTTTTATAAAAATGTGAAACCAATCTCCATGTTTCAAAACCATGATGAGGACAAGTATTAATCAAGTCTTTATATATATCCCAACACTGATAAAATGTTTCTCCTGACTTTTGAGTGAATGTTGTGATTTGTCTTTTGAAAGAGTTTGTTCTATGAGAAGGGAAAAACTTCTTTAAAAACTGTTATTGCATTTCATCCTAAGCACGAATGGATCCTGACCTAAGATTTTGTAGCCATGTTTTAGCTTTATCTTTTAAAGAAAAAGGAAAAAGCTTTAATATGATGGTGTTCATGCTATAATTGAAGTCATTACAAGTGTTACAAACTTCTTCAAATTCTCTCAAATGCAAGTACGGATTTTCTATATCTAAGCCATGAAAAGTAGGTAAAAGTTGAATAATACTTGGTTTAAAATTGAAGTGAGATGCATCAGTAGGGGAAATTATACATGATGGTGCACTTGTTCTTGTAGGATTCATGTGGTCTCTAAGTGTTCTAACATGATTATTCTCATTATGAAGCGACTGGTTATATTTTTCAACCATATTTTCTGAAGAGGATGAAGATTTCCTACAAAGTCTACCACTTAATGTGTATGACCAAACTCTCATACAAGTGCAAAAAGGAAAGAAAAAGAAAAAGAAGAAACAAAAATTAGAAAAACAATGAAAGTTAAAAGAAAAATAAAATAAAATATATAATTTGACACAATTAAAAGATTGATGTTGTATTCCAAGTGTAGGAGTGTCGAAGTAATAAATAACCCGGTAAGACTGTGATCGAACCATATGGAGGTCAACTATATAAAATTACAAATAATAAATAAAAAGGTGTTGAAGAGAACTTTTGAGATGTGATATTGATGTAAGGATTAAACAAAGATAAAACAAATATCAAGGTTAGAGGATTCACTAATGGTATTTCAAATAAGTATAATATAAATTCTTTTTATTACTTAACAGGAATCCACACACAAAGGAGGTTCCAATCGGATTATAACTTATTAACATGATCGTATTAATTATCTTATTTGAGTAATGTCAATACTTTTAAATATTGTCAGGTATTCATGATGATAACTTATGTCAACAATAAATCAAGTTCCTTTCATAACACATGTGTCGGTTATACCATACAGTTGGTTATGAAATGATCAAGTATTCATTGTACCAAGGTGATTAGTACTTAAAAGTGCATTTTTATCATTTTATCAAGGTTTTATATCATCATTTTGCACTTGAAGTATCAATAACTCCTTAACTAAAGCATGTTTTATAATAACAAGTCTGATACCATAAGATAACTTTAATTTATGATAAATGTTTATCTTAAATGCAGGCCTATCACATAAATGAAAGGATTGATTGATGAGTTTAAATACGGAAATTGAAGGGATAAAGAGAGGGCCAAATTTAGAAAAGAGATGCTGATTCAGTCCAAACTGGAACACTCTGTCATTGGGTCATATCTGGAACTGTAGATCTTGGATTTAGGTCTGTCTTATATGGATGGAAATCTAAGACATAGGCCTAAAATTTTCATAAGGATTCCAAGATTTAAAAAAGTTGTTTTCAAGTCCAAATTATAGCAACAACGGAGAAGTTCAAATATGTCCTGCAGCCCAGACATTGTTTAGTGTTCAGCCTATATCTCGAGTTTTAGAAGTCCAAATGACTCAACCTTTTTTTCTTGGAAAGCTGAGACAATTTTCTAGAACTTTCATGATATAAGTCAGTTCAAATTATGACGTTATCAATGATATTTTTGGCAGACAAAAAGATAAGGATTGTTACCAAGTCAAGATGTAGCCACTCATTCAATAATTAGTCAACAAATCAATAGTTCTGAATTTTGGCCTATAAAAGGAGGCATTTGTCATGTATTTAGGCATCTTGGTTTTCATATCAAGATCATGCTCTTGCTCTCTCTTTATATTTTGCAATGCTTAAGTTTTGCTTATATTAATCTCTTGCTTATGCTTTTCATTTCCTTTCCTTGTTTATTTATCTTTATCTCTTTCATTATATTTAGCTAAGTTTATCATGTCAAGGTGAAAAGGTTACACTAATGGTGTAAGAATAAGTATAATATAAACTCAACATGGACCTTAATGTTTGATACTAACATGTTTTATATTTTTTTATCTTGTTCACTTTTAATACTTTGCTTGTTAAATGGTTAATCTAGATTTATGTTGTATAACCCTTGGTACAACAAATACTTGACACTTTTATAGCCCAACCGTATGGTATAACCGACACCTGTGTTATGAAAGGAACTTGATTTGTTGTTAACATAAGTTATAATCATGAATGCCTGACAACATTTACAAGTATTAGCATTCTTCGAATAAGATAACTAATGTAATCATGTTAACAATTTATAATCCGATTGGAACCTTCTTTGTGTGTGGTTTCCAGTTAAGTAATAAAAAGAGTTTTTACTATACTTGTTTGAAATATCATTAGTGGATCCTCTAACATTGACAATTATTTTATCCTTGTTTAATCCTTACATCAATATCACATCTCAAAGTTCTCTTTAACTTATTATTATTGTTGTTGTTGTTGTTGTTGTTGTTTATTATAATTTATATAGTTAACCTCCCCATGGTTCGACCCCGGTCTTGCCAGGTTATTTATTACTTGGGAGAAGACATCAATCTTTTGGTCGTGTCACAAGGGTTGTACAACACAAATCTAGATTAACCATTTAACAAGCAGTGTATTAAGAGTGAGTAAGATAACAATTATAAACATGTTAATATCAAACATTAAAATCCATGCTAAGTTTATATTATACTTAATCTTACACCATTAGTGTAACCTTTTCACCTTGACAAAATAAACTTAGCTAAACATAATAAAGAAGAGAAACATAAATAAACAAAATAAAAACATAATAATGATATACATTAACTAAGTAAAGTAAAGAAAATGAAAAACATAAATAAGAGATTAATATAACATGAAATAAAACTTGAACATTACAAAATACAAAGAAAGAGAGCAAGAGTAAGATCTTGATCTGAAAACCAAGATGTCTAAATGTATGACAAATACCTTCTTTGATAGGCTAAAATTCAGAACTATTGATTTGATGACTAATTATTGAGTGGGTGACCACCTCTTGACTTGGTGACAACTATTATCTTCTTGTCTAAACCAAACTTCATTTCTAACATCCAAATGTGAATAAATAGCCTTCATGAAAGTTATGGGAATTTGTCTCAGCTTTCTAACAAAACAAGAATGAGCTCATTTGGACTTCTAGAACTCGATATATAGGAAAAACACCGAACAGTATCTGGGTTGCAGGACAGATTCCGACTTCTCTTTTTTTGCTACAATTTGAACTTAAAAATAGCCCTTTTGAATCTTGAACTCCTTTTTAAAGTTTTAGGCATATGTCTTAGCTTTCCATCCATATAATCCAGACCTAAATCCAAGTTCTACAGCTCCAGTTATGATCCAATAACCGAATGATGTTCCAGTTTGAATTGAATCAACATCTCTTTTTTAAGTTTAGCCCTCTCTTTGTCTTTTCACTTTTAATAGTTAAACACATCAATCAATCCTTTAAATTGTGAGATATGCCTACATTCAAAATGAACACTTACCATAAATTAAAGATATCTTATGTTATCGGACTTGCTATTATAAAACATGCTCAAGTTAGGGAATTTAATGATACTTTAAGTGCATTATGATGATATAAAACCTTGATAAAAATACATTTTTAAGTACTAATCAACAACATTGTCCTCAATGTCAAAATAAAAGAAAAGGAATATAAGAGAATGACAAAAATAAAATAAAATACGAAAAATAAAAGATAAGGAAAAAAGAAAGCAAATCTGATTTGTTTTTATTAGGTTGCCTCCAGTAAGCACTTTTATTTTATTTCATTAGCTCGACACATTGTATGCTTATGCTTCATAGATTGGTTCAGTTAACTCTACAAAAGTAATGAGTTATGTCGTCCAACCTTTATAGAAAATTTTTAATCGATGCCCATTGACCTTGAATACTTTGTTTGTTTCTAAACTTGTAATTTTAACTGTACCATAAGGAAAAACATTAGAAATAACAAAGGGTCCAATCCAACAAGAGCGCAACTTTCTAGAAAAATGTTTCAAACGTGAATGATAAAAAAGAACTTTGTCTCCAACATGAAACTCCTTTAGTGTAATCATTCGGTCATGAAGACTCTTGGTCTTTTCTTTGTAAATCCTTGTATTTTCATAAGCATCATTTTGTATATTTTCTAACTTTTATAATTACAACTTCCTTGCAATCCTAACAGCATCATAATCCATGTTACATAATTTAATAACCAAAAAAATTTTGTGTTCAAACTCCACCGGTAGATGACATGCTTTTCTATAAATCATCCTATAAGGTGTCATTCCTATAGGTGATTTGTAAGCAGTCCAATAAGCCCAAAATGCATCACCAAGTCGCAGACTCCAATCTCGCTGGTTAGGTTGCATTGTCTTCTCCAAAATGGAATTGATTTCTCGATTTGAAATTTCAACTTGGTCATTCATTTGAGGATGGTAGGCTATGAAAGTTCGATGAGTCACATAGTATTTGTATAGTAATGCTTCCATTGAACGATTGCAAAAATGAGTGTCACGATCGTTAATGATAGCTTTGGGGATTCCAAACCTGTCAAATATATGAGTTCTAACAAAATCTAAATCAACATTAACATCATTAGTTCGTGTGGCTTTCACCTCAATCTATTTGGACACATAATCACGGCAAGAAAGATATAAAGATTACCAAAAAAAGAAGAAAATGAACCTATAAAATAAATACCCCAAACATTAAAAATTTCACTTATAAGAATATTCGTTAAAGGTATTCGGTTTTTATAAGTGATATTACTAATTCTTTGGCATTTTTACATGATTTACAAAAGTGATATGCATCCTTAAAAATAGAAGGCCAATAGAGACCACTTTCAAGAACCTTGTAGGTTGTTCTTTTTGCTCCAAAATGCCCACCATAACAATGAGAATGATAAAAAAAATGAGAATGAAATGAAATTCATCTTGTGGTACACATTTTCTGACTACTTGATTCTTATAAAATTTCCACAGATAAGGAGTTTAGCATCAGCTCGTAACATGTTTTTTTAGGATTTAGGCAAACCTGGAGGGAATTCTTTGGTGACTAAATAGCTCACCAAATTAGCATACCATGATCTTGTAAAGAAATGTAACACATACAACTGCTCATCAAGGAATATCTCTTTTATTGTTTTGGTTTGTGTATCCTTGGTCCATAGTTGGCTCAAATGATCAGCTACATGGTTTTCAACACCTTTTTTTTGTCTTTGATCTCAAGATCAAATTCTTGTAAAAGCAAGATCCACCTAATTAATATTGGTATGGACTTCTTTTTCTTCAAAAGATACCTCAAAGCTGTATAGTCAGTAAAAACAACAACTTTTGTACCAAGTAAATATGACCTGAATTTTTCTAGAGCAAACACCATTGCAAAAGGTTCCTTTTCAGTTGTATGGTAATTGCATTGTGCTTCGTCTAACATGTAGGGAACTTACGCGATAACATGCACATTCTTCATTATTCTTTGCCCAAGTACAACTCCTACCGCGTAGTCACTCGCATCGCACATTATCTTAAAAGGTTCATCCCAATTTGGTGGTTGCATGATAGGGGCAGATGTGACATGCCTCTTAAACTCATTATGGGCATCTTTACATGTTTGATCAAACATTAAATCCACTTCTTTGGCTAATAATTTGCACAAGGGTGCTGTAATCTTCAAGAAATCTTTAATAAAGCATCGATAGAAACCTGCACGACCAAGAAATGAATGAACCTCCCTCACGCATGAGGGGTAAGGCAATAATGAAATAACATCTACTTTAGCTTTATCAACTTCTAATCCATGCAAAGACACAACATGCTCAAGAAGTATTCCTTGTATTCCTTGTTCTACCGTAAAATAACACTTTTTATAGTTCAAGACAAGGTTAGTTTCAATGCATCTTTTCAAGACTAAAGATAAAATTTCTAAACACTTATCAAAAGAATCATCATACACCGTGAAAATCATCTATGAAAACCTTAATTATTCTAGTCAGAAAAAATACTCATCATGCATTTTGGAAAAGTTGTGGGTGCATTATAGAGACAAAATGGCATTCTTCTATATGCATATGTACCAAATAGACATGAAAATATAGTCTTTTCTTGATCTTTAGGATTAATAACAATCTGATTATATCCACTATATCCATCAAGAAAGCAATAAAAAGACTTACTTGCTAGGTGTTCAAGTATTTGGTCCATGAATGGTAATGGGAAGTATCTTTACGTATAGAAAGATTAAGCTTTCTAGAATTAACATCCATTCTTCAACCACTCGAGATGCGAGTAAGAATGAGTTCATCATTTTTGTTTTTTACCAACATGATTCCAATCTTTTTGGGCACCATATGGATTGGTGCCACCCATTTACTATATGTGATGAGGTAAATAACTCATGCATCTAATAGTTTTAAAATTTCAACTTTCACTACCTCAATCATAGGTGGATTCAACCTCCTTTGCATTTTCCTTGTTGGTTTCGTATTGTCCTCCAATAGTATATGATGCATACACATCAAGGGACTAATGCCCTTGATGTTGGTTAAAGTCCAACTAATAGCTATTTTATGATCACACAACAATTTCACAGGTTTTTCCTTTTGCGCACTTGTTAAACCTTTTGCTATGATATCGAGTGTATTGTTGTCGCCAATGAATACATACTTCAAATTATCAAGCAAAGGTTTCAATTCTAACTCGGGTACCTATAAAATAGATAATAGTGAAAGCTTCTAATGTGAAAGTACTAAATAACAGAAGACATTACCATAGGGGGCGGTTTGTAAAGCTTGCAAAGCCAAGGCTGATTCTTGCACATTTTAAGGAACATATATGTTCCTCTTCATCTCTTCTATCTCGGTAAAATCATAGTCATAGCTCAAGACGACACATAATTCGTCCTCGTAATCAAAATAAAAAATATGTTGCACACAGTTATCAACTTGGTCATAACATGTGATAGACAAAGTATATTTCATTGCATCATGAAAATTAAATTCAATTTTTTCATCTCCTAATTCCATAGATAAAGTATCCTTACCACAATCGATTTAGTATTGGTAATTTTCAAGAATGGTCTTCTAAAAAATATAAGAGTGTTGTTGTTTAAGGAATCACGTTCCACATCAAGAATATAAAAGTCGCATGGAATAACTAAACTATCAATTTTGACTAAGACATCTTCTATCACACCACGTGGATAAACAAAACTGCGATCTGCAAGTTGTATTACAATACTAGTTTTAATCAAAGGCTCAAGACTAAAAAAATCATAAACATGTTTAAGCATAACACTAATAGATGCACCCAAATCACATAAAGCCCTTTTAAATCTAGCATTACCAATAACACATGGGATAGTAAACGCACTTGGGTCCTTTTGCTTCAAAGGCAGATTCTTTTGAACAATAACAGATACATCTTCACCTATACTTACCGTTTCATGGCCTTTTAGCTTGTAAGCTCTCTTTGTGGTATACAACTCCTTCAAGAATTTGGCATATTTGGGAATTTACTTAATAACATCAATCAAAGGAATGTTAAGTTCTACTTTCTTGAAAACCTCTAAAATTTCTTTTTCTTTGTCCTCTTTCTTAAACTTAGAAGAACTCAAAAGAAAGAAGGGGATTTTTTAAAAACTAGAATTCATTGAGTTAGGACTTACCTTTGGAGTATTGGTCGTTGTTTCAGTTTATAGAGGAGTAGAGTGTTTCTTTTTTATGCTCAGTTTGGTTTCTATCTCCTCTTCTTCCTCCATCTTAATTTGTTTCGACCTTTACTCTTTAAGTTCTTTCCCACGTCGCAGCATGATCACAATAACATTCTCTTTTGGATTCAATGTTTGGGAGGGCAATTTTCCATTAATTTGTGCTTCTAATTTCCCTACACTTGAAGCTATTTGCCCCATTTTCTTCTTTAAGTTGTGAATAATTGACCTTATTTCCTATTGAAAAGACATGATATTTTGTTGCAAAGTCATTGTGTTAGAAGCTAAAGTTTTCATCATTTCACGAAGATCATCACTCGATGACCCAATAACATTGGAGTTTGTAAATACAGGGAGCTGTCTCACTTGATAATTCAGTTGGGGTTGAAATCCATATGGGTGGAAGTGTCGGCCTTGATTGCCTTGTTGAGCTAGGTTCCCATAGCGTAAGTTTGGATGATCTCTCCGTCTGGGATTGTATATGTTCTAAAAAGGGATCATATTTACACTGGGGTTGTCCATTGAATGCTCCATCAATTACATTAGTTTGTTCAATGTAATCTTCTTCATTGTTGGGCACATATCCAAAGCATGGCCTTGTAATGAGCACATGCTACAAACTTTCATCTATTGTACATTTCTACAAGCCAAATAACGCACAAGAGAAGTAAGACCATTAACTTTATTCTCAAGGTTAGCAATACTTACCTCATTTACTTGTTTGCTTAGGAAGTCTCCACGCATGCCAAATTGTTTCGATTTGGCTGCCATATTTGAGATCAATTAGTGTGCAACCTCGGGTGTTTTATCTACCAATTCCACTCCATTTGCCACATCAATGATACTGCAGTCAGTAGGCATTAGTCCTTCATAGAAGTATTGAATGAGCAACTGATTGAGTATTTGATGATGAGGGCATTGAATACGCAGTTGTTCAAATCTTTCACAATACTCAGAGAGTGTCGCCCCATGAGATTGTCGAATCTCACATATTCCTTTCCTTATATTGGCAACTTGAGAGGTTGGGAAATACTTTTCTAGAAAAATCTTCTTCATTCCAATCCAAGTTCCAATGGAACCGGGGAGAATAAAGAAAAGTCATGCTTTTGCTGCCCGTTTTAAAAAGATTCAACTTAACCTATTCTTCATCAACTCCATGCGATTTCATGCCAACGCAAACCATATGGAACTCCTTAAGATGATTATGAGGATCTTATCCAACAAGTCCATTAAATATTGACATTAAGTGTATAAAACCGGACTTGAGCTCGAAGTTGGCATTATTGTCGATGTTTATGCATAATGGGTGATTCTCCATGTTGGGAGCAGCGAGCTCCTTAAGTGTCTGTTGTCGTGCAACAACCATGATGTTAATGCGGGATTCATTTCGTAACCTGCGTAAAGTGTTTTTTATTTCAAGATCTACCAGCACTTGTCTCTGATTAGTAAATCGGGTTATAGATATAAATAGTCAAGACAACTCAAAAAGAAATCAACCACACGAGAGATTTAAAGTAGTAAAGATGAATGAAATCCAACGCTAAAACACAAAAACTATCTATAAACCCTAAAAAATAGCGGAATTTGGCCTCAATTGGGTAGGGCTAATGGCCTAAAAGTACTAGTCTTGTTCAGAACATCGTTTTCATTCAGGAAATAAAATGTCGAGGCCTAATTCCACCAAAAATTTTGTTTTAAACAATACCCGAACAGAACAGTAACTTTTTTTCTGTTTTTTGTTTCTTTTTTTTTCTTTTCTTTTAACAAAATAAATAACAATCACAGCACAAGAATCAACAAAAATCACTCCCCCGGCAACGACGCCAAAATTATTGCGATGTCGCGGTCACACAAATTAATTACCCTCACTTAAATAAACGAAATAGTATAGAGCAAGTAAAGGATCAATCCCACAAGGAAGGTTTAGTTTAGATTTTTATGCTAGATGATATGTAATTGGGAAGAGTTTTGAGGTTATCTAGGCTATAGCAGAATAACACAATCAAACTAAATTAAATAAATCAGAAAATTATCAAGAGAACAAACTTTAGTTTCAAGAAGACGTCTACATATAGAAATCAAAACTGATCATTAAAACAAAACATCAATTTATATTCTAAATAATTATCTTTTCTTAACATTAATTAGTTAATAGATCCACGATGTAACTAACCCTAACCATTAAACAACCACAGTGTCCGCACTAGTAATTTAATTCAATGGTAGCCCAATAACTAGACAACATAATTGTCTGTAGTCTATATTTGATTTAATCGAATGTTTTCCCTAAGATTAATAACATAGATTCATCACAATTATTAAACTCAATTGCTTTACAAGTTTGTATATCACAACTTTGGTTTTGATAGAAAACTTAACAATAAATTGATTAAAATAAGAGCTTAGAGTCTGCTCTAGCTATCAAACTAAACAATCATAGGAAATAAGCATAAGAAAACAAACATATTCATCATATAAACTAAAAAAAAATATGAAATAGATCTCATAGTTCTTCAAATCAAAAAGTTTTTGTGTCCTTGTAACCAAGAAAAAGAACTTAGCCTTGCATGTTTATTGAAAAACTAATCCAAAGGAAAGATGAATACATGATTTCGGGTCTAGGAGGGAAGGGTGAGTTTTTCTTCTCTTTCTGGTTGCCTTCCCTTCCGTTCTCTCTTTCTTTTTATTTGATAGGAAACCCTAATCCCTCTTTCCTACAAAATAATTCTTTTCTAAACAGACAATTTACATTTAAGTAGTGCAACAACTATTTTTCTAAAAAAAGAGAAATAGTCTTACATAAAATCTTCAAGCTTTGATTCTAGACTTAGAGGAGTTAAATTGTCTAAATAAAGACTTGGGGGTCAGTTTGGATGCTTTGAGAAGTAAATTGGACTTGTTTTTTCACAAAACTTATCTGCTAGTATATATGTCATCTTAGAAAAATCATATATCTCTCATATGAGCTCTTTTTCTGATGAAATTTGGTAAGCTGGTAGGTGTTTGAGTCAGGAATCTAACAAAAAGTTTGCATTAAGGCCCCGTTTGTTTGCAGGAAAGTAGTTTCTTTTTGGAAAGTGAATTCCGAGGAAAGTGAATTCCGGGAAAGTATTTTTCGATGTTTGGTAGTGTAATGAAAAATAAGTTGGAAAACACTTTCCAGTGTTTGGTTATGTCATGAAAAATGAGCTGGAAAATAACTTATTAATGTTTTATTTTTCTCAAGTTTATTAAAATAATGAGGAACAAATCTTACAAATTAAAAAGTTAAATGAGAATGAAATTGAAAAAAAATATAATTTCATAAATTATCTCAAATAAAATAAATAATAATCAAAATAATAGAAATCAGATCAAAAAATCAAAAAAATGAAAGGTAAAGAAATTAAAATAATAATAATTAACATTTCATAAATTATTTAAAATAAAATAAGTAACAATCAAAAGAATGAGGACCAAATTTGATAGATAAAAAATTTAAATAAAAAAATAATAAGAAAAAAGCAAATAGTAATTATAAAAATAAGGACCAAAATTAATATAAAAATTAAATTTTAAGAGATGGAATTGAAAAATAAATATTCAAAACAAATTATATATAGCAATCAAAAGTTTGAGGATCAAATTTGATATAATCAGCAAATAATAACATTTCTAAATTTTTCACAACTTCCGGAAAGTGTTTTCCATCCAAATTTTTCAGGAAAACACTTTCCTGAAAACCAAGCCAAATTTTTCTTTGACTGGAAAGTGTTTTCCGTTGACCAACTTTTCTAATGGCAAACAAACATAAGAAAGTTTGGAAAGTGGTTTCCGGAAATCACTTTCCGGAAAACAAACACAACCAAAAGGAAAAACACTTTCCTGGAAACCAAACCAATTTTTTTTTACTGGAAATTGTTTTCCGTTGACCAGAAAGTGTTTT
>Ga0325411_1000237_pt1 | contig 55265 bp, 14 predicted proteins | sample PopdelMetagenome_13_FD_206181 | JGI IMG/M metagenome (GOLD analysis project Ga0325411, IMG submission 206181) | Populus deltoides microbial communities from Bellville, Georgia, United States - Xylem-PdIQD-R4 | ecosystem: Host-associated > Plants > Phyllosphere > Stem > Wood/Secondary xylem... | reverse complement strand
TTTTTTTTTTTTTTTTTTTTTTTTTTTTTTTTTTTTTTTTTTTTTTTTTTTTTTTATTTTTTTTTTTTTTTTTTTTTTTTTTGTTTGTGTGGGGGGGGGGGGGGGGGGCGAGAGAGAGAGAGAGGACATCAGAGAATTCTAGGCATTTGATAGGAAAATTTGGGCAGCAGGTGCTGTTAACTCGTTTATATTCTCTTCTGCTTAAGATGGAACCCAGGAAGAAACAGAGACACCACTCTGTGCCCACACGGTACATACTCTGATCTACGATTAAAAGAGATTGAAACAAAAGAGAAGTAGTGCTACTGGCACTCCGCTTTTTCGATTTTCATTTTTAGCTCTTGTAACATGTAATCAAGTAGCTAAAAAGTGAAGCGCAAGTAGCGCTACCTGAGAAAAAAAGAAGATCAACGAGAGAGAGGGGGGGGGGGGTATAAGCCTAATTTATAGTAGCAGAGCTAGCTAAAAGGGGAGCTAGCACTACTCTAGCTCTTCCTTGCCTTCATGATGGTGGTGGTGGTGGTGTTGTTATCATGGAGGAAATCAAGCAGCCATGTACTCTTGCATTTGGGGCATTTAGGGTCATTCTCAGAGAGCATCACATACATGAGGCACCTTGGGCATCCCACAAGCAACATTGATGTAGCCTCAGGGCTGCTAGAGTATCTGAGAGTGTCATCCTGGCTCATCTCCGACGACACACATGAGCTTGGAGGGGATGTTGGTGACACTGTTGCCGACCGGCCTGGGGACTCCACTCTCGGGTTCACCCTTGGTGGTGATAGGTTGAGCTTGAGGTCAAGCTTTGGGAGGCTACCATTTCTTCGACTCATCCTTGACTTTTTGTTTTTGTAGTATATCTCACCTGCCTGAGAAACAAAACACAAACAGAGAGATTAATTCAACACACAAACACTGATAAAAAGCTGGACTGAATTTGTAAGAGCTTAACAGAAAGTGTTTCGCCTAGTAGAAAGGTCACATAAAACTAAGTTATGCCATGTTCAAATTAAGGAGTCACGTGCATGCCAAGGAAGTTTTGCCAACCTGAGGGGAGAAGAGGGGGCTCTTCTAATTCTATCTGTGCAGAAGAGAGATTGGTAGTATTATGAAAGAGATCAATGGAGAGTGGCTAGGCTTGAATCGAGACTCGCACCTCTAGCACCATCAACATGAACTTGGTGGTGGTGGGTTTGGACATCTAAGGCCGTTATATATAAGGAAACAAGGGGAGAGAGGTGGGGTTATTTTAAAAACTTACCTTAATGGTGGGAGAGAAGTGGAGGGTGTAGAGAGAGAGAGAGAGAGAGTTGCGTTGAAGTATCGGTAGAAGAAGAGTGTAAATTGAGGACAGAAAATGTATTAATGAATGGAAAAATCACAAGGAGTAAGCAGAAATGGGGAAGCTTGGAGTAAATGTCGGCATTACAGAAGTGCAGCAAGAATTCATTTATTCATTGCTTTAGAGGGGGAGGGGTCGGTGTTTTAAAGTGTGTAGTGTGAGAGCAAATAGACCACAGGAAAAAACACAATTGCTTTTAAGGCTAATTTGCTAGAGCCCAAAATCATTTTCAAGAAAGAGCCATCACCACCGTAGAATTTAATAAAAAAACACCAAGAAATTAAATGTCAACGGAATAAAAGGAACTCTAACAGCTAAACCTAATTTAAATAGCCACCAGTGCACTATAAATTTAAAGAAAAACAAGAAGAAATTAAATTGCAACACCCAGAAATTACATAGGAAACACCAACAAATTAATTAGCCACCAGACAAGACAACAAAAAAAAAAAAAAAAAAAAACCTCTCCCTCCATGATTCCATCCCTCCCTTGCGTGACCCGCTTTCTTTTCAAAAAGTTTTGTGAAATATCAGAATCATCCTTCTACTTTTCTGTATTTTTATTTCCCTTAATTAATTAATAAATACTACCATTTCATTCTATCACTCAAATTCTATTTTAATTTGGGCAGTTCCACATGCAGCTAAAAATTTTCAGAGAGTAAATTATTGCAGATATATTAACAGTCTGTTTGTTTTTATAATTTAAAAATACTTTAAAAATATATATATATATATATATATATTTTATTTCAAATTAAGTTTTTTTGATATTTTTAAATCATTTTAATGTATTGATATTAAAAATAAATAAAATATTATTTTAATATACTTTAAAAAAATACGATTTAAAATACCAAAAAAGCTCTGAGAGGATAACTATTTATGAAAGTCATGTTGCATTACCAATATTTTCATGTGATTTGAATATATATATATATATATATATATATATATATATATATATATATATATATTTCACTAGATGCATATTAGTATGTTAAAACAAAGTCTCACTAAGTGATCATTGAATTGAAAAATACAAAAGAATAAATATTTATTTAATTTAATCAAGAAGCCAGAGGAAAAGCTATAGGATTACGTATTGTTTGTTTTTGTATTTTAAAATCGTTTTTTTTTAAATTATTTTATTAATTTTTTTTACTTTAAATTAATTTTTTTGATGTTTTTAGATTATTTTGATGCGCTAATGTTATAAATAATTTAAAAAAATAAAAAAATATTATTTTGATACGTTTCTAAATAAAAAACATTTTAAAAAATAACCGTAATTATACTTTCAAACACCTTATAAGTTGAACCAATAGGTGTCATAACGCTTTCTCTCTCTCTTGTTTGTATACTCACACGGTGAAAAATACATGGTGAAAATCAATACAGAACTTTTTATTGAGCTATTTCGGAGGAATTTTACCAACATGTACACTAAATTAATTTATTCCATTGCAATTGTTTCTTTTCGTTTTTTTTTTCTTTAAAAAAGGCTTAAACTTAAGATAATAATATGATGAATAAAAATATAAATCAACTGATGCAAAAATAGCTTGACTTTGTTTTGAATGAAGGAGATGTAAATCAACTCATGGTGATTGAGTTTAGGCTTTCATCTGGGTCAATCAGCCGTGGAAATATTCTGGAGCAAAAATAGATTGAAGTGACCTAACACAAGAGGTTAGAACCTTAAATTCTAGTCAGGCAGAAATGAAAAAAAGTCATCATAAAGTCTCACAAATCTAAAGAACATAGCAGCATGGGCCACGACATATTTGAGAATATGATGTAAATCATCTTATTTTAAATTTTGAATTTTTTTATTAATTTTTTTATTGTTTCATATTGATGATATCAAAAATAACTTTTTTAAAAATTTTATTTTAATATATTTCTAAACTAAAAAAATATTTTGAACCATCATTATTATTATAATTCCAAAGACATTCTATATAGAATCTTTGAATTAATGTAGCAAATATTCATTGATTCACTGATGTTAAAAATAATTTTTTAAAAATAATTTTTTTATTTTAATATATTTCTAAGAAAAAAATATATTTTGAATTATCATTGTTATCATAGTTCCAAACACATAGAATCTTTGAATCAACATGGCAAATATTCATCGACCCATCTTTCTTTGGCCTGTTAGGGTTTTCTATTTATTCTGTGTTTGTTTTTGTGTTTTAATTTAAATTATTTTAATGTTCTAATATTAAAAATAACTTTAAAAAAATAAAAAAAATTATTATTTTAATATATTTATAAGTAATTAAACATTTTAAAAATCAATTAAAATTACGATACCAAACGGTACCAAACAATAATTAAATGTCCTTTTGCGGCCATGGCCAAATCAAATCGACGTTTCTTCACGCCAGAAAATAAGACATTCGCTGAGTGAAGCTCTCATGTCTCCATAATAAAATAATAATAATAATAATTGTCTTTGTCGCTGTCAATACTGTTTATGTCTCCAAAAGGAGGATCCACTCTCTCTATCTTCACCTTCGTGAACTCAATTTTACTTTCATCCCACCTCCGTATATGGAATATAAATTGCAAAATAATTAATGATAATTTCAAATAGTCTTGGACTTTCAAATTTGAAATGCATTATTCATTATCGATATACACTAAATATAATATAAATTAGAGGTTATTTATAGCTAATCTTTTAAAAAATTAAAAATTAAAAAGAGATTCATAATATTGTCTTTGCAAATAAATAAAAAGAAAAAGAAAACAAGAGCATTTTATATTAGCAAATCAAGAAAAAAAATGTTAGTGACAACTTTGTATTATATTTATTTATAAAATTGAATATGCAGCTTCATTGACGTATAGAATACCATCCCTAACTCGATTAGGGTTTTTTTTTTTTAATTCATACCTGTATCCATTAGATAAACTCAACTGTAAGATGTCCATGAAATTATGCATATGATCTATTAAACAACATTTCTTGTCATGCTTTTAAACTAGTTTTTTGCTCAGTGATATGTTGTGAGTCGATTCATTTTTAATTCAGCCTAAATTTTTTTAAGACATTATAAAGAAGTTACACATTTGATGCATGATGACAAAAACACTTTTAAAATGCTTAAATGATGATATATTAAATGATGTTTTTTTTAAAAAAAATATTAAGACAACAATACATTGTATTAACCTGAGCTAATAATGTGGTTAACTTATATGACTCGTGATATGGGGTGTGAATCGTGATAAAACTATGGAATCCACATCAAAATAAATTAAAAAGCTTAATTATAATGAACCAAATATCGAGGGTTGAAAGCAAAAAAAAAAACTAAATTTAAAAAAAGATAAAAATAAAATGACTCGGTTAAACTTATATCAGTGATCGACACAATACCACGGACCATGATAAAAAATTTTGTATGTAAGAAGAACAAAGTTAAGGCGATGCTAGGATTTCTAAAGAAGTAAAAGAAATTTGAGACTTAAATTATTAAGTTGATCGAGTTTAATAAGTTTGACTAATTTAATAATATAAAAAAAAGTAACCTTAATTTAATCTTCCAAAATCATAACCAGCGAGATCTTAAACTCGGGCTTAATCAAGAAGCTAAATTCATAAACAAAACAAAAAATTTATTCGTGTTAACCTGTTAAGCTTGTGACTCGAATCATTTGAACAAAAACGCCAAATTTGAGAAACCTCAAATCTCAAATTTCAACTAATCAAATGTTGAATGATGAAATTAAAATAAAAAGAGTCAATCATACAAAATTATAAATTTGTTTTTAGTAATTATAAGCCAAAAAATGGCTGGGAACTACGTCTTTTCTTGCTCTTCAAACATAAAGTATACTTACTCCCAACTGTTCCTATATCAAATTGGTGTCCATTTCACCATTCTCTTGTTGAGTTTCACCTATTGCCTCTACTTCATGTTCTTTTGCAGTCTCCTCCTCCTTTTGATCTGTATTTTTAAGAGATTTTTTTCTCTTGAGACTCTTTATTCTCTTCCTCTTTAGAGGACATCAATGATGATAATGAAAATGAGGCATCCGAGGCTTGTTTTTTTTGGTTCTTTAATCGTCTTAAAAAGTGGGGTCCACCTGTATACAATATAGATAAATATCAGTGTAACAATTATGCAGCATAAAATACCAGGAATATGACAAAATATCTCTTGTACCACCCTTTCGCTAACCAAAAAAGGTAATATTGACATTTATGAGCAAGATCTCAAAATACATTCTCCTAATTTGAACTCAAACAAGGAGTAACATTATCTGCAACAAAAAATCTTCAAATTAAAGAACATCCCCACACTTTCTTAGTAGAGGTTATAAAACTATTATAACATTATATGATCTAATCACTCCAACTTTTTATTGATAATGACTTGCCTTAAAAATATCTTTCAATGGATTTTGTGTTCTTTTCCTAGAAAAGATGTAAAATCATGCCATATCTTTTTTTTTTTTATCTTCAATAGAAATAGGCAGGCTATAGTAATATTTAAGTAGGTCAACAATAGGATTTTGACCTTTAAGTTTTAGGTACGTATTTGTCAAAAGTTTCTATAGTCATCCACACATTTAGGTGTAACTAACCTCCAAAAAGATTATAGTAGGATATATTATATCTTTAACAAAACCAGATACGGAAAGAAATAGACAAGTTTAAACATGCTACCTTTGGTGTTCTACTTAGCCTTTCACGGGGAAGTGAAGTCCTATGATTATACCCTGCCCTTATGTTAGCTATTAGCTGATTAATAGCATTATTAGCTACAATGCTCTTATATGAGTCATGAGGTTGAGGTGTGGATTAGGTGTAGGTACATGATTAGTACTTAAAAGTATATTTTTATCAAGGTTTTATATCATTATTTTGCACATGAAGTATCAATAACTACTTAACTAGAGTATGCTTTATAATAACATGTCTGATAATATAAGATACCTTTAATTTATTGTAAATATTCACCTTAAATGTAGGTCTATCACATAAATAAAAGGATTGATTGATGAGTTTAACTACTAAAATTGAGAAGACAAAGGGAGGGCTAAGCTTAGAAAATAGATGCTGGTTCAGTCCAAATTGGAACACCATTCGGTTACTGGATCATATCTAGAGCTGTAGAATTTGGATTTAAGTCTAGTTTATATGTATGGGAAGCTAAGACATATGTCTAAAACTTTCATGAGAAGTCCAAGATTCAAAAGGACTGTTTTCAAGTTCAAATTGTAGCAACAACGGAGAAGTTGGAATCTGTCCTATAGCCCATACACTGTTTAGTGTTCAGCCCATATCTCGAGTTCTAGAAGTCCAAATACGCCGATTCTTATTTTTGTTGGAAAGCTGAGACAATATCCTAGAACTTTCATGAAGACTATTTATTCAAATTCTGACGTTAACAATGATGTTTTGTTCAGACAAGAAGATAAGGATTGTCACCAAGTCAAGATGTGGCCACCCACTCAACAATTAGTTATCAAATCAATAGTTCTGAATTTTGGTCTATAAAAGGAGGCATTTGCCATGCATTTAGGCATCTTGGTTTTAAGATTAAGATCATGTTCTTGCTTTCTTTCTTTATATTTTTATAATGCTTAAGTTTTGTTTATATTAATCTCTTGTTTATACTTTTCATTTCCTTTCCTTTACTTAGTTAACTTATATCTTATTTATGTTCTTCTCTTGTTTATTTATGTTTCTCTCTTTCATTATATTTAGCTAAGTTTATTATGTCAAGGTGAAAAGGTTACACTAATGGTGTAATAATAAGTATAGTATAAACTCAACATGGACTTTAATGTTTGATACTAACATTTTTTGTATTTGTTATCTTGTTCACTTTTAATACTTTGCTTGTTAAATGGTTAATCTAGATTTATGTTGTATAACTCTTACTACAACAAATACTTGGCACTTTCATAGCCCAACCGTATGGTATAACCGACACCTGTGCCATGAAAGAAACTTAATTTGTTGTTAACATAAGTTATAATCATGAATACCTGACAACATTTACAAGTATTAGCATTATTCGAATAAGATAACTAATGTAATCATGTTAACAATTTATAATCCGATTGGAACCTTCTTTGTGTGTGGTTTCCAGTTGAGTAATAAAAAGAGTTTATATTATACTTGTTTGGAATACCATTAGTGGATCCTTTAACCTTGACAATTATTTTATCATTGTTTAATCCTTATATCAATATCACATCTCAAAGCTCTCTTCAACTTCTTTTTTGTTATTATCTATTTTTTTTATTTGTAGTTTATACAGTTAACCTCCCTATGGTTTGACCCCGGTCTTGCCGGGTTATTTATTACTTCGACACTCTTACACTTGGGAGAAGACATCAATCTTTTGGTCGTGTCAGTACAGAAAGCAAATACACTTTATGAGAAGATCTAGCCCTCTATTCCTACTGACAGAAGTACCAACTCTAGAGTCACCTCTACTAAAAGTTTTTTTTTTTTATCCAGCTAGACATACTTAAAGGCAAATAGAAAAACCAAGAGAATAAGAGTAAGGTTCCTCACCTATGTCTTTGAACATAAAAGAATCACCACAAGCAATTCAGAAGAAAAAAGAATGAGATGCTCAAGTAAAGAAGAAGAAATGACTGTTTATAGTAGTGGTTTTACCAACAACTATTAAAATGGTTTTAACATGCCCATGTGAAATAATGATAGATGTTCTAAATTCTTTTTCTCTTCTCTCTTTCTCCTTCTCTTTTTAATCCCTTTTTATTATCACAAGCTATAGGTTTACGACAAATCTACTTGTAAATATAACAGAGGAATAAGGTTAAAATAAGCTATCAGTACCCTCGAAGCAAGCTCAAATTCAGTAAAGTGAGTTTAAAGCTTCATCACTACTCTTGTAAAGGTGTGATTACGAGTAGAGAGAATAAATTAAGGCTTTGTTTTAACCTTTTCTTTTTCCTTCAAAACAGGAGCTCGAGGATATAATTTACTCATCATATCTTAATCACCGTTTTGAAGGTTCAACTTCAAAGCGGGAGACCTTGATGACAAATGATCGGTTGCCTTCGGGTTTGCAAGGCTGTAAGCAGCTAGCAAGCCTTCTAGAAAGGAAAGGTATATAAAAATCAATTTTTTTTCTTCTGATAATGGATAAAAATTAGTTTTTTTCCTGGTAATGGGTTAAAATCAGGGGTGTTTATATGAAGTAGGTTGGTCGTATAGGGTAGCATTAATTTATTCTTTCAGTTTTTGGTTTTAATAGTTATTGGTCATATATCTTTAGGTTTATTTTCAATCACATCTTAGATAAGATCATTTACACATTGCCCGGCATTTGTACAATTTTTTTTTTAAAATGCATCAATATCGAAATTAATGGTCTTTTCTCATTGGGGAAAATTAAAAAAATGATGTAATTGACTATGCCATCTGAATCATTTAATACATACTATTTGTTTTTTCTCTAATAAGAAATTTCTAGCCCGCAAGCTATCGGAGGCAAATTTGAAAAGTAGTTTTCAGTCAATTATCTTCTAAATTTTTTTATATTTATTTATCATTAAAAAAGTTGGTCAACAGAAAATACTTTCTAGTCAACAAAAAACACTTTCTGGTCAAAAAATAATTTGGTTTTATTTTCAGGAAAGTGTTTTCCTTCTATTTTGGACGGAAAACACTTTCCGGAAGTTGTGAAAAATTAATGTCATATTATTTGCTGATTATATCAAATTATATATATATATATATATATTGTTTTGAATATTTATTTTCAATTTCATCCCTTACAATTTAATTTTTATATAACTTTGGTTCTCGTTTTTATAATTGTTATTTGCTTTTCCCTTATCATTTTTTTAATTGAAATTTTTTATCTATCAAATTTGATCATTATTCTTTTTATTGTTACTTATTTTATTTGAAATAATTTATGAAATGTTAATTATTATTATTTTAATTTCTTCATCTTTTAATTTTTTTATTTTTTAAATTTGATCTCTATTATTTTGATTATTATTTATGTTATTTGAGATAATTAATTATATTTTTTTTCAATTTCATTCTCATTCAACTTTTTAATTTGTAAGATTTGTTTCTCATTATTATAATAAACTTGAAAAAAAAATAAAATATTAATAAGTTATTTTCCAACTCATTTTCCAGACATAACCAAATACTGGAAAGTATTTTTCAACTTATCTTCCATTACATTATCAAATATCATAAAATAATTCGCTTTTCTGAAATTGACTTTCCTAAATGAAACTACTTTCCAGCAAAATAACAGGGTCTAAATACTTGCATTTCCTTTCAAGAAGAAGAAAAAAAAAGCTTCCCAAGGAAACAAATTCCTTTTAACCAAGCAGTCCTGTGCTATATATGGAAATTCTGAATTAATAATAGCTTGTATTATTATGATAATATATAATGAAAAGTAAGCTGCTTCAAGTTAATGGGTCGGATCTTTAATGATGGACACCAACGACCAAACTGCATGGATCTTATTCATCGGTCTTTCTTATTTTCAAGGCAATCTTGGATAAGTTTGTATTTATGTCGACCGTTTCTACCATTGGAATACGTCCATGCTGTGTAATTAATACTGAGTTTGGCATCCAATAGCACAGGTTGGCAAAATCAGTTTCCTTTTGCAAGAATGCTAATTGCAAAACCCTAGCTAGTTAACAACATTAAAGTAGAAAACCTTTCTTCTTTATCACATTTGAACCTAACTAAATAACATGAAAGTAGAGAGCCTTTTTTCTTTAGTGCATTTACTTTGTAAGATATGGTATGATTAATGCATGCATGGTAGTCACATAGCTTAATTCTTACTTCGTTTCCAGTTAATATTATGGTGCCAAAGTTTGGAGAGTACTCGATCCCTCTTTGAATACAATTCTAGCAATTTGGTGTTGGTATCAATGAGAGAGTTGAGTAGGGTTTGACCTATAAAAGTATACGAATTAGGATATTGAGGGATGACAATAATTAATTGCTGCAAATAATTAGTAGTTCCTTAATTTGAATCAAGCTTACAGCCGATTGGTTGAATTGTATAATCTAAACTGTTTGAATTAAGGATTAATTTACTATTAAGAATTATGTAAGAATTGGTGAGCGTTTAATCCCCAGCCGTCGCGGGGACAAAACAATCAATTCATTAGTTAATAAAGGAAAGTTTCAATGCCCTCCCATTTATAATTATCAATTGATCAAAATTAAGCAATTTCCTAAGGATAAGCTTCCGGCTGCCGGCTGCCAAGGCCCCAATATTCTTGCTTGGAGGGATGATATTCTCACCTCAACATGATGGGTATACTTTCAAACCGATCGAATACATTAATATTTCATGAATTCTTACTTTTCGAGTCAGGTTGGTTTCAGGTAAAAACTAAAAAGATAAAACTAGGTTTCAAACAAATATGAATACTGCTTTATCCGATTCATAACCGGTCTAAATTTTATTCACTAATATACCATACTAACATCTCCTGGGGAAATGATACCTAAATACACATATCTAAATATCTAAGGTAGCATTTGATTACTGTAATGAAATAAAGAGATATAGACAAATAATGAAGGATAAAAACATCTTTTATTAAAAAACAAAAACAACAACATAAAGATAAATATGTCGATAGGATAATATTCGAGTAAGTTTGTGCACGTACTTCTAAAACATAAAATATAGAAAAAAACATGTTTTCAGAAACAATATATATTATTTTTATGCTTGAAATATCCCTATAAAAAACTATTAATTCCACAATTATCTCACATTTTTTTAAATAAATAACCTTACTAGTTTTGAGTTAAAAACCAACAGCTATCTTATTCTCTCCACGAGTCTTTTAGAATACATCAATCTTTTTACTTCTTATAACAAAAAAAGATAAAATATAAAGCAAATTCATTGTGTTCCTAGACAAAAATCATTATTCATCAAAATAGTATAATTATCATTTTACCTTTCATAAAAAAACCAATGGGTTTACTATAAGAGTTAATTTGGTCTTTCCGCATGGCCCATTAATCATTGTCAGCTTGATCGGGGACATGTTTATCTTTTTTACCTTTTTAAGCATAGTGGAATGACTAAGATACCCTTAAAAAAAATTTTAAAATAGTCTCAAATGGTCTTTTCAGCTATTCACTTTTTAAAGCATGATAAACTCACTAAATTATACATAAAAGCAAAATTTCTTTAACTAGCGTATAAGGGTTTTTTTGTATTTTCATCATGGTTTTTTTTTTTTATTATTATAATGAAGTTGAATGCTGACAATTTAGTCTTTTAAAATTATAAAATATTATTTTAAAAGACTAAAATTGAAATGATGGCTAATGTCTGAAACACATCTGTGTTATTCTGACGATATTATATTTTTTTAAAAGACTAAACTTGAAATGATGCCAATGTGTGGAACGTGTCCATGTTATTCAAGCGGCATGTAAGAAGGCTTTCAACAGCCAAACAATAGCTTCCAATGCAACCTTCAAATCATCTTGGCGGCCTTTGCATCTCTGGCAATATATGTTGTGCAAGGACCTTCGGTTTGGCACTGACTACCTTTGTTTTTGTTTTTCTTATTTTCTCTCTCCTCCTCGATTTCTGCTCCCTAACCTCCAAATTACCAAAACAACCCTTTAATTTCTTACTTTCAGATCCAATCCATGTTCTTTTGATTACTATTTTTTATTCGAAATGATTTATAATTTTTTTTTTTCAATTTCATCTTTCAACATTAAATTGGTTGAAAACTAAACTTCTTAGTTGAACTCGGGTTTAGAGTTTCATGGGTTGTGGGTTTTGAAAATTAACCTAGGTTTACAATATTTTCCCGAGTTTGCTTGATTATTTTTCCCTTTATTTATGCTCATGTTTTTTTTTTCCAGTTTGATCCTTCAACATTTATTTATCTCTTAAAATTCAAATTTATTTCTTTTATAAATCTTCAATTTAGTTTTAGATTTAATCCAACTCGAGGTAAATTAAGATCTAATCAAAACCCAACCGAGAAGAGAATACGAGAAGGAAAAGAAAGATAAAAATTTGTCCAATCAGGTTAACTCATTATGGTCGTATCCATTACCAGGTCATAAAATTTACTTGTTAACTTGAGTCAGTATATGTATTCTCATCTTTTCTTTTCATTTCTAAGATTGTTTTTACAATTTAATCTTTTGACAATTCAATATTTCACATTTAAGCTCGAGTTAGGTTGAGGTTAAAACAATGATGGCATGAATTTTTTTAAAAAGTAGATAAACATTTGAACATGGCGACTAATTTGCTCTTAGCTTGTGAGGTCGAACAAGTCATGCCAACTTTAAATCAATAAAATACAAAACAAGTGTATGTTGATGTAGGGATTCAAATATAAGTAAGCTTGTTTATATAGTAAAATTATCATGTGCGGCATGCATGAGAATCAATTTTTTTTAATTAAGGATTTTATTATATATATTTAAAAGGATATTTTTGTCAATTAATTTTAAAACTATCTCATATTTTCCTTGGGATCGTTGATTTCAATGAAAATAATGGTGAAAAAAATATGTTAGGTAATAAGAACAAACTAAAGATTATTATTGATTGATTTTTTTTATAGAAGGGTATAATTGAAAAATGATATAATTTGTAAGGTTATATTTATAGGTTTCCCTTGTCTTTTTTTTTTCCTAAGAAAAAATGAAATTTCTTATTTTGAAGAGAGAAAATCATTGATAAAATTTAAGGAGAGATCGAGAAAGCTCTTGGTGTCTGGATTCTGGCTATCAATACTTTGATTTTGATGTCTATGAATTCATCTTTGAGAGAAACTCAATGGAAGTGATTTCCATCTTCATTGATGCTGGGAGTAATAGATCGAAGTTGAAGAAGTCTTTTTTATTTGATTTGATATTGTGTTTATAGGATGATTAGAACATGTTTTGTTGTTTGAAATGGTGCTATAAAGGTTCAAGGGTTTTTCATATTTTTTTTGGTGTAAAATGGTTGGAATATGGGTTTTTTGATCCAAAAACTTGGATCCCATCGAAAAAGATGACATATGATGATTCGTCAACCAATGCATGCAACGCACTGTCCATAACATTAAGAATTAAAAAGAAAAAAAACATGCATGTAGGCCTTCGTTCCTAGACCCCGGCTCATTTGTATTTGCATGTGGGTCAAGCATGCATATTCAACCCATTCACGCCTTGCATTGAATTTTGTTCTGTTTTAGCATTTTATAATTAAATTCTTTTTAAATAAATATCCATTTGTGCCATTTTTTCCAATAATGTCAGTGTCCTTCATGGTAATATTAACAATTGCTTTCTAAATAATTATATATGAACCTAATGTGCATATTGTTCTTAATACAGATAAAATATTTTTTTTTTAATTTTTACTATAAATATTTTTCTATAATTTTTCAAAATTTTAATATAGTTATATTTTTTATACATTTATTTCAAAATTATTAATTTATTATTTTTTATTAAAACTGAATTTTAAGATATGATAAGTTTTTGTTTAAAAACAAAACTTCCAATAAAAACATTATATATATATATATATAAAAAACATTAATAAGGGGAAAAAGGTTTTGATGAGATACCATTTTTTATACTTATTTGCAATCATTTAAAGTTTTTTGGACATTTCTTTTAATCACTTATAGTTTCTATGCAATTAATGACATAGTTAAATAAATATATATTTTTGGCTAAAAGAAATTACATTAAGAAAGAAAAAGATAATTTATAATAACATTTAAAATATTTTCTACATAATTTGAATTATTATAAATTCATTTTTATTTTCATATAATTAAATAAAGGAAAATCTTAAAGAGCACCTCAATTTGGAAAATCAAATATCTTTTTGTGTATTTATCTTTTAGCTTCCTAGTTTACTCTTTGATTAGTGTTATTAATAATTTATTTTATTATTTATTCGGTTTATATAATTTGCATTTTATTTTATTAAACACACATATTGACTATCCAATTCTTAATTAAAATTTATCATGATGCAAGAAAACACTTTCACAATTCTTGCATACTTTTCTTTTACATCGAAACTTAACTTGGAATCCTACCAGCTGCATAGCACGGGTAGTTAGCTATTCTCTGCTAAATTTTTGCTTTTGGTTAAGAGTACACATCAAAATAAAACTCCTAATATTAGGGAAAAGGAAAATCTAGTCCCTCACCAATTCAATTCATTAATATGACATCTACCACAACCTCCACCTCCTTCCACATCAAATATTAATTAATTTCTAGGAAATCAACCATTCTTTACACTTAAAATACTCATTTTCCACCCCGACCTCTCCCTTCTAATGAAAATTAAAAGAAACTAAAACTCTTCGGACAAACACCGTAGCTCAAGATCCATGAACACTAGAATAGTGTAATGGTAATTTTACCCTTCCACCCAAAAAACTTGACAATGCTTTCAAGAGTATTGAAGTCTTTTCACATGGTTTATTTGTTATTTCTAAATTAATCAAGGAAAAATAAGTATTTTTCCATAGTAATTGCATAATAAAATGATCAAAACACTATTGAAAGCAAAAAAAATTAAACTTGATCGAAGGGGTATTTTTTTGTATTTTCAAAATGGTGTTTTCATTATTATAATTAAGTTGAGGGGTAATTTGATATTTGATCAAATATAAAAATAATAAACAATTAAAATGTATAGTGAAATGATCAAAATACCCTAAAAAAATTAAAGCTGCAAGAGGAGAGAGTTGTTCTGGTCTTTTCATAATTATCAAGTTAGCTCATGTACAATTTTATATTTGACTAAATAAAGAAAACAAAGAGGTGGATGCGTGGGAGGTGCCCATGCCCTTCAGGCCGTGCATGCACTGCCTCCTATTGTTCAAAAACACTATTTTGCCATGTTGTTGGAAGCGTTGTCATGTCCTCTTCCTATCAGCACGACACGTATCTTTGGTGGTGGTCTAGTTTGTCGCTAATGAGTCTTATTTTTTTTCTTTTCTATTTCCCTCCAGAAAATTATCGATTGGCCCTCTTTTTTATTAGTATTTCAACTTCAATCCTAATTCTTTTGATTTCTAATATTTAGTCTTGGTCTTTTTGTAGAAGTTTTATTTATTATCAATTTCATCCTTCAATCCCACTTATTTATCAAATATTATATGCTCCAATTTGGTCCTTATTCTTTGATTTCTAATTTTTTTACTTGGCCCTTTTGTAAAAGTTTTATTGATTTTTAATTTTATCATTGAATTTTAATTGGTGGTATTATGTTTTTCAATTTCTTCCTCATTGTTTTGATTTCTAATTTTTTTTCTAAGCCTTTTTGTAAAAGTTATTATTCTTTTCAATTTCACCCTTCAATCAAAACATTGTTTTTATTTTTTATGTCAATTTTAATCCTCATTCTTCTGATCTTGTTTTTATCCTTTTGCTAAAATAATTTCTCTTTTCAATTTCACCCTTCAATCAAATAAAAAATTAATTTTGTTTTTCAATTTGATCCTCATTCTTTTAATTGCTATTTTTTAAATCCTTTTATATAATTAAAATTATTTTTTAATTTTATCTTTCAATATTTGATTGATTGTGAATTGGATTTCATGTTTTTTCCATATTAGGTACTTCAAGTCTAATGACGCAGGTCACAAGTTTGAAAAATTATCATATTTTTATATTTTAAAAAATAAGAGTTTATTTTTTTTATTAGATTATTCGAATCTGATGAACTGGACCATATATTTGACGGGATATTCTGAGTTAGCTCAACCCTCATTGATGAGATTGCAAGTTTTTATGTTAAATTGGGTTGACTGGAACCAATTTTTTATGTCCTTTTTTAAACCATCTTGCTCTTCTATATTTAATAAGATATGGATCGATTTACTGTCATTTCCTATTTCTTTTTGTGTAATTGAATTAAAATCAGTTTATTCAACCTAGTCGGGTCACCTATTTAAAAAAAAAAACACAGGCTTGCTGATTAGTACTTAAAAGTGCATTCTCATTCAGGCTTTATATCATCATATTGCACTTGAAGTATCATTAAATTCCCTAACTTAAGCATGTTTTATAATAACAAGTCTGATAATATAAGGTAGCTTTAATTTATGGTAAATGCTTATTTTAAATACAGACATATCTCACAATTCAAAGGATTGATTGATGTGAGTAATTATTGAAAGTGAAAGGACAAAGAAAGGGCTAAGCTTGGAAAAGAGATGCTGGTTAAATTCAAACTAGAACACTATTCAATCATTGGGTCATATCTAGAGCTGTAGATCTTGGATTTCAGTCTGATTTATATGGATAGAAAGCTAAGACATAGGCCTAAAATATTCAAGAGAGTTCAAGAATCAATTCGGCCGTTTTGGAGTCCAAATTTTAGCATAAAAAAAGAAGTTTGAATCTGTCCTGCAGCCCAGACACTGTTCAGTGTTCAGTCCATATCTCGGGTTCTAGAAGTCCAAATGAGCTCATTCTTATTTTGGTGGAAAGCTTATACAGATTCCTATAACTTTAATGAAGACCACTTTGCCAAATTCGGATTGTGAAAATATCATTTCGTCCAGAAAACAAATCCATACCTAAACCACCAAGTCCACTAAGTCATTAGTTGGCCACTAATTCAATAGTTAACTACCAAATGAATAGTTCTTTTTGGCCTATAAAAGGAGGCATTTGTCATACATTTAGGCATCTTAGTTTTCAGATCATGATCATTTTCTTGCTTGCTTTCTCTCTTTATAATGTTTAAATTTTATTTCATGTTTTATTTTCATTAATCTCTTGTTTATGCGTTTTATTTTCTTTACTACTCTTAGTTAACTTATATCATAATTATGTTCTTATCTTGTTTATTTTTATTCTTCTTCTCCATTATGTCTAGCTAAGTTAATTATGTCAAAGTGAAAAAGTTTCACTAATGGTGTTAGAATATGTATAATATAAACTCAACATGGATTTCAATGTTTATATCCAAGAAAATTTGTTATTAACATGTCTTATCTTTTTATCTTACTAATTCTTAATACCTTGCTTGTTAAATGGTTAATCTAGATTTGTGTTGTATAACACTTGGTATATCAAATGTTTGATCCTTCATATTCTTCGGCCGACATCATTGTTATGAGAGGAACTTTATTTGTTGTTAATATAAGTTAGCATCATAAATTCCTGACAATATTTAAAATTATGGTGTTGCTAAAATAAGATAATTAATATGATCATGTTAAAAATTTATAATGAACTATTAAGGATAAATCATTCGATTGGAACCTTCTTTGTGTGTGGTTTCCAATTGCGTAATAAAAAGAGTTTATACTATACTTATTTCTAATACCATTAGTGGACCCTCTAACCTTATATATATATATTTGACCTTCCTGTGGTTCGACCCCGGTCTTGCCGGGTTATTTATTACTTTGACACTCCTACACTTGGGATAAGGCATCAACTCTTTGGTCGTGTCACTTGCAATAGCTGAACTTTATTTTTTACACAAGAGAAAATAATTGTCTAGCATTGTGGTGAAGCGTGGGCATTAAGGCTAGTGAATACTATTTAGAAACATACTTTGATTTTCTTAAAGCAAATAAAACCCTCATGTTCTCTCTCTTAAATGTGAAAACCTAAAGCTAAAAATGTTGAAGTTGTTATTTATATATATAAAAAAGGATTAATTAAACTAGTAAGTAAGGATTTTTTAGTTTAAGAAAACAAAAACTATTCTAAATTAGAGAAAATTAGAGAACATGCAAGTTTAGATTATAAGCTTGTAAACATAAATATCATGAAAAACATTTTCCAAGACAAATATAATAAAATTCTAGCTTGCATATTAAGCATATATTCAAACTTACAATTGATTTCAAATCAAAGTCCTAGCATGCATAATAATAATATAAAATATCTATGTGTGCCCATTAATCATGTTATTAAACATATTTTTTTAACAATTCCCCGTATAAATGGAAATTGTGAAATTGTTTTACTAGTTTGAAAATGACTTGAAGAGTTTTTTAAAGATATCGATTTAGTAGATCACTACATCCGGATAGATAGCTTTTAGCTTTTTACTTTTCAGATGTATTCTGTTAAATAGTGAACGCGATGTCTTGAATTGTTCAACCTTTTATGTAAACCAAGATAATAGTACTAACATAGTTCTCTACTCAGGTATTTCCTTTTACTCTCATTGTTGTGTTTATTTTGGCATTGAACAACTCTTAAATTCATTAGTGCTTAAGAGAATTCAACATTTTTTTTTTTATTCTCAAAGAAACAAATTATGTAGTAGTGCGAGTATGGATCCTTCCTACGGAGACTATCTAGCCTAATATTGTGCTACAAGAACAAAGACAATGGAATTTGGGTATATCAAAAACAAATAAAAGAAAAATAACTAAGAAACAACTCAAATTCAAATATTGAAATCAATCAAAAGAACAAACCTTGATCTAAGTCAACATCCACTATTAGGTCTTTTATAACTGATCATTAATATATATATATCAATTCACACTTTGAATATTTATCATTAGAATTATTTTTTCATCTCTTCTCAATTGTAGTCAATTAGAAAACAAGCAATTTAATTAACCCTAACCACTAAACAACTTAAGAGCTTAAATTTAATCTAGGAGGAGCCTTAAAAATTAGAGAGATTGATGAAGCTAAACAACATAAGCACAAACGCTTGGATTTAACTTAGTCAAAAACTCTTCCTAAGATTTACTATTTTCTAACGCAACAAATTATTAAATCTTAGTTGCTTTAGTGATTAGATAGATCAAACAATTACGAATTTGATATCTAACATGACAATACATTGCAACAAATAATAAACTAAAGGCTTCCTACTAATTAAATGATACAATCTTGAAAATTTGGCACTAAATAACATTCAATAATCAAAGTATAAAGTAAACAATGAAAAATACTAATTAGATATCATAGTTTTATTGGTTGCATGATTTTTGGTACGATGCACACACTTATGCTAAAAAAAGAGTCTAGATAGATGACTTTGAGTTGTGAAATAATTTTAGACCTCCATAAATCACTGAGAATAATTGAGAGAAATATCTAAAGTTCTTGATGTTAGAGGGTTTTAGGAAGCCGCTACAAAATGAGTTCACAAATAGAAACGAGGAGACTTGCGATTTCATTAGCAAGTATATAAGTGGGTCATTTCCTTTTATTAACCATATAACGTGCTTAGTAAGAGCTTGTTTTATTTCTAAGTATTTTTTCTTGAAATGGTAGTGATTATTTATGATAGTGTTTAACTAATGATTTATTTTATAGGCTACATAGCTTGTGAGCAAGCTAACTCCGTTGGAGTTATATATGGAAACACACATGTAAAGGAGGGATAGACAGAAAATAATGCAAAAATTTATAGACAACCTAGTTGGGAAATTTATTGAAGTAAACTTTGAAATCTTTTGTATATTATTTTTGATATTTTTTACTTTTTTTTGTAGGAACAACATAACACCACCATGCATGCCAAATATAGAGAGGACTTTTCAACCCCTTCATAATACGATCTGGAGTTGTGGTTAGAGGTTGTATCAACTAGTGGACCTGATAAAAATCAGGTTAATGATATTTGTATGAATACGACTTAAGATATGAAGTCATGTTGCAGTGTCTCAACTATAGGCACCCCACAATTCAGCCCGAGGCAACCATCACTAGCTGTTCAAGAGTTGGTTAAAAATCTAATGGCCAAAACAGAGATGTGATATAAAGAATGAAGTAGGAAGCAATGGGAGGAGATAATGACATACTTGTCTAGTCATTATCCTTCCCCTTATGAACCTTTATGATATTCTCCTCTTGCTCTACCTCCACCTTAACATTTAGCTCCAAAATTTTTTTTATTTATATAGACATTTGTTATTAATTTTCACTGTTAAATTAATAATATAAAATATGCTCTTCAATTTAATTTAGTTGTTTAATTGACCATTTAATGTCAAATTATTTGATCCAAATATGCATGTTTTAGAAAAAGACATTACTAAAACACTAAAGAAATCATCGATGTACTTAAAAATTCTTTTGGTGATTATGTCACTAAAATAAGCCTAATTTTCTCGAATAATTACAAAGAGTTACAAACTGTTTTGACATAGATCGATGGATTCACCAACAAAACTTGTATGTTGGTGATTATGTCAATCAATTCATTAGTGATACATGATCTATTATCTATGGTTTGTCCATCGGAGTCCCATCAATAATATTTACTGATGGATAGGCCAACAAAAAAATGATCGGTGCTTATTTTTATCTCTAATACAAATATTCTTTTGGTTTTTCTATCGGTATTTAAATCACCAATGAAATTATTGACGTATCTAAAATCCCCAACGAGACACTCACCGATGACACGTTTCCATTGGTATATCCGTTAGTGATTTTTATACTGATGGAAATATAACTTTTACACAAACAAAATTTTTTGTCAGTGTAAATTAATTTTTTAGTTGTATGTTTAACATGTATCAAAGCACATGATAAGATTTTTCAAGACTAGTTATGTATGAGAAAACCATACATAATAGCATAGGCACAAGTAAAAACATGCTAAAAATAAAGCCTTAAGTTTATAATTCTTAAAAATATATATTAGGATTAATTAAACTAGTGATCAAGGATTTCTTAGTTTAACAAGACAAAAACCATTCTAAGCAAATTAGATGTCAAAGATAAGATTAGAGAAAATACAAGTTTAGACTATAAGCTTCTAAACATGTATATCATGGAAAATATGCTTTCAACACAAATATAATGATAGAATTCTAGCATGTATATTAAGCATATATTCAAACTTGCAATTGATTTCAAATCAAAGTCCTAACATGCATACTAAGAATATAAAATATCTATGTTTATTAAAAATAAAGAAGGATACTTACTTGTTGAAACACTTTAAAATAATAAAGCTTTTATTATCATCAGGGATAAATCATTTGTTTATACAACTTTATCGCCTCTCACTTAGTGCAACTAGGATGTTTTCAATAAGTATCTCAAGATTCCAACAACACCACCTAGTTTGATTCATTTCTAAACAAAGTCTATGAAACAAAGTTAATGGATTTAATTATCTCTTAACAAAGTGATCTTAAGATCTAGATTTGAGAGAAAAAACAAAGTTTAAAATTAGAAGAAAACACTAAAAATGTGATGAGGAATAATGTGTAAAATCTAGAAAAAAAAAAGAAAAAAAAACCTTGTTAAAAAATAAGTCTCTCAAGATCCCAACACCACCACCTTCTTTATATGCATTTCTAAACAAGGTCTATGAACCAAAGTTGATGGATTTAATTATCTCTCAACAAAGAGAACATAATCTTTAGATTCAGGAGAGAAAAAAAAGCTTAAATTGAGAAGAAAAACACTAAAAATATGGTGAGAAAAAGTGTGTAAAATCTGGAAAAAAAAACTTTTTGTTAGCTACTATAGATCCTTAATTAAACCTAAACATTTTGGTCATAAATCTATTTTTTTAGCTAGAAAAACCCATTTAGGTTTGTCAAAAATGCTTCTAGAAGAGAATGTTCAAGTTTTAACATTCATTAATTGAATTGGACAAAACATGGATTGGAAAAAATAATTCTTCATAGGTTAAAAAAATTATAAACTCAAATCTGAGCCAGAAAAATAATCTTTTCTAGCCTAAAAATTTAATTCCAAAATTAGTTTCCACTACTATCACCTTTTATTAACCACTATAAATTTTGAATTAAACTTGAATATTTTAGCCATAAATATGATTTTTTTTAGCTAAAACAATTGTTTAGGTTTGCATAAAATGCTTTTAAAAGAGATCATTTATGTTCTAACATTTATAGATTGGACTGGACAAAACATATGTTAGAAAAAATAATTATTTATGGGTCATAGAATTATAAACCTAAGCCCAAAAACTAATCTTTTACGGCTCAAAAAATTAATTATAATAAGTTAAATCCCATGCCCAGTTTCAGCTTGAAACACGAGTCGAGTATATATTTAAGTTCAAGCTTCACTTTACTTAGGACCTCTTCATTGTAAAAGCTTGGATTCCCTGTGGGTCCATCATTAGCTTCATCTTTTCACTAAATAAGCCACAAAGAAAAACTTATTTCTTTGTAATGTGATATAGAGTTTTTAGAAGGTTTTGAATATCATAAAAACACGTGAATCACTAGTTATTTGATATTAATTTGACATTCACCCACACTTTTAATTTAACATAAAATACGCTCATTAATCTTATTCTTAAATAATTTTTTTTTAATAGAAGTATCATTTTATCAGCCACCAAATATAACAAACAAAGAATTTTCACTTTTTTCATAAATAAAAGCAAAAATCATCCATCTAGAACTCAATCGCTCCAGTCAGAACAAGAACACAGAAAAATGTAGGATATTTTTTAGCAAAGAGTTAGGATTTGTTGAAGGTTTTTCCATTTTTTTTTTAAAAAGAAAAATTGGCCGCATTTCTATTTTTCTCTAGAAGGATATAACAGGAAAAGGGTTTGATGGCCAAGGGGCGTAACGTGATGGTAAAGGGTTTGAGATCTGCACAGCAGGTCTCGAGTTCGAGTCAGGGCGTGCACCTCTTGTAAGAGCCTAGGACAGCCGGGGTTTTACTCCCTCATCTGGGCCCACAAAGTGCGCTTTCCGGGAGGGTGAGGTTTCCTCGAATCAAAAAAAAAAAAAAGATATAACAGGAAAAACTCACAATCAACTAATTTATTCACTTTCCTTAACCTATCTTTATTTGATTGTCTTAAGAGATATCATCAATATATTAAATTAAAGAGAGATTGCTTTCTTCTTTGGATAAAAATATCACATTTATATGTCATCTCTCTTTAATTCCTATCAGCTTAATTATATATTCCTACTCATTTCTCCTTCATTCTTTTCACGAATAGTGATGGACCAAATCAATGAAGTGTACGAAACATTAGATTTATTAAATTTTCTAACGAGGAATATATATGGAATCAAAGTCTAAGTTAGTTTTAATTAGAGAAGTTGTAAAATTAAATAGATATAAAATCAAGTAAAGAAAACAAAAATATTTCGGTGAAAAAGAAAAAAAAAACAAATGGTTGTAATTAATGAAATAAATTTCTTGTACTATATTTATAAAAGCTGAATTCAATTTTTCAATCTTCCAATTGATTAGCCTCTAAATCTGGAGAGACATCATAAAGAGATCAGCAGAGCAATTGAAGTCTAGGATTCCTTTGCTGTACACACATTGCAGCGAAAGCATTCAAACGCCATAACAGATCCATGCCGTAACTCAACTAAACTCCACCAAGAACATCAAATGCATTCCATTAAGAACATTCAATTCTCAAGAATGTATTGCATAATGTTTTTCTTCTTCTTTTTTATTTTATTTTTAGAACAAGAAAAATAAATGTTTGGTTTTTTTTTTTTATATAATGGAGTATTTAATTTTGTAAGATGAAAATCAGAAGACATTTTAGGCAATTTGCATAAAAAGTACAAATAATAGGCAAATTAACACAGCAGCAAAAAACTTTGGAAAAAAAAACATATTTTTAAATGTTACGATTCAAAACTGTGATATTTAATTAATGTAACGGTTCTAAAACTTGAAATCAATTAACTATCATAGTTCAGAAACGCAACGCAAATTACATATCACAGTTCTTAACCGCGATCGATTTCAATTAAATTCCATTACCTAAATTCTATGAAAATCTAGCAGCAAAATTCCCCTGCATCTAAATCTGTTCTTATGAGATTTATTATTAATTTAGTTTGTTAATTTTACATTTAATTTAGTTAGTTGTTAATCTTACATTAACAAAGGTGTGTGTGTGTCTATATATATATATATATATCAAGAGACTCTCTGAAAAATTTCAGTTCAATTTAAAAATCGGATTGAGAACCCTATTTTAATTTAGTGTAAACTGTTCAACTTTGTTTCATAAAAAATCCAGATTTCCTTGTTCATTCCTCACATAAATCGCATCAATTATTCTTAATAATCTCTTGGAATAATTTTATTACATAAAAATATATTTATTTTACATCTTTCTCTTTTTATTTCTTTATCTAGTTTATTGTTGTTTCACGAAAATGCTATTGATTTGTAACCGGTGCTTGCACCTTCACTCCTATCTTTTTGTTGTACTATCCTTTATTAATGTTTATTATTTATCACCATATCAATTTATTAGAATGATTTCTCTCATTTTTCTTATTCTTTTATCCATAAAAAACAATTATTTTTTTTACTAACATTAAGAATTTTAAACTAAACCTCATAATCTTTATTTTGACTTCAACAATATCTTTATATTTATTCATTGAGGTTATAATCTTCATTTCACATCACATTAATTATTCTTTCCATCATTTATTCATTTCTTTTAAATTCAAAGCTTTTCAGATTATGAGATTGAAATAACTCGATAAAAAATTAAAAAGAATTATAATATTTTTTTAAAAAAATAAATGTGTTAGTTTCTTAATCCCGTGACATGAGGTCATTACACCTGAAGCACCCTATTTGAAAAAACTATGAAGTCTAGTTTCCAATCAATCAAATATTAAAGGATGAAATTGAAAAAATAATTTTAATTAGACAAAAGATTTAAAACAAATAGCAATGAAAGGAATGGGCATCAAAATTAAAATACAAAATAAATTTTATATTTGATTGAAAGGTAAAATTGAAAAGAAAAATCAATTTAGCAAAAGAACAAAAAAAAAATAAAAAGAATGAGGATCAGAATTGACATGAATAATAAAACCAAGTTTTTGATTGAAGGATGAAATTGAAAAGAGTAATAACTTTTACAAAAGGGACAAGAAAAAAATAGAAAATAATTACCAAATTAGAAAATATAATACTATCAATTTGGATTGAAGGGTCAAATTAAAAACCAATAATTTTTTTACAAAATAGCCAAGAAAAAAATAGAAATAAAAATAAAAAAAGACCAAATTGAAAATATAATAATTGGTAAATTGAGATGAAAGGTTGAAATTGAAAACAAATAAGATTTCTATAAATGGGCTAAAAACAAAAATGAGAAATTAAAACAATAAGGACTGAAGTTGAAATACCAACAACAAAGAGGGTCAAGCTGTAATTTTTAGTGGAGGAAAGAGAAAAGAAAAAAAAGATTCATCGGTAACAAATCTGACCACCAACACCGACACGCGCCACTCCGTTTAGAAGAGAACACGATGAAAGGACATTTTTAAATGCCTCCCACCTTCCTCTTTGTGTCGTTCACATGCCTATCCTTTTTTATATTTAGAAAAATATTGAATTGCCCCTGAGCTGATATGGTAATAATAAAAAAACCAAATGTGAAAAGATGAAAAAGCTCCTTGACTCTAGTTTTAAATTTTTTTCTTATAAGGGCATTTTAGTTGAATCATTATGTTGTTTAATTATTTATTGTTTTTTTTATATTTGGTCACATACTAAATTTTCCCTTAGCTAATAACTAGTGTTAAATTCTTTACTAGGAGGGACAAAATCATCATTATATTGTTCTAATGAAAAATACAAATAAGTCTAGAGTTATTGTGTTTTTCCAAGGCCAATTATTTTCTTTTAATAATCTATATATAATCAAACTAGTGTATTTATATCAAATTACTTTTTTAACTTTTCTAAATTTCAAATCCTAAATAAATAACATAACACATTCATTTATTGTCTAATGTAATAAACTACTTCATTCTTTAAGTACCCTCACTATATTTTTATTATTTATTATTTTAATGATAAGGATATTCTAGTTTAGCTTACATACATTACTAAAACAACTAAAACATTTGGTGTTTGTCATGGAAAGTGAAACTCCTGATTTTTTTTAATTAAAGTCTCTCTTTAACCTAATTGAATGAAATTAGCCTTGAAATTATGATAGGCATCTAAAAAAAAATAATAATATAATAAAAGATAGAGATAATATATGCCTAATCCTAATTTTTGTAATTTCCATTTTCATCCTAAAGTTTATTTTTGTGATTTTTTAGCCCTGGATGAGAGAGACTAATGCAATTCGAGCAACCAAAATGGTTAGGTTTTGTGTTGAAATAATCCATTTGACAAAAAGTGTTTTACGATGTGGTTTTTGATCTTTCTCTTATTGAAAAAAGTAGATCGAGGCTTGGAATGATTTGTGGTTTTAGTTTGATTTTTTATTTTTTAACCGACTTTTTTGCTACTTTAAGAGCACAAATAAGTGTATTGGGGTTTGTTAGGTGTTTCTAAGGTGTTTTGCATGTGAAAATTTATTGAAAAATAGATTGATTCATAAAAAAGAAAAAACAAGATCAATTTTTGCCAAGTTTCCAATCACTTTGGCTTTCAAAAACTAGGCAAGCAGACAATGGTTGTTTGTCGCACAAATGATGTGTTGTCCATTTAAAAATAAAAAATAAAAGGTCGCCCCCTTAATAAAAAAAGTAAATAAAACAAGGCTAAACGTTGGGTTTGGCCTAATGCTAGGGGCAGGCGCTGGGCCTTCCCCTTTTGTCTTTTTTTTAGTTTTGGTTTTTTTCTATAAAAAAAACATTTACCATTTTGATTTACTTACTCTTAAATTTTTATATGGTTTTTAAATAATATTATAAGTTTTTATTTGAATTTTAATAACATTTTCAATTATTATGCATATGATATGAAAATAATAATCCTAACAATAAATTATTCATGAAAATTGGATTCAAATAATTTTTCTTGTCCCTAAAATTTTCAAATAGATTTTGAACATGATTTTATCATATTTATATTTTTTTTATTTTTTAATTGCACATAAAATATAAACATAGTATTTTGATATATTTTTTTTAACTTGTCGTTCTAATAGTCATAATATATATATATATATATATATATATATATATATTTTAACAAAAAAAAATTATCATATTTAAAAACTTTGTGTTCACTACGAAGAAAAATAAAAAATACATTAATAATAATATCAAATAACTTCTCGAAAACCTTGATATTTGTTTTACATTCCCAAGAGTTTGTCGTTTAATACCAAGTACTTTACCGATCGGTAATTGATACCAAACTGGTGTACATTCACATACCTACAAGAGACAGGTGAGGATGCCACTACCTATCACCTGACAGAAGCAGCTATAGCCGAACGGGAGCTAACTAACCATGGTGAACTAAAGAAATGGCAAGTTAGATTTGGAGATTAGAGGGCGTCTCAATAAAATATTTTACGAGATAATCTTTATATTTATTTCATTTATTAAAAAATTCTTTTAGCTTGTGAAATAATTCTGTATAAAACATGAATAATGGCAATAATGCACTCGAAATATCAATCAAGAATTTGAACCACCAAAACCTCTGTCACCGTCACGGTCACCATCACGACGAGCTTCAGTTTTTGCTCGCTGGCTGTTTCCACGAGAAGGTTTCTCTTAAAGTTTTCAAGTACACGGGAATAGAAGGTTGGAAGAATAATTAATAACCAAACTGTTCACGATAATGATCGATAAGCCAGGCGGCAGCGATGAACTCTGCATGAAGCATTAAAAGAAATCTGGCAATCTTTCATGAGAAACAGCATTTGATTTTGGATAGAGGCTATCTAGCTAGGGTTTTGAAATTAATCGCACCATATATCGCATGTACTGTTTTACTCAATTGACTGCCAACCACTGCTGTAATTGCATCAGTTGAGATTTCTGGAGGTTCATGGGGTGGGTGGAGTGATAATTTATGTTTGTTGTGTAAACGACACTCAAACAGAAGCCTCTCTTGCACATGGCAGGCAAACACGCCCTACATGTCGGTTTGCCACGTCCAAACCCTAGAAGTACTATCATAGAGATTACTTGGATTTTGTTCAGAAATATACGACAAGCTTCAAAATATATTAAGTTATTAATTGGATTCAAACCACATCCGGAATTGATAGAAATGGAAACTTGACAAAAAGTTCTAATCCAAACACCCCGCAATCCAATATTTAAATTAAAAGAAAAAAAAAAAAGGTGTCAATTAAAACCTTCGATAATTATGTACGGAATTCAGTAATTATTAAGAGAAAGAAAGCCGAAAGATGATTGTCTTAACTAGACGTACAGGAATTCAATATTGCAAATAGCTCCTATATTCGACCACACAAGGTTATGAGATTGGGCTGTGTATGAGCACTTGGAACTTTCTTTGGTCCCTTGCACTACCACATTTCACCTGAGAATAGTGGTCTTAACTTTTAAGGCCATCACACCTCCTGGCTTAATAAAGTTTTTTTTTTTTTTTTTACATAAAAGATTTTGAAATTTTTTTTTATGTTTTTAGATTATTTTAATATACTAATGTTAAAAAAAAATTAAAAATTATTTTAATACTTTTCTAAATAAAAAAATACTTCAAACCATCACCATTACTATATTCTGTGTTAAGTCATTTAACTCAAAGCTGCGGTTCACTTTGAACCTGAAGGCTTGCTTTGTTTTTTGGTGAAAATATTAGAAATCTATCACGATGGCTTGGAGTTTCACAATGGAGATGGTTACCCTTGACCTCAATTCCTAAAATAAAAAAGCTTTTTTTTTATTTTTATATTAGCGTGTTACAATCAAGGTTCTCAATTAAGGTTTTCAATTCCCTTTTAATTGATATTTTAATTTTTTAATTGGAATAATATATGTTGATTTTAGAGCATTTCTTTTTATCGTTTCATATATATATAATTCACCTTTTATAATTACATTTCAAACTCAAAGATAAATTAACTTGAAATTATACAATTTAAATTTTAAATAAAATATCAAGTATCTAAATATAATTTTAAAATTTAAATACTCTTGTTTAGTAAATTATTAGTACATGTTGCGAGTCAAATTAATTTTTTGACATTAAAAAAAACATTAAGACATAACTAACATTTTCTATTAAAAAAAAATTTAAACCTAATGTAACAAGTAGTTGAGCTAAAAAAAAAAAAAAAAAGAGAGGCTAGCTAGCTAGGCTAACACACAATGGCTTTCTCTGATAAGGGCTCGCTTCTTTAACGATCCGAACAACCTAACGACGCGCTTTCTCCAAACCACAAGTGAATTAGGTTGTGTTTGGCATTCCTACGTGCTCCTCCACACCCCCCCCCCCCCCCCCTACTTTTTAATCCAAAAAGTGCCTTTGAATGTTGTCGTGATGCTTTGGTTACCAAGGTCAGATATATAGATGAATTCAGTCAGCGAAAGTCCCTCAAACTTGATCAATATCAACAACATGTCGTGATACTTTGTTGATTTTGTCAGAAAAGTAGGCTTGGAGGGTTCATTGATTAGTACGCCTCTGGTGCTGGTAAGGTCGGGATCGTGGTCGTCCATCTCCGGTTTGCCAGACAATAAGATCTATGAGATTTACCGGACAGCTGCCTTAGTTTGGCTATTCCTTTCTATTGAAAAAGAGGTAGGAAACAACAAAGTATGAAATTTCCGATCTCACAATCACTCAGCTGGTCAGATGTTTGTTTGTCTCTAAGGTTAAATTCAATGGGCACTTTATAATATTCATTCCTGTTCAATGAAGTTTTTGAAATTTGAATCTTAAAAAGATTAAACATGCTGCCTTCAAATTTTCTCTTCTGACAAAAGTAACTTTCAGCCACCTCTAAATCAACTTTCTTTGGAGCATAATAAATGGAAAATGATCCAATACACAATGGAGTATGCAAGCCCAACAAATAGTATTGATGCCCAACCCACGTAATTGCAGTTGTGAGAGATATGCAAAAATTATATCTACCCACCTCTTTCACTAAGATTTCAATCAATGAATAAATTGAGATTGGTTGCAGAATATTATAGATTTCATCCAAAATGGTGAAGACTAGGGTACAGGCTTTATAAATCCACTTAATATTAACATACGAAAATGTGGATAATGACTGTATTATATGAGTCAGATAAAATAACAGGGATCATCTCCTAGTAAAGTTAAATTGCCGGGATAGAAATACCAGGTTTGTCTAAAGCACATACCAAACATATCAATGTTAAAAGTGTGTGGTCCATGTTTAGTCCTCCAATATTGGTTGCTGTTCAAACTCCATTTAGATGTTCAGTCAAAGGGATTGCAGTGCTGTTGAGAATGTAATTTTCACTCCTACACTGCTGCAACTGTTCTCGGAGACTCTGGACAAGCTCATTAAGTTTCTGAATGTTCTTTTCTTGAGAAAGGATTATCTGCAGCAAAGTCGACAGGCACAAGATTAATGTTTATAACATATTGCTCAAAAATCTTGATTGACCGAACACAATATCTAACAAAATGATGAAATCTCTTAACAACTTAAACAATCTAGTCAGCTAGATCATGAGAAATTTATACTGAACAATGAAAGGTGATTGACATTCAAAGGGAAAACAACGCTAGACTAATTTACTTTTTGAGATAGCATAGATTGTTCAAGTTGCTAGTCAGCAATCCAACACTTCGACCATACACATAAAATAAGAAAGGTGATTGACATTCAAAGGGAAAACAATGCTAGACTAATTTACTTTTTGAGATAGCATAGACTGTTCAAGTTGCTAGTCAGCAATCCAACACTTCGACCATGCACATAAAATAAGAAAACTTTTGCAAGAACTTTCATATGAAACTATCATGAAAATCAAGTACATACTAAATCATTGATTTGAGAACATAGGTAAGGGGGGGGGGGGGGAATACCTCATGAAGAATGTGGAATGTTTTCTGACTAGACTATAGGACATCTTTGTAATGTAAAATGATGCGAACGTTGAAGCTAGATATTGGTAATGAGGAATACTACAGAAAACTAACATCTCTGACCATATCATTTGTGAATTACCAACTGCATTTTTCGAGATTTAAGCATTTAACATGATAAGCATCCACTGTCACCAATCAACCCATAAGAATCTCTTCCGCAAGAGAACAAGCTTGACTCAAGGGGAATTTGACCTTTATGGTGTCAATTAAATGCCTTTTACTTAAATAGTTTATATCCATCCCTCATCCGCTCACCAATTCAACCTGAAAGGGGGGCCGAAGAAAATAAAATTTGATCACAAAGTGTATTAATAGCTGGTTCTTATTTGGCGATGCAGAAAATAGAATGCATTGAACACAGTGTGAAAACAGAAAATTGTTTTAAAGAAATGCTAAGAAAATAAATGAAAAGAAAGGCCAGGAGGAAACTGCATAACCTTCCAGGTTGGAAAAAGCAAGGTAAAAATCAATCATCTTCATTAAATGGCTCAATCAGGACAACAACAACCTAAGGCACACCAAGACTGGTGCATCAAAGACAAAAGGCTATGACCAGAGAAGTGATGGTCAAACTACGAAGAAGCTGATTTTTTGAACTGAAGTAACTGAGAGTCAGTTCTAAAAGGTAGGGAGGGAGGGGTAACTGTTTAGATAACTATAATTGCTCTAGATGAGGATTGGAGCAAGAACATCATTTGTTAGTGAAAGGGAATATGGGCATTTAGCGGAACAGAATATGAGAAACAACAACAATAACTGATTGGATGAAAACAAAAACCCCAATTAAAATAAGCAAAATCTTGAAGAGAGTTGCACACTGTCTATAACATAAAAATGAAATATATTAACAATCCAAACACTCTAGTCGGACAAGATAATGAAAATGTAACCTGAACAATCAAAGAAAATAAACAATTAAAGCTAAAAAAAAGGTTCAGGATAAGATGCTTTCGAGACAGTATACTCTTTGAACACAACAAACACAGAAAAGATAGGTTTGCACACAGGAAGTTAGCAAGCAATCCAACATTGGAGCTTGCACAAAACAACAACGCTTGTGCCAGACCTTAGGAGAATATTTAGTATACTGAACAGATACTAAATCAATAAAGTATCAGTGAGGAAAATGACCCAAAGAATGAGAAATATTTTCTGAATTGACTACAGAATCGTAATTGGAAAGTAAAATGTTGTGCATTGAAAATTGGGTAAACTCTTGTCATGGAATACTCAGGCTATAAAATTTAAAAGCTTTTTTTGCCCAAGGTTGAAAGCATCCAATATATCCGGGTATCAGAAAGTATTGATTTTGTAAATATCTGAAGTAACTTAGATAGGATTCACTCAAGGTACAGGATGCTGGGGCTACCAACATCTAAGAGAAAATTCCATCTTATCAAACTAATAATTTGAAAAACTGTACTTGCTTTCAATGAGGATTGGAGCAATGATATCACTAATGATGGTAAGGCCATCCAGAGGAACAGAACAAAAACAACAATAACAATGACTGATTGAAGATCGACAAAACTACAATTAAAATCAGCAAAACATTGATATATCTGGAATCCCAGCCTGTGTAGGAGTTGATCCATGTTGAAACCTAGTTGACATTCACAGCCCAAGAGAAGAAATGGATGCATAAGCAAATGTTACTGTGGGATTATATTGATTTAGCAGGGAGGTAACTGTGCAGACTATCAGAAATGGAAGAAGACAGAATCAACAGAGGCAAAACTAGAAAAGATGACTGCCTCTTGTTACCTGCGTGACATATACCTGTTTGGTATTGCGTTTGAAACTGTGTTTCAAAAGTGCGTATGGCTTGAAAAACATCAAATTGATGATCTTTTTTTTTTTGATTTCCGATGGTTTTAATGTGTAGATGTCAAAAATATAAAAACAAATCAGGAAAAAAATTATTTTGATGTATTTTGAAGTAAAAATACTTTTAAAAAACATCACGCACCACCATACCAAACACAAAAAGATGCTACTGGCTACGATACAAAGCCAGCACATCTTCAGCAGAAACAAATTTGGCCTCTTGAAATGTTTTTATAAGCCCAACTTTGCCATTACTTTTAGCCATTTTGATTTTAGTTTGACGTGAATCAATGCTCAAATTATTGATTGTGACAATGATTGCATAAGCACGAAATTTTGTAAGTCAAGGCGATACAAAGTCCCTAAGAAAGCATGCAATCAATCTTTTTATAACAGTAATTGCTACATAACACTTAGCTAGCCCAGCAAGGTTCAATTACCAAAATGGTATGTTTATATACGAAACATTTTGCGCTCTAGAAGAGCGGTGAATTATGCCAATCCAAAAAGGGAACTCAGTTTACCAACAATTGGGTTTGAAGGAAAAGAAAAGCAAGAGATTCTGTTTGACACTCTTCCAATTACCAGAATGCAACAAAGCACAAGTAATTATCTTCAGCACTGATTCTAATACATTCAGGTGAAAGAACCAAAAAGAAAAAGAAAGCCCAATTTGTTTTCCCACCTCTTCCTCTCCCTAACACTGCACCAAGGATAATCATCAATCATATCGCATTATTATGTTTCCCCAGCTTACAAATTTGAAATTCCAACACTGATCCAGACTTTCCAAAAACACAAAAAACAATGAAACTCTCCCATATTCTTCGATGGAACCCACTTGACCAAATCCTTGTATAAATGCACGGAACAAAATCTTCAATTCCCACGTTAAGAAAAACAACCTGGGTCTTTCCCTTTTTACCTTTTCTGGTTTCATAAACATATAAAACACTACAAAGAAAGCACCAAATGTAATTCAGAAAAGAAAAGGAATAAAAAAACTAACCTTTTCTTTGACAACTTCTTCTCGATTCGAACTAAGTTGTTGTTGTTGATCTCTCTGGGAAATGTTTGGACTTGCTTCAATTTCATTACCAAATTGTTGTTTCCACTCTAACTGAGACGTGAACACAATTAACAATAGCAAAGAGACCAGTACCCACGGTCTCGCCATCCTTCACTACTACTACTACTACAAGAAGAAGCACAAGCACCTCTTTTTATCTGTTTCTTAAAGTAATATAATATATATATTAAGAAATACTATAATAAAAATAAAGAAATGAAACTTACAGATCGAAGTTCAGGGTGAGAAGAAGAAGCATAAATGGGTTTTCTCCTTGGTAAAATTTTGTACCATGGAGAAAACCCATTTATGTTTTGGGTTTTATGACTTTCTTTTTCTATTTTCTATTTCTTTCAACTATGTTTTGGTAAATTATCTTTTAGCCCCATAAAGGTTGGGTGAAAATTGAGTTACCTCGTGTAGGTTTCAAACTTATTAATTTCACCCTCCTCTATTGACTGCTTTATCTTCAAGCAGCATCTATTTCTTTTTCTTTTTTCTTTATTTTTTCCTTTGCATGTATAATTAAATACACAGAATACGAACCTCAAACTCGAATCTGCTGAGGACTTAAAATATATATATATTTTTTGAATGCAATTTGATTAATTTTATGAATTTTGAAGTTAATGATTATATAAGTCTTTAATAATTATTATATTAACAAGTATGAGACTCGAACCTGAGATCACAAAAAAACAACTTAAAATATATTTTTATTAACTCACAAGTTGAATAATTTTTCTTTAATTAATAGAAAACATAATAAATTTTAAATTAAAGAAGACAAAATTTTGAAAAATATAGGTTCATTGATATTAATATTAATATTATAGATGCAATATTAAAAATAGAGCAAAAGCAACCCTTCACACGATCCAAAACATGACAGCATGAATATAATACATGTAAATTTAACCATTTAATTTTCCGTTTGAGTTTGGGTTAAATTTATCATTTTTCTTGAAGGTAATTATAACATTACTATATATAACATGCGCAAGTCTGTGGAAAAACCAGCAGCCCAAACAGCAAGCACACAGTATAGAGGCAAAAACATTTAAATAAGTAAAATAATTTCCCAGAAACACGGGTAATCCTCGCTTCACCTCCTGCAGATCCTTGTTTGTCTTCTGCCACCCGGTTTCTCTCTCTATCTCTATCGCTTATATGTGTTTATTGTGGCATCAGTTAGTTTGCTATGTTTGTAAATATATATTTATTTTTAATATTTATATAATATTATATTAATGAATCTAATATTTGATTTATAAATTTAGTGTAAAAATAAAGTTTACAAGACAAAAATATTTTGCAAAGAAAATTATAAAGTTGTTATAATTATGAGATTTTTATTACATTAAAGTATTGTTTATAAAATGTTCCTAATCGATACTCTCTTAAATACTAAAAATTCATTAGAGTCGTAAAAACGGGTACATACTATGTTATTTTCTTTATGAAAGAAAATAGATGTTCTCATAAGTTGAGGTATAAGGGATACATAGAACTAATATGTAGGTGCATGTTATACAACATGTACACTAAACTGACCCGCATGAGACTTTCATATAGAAATATTACATGTGTCTATGGAAAGGCTCATGTGACGGTTGTGTAAGTGATTGTTAGATTTTAAATCACTAAGTTATTTTATATAAAAAGTGTTATGTTTTGATCATGTTACACGTTATCTTTGTCAAAGTAACAAATTGGCAGACATTGAATATAATATAAACTATATGAAGGTATTTGAATGATCATGAGAGGATTCGTCACTTTAAGTGAATTACAGAAAATATTATATATGTTCTCAAATAGTGTTGATTGTTAAATCCTTGCGCAAGGTGGAATAAGATTTAAAAAGATTTTCAAATCTTATTTAAAGTATCAATGACTACAATATTGTGAAAAAATATGATTTGAAATGGTAGACACACTCCATACTAAAATATCTAAATCGAAACATTATTGATGAATGAATAATAATTACACTGAGAAACCAGTCACTGAAAGATTACGTCAAATCACTTATGACTTTTCAAATATTTAAGGGATCATGACACGCTGCTAAATGATACACTTAATCTTCAAATATAAATTAATCAATTATTGAATTGATAATAAATAAAATTGTTTGATTTGTTTAATTTTATTTATTTAGAATTATAATTTATATTTTGGCCAACAAATTAGAAATCTAATGGGTCATACACATTAAAGACCATTAGCTAGAAATTTAAACGGGGATAATTAATTAAGTGTGAGTTGATTGAAAATAATTTTAGAAATTAAGCACTAAAATATATTTAATTCAGGGATAATAATTCTAGTTCTAGAATAATAAAGTAAAGACTTGATTGATTAAATTTCTAAAATTATCCTTAAATAATATATGGATATTATTTAAGAGGCAAATATATATATATATATATATATAGGGTTTTTCTATAAATATAAAGCTATGCTTTTTATTTTTTAAAAGGTTGCTTGTTAGACAAAATAAAAATAACAACGTAAGTTACAAAATAAATAGCTAGCACTCTAGGCATAAAAATCCATCTCTATTAAATAGAGATTTAGAAGATTTCTCACTGGTGATTTACGTGGATTATCATTGGAAGCCGAACAATTGGACTATTTATGGTTTAAGACAACTCATCTTTTAAAGAATTATTCAAGGTCGAAAAAGATAAGATCTTCAGGTGATAAATCCCTAAACAACTCTAGATTTGTCTAACAAGATCATAGAAACTCCCAAATAATTTTGTTTTATTGTTTCTATTGCATGTATGATATTTGAAAACCCGACAATATCTCTTTTGATTGATTTTTTTTCTTACAAAACCAAACAAGGCTTTTACTCAAAAGGAACTTGAAGACGTTTGTTTGTATCTATGGTTGCACAATCAAATATCAATAATGAATACATACCCCTCGCTGTTTTTTAGATAATTCTTTTTTTAATTTCACTCTCATTTCATGACTTTGTTATTGCTAAAGCAAGGCTTAAAGTTCGAATCTTTTTATCTATGTATTCATATTTTTTTTGGCTATTTTGTGATCTTAACTTGCACGTGGCCACTTATTTGTATTTGTATATATGATAAATCTAATTTTAACAGGCCTAAAAAACCTTTAAAGCCCTCTTCCCTCGGTCACGTTCAAAGGAATGAGCATGCCCAGCCTTGGGGACATAGTAGTGTGCCAAACCCAGCCTAATAGGGTCTTAAATCTCTCATGGCTTATAATCTTTTAGCTGGATAAAATGAGTGAAATACAACTAACAATGTAATTCAAAATATCATGAAGAGAAAGTTACCCTCCAATCCTTTTTCTCTATAAAAAGACAAGACTTATGGGCTATAAATACACCATGAGACCCTAAGAATAAAGGTTCATAACTTTCATTCTCTACTACATATATATTTTCAAAGAATCTCTTTTTAGAATATTCTTGTATTTTCTCTCTCTAAAAAGATACTTATTTAAATATTAGAGAGTGTCCATATAAAGGGGATGTTTTATAAGTACTAGCTACAAGCCACCTTAGCCTACCAAATACTAAGTATAAATTATTAACTACATTTACTAGGGAGAATGGTTGAGATTGCTAGGATCAATTCATTAACTGACATCTAAGTCGAGAGCTCTATTTTCAGGCTAGTTGGATTTTTAGGATTTCATTAGTGGCGCCATCTATGGGAAGCCATCAGTTTCTTTCGAAAACTTGTTTTTAGTATTTCTAGAGCATTTCATGTCACACAACCAATGTCCACTGGGCTAAAAAGCAGGACAAATCAACTTTTTACCATGAACACTCCTACCTAGGAAGAGCTTCAACAACTCACTAATTAGGTGCAACTCCTCACTCAGGTCGTGTTGACAATTTAAGGGCAAAATCAAACATTGCCATCCCAGCAAGTCTTAATACCCTCAACAACACACAATGCTTTAGCACTAGGGCCACTAGCTGCACATGGAGCTCGTAGACGATTACACTACCTAAAAGAGACTAGATAGAATAACATTTATGAAAGTTCTTCAAGAGATTACTCCCACAATTGTCATATTAATACACAAAGCAAAATACTCTGAACGCACTCCCTTTAGTTACTATGGGATGGAGATAGATCATTGTAATCATCGTTCTATACCAAGCCCTTTAAGCTCCCAAGAGCCCAACAAACAAAAAGATAAGAGATACTCTATGTATGAGTACTCCTAGGGGAATGTTTAAAGCCCCCATCAATGAAGGGTTTCTCCCTTATCCAAATATATATTGACACTCAATTCCTTGAGGACTACTTTTCCATGAAAATGAGTTTGGACAATTATAATGGCTTAGCCAATCTAAGGGAGCATGTGCAAAATATGCCCAATAGCTTGGAGTTGATCATCCAAGATAATGACTGAATGTGTAAGAAACTACAACCTTCAGAGGATCTGCACGTGCTTAGTATAATAACCTGAAACCAAACTCTATTAAAGGTTTTAGTGACCTATGTGCCAAGCTAGTGGCACGCTTTATCACCATAATACTCGCTAAGAAAACCTCCAAAAAGTTTTTTAAGTGTTGCCCAGCAAGAGGGTGAGTCTACACGGGCATATTTGAGGAGATTTGAGGAGTAAAGGAACATGCACCGTGGATAAAATAACTTATGTTTTACCAAATGAAAGCTTGTCCAAAGTAAAATAATTCATGAAAAATCATATACAGGTTGAAGAGGCCAGTTTACTTTGACATAAACCTTCTTGTTTTTACAAGAATAACCAGCGTAAATGATTTTCTAGGTGAAGTAATCAGGGTATTCAAAGCCACCATCTTAGTGCCACCTCCATGATATGTTTCCTCCTAAGAGTCTCTTTTATACCTATCACTCAAATCACCTCAGGATGTATAATCCTTGATAAGAATGTAAGTTTCTTAAATATGAATTATTCAAAATAACTTTTCATTTTCTCCAGGTGATCCTTAAGGGCGGTAACCCTAACACTCTTCATGAGATGGACTTGGTCTCCACAGTGCTATATGCACCAATCTCTAAGGGATAAATGCAGTCTCCCCAATGTTATATGTAGTCTCCCTAGTGTTATATGTATCACTATCTATGGGATGAACTTAGCCTTTCTAGTGCTATATGCACCAAGCTTCATAGGATGAAATTAGTCTCCCCAATGCTATATACACCGTTAGTCTCCCCAATACTATATACACCAATCTCCAAGGGATGAACTTGGTCTCCTCGGTGCTATATGCACTGCTCTTCATAGGATGGATTTGGTCTTCCTGGTGCTATAAGCACCACACTCAAATGGATAGATCTGGTCTCCTTAGTGCTGTAAACACCACTCTCCAAGGGATAGATGTGGTCTTCCTAGTGATATATGCACCACTCTCCAAGGGATAGATATGATCTTCCCAGTGATATATGCACCACTCTCTAAGGGATAGATGTGATCTTTCTAGTGCTAAATGAACACTCTTTTTAATGTTATATACACCACTCTTCAAGGGATAGACTTGGTCTCTCTAGTACAAATAGCAACATCATGTAATCACCGCTCTTAATGGAGAGCTCTCATGCCTCGTAAAAAAAATAATTTCATGATGACCACTCTATAGCGGAGGGATTTTAAGCCCATGACAATGCTGGTAAAGTTATAAGCTCCTACTTTCCAAAGAATTTATAATCACTCTAGGCCTGTTGACGTTGAATGAGCCAACATGGTGCCCTGTCGTGCCTTACGAAGGTGAGGCTTGCTGTGGAGACAACCCCGTCTATTGTGAAATTATGGATTCTAGGCTTTTTATTGGGGTGTTTTACCGACTATTTTAGCGATGGATAATTAAATATTAAAATTTTTAATAATTTCATCTGTAATATTTAATTTAAATTTTTAATTTAATCAACAATTTTCAGAAATCGCCAAATATCACCGACGACTTTTCAATTCGTCAGTGATTCCGTCTGCAATATTTAATTTAAAATTTTAATTTAATAAATTTTTTTTCAAAAAACCGTCAAATAACTCTGACAACTTTTCAATCCGTCGGTGATTTTGTCTGTAAGGAACAGTAATTAACAGTGCAATTAGAAAGTGAACAGTTTTAGAGCTTTCTGGAAAATACCGATGAAATTTTTCGTTAGTGATTCCCTTTGTAATTGACATGATGAACAATGTTCATAGTTTACCAGTGAATTTACCGATGAAATTACCAACAAATTAATTTCATCGGTAATTCCGTTGGTAAAAATGGTAAGTCATCGTTTTTTTCTTTGTTTTAATTATTTTTTCTCACTGTAATTCTCTTGGTAAATACCGAGAGAATATTGCCGTCAATAAAATTCATCGGCAACTTACCAATAAAAATATTCTCTCGGTATTTCCGTTTGTATTTATCGATTTTCTAGTAGTGACGCGCCTCCAGTTTCGCACAGGGGATGATGAAGCGTTGACACGTAGATAACAGACGTCAACCTTTTATATTAATTTATTAGTATTTTAATACTTTAAATTACTAAAAAGCCCCTAAAGGCATCTTAATATTACTATAAAAAAAAACCATGCAGCAAAGAAGAAATTAAACTTCCTCTCAAGCCTGGCTTAGATTTTTTTAAGTCAAATGTTATGCATGCCATTTAACAGTTCAAAAAATATATAAAAACAAAAAAAAATCTCTCCTTACAAGGTTAATATTTTTGAGCTTTTAAGAGTATCATCGTTTTTTAATTACGTAAATAATATTAAAAATATATAAAAACTCTTAGATAAAATGCTTACTTTTTTTAGTTTTTAAAGATGACAAAGTATTTATTCTATATAAAAAATATTAAATAACTAAATTGTTCCTAATTAATTAATTGACATGACGTTTTATTCTCTAGAAAAGACAGCTCGACTTTCTTCGGTAACGCAATTGTTCAGTGTAATAAAAGACAAAATAATTAATATGTATGGTCTAAATGCTTGGGGTTATCCTCTTATGCTACAGGAAATCTAGGGTCAATAAGATGTCATGTCTATTTGCTAAGTATGTGGATAGTTAACCGCATGACAACTAGAGATGGGGTTTTCGGACAGCGTGGTGGACCAACCACCAACCATTAAAATAGTTTGTGGCAAAGAAATAGCAGTCGCACACTAAGGATGGATGGATCGGTTTATTCAACAAACTACCCACAACTATTTTCAGATGAAGAGCAGCTTGGATGGGAACAAAGCCCTACCTTGCCTTCTATGGTGGTAAAATAGTTGGGCTGTCAATAGTGTGTCCCTAGAACAACTAGTTTGGCTCAATCCGGTGGAAGTTACGAAGATGTTACGTTAAACATGTTAGAGTAGATAAGACAGGAATGAACGTCTCAAGGATTACTCAAACAAGCGGTAATTAAAAGAAACCCTACCATTTCTGACTTGTATACGCAGTGGCGTCAGAACAGAGTGAGTAATTACCCACCCGTAGTCATAGCCATGCCATTAGTACTAGATTCCTCTGAAGTAGGTGAAGGTGCAACACAAGCAGCGGGGAAAAAAAATAAAAAGAGGAAGCTAGAAGCTACCCAGAAAGAAGATGATGGAGCTGAGGTAGAAAAGTTGATAGAACGGCTAAGGCTGGAAAACTAGAAGCTTAGGATAAACTTTGAAGTTAAAAAAAGGCTCAGACTCAGGATGAAGAAGAGGTGAAATCTTTGAAGAATAAAGACATTGGGAAGCGCTCTTCGCACAAATGTGACACAAGTTAAAAGAAGAGATTAAGTCTTTGTAGGAAAAAGTAAAATATTGGGAAGAGCTTTAATTTCTATGTGAGCTCATTCAGAAATGATTGACAAACAAACCAGGTTAGAATGACATCATCTCGAGCTTATCATCATAGAAGAAAAACTATAAAAAGTGACGGTGAAAGTATATAATCTGGAAAAAAAAAAAAAAGCTCATGACAATCCAAGGTGCTAATAAGAAGTTGAAGAAAAATTATCAACTTGCCATCAAAGAATAGACTCGCCTCATAGAATTATGGTAGCAGGCCAGCAGTGAAGCAGACAAGTTGAAAAGAGAGACGGATGAACTATAGTGATGCCTTGGCTCTAGCCAGTAATAGGCAAGTAGCGACCTTGCAGTGTTAGAAGATTGAGAAAAAACCATATATATAAAGGATTATGGATAGTACTTGAAGGAATTAGATGAGTTCCTGACATTGGTGGCTGCGCATGCATGGTACATTTTACGGTGTATGATTTCTTTTCTGAGATGTAATAGCTGGTATGAAAGAGGATAATGTTTGATTGAATGATAAATTAATGAACTATTTTGTTTGTGACGAATCAAAATACCAAGTTTTTGTTCTCTGAATAAACTAGCAATGTGATGAATTATTCCAAATGTATAAAATGGTCAAATCTTACTCCCAAGATGAACAACTAGTAAGAATCATTTGAGTTTCCTTTTGCCTTGCTGAATCAATAAGATGAAGGCCTATAACATGATTGTTTGTTCTGGTTGAGTTAAAATATCCCAGAAAGCACTCTCAATCGTAATCTCAATGGAAGGATCAATTTGGGCGTGATGGATAGATGACTTAGATAAAAAAATTCCCCTTTGTAAAAAAGATGGCAAAATGTCCCACTCTTTTGAGGGGATAATCCCTTCTAGAATTTTAAACATCACCAAGGTTATCAGACTCCCCATCTAATGTTCCATATCTAATCCAATTGTGTTTTTGTTATTTTATGCATTTGTGTTCATATGTGCTGTTTAAATTAGAGTGATTCTCTATCAGTTTGTCTTTAAATGTGATTCTCATAATACTAGAAAAGGATTTTCTTTGTAATGATCTTACTTTAGGCTTTTAATATTAATATATATGAAGTTATGCGGTTCATTTTCATTGATAATTTTACTTGTTTTTTTTTCTTTCTTTTTATTTGGACTATGTATTTTATAGAAACACTAAAAACAATCCACTATTTAAAATGCAAACTAATTTTTTGCAAAATATTTGGCCTAATCTCGATAAAACTTTAATTATAAAGGATAAAGAAAAATGGGATGAGGAAGATGTGTAAGAATTTATCAAACTGGTTGAATTGTCAGAACAACTTTTAAAAACAAATCAAGAAAAGTTAGAATTGGTGAATGTGGGCATAGATGAAGATAGAAAAGAACTAAATGTTGGGACTTAATCTTCAATAACAAAAAAAGTAACTTGATTAGCTTGTTGAAAGAATATATAAATGTTTTTACCAGTATTAAATACAAATATTGTTGTACATAAGCTACCATTGATGCCAAAGTTAGATAAAGATATTATGGTACATGAGCTACCATTGATGCCAAGATTAAATACAGATATTATGGTACATAGGATACTTATTATTTTAAAGTTATGCCTTACGGGTTGAAGAATATAAAGGTTACATATCAATGAACAATAGTGACTTTTTCTTATAATATAATGTGAGATTGGAGTATATGTAGATAACATGATTGCCAAGCCGGAGGAGGAAAGAGACCATATATCCATATATAGAGAAAGCTTTTTGAAAGGCTTAGAAAATACAATCTTAAGTTGAATTCATCAGGTGCATATTTAAGGTGGAATCAGAGAAATTATTGGGGTTTATGATAAGAAATACAAGCATTGAAGTTATACTTGACCAATTTAAAGTAATGCAGGTCATTCTGACACCAAAAACAGAAAGATAAGTGCAAAATTTTTTAGGATATTTGAATTATATAACTAATTTCATTTTACAGTTAATAGTAAGATGTGAGCCACTCTTTCATTTTCTTCATTAAAAAATTCAGGAGTGTGGGATGATGATTATCAAAAGGCCCTCCATAAGATAAAATAGTATTGATAGAATCCACTTCTCTTAGTACCACATTTGCCAAGAAGACCATTTATCTTGTATTTGACTATGAATGAGGTTTCTATGGGTTGTGTCCTAAGGCAAAGTGATGATTATAGAAATAATGAACAAGTCATCTATTATCTGAGGAAAAAGTTCACAAATTATGAAGCTTGATATATATTTTTAGAAAAGATTTGTTACAGGTTTATAAGGAGTACTCAACATAGACAATACATGTTTTATTATACAACTTGTTTAATATCTAAAATGGATCTAGTAAAGTATATCTTTAAGAAGTATTATTTGCCCAATATAATTGGATGATGGCAAGTCATGCCAGCAAAATACAACATTGTGTATATGACTAGAAAGTTAGTAAAGCATTTTTATAGCAGATTATTTGGTAGATAATGTAGTTGATGATCATGAGCCTTTAGAGTTTATGTTTCCAGATGAAGACATTATAATGGTAAAAGGAAAAGTAATTCATGTGATGATATTTAGATCTTCTAATTTGATGGGGCTGTCAATGTTTCTAGTAATAGCATAGGTGTCGTACTCATTTCACCTACCATGAAATAATATCCAATAGCAATTAGATTATTGTTTGAATGTACCAACAATATAGTAGAATACAAAGCATATAATCATGGGCTAGAGGCTGTCTTGGAGAGAAGTAAAAAACCTATATGTTTGTGAAGATTCTTTATTGATAATTTTCCAGGTAAAATGAGAGTGGAATAGTGGAATGAAAACTAATAAGAAGTTAAATCCTTACAAAAAATCCCTCACTAAGATGGCGTCTTAGTTTGAAGAAATTGAATTCGCTCATTTAAGTAAATACAAGAACTAGTGTGTAGATGTACTTGCCATACTAGCTTCAATGACTGAAATTGATGGCAAGGTAAAGATCTAACATGTGTACAATGAAATCAAAAAAAATTCTTCTTTATTATTATTGTTATTTGAACAAAGAGGAAATGGATACGAAGCCTTGGTATCATGATATCCAACAATTAATTAAAAATCGAGAGTACATAACAGACGTTGATAAAAAGATAAAAAAAAAAATCTAAGAAAGATAGCCATGGATTCCTACTTAGATGGACAAATCTTGTACAAGAAGGGATTTGATGCAACTTTATTGAGATCTTTAAATGACAGAAAGGCTAAAAAAGGCAATAGAAGAAGTACATGAAGGTGTTTGAGTTACATATATTATTGGGCATATGAGGAGCATATACTTCTAAACAACCACAAAGAGAGATTGCATTTATTATATCAAGAAGTATCGTAAGTGTCAATTCTTTTCTGATAAGATAAATATATCACTAATATCTCTTTATAGTATGACTGTGCCTTGGCCGTTTGCGATGTAGGGAATGAATGTGACTAACCCAATAAATCCAAAACCAAGTAACAAATATCAATTCATCTTGGTAGCAATTGACTCTTTTATAGAATGGATCAAAGTGGCTTCTTATGTCTATGTTAAATAGAAAGTTGTCTAGAGAGTTATTAAAAAAGATATTATCTAACGGTATGGTTTGCTAGAGGCGCTTGTGACTGACAATGCTCATGATTTTAATGGTAAGATGATTCAAGAGTTGTGTCAATGGTGAAAGATTAAGTACTTTAATTTCTTACCTTATCGCCTAAAAATAAATGGAGCAATAGTAGAAAACAAAAACATAAAGAAGATTGTTCAGAAAATGGTCATTGCGTATAAAGACTAGCATGAAATGTTGTCATATGCATTGCATGGGTACTGAATTGTTGTCACGATATATAAGGTACAACCTTGTATTTCTTGGTAATCTATAGAGGCAATAATGTCACTTGAAATGGAGATACCTTCCTTGAGGTTAAAAAAAGTAGCAAACATGGAAAGACCAGAATGTGCTACAAACTGATATGAATAACTGAATTTAATCAACGAGAAAAGGTTATCTACAATTTTCTATAAGTAGTTATATTAAAGAGAGTGGCTATAGCTTATGACAAGAAATTACAACCGCGAGAAATTCAGGAAGGAGATTTGCTGATAAAGAAGATTTTACAATTTTTTAGGAAGATGAAAGCAAATAAAAACCAAATTATGAAGGTTCTCATGCAATCAAGAAAAACTTTTCTAGGAGAGCTCTTATTTTATTAGATATGGATGGAAAAGAATTGTCAAAGCCTATAAATTCAGGGTTGTTAAACGTATTATGCTTAAAATTATACTTTCTTTGCCTAATGCAATAAAGATGAAAGTTTGGCCAAATCTTATTCAATTTATTTATTTTATTTTCTTCATCTATTTTCTTTAACACGATTATTTCCTTAACCTTTTTATCTACAAACATATTTCTTAAAAATAAAAATATATATTTTTGTCCACTACATGATTCAATATTGATATTATATACATAAACTTGCCAATAAAATAAAAGAAGCAGAAAAATAAAGTGATAGGTTTTACCTCAAGACTTAATGAACAAAAGAGACTCATTAACAACATCAATTTTAAAAAGAATATGGTGAAGTCAAACATGGGGAGCAAAAACATGGGGCAAGAAATAGATGAAATCATAATACTTTATAGATAGATGAAATTAAACATAAATGAGTATTCTTGGAGGTAACCAATCTTGGGAATCATCAAGCTTGAGGGCAAATGAAGCCTCAACACAAAAATCATTAGCATATGGTGAAGTCAAGGCAAAAAGCATAAAGAGGTACTCTCGGAGGAAAATGAAGCCTCAACATGAAAATTGTTAGTACATGCCAAAATCAAATTAAAAAATCATAAATAGGGCTCATAACCATATCATTTATTTTAAAATTGAACTCAAAGAAACAAATGAGCCTGGTATTGCAATAAATTACATGATCTAGGACAAAAGATTGAAAATGGCATGAGAAAGTTCAAGCTTTTCAATGAACAATCCCATCCTTTAATTTATAATTGGTTGTGTTTTGTTTGGACATGTTTTTTTCGTGATTGAACAAAGCACGACACTAGTATTTGAAGCCAGAATCTCCGATTTAATTAAAGCTTATTGCTTTGATGACAATTTTATTTAAAGTGGTATTTCAATGTAGGAAAAGCTTATCAATCCAATGAAGAAAGGTATTTTAATTAAAGTATAGTCCACCTATTTGATGACAAAGTTTTCTTTTAAATGATAATTTTCTTTTAAGAAAAACTCATTAATCTAATGTCATTTTTATTTCAAAGTGAAGCCCATTAATTCAATAACTTGTTTTATTTCAGACCAACCTGATAAAAATTTTTTCTTTCAAGTGATATTTTTCTTTTAAACAAAACACCTAACTCATAAGTCTAATTGAACCAATTCATGAGTTTTAATAAACCAAGCTTAGTTGATCATTTAAAAGTTTACAAGAAAATTTGAAAGAAAAAACTTCTTTAAGTTTTCATAAAATAAACCTATGTGATCAAATATATTGTTTCTATGAAATAAAATTAGTAAATACTAGATTTGTGGACCCACAATACACTGCATGCCAAGATTTTTTTTTTATTTGTACACAAAACAAATGTAAAGGCAATGCAAGCTTGTTTTAAAAAAGAAAAAAAATGACTCGTTGCATAGACATAAATAAGCAAAAAATGAAAGTATAATTAATTAGATACTAAAAAAAAAGATAATGATAGTAAATGGACCAACTCAAACGAAAAAGAATCATGGTAACCTATAAAAAAAGAATGGTTAAAAAAAAAAAAAGAAAGCTAAGATTTTAGCCATTCAAATATGGAAGAAAAAATTACTTGAGCCAACTTGAGTGAGCATGCCAAATATGCAAGTTAGGTCATAAGACTAGGGTATGCCAATAAAAAGTTAAAAAAATAAAATAATAAAAAATAAAATAAAATTAAAGTCCAATTCCAAACAAATCCAAAGTAGAAGGATGAAATTTAAATGTAGTTCAATAAAAAAGAAAAAAAACAAAAAGTATACACAACAAGCCAATTAAACTTTGTGACCCAGATTATATAAATGAGAAAACCCAAATAGAAGAAAAACCAGAAAATATTATGAAGCTCAATTTTTATACAATTTAATATCGAAGGATGAAATGTAAAAGATATTAAATTTTAAAAACAAATGACATAAAAAAACTAGTCAACCCTCTAAACCGTAAGTGATAGGATTAAGATAAACAAATGAAAAGAAAATCACAAAACTCAATATCCAAAAATCTCAACTTTAAAGGATGGAGCATTCTATTTTTAAGACTAAAAAAGAACATTAATTCCCAACCGATATAATGTTAAAGGATAAAATTGAAAAAAAGGGGATCAATTTAAAAAAATTTCCAAAGTAAATTCAAACAAAAATAACAAATAAAAAAACCTGAGATAATACCGGTCAATTTGAAAACTCAAAAAAAATCTTATATAAAGTAGATAAAAAAAAAAAACAAAGCCTAATCAGTAATAATATAAATGCTAAAGGATGAAACTAAAAAAGTATAAGCTTAGAAAACTAAGTAACTTTTTTCTAATATAGTTGCTCAAGAAGTAAGGAATCGAGATCCAATGGGTAATAATTAAAATATTTGTTTAATATATGCTACTGGATAGTTAATTACTTCATCTCTTTAGTTGGAATATGTCTTGAATTCTTATAATAAAGAGTCCTCGATATCAATGTCTCCGGTGGATTCTTGGGTGCCAAACATGCTGCAAGAGTGATGATTTCAGTTAAGAAAAGGTGCATTCTCTTCACTGCAAGTATGGCTTCAGTTTTATACGGTGAATTGGCTCACGCATATACAGCATCTAAGAATGCTATTGTAGGGTTGGCGAAGAACTTGCAATGACAATGAAAAGCTTGTTTTCCAAAGTGGAGAACATTGCTTGCTACTTAAATAGTATAAATTATTTTAGTTGGAAACTATATTTAGATGCTTGATGTTGTGTTTGTATTTCATAATTTAAATTTCATTTATTTTTAGTTTTGAATTAAAATCATGCATTTTGAATTAATATCTTATATACACACCAAAACTTATCTTTACAATAAGAAAAATAGAACATTAAATCGAATTGAATTAGCAACCTTGAATACAACTTAGATTTAGTCAATATTTACCCCATCATTGTAAAGTGGAAGAGAGGGTCTAAACTTGTCCAAAATTAATAGTAGAAGTAGCAGGTTCAGTTTGAACCAAAATTACATTGATGGGTCACTTTGAGCAAATGCCAAAAGTAGAGGGACTAACTGTGAATTTTTCTTGTTCTAATGTAGCATAATCTGATACCTTTCTTATTATCAGTGTTTCTGAAAGATTTCAAAATCATTTGAATGATCGATGGATGTGCACCATGAGGGCTCTTCCCACCAACACCACTACAACCACCATAATAATGGGTAGTACATTAGCTTTAGCATTACACTATTGTTTTTTCTTTCCCCTACCTATATTACCTATGATTAGCTAATTACCTACCTCCTTCAGTGACGATCATCCATGAAATATGGAATGGCAAGACTATCACGGAAAAAAAAACTAGTTTGTTTTTGAAAAAATATTGAGAAACTGCTCTTTTAATAGAGTTCTTCAGTCTACAATTACAATAAAAGTGTAAATCATAAATTTGAGTGATGGAAATATTGTGTATTTTTATTGTGATTGCAAGCCAAATTAGTGATGGGAAATGAAAGGATTGTGGCAAGCATTCGAAATAGTTTTTTGGTAGTAGATATTAAAAATCCACATGTTCATTGATAGGCCAATTTTCAGTTTTCAAAACCTTATTTTTTTTAACATAATTGGTATTTATGTGATGACATTATGTTTGTTGTTCTAGGATTAAGATAATAATAATATCTAAGGGGGCAAATAAGATGTTCCATTAATAATAATAAATATTACAATCAACTCAATTAAACACAAAAAACACAATTAACCAACAATATAATTACCGTGCTTGAAGTAAAGATTATGAGGATAAAAATTACAAACTTGATTTTTAACATGGTTCGACAAACCTACATCCACATCTCAAATCTCAAACCAGTCTTGAGTATTGTATTCTTTACTAATCGAAGCCAAGGATTACGATGTATTTGATGAATCCTTACCAAGCCCTTTTTCATCACTTGAAGAAATATCATCTTCAAGATTATTATTATTATTATTTACCTTAGTGATGTATCTCATCAATGACCAAGAGTTTTTCACTTAAACTATTGAAGAATTATAATTATTTGAAATGTAACAACACCATCTCAAAGAGTAGATAATACAATTGAAGCTTATATATCTATAGTTCACTCAATAGCACTTAGAATATATGAATGTGTTTAAATGTAATGAGTGTGATAATTTTTACTCTTGCGTAAGAATATGAAGGTTTAATGCACAAATATGAGTATGATTTATGATTGATGATTTGAAGGTTTTTCTTTTTTACTCTTGAAGTAGCTTGTATATGATATATATTCAAATTTTGTATCTAATTTTACAATTAGACAAGCTATGTATATGTTTCTAACAAAAACTAGTCGTTCATAGCTGTTATTATTCCTCTGATAGCTAAAATGGTCAACCAGTTTAGATTGGTTAAATCAATTGATCAACCGGTTCCTGCAAATTCCTAGGTGTTCATCACGTATGAATAAGCGATCGATTGATTCATTTAGTATCACCAAATGGTTGATTGGTTTATGTAGAATATAAGATTTATCAGTTTTAATCCTAATGATTTCGTAGAACCGTTTTATCAATTCTTTTTAAGTGCATACAAAGTGAAGTGTGTGTCTTTATTTTAATTTTTGCTATCATGTATGATATAAAGATTTACATTTAAACACTAAAATGAACACTTAAAAACCAAGTTTTCACTTGCTTTGTATCTTGGACTTGATTGATTTTTTTATTCAATATCTCATGCTTATTGATGTGATATTCATATAAATCTGTTTATACTTAATCTCATCCAAACATATCATTAATTCATTTTTATTTAATTGTTATCATCAAAATACATAAAATATATATGCGTGGCCCAAAGGTCAACAATCTCCCCCTTTTTTATGATGACAATTAATGTATAAATATAGATATAAAAGTATTAATCTCTCCCTATATTTTGCAATATATTCCTTTGGAGACTTCAATTTAAAAACAATCTATAGATATAAGTTTTCCCCACCCTTAATCATGTAATAATGTTTTATATCTATTCTTTAATTTTCTCCCTAATCTCCCTATTTCTCCCCCTCTTTATCATCAACAAAAAGCAAATAGAGAAAGTATAACAATCATAAAGAAATAAGATAAAAAAAACCATTGCATAATGTACAAAAGATAATATTCATTACAATATAAAAAGTACTAAGAGCATAAAAAACTAAAAAAGTGAAAACATTAAATGATTATGGTACAATTGTTTAAGGTGGTGGATAATGAGATAGCGAACTAACCATCATATCCTTGATAATGCACATATACTCTTAAATGTGATGCACTTCATCCTCAATATGCTTTAGTCGACCTTCCATCCTTGATCGCCAGAAGGTTGTATCAACATCTTCAGAAAAGGAAACTAGTGGTAACATCTCAAACATATCAGTAAATTCATTATCATCACTAATCTGTTGTGTTTCTTATTTATCATGCTCTTCATCAGTATGAGCACCAATCTGGCATATAGGAACCCAAGCATTGTCGGTAGTCAATATATATCCCATCTTGTTAAGGGTTCTGCTATCTATTTCCATTGCCTTGGAGTATGAATTCCTTTTTATATTAGGGAGGAATATATCAAAATACTAAAAAAAAAATAGTTAAACATCGACCATATGGTATAGATTTTTGTTTTTGATCGTGAGCCATAACTTAAACACTGGAATTTTTAAAATTTCTCTTTTAATCCTTCTTATACACTTAAAAAGATCTTTTTGATGTAGAAATTTTGTCAAAAACTCAAAGGAACCATGGATTAAAAACTGAAAATTTAGGCAATAGCAAAGGGTTCCATGCTCTATTTCAATCGGTTAGCTGGTTGTATTAGAAGTATGAATCGGTTGACTGGTCCACATGAAATCCATAATTTTCCGGTTTTGAGCAAATCAAATGTCTTATGAGACTAAAATACATCTTCTGTCCAACTTGCAGTCTAAAAAAATAAGTCCAACTAAAACCTCAAAATGTTACTATTCATTGAGTAATGAAACCTCTGTTTCTCTATTTCAGTTGGTCGACCAATTGAATTAGTATGATGAACCGGTCGACCGGTTCATCCCAAATCGCACTATCAATGGATTTTTTTGTAGGTTTATTTCATTCATAAATTCTAAGCATAACAACTACCCACCATAATATATTCCGCTTCAGTTGTTGATTGGGCTACTGAGTTATGTTTCTTGCTAGCCCAAGATACTAGTGATGATCCTAGAAAGTGACATGTTCCATTAGTACTTTTTCTACCAAGTTTACAATCAACAAAATCCGTATCCGAATAGCTAATCAAATTTAACTCGTTTCATTTTAGATACCATATCTCTAAGTCAATTGTACCATACAAATATTTGAGAATGAGTTTAACAGTAGTTACATAAGATTCTTTAAGACATGCTTACAGACAAACACGAAACATAATATTAGATCTACTTGCAATTAAATACAAGAATGAGCTAATCATACCTCGATATTTGATGATGTCTATGTTTTTACCATTTTCATCCATATAAAGCTTGGTTGATATTTCCATGGGCGTGTCGGCTTCTTTGACATGTTCCATCCTAAATTTCTTTGGTAGATCCTTGATATACTTTCTTTGGTTGATGAAGACATCATCTCTTGTTTGCTTGATTTGCAATCCAACGAAGAAGTTCAATTCTCCTTTCATGCTTATTTCAAACGCATCTTGCATGCATTTTTCAAATTCCTTACAAAGAGATTCATTAGTAGCACCGAATATAATATCAATAATATATATTTGTACAATAAGATATCTTTACATTTTCTCTTTGTGAAAAGAATGGTGTCAATTTTGTCAATCTTGAAACCATTATCAATAAGAAAGGTATTTAATTTGTCATACCATGCTTATAGATTCTAGTCTAGCCATGGGTGCAAAGGTTGCATGAAATTGGGAAAAAAAAGAGGGAAATTAAGAATAAAATAGAGCAAAATTGGAAGATTAAGGATTGAATTGAATTTTGACAGATCCCAAATCAAAAGAAAACCCCAATCGATAGGAATTAGTCAAAACAACATCGTTCAAGGTACTATGCTTCTTCTTCTTCTTCTTTTTTAATTTTTGACTGATCGAGGAGGCACATTCAGATGATTGAATGTGATGTTTGCGACCATTTTAAAAGCTGAAACCATCACCATTCGATCAAGAAACATCCCGTCTACAACTTTATATCTGTAATATCAAATGTTTATGTCCCATTTTCTCCATGGATCTCCACAACATCTTGTTCCTAGTCAACCAAAACTATAGTTTTAAACATTATGCTATTTGGGTGGACACTTTTAAAAGTTCGAATATGGAGCTACGAACCTTTAAATTAAGCAAGAATGGGTCTGATCGAAAGGCATGCACCCCCTCTACCAAGTCCATGTGGTCTCAGGTGATGTTGATATTGGTGATGCTCCGACGAGGTCTTGAAAGTGGCCAACCCAGTTAGCTTTGACAGGAACATTCGGTTGTAGAAGAACACCTAGTTTTTTTATTTGTTTCCACTTAGAAGCCTCTAGAAGAATTATATCAAGGGTTTAAAACCTTTCTATCAGGATTCAAGGGCAGGAAACAATCACTTTAGCCTTCAAGCACCTTATAAAACCACTTACACCCAAAATCAGCGCCTTCATGGCAAGACCAACTAGGTTTTAGTTTGTTGGAACCTTAGACAATCTATCTAGAATACCTAAACTTGCCTATAAAATAAAAGGTCAAAGAACACCAAAAAAAGGTGAAAAACAGAAGGAAAAATTAGAAAAAAAAAGAGAAGCAGACCAAAAGAAAAAAGGGAGAAGAGGAAAGAAACTTAGGCTAAAGGGCAAAGGTCCTATCCAGAACTCTTTCAAGGCTTTAGCTATAGTTTAGGGAGGTCTGAAAACAAGAAGAAAGGGAGGTAATAAAAAGAACTAATCTAGATTTAGATTTTTGAAACTAAGAAGGTATCCATTTTCTTACCTTGAAAGTGGAGTCTATGAGGCCTACTAGATCTTTTTTTTTTCAATACGAAGTTTTAATTGCCATGAAATGTTTTTGATTGCTTTTTGATTGTTTCTTTACATTGAACTTGGATTTAAAGATTGCCAAAGGTGGCAATAAATGGGTAGAGGCACTTTCTATTAATGAAACGATATCCCCTACTTCTAAGCAGCTAACCTGACCATTTGAAGGGAAAATGGTTAGATTTTAAAGCTCTTTCTAATAAGATTCATTTGCTGTTTTGAGTTGATAGTTATTTAGGTTTTGAATCAATGTATTTTTTTAGTTTTTGTGTTGTTATGTTGTTTCTTTAGCCATAATCATGTTCCTTATCGGTAATGTGGTTTGTGGGGATAGGAAGGGCACATTTTAAAGCCTAGAAATGGTCTTTCTGGGTGCATTTTGGTATGCCAACTATTTGGGCAGCTTTTATGCATTTAAGGCAAATTCATCCATTAAATCTTACCTTAAATGCTAGTCTCAAACCTTGTTTGGTTTAAATTTTGTTTTAGATAAGTCCGCCCATCATCTTTGATAAGTAATCTGGGAGTTTTTAGCATTAATAACAGGTTTAATCCTAGGGTTTTGGTTTCGAACCAAAACTCATTTTTAGGCAAAATGGTGTGATTTTGTCAATCATCGAGAGTTTTGAACCCTTGATTCTTGATCTAGGGAGGTTTATGAACAAAAAACATCCCCTCTTTTGTTCGAAATCCATTTTGGATTGAGAACCATGTTTTGATGGGAGATGAAGAACATTCATCTATTTTATTTTTCTTTTATGTTTTGATTCGTTTCGGATTGAAAATTTTCGAGTTTTAGTGTTTTTCACCAATTTGATTTGTTTCGTCCTTTTTTTTCTTTCCTTCGGTTTGTTTATGGGTTGACTTGATCGGGTCAACCTAACCTGCTCAACCCCAACAAATTCAACCCTGACTGGGTCAAACTGTTCGGGTTGACTCGGCCCCAAAAAAAAGATTAAAGAAAAAAAAGAATATATATATATATATATACACACACACAAACAACATAAAAAAACAAACTTTTTTAGTTTCTTTTTAGGATTTTGCTTTTTTTAAGGAAAATTCCTCTTAAATTTCCGTTCCTTTTATCTCAAGAATACCACAAGTAAAAAAAATTAAAAAGATGTGTTTTATGTGTTGCATATGGCCAAGTGTCTA
>Ga0325411_1000235_pt1 | contig 55342 bp, 38 predicted proteins | sample PopdelMetagenome_13_FD_206181 | JGI IMG/M metagenome (GOLD analysis project Ga0325411, IMG submission 206181) | Populus deltoides microbial communities from Bellville, Georgia, United States - Xylem-PdIQD-R4 | ecosystem: Host-associated > Plants > Phyllosphere > Stem > Wood/Secondary xylem... | reverse complement strand
ACAGTAAACACACACAGCGTCCAAGTTTCCGAAGGATTAATGTGAGCTGGGCCGAGTTCGATAACTCCGAAGAGCTCATTGAAGAGAGGCGCTAACCGAACCCCGAAAACCATAACCTAGGGCCCAAAAATAGGTCTTTCTTTTTTACTCAACCCTTAAAAAACCGTAGGCCTTCATCTCGCATTGACAGCCGCACCGCGCCTCTGTCTGTAGACTGTAACAGGTATCTCTCCCTTCACATCTCCTAGCTTCTCCCCTTTCACTTGAGTTTTGATTTTTCGTTTTCACACTCTTGCGCTGTTGAATTCTTATGTTTTTTTTTTTTTTGTATTTTGCAAGTAACCCAGGACTTGGGGTAATATTTGTCTTGTATTTTGTTTGCTTTACGAACGAAGGACATTGTTGGATCTGATGAGTTTTAAGCACTGCTTACTGCTTTACATATGCTTACTTTTTAGGTTAGAATGTTTGGAGAGATTTTAACTGCTAGTTTCATCTCAATATTTAAACTCTCAATGCTTTGGAATGATTGAACAATAGGCTAGAATTTCAAGTTTCTACTAGTGAGTGTGGAACTGGCTGTAGTGATCATGAGTTATTTGTTGTTCAGTGATGCTTTCTTCGCAGCCTGCTGTTGAATGCTTTTTTTGGTTTCTTATTTTCATCTATGAATGAATAGGAAGACTTGTATTGGTTAACTTCAGGGCTCATGGCGTTTCAATAGAAACTAATTGAGATTGTACTCTGCTTGTATTATAGTTAGCTTAAGTTTTACCTTTTTCATGTTTTCAGCTTGATTCCTATCAGTTTTTGAATGGTACAGACTGTCATTTTTCTAACTCTGTAACTCGCATGCTCTTTCAGGTAAGACATGGTTAAGCATAACAATGTTGTGCCAAATGGGCACTTCAAGAAGCACTGGCAAAATTATGTCAAGACATGGTTTAACCAACCAGCTCGAAAGACTCGCAGACGCATTGGTGAGTAGCTTCTACTTTGCCTTTATTTTGTAATGGAATTTAACCGTCTCTGGTCCCTATATACACATGTGCTGCACCCATTGTTTCTAGGGTCCTCATTTGGAAGTACCTTTATTAACAATATTCATGTCTGTGTTATCTATGAAATCATTTTTAGCTCGTCAGAAGAAGGCGGTCAAAATATTTCCTCGACCTACTGCTGGACCTCTTCGACCCATTGTACATGGCCAGACTTTGAAGTATAACATGAAAGTGAGAGCCGGTAGGGGCTTTTCTCTTGAAGAACTCAAGGTTAGTTGGTTTTCCTTTTCCTGATTCTGCAGAGTACCTTTTCACGTTTAATCATCTTCGAGTCTCCAAAATGCTTAATTGAAGAACAAATTGCATGCATTTGCTTAATGCTCTAGTTTATGCTGTTTCTATTTTACACTTGTATGAGATCTGTGTTTATCTATGCCAAGTTTCATATTTGTACTTGAAGTGTTTTGTGATAAATGTAATTGAAGATGGATATATATGTGCATTTAGTATTCATTACACATTTCTTTTTGATCGAGGATATGTGAATTTGTTTTAGGCCTTGAAAGGGTCTTGGGAATTGTTTTCACTTTCTATGTAATATTGGGTACTTGTGGTTCTATGTCATCCATGGATATTTTTATTTAGTTTTGTGGGATGAATAACCCATTTCCTTTTCCTTCTCTAGGCTGCTGGTATTCCAAAGAAACTTGCTCCGACAATAGGAATTGCAGTTGATCACCGTCGCAAGAATCACTCCCTGGAGGGACTCCAGGCTAACATTCAGAGGCTGAAAACATACAAGGCCAAATTGGTTGTCTTCCCAAGACGTGCTCGCAAGTTCAAGGTATTTTCTTGGGTATGCTTGACTAATATGATGATTGACTGGTTTTCCACTTGGAATTTCATTTTTATACATGTATTCTTGCAGGCTGGTGATTCTGCTCCTGAGGAACTGGCAACTGCTACTCAAGTACAAGGACATATTATGCCTATTGCATGTGAGAAGCCATCCGTGGAGCTTGTGAAGGTCACTGAGGAGATGAAGTCATTCAAGGCTTATGACAAGCTTAGAGTGGAGCGTACAAATGCACGCCATGTTGGTGCCAGGTTGAAGAGGGCTGCAGAAGCTGAGAAGGAAGAGAAGAAGTAGAAGTTAGACCCTGTCAAGGGGATTTTTGAGTGGGAACTGGGAATTTTGTTGTTTCATCTTGAACTGGGTTCAATTTACTGGTTTCCAACCTGTAGACTCGACCATAATTTTTTAAAATGTCAATCGAGTTTTAGCAAGGATTCTTAGTTTGTGGACATGCTTAATTTATTCAACGTTCTCCTTGCCCCATTGATGTGACTCGCAGTGCTCAAGTTCTGATAGCATCTTGGCTGGTTGTTTCTGCTCAAGTTCTGATTGGTGTGTCGATTTCAGGCTTGATTGGAACTTATGCATTTCAACCGAATGTGTATCAGGATAAACGGCTTTTGTTAAAAGCTTAAACTCGTAAAATCTTCAATTTAGTTCATAAGATACTGATAATTATATATACATATAAAATAAATATTAAACAATCAATAAAATTTAAAATAAAATTCAATTAAAAAAATAAATTGGATTAACTTGTCAAATTTGAGTTATGAGATTGGAATACCTGCATAGAAAAAAAAAATCAAAATAAATTATAAAACTCGATTCTCAATCAAACTAACATTAACAGATGAAATTAAAAAAAAATTCAATTAAAAAAGGATGGAAAACTATCTAAGTTAACCAACAAAACCCGACACCTGAGTCATGAAATTAGGACAATATCATAGAAATCAAATTAAAATAAATTATGAAGCCTAATTTCTAATTAATTCAATATTAAAAGATGAAATTGAAAAAAAAATCCTTAGGCAACTAAGCTAACTCGTGACTTGGGTCATGAGACTGTGATAAACCCATAGAAAGAAAAATAAAATAAAATATTAAATACAATTCTCAATTAATCAAATGTTGGAGGATTAAATTGGAAAAAAAAATCAATTAAAAAAACATAAATATCCTGAGTTAACCTAGGTTAACTTTCCAAACTCGAATCACGAGACTATGATAACTCTATAGAAAAAAATAAAAAAAAATAATATGAAGTCAAATTTCCAATCAACCCAATATTAAGTGATGAAATTGAAAAAAAAATCCAATTAAAAAAGAAAAAAAAACCCGAGCCAACCTGACTAACACACAAAACTTACAATCCGAGTCAAAGATCATGATAACCCTATAGAAAACATATAAAAACATGAACTCAAATTTTTAATCAATCCAATATTAAAGGATAAAATTGAGAAAAAGATTCAATTAATAAAAGAATAAAAAATAATTCGAATCAACCAGTGTTAACCTGTCAAATTCAGATCATAAGATCAGGATAACTACATAGAAAGTAAATTAAAATAATTATAACATCCAATATCTATTAAACCCAACATTGAAAAATAAAAATAAAGAAAAAAAAAAGATATGTTAATTTTTCAGCTATGCTTGTGGGCGCTTGTTTAGGTCTATTACAACCTACAACCCTTGCAAAGCAGGAGAAAGTGTTGGGCTTGGTGTTTATATGTGGCAGCTATATGATTCTTAATTCCAACGTTAAGAACATCTCCAATGAAAAATGCTATATTGAAGAGCTAAATAAAAAAAATAGTTTTTTAAATATTATAAATATAGTATTTGAGCTAAATAAAAAAATAATTTTTTAAATATTGTAAATATAATATTTTGAATTATGTGCATTTTCAATGGCAAAAAACTATTAAGAAAAGCCATTTATATTTTAATATAATTCATGTTAAATTAATTTTAATATAATTATATAACTAATTTAGATATTTTATATATAATATAATTATGATATTATTAATTATATAATTAATATGAGTAATTTATAAAAGTAATATAAAATTAATGAAGTAATATGAAAGTTCAAAAATATAAATTAAAATTAAATTTAAAATTTATTTATATGAATATTTTTAATTTTAAGTTTTATATGTTATTGTTAAAAATTTAATTTTTTAAAAGTAAATTCAAATTCAAACTTTGAAAAAATGACCGCCAACATTTTAAATTTTAAAATTTTAAATTTTAAAAAAATAACTGCCAACATTAAATTTTCAAAATTCAAATTTTGAAAAATAACCGCCAACATTTTAAAATTTCAAATTTTGAAAAAATTACCGCCAACATTCTAAGATTTTACAATTCGAAAAAATAGTCCATCTATAAATATTCTCATATATCTTCACATTTTTTCTCATCATTTTCTTCTCTCCAATCTTTGTTATATTTCATTAAAATTCATCATAAATCATTCTAATTTTAATTTTTATGATGCTTTTGATTTTGATGATGACACTCCTGTGTTGGCTTTTCAAGTTGCTACTCCTGTGGTTGCTGAAAAAGAATCGAAGAATCAAGGGCGGAGAACAGGGTATCGTGACTCTATTCCTGGTCACAATATTGTCAATCGTAATAGAAAGGAAGGTGAGTTAAGGTTATATAATGATTATTTTGCAGAAAATCCTAAATTCACTGAAAGTCAATTTCGAAGAAAATTTAGGATGAGTCATTTTTTTCTTCGGATCGCAAATGCAGTGGAAGCTCATAATCCATATTTCAAACAAAGGACAGATGCTCTTGGTGTTCTTGGTTTATCTTGCCTTCAAAAGATAACTGCAGCTCACAGAATACTTGCATATGGTATTCCTGCAGATCTTACTGATGAATATCTTCGAATTGGAGAAACCACTGCGATAGAAAGTCTTAGAACTTTCGTCAAAGCAATCGTAGAAGTTTATGGTGATTGATATTTAAGGGCACCAAACGAGGCCGATATTTGTCGATTATTATCAATTGGAGAGCAGCGTGGGTTTCCAAGGATGTTAGGAAGCATTGACTGTATGCATTGGAAATGGGAGAAATGCCCAATTGCATGACATGGGATGTATACTGGTCATTGTCGTGAACCAACTATAATTCTAGAGGCGGTGGCTTCACAAGATCTTTGGATATGGCATGCCTTTTTTGGAATGCCTGGATCATTAAATGATATTAATGTTCTTGATCGGTCACCTATCTTTGCTGCACTTGGTGAAGGTCGTACTGCTCCTGTCAATTATACAATTAATGGGCATGAATATACAATGAGATACTATTTAGCAGATGGGATTTATCCTAATTGGTCAACCTTTGTTAAGACAACCCAAGACCATTAGGAGCAAAGAGAAAATATTTTGCAAGCAAGCAAGAGTCTGTAAGAAAAGATGTGAAGCGGGCATTTGGGGTGCTCCAATCTCGTTTTGCAATTGTACGTGGACCTGTTCGATACTGGGATGAAGAAACGCTTGCATATATTATGAAAGCTTGCATAATATGATTATTGAGGATGAAGGAGCAATGAACCTTGGATTTGACTATGAACATGAAGTCAATTCCTTTATATCAGTGTCACATGGTGAAATACCAGAACTACATGATTTTCTTCAAACTCATAATCGAATTAGGGATAGAGCAACTAGCTCTCAACTACAAAAAGATTTGATTGAACATTTGTGGGAACAATATGGCAACGAGTAGAATCTTTAGATTTGAACTTCTTATGTTATCATAATTTTCAAGTTTTTTTATGTTTTTTTTTCATTATGTTTGTTATCTTTTAAGTTAATTAATCCTACTTGTTATTGTTAAGTGTTAGAGGAACTTTAAAAAAGTATTATGAATTGATATCAATTTCATAACAATGTATTTAAAATAACCAAGAATTTTCTACATATTTAATTAAAAATACATTACATTACAATAAATCAATCAAAGTTAATTAAAAATCAAAACCCTTCTTTTGCATAATTTCAAACTTTTTATTTTGAAAATACGCTGCAGAAATTGGATCCAAATTAGAAATATTCATTTTCATAATTTGTTCTTCTTTCTCAATCCTGTTCAATTCTTGTTTCTCTTGACTTTGTTAAATCATCATGGCTTGTTGCTCTAACATAATTTTTCTGTCTTGTTTCTTCTGATCCTCAATTTCAACTAGAGTATCCCTGAATTGTTGTAAGAGATTCGTTACAGTTACATCCCCAACTTTATCTTTTCCTTGTCTACGTTTAAGTCATTCCTATGCAGCCTTCTGACCGATTGGTCTATCTTGATAAATCAATGGTTCACTATCTTCTCCTAAACTAACAGAATTAGGGGTAGATGGAGTTAATGAAGCCGGACTTGCATTGACATGACCTTTTTGTTTCTTGTTTGACCTTTGATGTTGACTTGCACGCTCAAATTGCTATTTGGGTTCTTTTCTTAAGATAACCCAATAATGTTCTAGTTGAAATCGTTTGCCAACGCAAGAAGTATACATTTGCCGAGCATCATTAATCTGGTAAATAAATAAATTAATTAAATAATGTTAAAATATATGTTAAAGAATTTAACATTGAAATGAATATTAACATTACCCTTGATTCTTCGGTCATTCCACTTTGCTGACGATTTTTAATTTGAGTAACAAATCCAACAAATTTACCGACTTTTCTATTTATTTCTTGCCATCTACTTGAGATGCTTATTTGTGAACAATTATTCAAGTTTCCTCCATTCTCTACAAAGTAAATATGTACGCGAGCCCAAAACTGTTTTGTTTGTTGTTCAACTCCTGTAATTGGATCCTTACTTGTATTTAGCCATACAGAGACAAGTAAACAATCCTCATCTGGTGAGAAATTTTTACTTCTTTGTGATTTTTTTGCCGAATGGACATTTAAATTCGAGTATGTTAAGTCATCAATTAATTGATTAGAATCACTTGGTTGAGAGAGAATATCTTCTGACTCACTCATAAGAAAGTTGGTAAAAGAGCTTGGAAAATTTGAATCCATCTACATTAAAAAACAAAAAATCAAGTTAAAACCTTATAAGAGAGTGTAAAAGAAGCTCACATTCAATGTCTAGCAATTTTATAGTTTTCATACATGCGAATTAATAATAAGCATTGCCTCCTACTTGTTCTAACATAATAATTTGACCATTTTTTGGAACTAAAAAAGAATCGATATACTAGTTTAATTGCATTTTCAAGAAGACAAAATATAATTGACCTCAAATTAAAACAGACAATCAAAAATAAATTTTAAATATGTAACTCTATCTTTTTATCAATATCAACTACCATTATTAATTCCTCTCAATTTTATCAAAGATAACAACATAAATAAAAATTGTCTTCCTTAACCCATATTAAAAACATAAAATAATAAAGAAATAAAACTCATCACAAATATTAAATTAACAACAAAAGGTCTAAAAAAATAAGAGATATAAAAAAGAAAATAGAAAAAGTTTTTAAACAAGCATACCTTTTAATTTCAGCTAATTAACATAACCGATGTTAATAATTAACCGGAGAATAATTGATTCTTGTTTTTTTAAATTTGAGAGAAGGGTGAGGCACAATAAAAAAATTTAAAACTACAAGTTTTTTCTTCATATATTTATAGAAAATTTCTTCTATATTAAAAAAAAAAACTGTTGGTCAATGGCTATAAAAATAGCAGTTAGCCAACAACTATCATTTTGGCCATTTCTACAGTTAAATGTAGAAATGACTGTTAAGGAAACAAATAACCATTTTAGATATTTGTTTAGCTCCTTTATTGGAATGCAAACAGTGAAGAAATAAAAGGTAAAGGACGTTTGGCTTCTTATTTAGCTGTTCGGTTGGAGCTGCTCTAACAGTGGTTTTCTTTTAGAAATTGCCAAAACCTAACGCTAATGCTCAGTAAAAGACCGCCAATTCTTTAGTTATATTTCTTGTGCTTGTAGCACTAACAATTTAAGTGTAGTTTGATTCACTTCCTTGGCTTAGGTTTATGAACTGTTTCTATATCTTGCCATTAACATAGTAATTCTTGATGCTTGTTAACTTTCGTGTTTAATCCTCGGTATATCACTTTCGTGTTTAATCCTCGGTATATCTTTCATGATCTATTAGGTATTATTAGATCATTGCGTGGATTGAATCACTTTTTTAAAAATAATAATAAAATTATTTAGAAGTTGTTATTTTGTTCTTGTAAAATAAAAAATTAAACTATATAAAAATTAACCCGGTTAACTTGATAGATTTAAAAATCATCCGAATAACTAATAAAAATATAACTTGATTTAAAAATTAAAAAAATCAAGATATTTTTTTTAAATGTTGAAATGATAACATATTAGATCGTCTCGGATCAACTCGGGTTAACCTATCAAATCTCCCATAAAACCCTATAGAAAGCAAATATATATATATTTTTTATTAAACTCAATTCTCAATAAACCCAATGTTGAATGTTGAGATTAAAAACAAAATTCAACTGAAAATATATATTGAGTCAATTCAGGTTAACCTGCCAAACATGAGTCATAAGACCAGGATAACCATATAAAAAACAAATCGAAATAAATTATAAAACTTAATTTCCAATCAACCCAATGTTGAAGGGTAAAATTAAAAAAAAATCAATTAAAAAAAGGACACAAAAAACCACTCAAGTCAACTGACTAAACCTGTGACCCAAGTCATGAGACTATGATAATTTCATAAAATGCAAACCAAAACAAATCATTTAAAATTGATTTTATTGAAAATTATGATTTGCATTATTTTTATTTACTTTCTATGAGATTATTATTGTCTTATAACTCGAATCGCGAGTTATATTTTTTTTTAATTAATTTTATTTTTCAATATTAGAAACAGAGTTAAAACTACTCGTTATAAACATAATATATTAAAATTACGAGTTATACATAATAAGTGTATTGCTTTAAACGATGAAAAAAAAAATAAAAAAAATTACAATAGTGTTTTGATGTTATGGTTCTTCTTGTTTTCTGTTATCGATGGTTTTGTCAAGCAAATTATCCAAAATTATACATATATGTGTCGATTATTGTTTTTTTCTTAATCTTTTCATGATAAATTATTTTATTAATAAAAATGCATTATAAGGATTTTAGGAGAACATCTATTCGCTCTCTCTCTCTCTCTCTCTCTCTCTAGACATTTGCTGTTAGCATACTGGAGAATATATTATTTCCTTTTCATGGTGTCAAATGATTCAATTAGGGAGAAATATCAGTAGAAGATCAACCTTTTCTGTATGTGTTTTTAAGCCCTGAATTTCTGGAAAATTAAGACCATTTTCTTTGAATGTTCGAATTCTTTTCTCCCCTTTTCCAAGCAAAACACACACCGTTTTACTTGATTTGAAACAGCTTCTTTATGTTTTCTTCAATTGGAATTACGCCAAACTTCATATCTATCCTTCTATTTCAACACCTTTTGCACTTCCATCCCTAGATTTTCAATTCTCTTATTTTTGGTATAGTTTCACCTTTTTCTCTATTTTTCTAATTTCATCCCTGACTAAATTACAACGTCCTTTGATTTCTCCGTTGCTTTCATGTTAGTCCTTGATTCTTCAATCCTTCATTTTCAAGTAAAATTGACTTCTAACTTCAATTTTCTTCTTCAATTAAGCTCCTAATTGATTTTTTAACTTGGCCATTTGTTTCAAACTCATCATTGAACTTGCGATTTCTTTCAATTTTAGCCAAATTAAACTAAATTAAGCTATTTTCTTTAATTTCTTCTTTGATAACCCTCAATTATTACCCAAAAACTCTCAAACTCAATTTTTGCCTGTGACTTTTAATTTTTGGTCCGATTTCAACTCGAGTTATGTGTTTTTTTGGGTACTTTCATATTTGTTTTTGTTTTTTTATGATTATTTCTAACCCACAAAAAAAAAAGAATAAAAACAATAAAAATAATTAAAACGGATTAAATTTATCGAAAAGTTTAGTTTTTTTTTTTGAATCTCATGTTTTTATTTGAAATAAAAAAAATTAAAAAAATCAAGTTTTGACAAAGATGAGCAAGGCAATGGAGACAAATTGATCTCAAGGCATCTCGGTTTATTGGCAGAATCTCACGTATGTTTAAGCAACAAGTTCACTAGAACAGTCAAAACGTCCACTAAGACAAATTAAAAAAAAAAAAAATAGTAAAAATTTCTTTAATGAAGTAAGAAAAAATGATACAGAATCTATATAATAGATAATCCATTAGAGAGACTATTGTGAAGGTGGCTAATGAACAATGGGATCCGATCTTCATTGATGTCGGAAAACGTGTGGAGCAGCCTCTGTTAGCCAAAAAGGATCAATAGTCATGACGTTCCTCATGTATTGCCGGTCTGTTCAGACAAGAGAGTGGTATGATATAACCCTAGTGAGTCACAAATTCTCTTTATAAACTTTGAAAATGGGTCGACCCGGGACTGGAACTCGGCTGATCCGGCAGGTTGACTCGGTAACACGACAAGACTCAGTAAAAATTTGGTTGCAACCCATTGACTATTTTTTAATCGTTTTGATTTATAAAAAAAATGGAGTTGATCCGGTCAAAACCCGTGACTCTGGTCTTGAATAAAGTTGAGTATCGGACCGGGTTTAAATTGTTAATGGTATTTTTGAAATGATATTTTTAAATGATAATTACGGTAGCAAATCCTTAATTTGCGGTTGTAATCCCTGATTTGCTGTGTTCTCGCTCTCTCGGCGGGAGTTGTTGCTGGTGCTGTTAATTATGGGAAGTAATTCTTGAGGAGCACATCAGTGTAATTAATCACACTTATCACGCTGCCTGCCACTAATCAACGATTGACCAAAACTCTCCGTTTCATGAAGAAGCAGAAGCGCGCGCACTCCTCAAACCACAAATCACTTTCAAAACTCGACTCCTCAGCCTTGAAAGCATCGTCACATCACAATATCAAAGCGAAACGAAAGGAATGAAATCCTTCACATTTATTGCTTTTTAGTCTAAGAATTAAAAAATAAAAATCCCTTCTCTCTCCGCCGAACCCAAAAATAACGCCATCCAATCCCAATTCACCCCGTAACTCTCTCTCTCTCGCAGACAGTGAAATGATAGAAAGCTGATTTCTCGAGTGGAATTTTGTAAACAACACCATCCAGGTCTCAATATTGATTTCTTAGACTCTAATTCACTTTTCTCACATTAGTTTCTCCTTTTCTTTCTTAGATTGATCGTTCCGATTTTTCTTTCTTAAGTTTATTTATTAGGTACAGATATTTAGTGCTGTTTAGTTAATGATCATGAAGTAGGACTTTTTTTTAGTAGGAGATCAATTATTTACTTTTTCTGTGAATTTTCTAAACAGGACTTTCTTTTTTGTGAGATCATCGCAGCGAGTAGGAATTTGTGTTGAAGATCAATCAATTATGGACTATTCGCAGTCGCAGCAGCAGAAGAGATGCAATACAGTCCTGCTCTCTCCAGCTCAAACTCCGCGATCTAGCGTGAGAAGGAGCTTGAGGGATTCGTTATCGATGGACCTGTGGAGTTCGAATATCAAGCCTGATAGAGGAGTCAATGTGGAGGTCATTCTGCGTTGCAGGTAAACAAACTATTTGACGCGTTCTTGCTAGTTGTTGCATGCTTTCTTGGAGTGTTCAAATAATACTAATACCAATAATTAATGTTAAAAAAAATGTAGGCCATTAAATGACGACGAGAAGCAGCTAAAGTTACCTGTAGTGATTTCATGCAATGAGGGTAAAGGAGAAGTTTCTGTGGTCCAAAACACAGCTTATAAGCAGATAGATAAAACCTTTTCCTTTGACAAGGTTCGGTTCGTTATTGTATTTCTTGAATTGGAAAACTTAAGCTGTGTTGATTAATGCATTATGTTTGCCATTTTTAATTCTACTTTAGATATTTTGGTTTAGGTTTTTGGTCCTACATCGCAGCAAAAAGAGCTGTTTGATGAAGCCATCTCTCCTATTGTGAATGAAGTTCTCGAGGGCTACAATTGCACTATCTTTGCATATGGTCAGACAGGAACGGGAAAAACTTACACAATGGAAGGCGGCAGAGTAGGAGAAGTAGAGGTTCTTGAATAGTTTGCCTACATGGGGGCCTTCATAATTTTTTTTCCTACTAGTTTTGATTGAGTACTTTTGCATCTCAATTAATCTATTTTCTCCTTTTCTTTGGTAGAGTGGAGAATTTCCTAGTGAAGTAGGAATAATTCCAAGGGCAGTTCAGCAAATTCTTGATGTTCTTGAAGCTAGAAATGAGGAATATAGCATGAAAGTTACCTTTCTAGAGCTTTACAATGAAGACATAATGGACCTGCTTGCACCAGATGAAAGTTTAAATGGCCCGGATGACAAGTCCAGGAAGCCAATAGCCCTCATGGAAGATGGTAGAGGTGGTGTTTTTATAAGGGGTTTGGAGCAGGAAGTTGTTTGCACTGCAGATGGAATATATAAAATCTTGGAGAAAGGGTCAGCAAAACGGCACACTGCTGATTCTCTGCTCAATAAGCAAAGCAGCCGCTCTCACACTATATTTTCCATCACTATTCATGTCAAAGAGAGTTCTTCCAATGGGGAGGAGCTGATGAAGTGCGGAAAACTTAATCTTGTTGATCTTGCTGGTTCTGAGAATGTAGTGCGGTCTGGTGCAAAAGAGGTATGGACACTATAAAGTTACCACTATCGTTCTTGTTTTGTATTTTAATTGCTTTAGATGTGCCTCCTGTCTCAGCATATGATTTCTGTGGTATTTATATGCCATTTATGCGTGACTGGCATTTTCATTGTAATTGTAATCTATTTCCATTATATTGTGGCATCTTCTCATTTGACACACAATCTCATAGGGAAGAGTTAGGGAAGCTGGGGAGATCAATAAAAGCTTGCTTACGCTCGGTCGAGTTATTAATGCACTAGTTGAACACTCTGGACATGTTCCATACAGGTACATCATATTGGCAGTTAATGTAACAGAGAATGCCCAGCTGAAATCTTAGTATAATGATTTTTTTGTTACTCTTGTAACAACAGGGACAGTAAGTTAACAAGATTATTGAGAGATTCGCTTGGTGGGAACACAAAGACGTGCATAATTGCTACAGTTTCACCATCTATCCATTCTTTGGAAGAGACACTCAACACTCTAGATTATGCTCATCGTGCCAAAAAAATCAAGAACAGACCAGAGGTACTTCACTTGTTTCCTGTTTTGTCATCCCATGTCTTCTAGTTTTCCTTCTCATCTTCGAACCAACAATAACAATGTCATCTTGTTACTACTCTAGGTCAATCAGAGGGTGGCCAAATCTGAGTTGATCAAGGATCTGTATAAAGAGATAGACCGCCATAGGCAAGGTTGTTAAGAGCTATTTTGTTAAACTATGATAAAAACCTAATTGTCATCAATGTGTCGGGGATAATTTCTGTTTCCATGGACAGAAATATATGCTGAAAGGGAGAAGAATGGCATTTATATACCACACAACCGTTTCCAAAGTGAAGAAGCTGAGAGGAAGGTACAAAATTTTGTTGATTTCTTACCATTGTTATGACTTCCATACTCAAGAGACACTGTATTATCTCTTGCATGTTCATGTGTAGGCCTTGGTTGAGCAGATTAAGAACATGGAATTTGACTTAGTATTTAAAGACAAGGTAAACACCTTATTTTGGAGAAATATGTTGTACTCTTTCCATGTATTATATAGAGGGTGTAGGAAATAATACAAATTATGCTTTGACCAGGAACTCACGGGGCTTCAGAAGCTTTATGATAAGCAGCAAACTTTGACAGCTGAATTAAGTGAAAAACTCCAAATGACACAAGTAAATGAACCCTTTGAAAGTGATAAATATTTAGTTTTCTGACGGGACTAATCAACTCCTTTTCTTACAAATTTTAACTGCAGAAAGATTTTGAGAAAACTCAAAATACTTTGCTCGAAATAGAAGGCAGAAATAGAAAGGCAAATGCAATGATAAAAGAAAAGGAGCACTTGATTTCTCATCTTCTCCAATCCGGTAAGAAAAAGGCCACAGGAATTCTTAGGAAATTTTCGGCATCACTTGTTTAAAATTTTTATCCTAATTTCTTACATTCAAATGGAAAGGACACAAGAAGAGTTTATGGGGACAAATATGAGGCCAACAGACTAGGAACATAGCACATGCTCGTCAGTCTTCTCTGTCTCCTTTGTTCTTTTGGTATAACATTACCACAAGAACAATTACTTTTTTTTTTAATTTTTAGATAATACATGGCAATTTCTTGAATGGGAAGAACATATAGCATTGAAATCATAACAGTATAACAAACTTGAATAAACCTGTTTCATGAGCAGTCCCATACCTCTACTTATATGTTCGCTTTCAGAGTTTAGAAACTAAAACTACATTTTTTTTAATGGAAAAAAAAACAGTTCTGATTATGTTTATGACAACTTTCCAAAAATAATGTTTGTTAATATTTTGTTTAGAAAAATCCCTTACAAAACAGGCATTGGAGCTGCGGGAAGAGCTGGAGCATGCAGCTTCTGAGGCATCCAACTTGTTTTCCAAACTTGGTCTGTGCTCAGTTTTACATGTTACACATGCCAAAAAGTGAATCCTTACATCTTACTCTGTCTCTGGTTTACACTTTACAGAACTGCAGGATAAATTGGAAAATGGGAACAAAATTCTTGTCCAGAAATTCCAAACTCAATTAGCTCTGCAACTTGATGTTTTGCATCTAACTGTTGCAGCCTCCGTAACACAACAGGAGGAGCACCTGAAATCAATGGAAAAAGATTTCAATTACTCTCTGTCTAAAAAAATGGGGGTAGGATGTCCCTGTGTATGTCCTTTTTCAGTAGACATGACTTAAATAAGTTTGCTAGTGGTTCTGGCTACTTGCAGGGTATTCAAGAACTCACAACCCAAGTCAGACATCTAAAAAACACGCAAGAATCTAGCATTAAATCTTTGGATGATATATCTGAAGAGCTTGATATGAGTTATCGATCAGTATTTTCAAATTTGACTTCAGAAGTGTCAAGGAATTCTTCTGCTCTTGTTGGTGTAGGTATTGATTGCTATGTTAATGAAGCTCCTGTTGATTGCAATCTTATTGTCTGAGTGCTTTACCTTTATTTTTATACAGCTTTTGGAAGAGAAGTTTCAGGAGATAAATGACATTCTTGATGATGTACAAAGGGATCTCTTTAATCAACAGGAAAAGCTTGCTGAATTTGCAGAACAGCAACGCCAGGTTATTGACTGAAATTCTTATTTCAGTGATGTGCATTAGGACCAAATTGTTGTTTCTATTATTTGACTCTTGTATTCCTTTCTTTTTATTTTTTTATTTGTTGAGCTGTGGGTAATCCCTTTTTCATCAAATTATTTTCCTCCATGAAATGAAATTGTCTACAGGGTCATTCCAAAACACTGCAGCTGACAAGTTCCATGTCTGAAGCTATGATGAAGTTCTTTGAGACTTTAGGCACACACACTTCTAGTTTGACCCGAATTATGGAAGGGACCCAAAAAATAAATGGGCAGAAACTCTATGATCTTGCAAAGGAGTTTGAGGTGGTTACTTTGTTTTTTCTTTCATTTAATACACACTAGTTTCGGTGCAACATCTTCCATTTAAGGTTACTTAACTGACCCTACCATCTAATAAACTGACTTGCATCTGTAGGATTGCGCTGCTTTTGAGAAAAGGCAACTCTTGGAAAAAGTAGCTGAGATTCTGGATATATCAAATGACAGGAAGAAAAACCTGGTTTGCCCCTATGCTTTGATTTCAACTGTAGAATAGACCAATGAGTTCTGTTGTTATATGCTGTAGAGAGAGTGATAAAGAAGTCGGATGTCTAGTAATGAAGATTTAATGGAATCAATAAAGCTGTAACTTGAATTTCAAATCATGGCTCATAGCTTAGAAGTAATTTAAATATATTCATTGGAAATCATCAGCTTCCTACTTGTGCTGTTTCATTGGATCAAAGGAAAAAATCAGCGAATGAACCAATTCACCCCACCCCCCTCCCTCTCTTTCTTCAAATACTGTTTTAGTTTCTTTTGGCATTAGCTCACAGATAAGTCTGTGCAGGCCTTTTCGTCTTCAAAAGTTCTATAGTTTATGTATATTTAGACTAATTTTATTAATTAGGCTTTTCTTCCTTTCGTTCTTTCATTTCAGGTTCAAACAGCAATTAATAGCCTTTTGGAGAGTACAGCCAGCAGAACCTGCAAGCTACAGAACGAGATGTCAAATCTGCAAGATTTTTCCTGTTCTGTTAAATCTGAATTGACAACTCACATAGAAACAATGGCAACCAGCTATCTTGTTGCTACAGCTGTGATGGATAACGGAAAGGATGGTTTTGAAAAATGCCTTCAACAATGGTATCCAGTTACATCACAACAATTATTATAAAATGGGGATTTCTTTCTGCATTTCCTTAAGCTTAAGCATTCTATTGGAGCTCTGGTATATCCCATTTTTATTTTTATTATTGATCTTTTAGTATGTCAAAGGCAAGAATGGGTGTTTCTCAGTTAAGGAATGCCCAAGAATCAGTTCTTGATCTACAGAAAAGAAACGTTGGCTCTCTTGATTCCATGGCCAGGTAAGCAATACTCTTGAAAAGTTCTGTATGTTTCTGGTTAAGTATCTGATATTTTATTGGCCTGTTTGATTAGGAATGAATTGGAAACCAGCGGCATGATCCTATCAAAAGCTTCTTCTTTTGCTTTATCAGCACTTGAAGAAACTGGCATTGCATACAAGTCTCTTCTTTCCTCCATTGAGAGTGAGTTTCATTTTGCATACAAACTCATATCCTTGTACAACTTTTAATGAAAAGCTGAAGAAACAATGCTTGCAGATTTGTTGAAACTAGATCATGACGCACATAAGAACATCCGTTCCGTTGCTGTTTCTTCTTTTGAAGATATGAAAGGATCGGGAAGCAATCACTACCACACAATTCTTAAGATCAAGGAAGCTGGGCAGTGTTTTCTGGATGAATACAAGGTAAGATCTTCAGGAACTTGATTGCTTGCAGCACATTCTTCTTTAACCATGCAGAGCATCTAATACGTTGGCCTTTTAGTAATTTCAAAGGCAAACAATTACTCATCTGAGGTATCAATTAAGAAAAAGGAGAACGAGTTTCTTGACTTTCTGGTCAAATCTTATTGCTAATTTCAAAATATACACGGGTATTTATTTATGTACACAACAGGTGAATGAGCCTTACCGTTTGACACTTGAAAAGAGATCATCAAATACACCAAGCACAGAATCTATTGAAGAACTCAGAAACCCAACATTTCAAAAGTTGTCAAGAACATTTTCAGGAGATTCATCAGTGCAGCAAGAATCTGAGGATCAAAATATTCTGTCAGATGTCTGTGAGTCTGTTCGCCCCTTGAGTAATTCGAGAGTTACTCTCACAGCCATCAACTGAGGTGGAGAAACTGACAGACAATAACGACACAGAAACAGGATCAGTAGGCACATACTTGCAGAAGAATATCTACAGGAAGTAGCGTTCAACTCGTTCAGTTCTGTCGAACAAGAATTTATTTTCCAATTCTTCCCTTCACCAACTTCCAGTAAATTTCATTTTGTTGAGAGTCACAGCATCCAAGGCTCTGCACTAGTCCTAACGGCTAAATGAATGTTCAACTTGTTTGAGCCTATACCAGCCAAGTAAACATGGAAATCAGATTCGAGTTGTTTAAATGTCAACCACCTTCTAGTTTAATTTATTTTTTGATATACCAGGAGACTGCAACCCAAATTCTGCAGGGGATTGGGATGATGTAAGCTGAGCTACAGCTAATTGGCACATTACTCTGAAGTAGATGATATCACAGTGAATTCAGTTGGATGTGCTTGATATGTGCTTGTTCTTAAGAAATAGTTAGCCAAGGGAAGCTTCCAAGCTGCATTACCTACAACACTGATCCTTCTGTAGAACAACACTACTCATTTAAATACTTGCTCACACTTTTTACTCTTTTATGAACAATCTTCTGACTCTTCTTGATGATCTTCAGTGCTAATGACTTCACTGGAACTGTATATTATCCAGAGGCAGAATGACCTCTTGCAACTCTTTCCAGTCGGCTTGTACCAGTCATTGAGTCACGGTACTGCTATAATAGCGCTCCCCAAAACAACTTTTCAGTTATTGTAATGTCTCTTTAATAATCCAAGTATAGTATGAATCTGGTCGTCTAGCCCACATGTACTAGGATTTGCTAAAGTATACTATCCTTGATAAAAACAATTTATGCATTCAAAGCAATATTAATATGTTCCTTTTGTGCCAAATATAAAGATAATGGAGCAAGGGTTTCAAAAGGAACATTAAAGATAGGCTATTGTGTTTTATACATAACGAAGTTCTTTATGTCAAAAGTAGAGCTAATTATCAAAGTTTAGTGTCTATTTAATGACATAATTATTTGATTCAATCATTTGCAACATTTTGAATAGTCTACCACTACTCACTTGCAATTTATGAATGGTTTTCAAATGATACTATTCAAGCCTAATTTGTATCATGAAATAATCTCCAACATTAAGTGCATCATGATACTTATATAAATCAGGTCAAAATTTGTATTGTTCATTACTTGCTTGAATTTGTTTTATGATCTCAACATGTAAATTATGAATTCTACATGCAAAAGACTCAGGTGAATCAAACATTTTAGGGTGAGGAGACATAGAAAGATGATCTACTGGCTTTCTAGGTTCATAACTATGAACACTATATGATTAGGGATGTGAAGTGGAAAAAACACTATTGGAACTATGTTACTTTAAACCTATGACATGTTAGATGTCAAGCGTGAGGGGGTGATAAGCATATTGTTCTAAATATTTGACGTACTGGACATCAAGCATGGTGGGTGAGGAATCAGATAGTTTAAGAGGACTAATACCATGAGACTCTTATAAGACCATTTTTACATCTTTAGGCAATTCCACTAAAGAGCTTCCCAAAACTTTTTTCTCATTTTCAGACTCTTGTGGACTTATAGTGTTAAGTCTTTCTCCTTGCATATTATTTTCATCTAGATCACTAAAGTTCTCAGGATTAAGTTTATATACTTGCACACAATAGTTTTTTTTTATCACCTATTTCCTTATGTTCTTGAATGACTAAGAGTTTAAAGGTGCAATTAAAGAACATATGACCGAAACCCTGACATTTAATACACTAAACCTCTGAACTCAACCTAAACATTTCATTAACAACTTGTTTTCCCTTATCTTCTTTATAAATCTGGGCACTACTAGGATTAGGTCTATAGGGTGGAGCACCAAATGAGTATCATCTTAACAAATCTAACTTTCCTATTATTAGATAAGTTGTGCCACTCAAAGAATTGATCCATGTCCCAAATCCACATTTCAAATATCTAAGGGTCATGACAACTGTCAAAAGTGGGGGCTTCTATTCTGTTAGGACTCATGACACAAATGCATGTAACACTAACTTAGAAATGAAATTGTGATCACAAATGATTCTTGCAGGTGAAATCACAATTCAAAAATAAAGCTAATTTATTTTTATTTTTAATTTTATTTTAATGTGGAGATTAATCAAGAACATAAAACACTGAAAAATTTTAAACATGCAATGCTAGACCCTTAAGTGTAAATGATTAATTAAACATAATGTCATGATTTCTACTATTTTTGGCAAGCTTTGTAATTACCAACAAGAACTAGATGCTTAATATAAATGAAGAAAGAGGTTGATAAGAAAAAATAATAGATATGAAATGCAAAGAGAATGTTTTTAGCACAAAAGTAATTTTAAGTAAAACCTTAAATGACAAGCGCAAAATGAGACAAAGTAAAATTCAACAAATCAAAAGGTAGAATGCTTTATTAACTAGATTGCTTGGGAGTATATTGGAATTTGATGTCAATGATATGGCAACAATGCTGAAGTGGCAGTGATGAGATGACATGGGGCTGAAGTGACGGTGATGGTCTGACATGGCGCTGAAGTGGCAATATTGGGATGATGTGGCGCTGAAATGACAGTGTTAGGATGGTGTGGTGATGAAGTGGCAGTGCTAGGCCTACGTGGCATTAAAGTGGCAGTGCTAGGATGGCATGATGGTGAAGTGGAAGTACTGGAATGATATGGCGTTGAAGTGGTAGTGTTGGGCTAACAAGGCGCAGAAATGGAAATACTGGGATGGCGTGACATTGTTGTGGTAGTGCTGGTCTGAGGTGGTGCTGATGTGGTAGGTGGAAATCGATGACATGACATGGTGAATTATTTTGCCTTGCGAGCCTTCTGCAGTTTACTTGCCTTCTGAGATTTCTTGGTTGTTGTTGCTTGAGGCGGCCGTGAGGATGCAACCTGATTTGTTTTGTTGTTACTACTGGATAGGCGTCACAGGGAATGAAGGAACGGTTGTGGCGTAAGGTGGTGACGTAGTGGTGGCTACGACTGGTGGGTTTGTAGCTGATGGTCATGACAGATGGTTTGTGACGCTTATCTGATTACTGAAGACAATGATCTGCTACTGGTTAGTGTTAAAGATCTGGCTAGTTCTTGAAGATGAATATTTTTTTTTTCAGATCAATTAGAAATTTCACAAGTCCTAATAGACCAAATTTATGCGGAATGATGAACCAAAAGAATTAAAACAAGAAAAAAAAAACTTTTAGAGAAAAAAGCTCAGAATTATAAGCAAAGAAAAAGAAAAATGCAACGGTCCTGATTATTCGTTTCTATCAACGCTAAAAGATCCCAACATATACTCTTAATTTGAGGCAAGAGCAGTGCTACATGTTAGCTAACTCATCCATCTATAACTTTTATATGAACAATTATATCAATATTTATCATCTTCCATGTCTATTTTTTGTTGGAATTCCCATTACCAAACTGTCCAAACTTGAATTCATGGATTTATACATTAATCAAACATTTCCTATGCATCTTTTTAACATCTTAGGATTCTATTACATATAAAATATATTAGGAACCAACAATTGAAGTTCATTCCTCATCAACACATCAAATCTTTTTTTTTTCATGATAACATGACTCACACAATTTCAAGCACAAACATAAAGTGTTTTAGTACAAATTAAGAAATATAAAAAGAAGTTAAAAAGATTTCACTTACCACATTTCATCAATCCTTATCACTAAACATAGAACATCATTATATTAGTATAATACCATAAAAGACTCCCCTTCCCATCATTTTTTTTCTTTTGGCTAAATGGTGGGGGTTTCCTATAACTCCCACCTTCATCCATTCTAGTTAAAGAATGTGTGTTCCTAAACTATTTATGCTCTAGAGAATGTATTTACATTGATTTTTCATTTACCCTAATTTAATTCAAGAACCCTAAATCACATCATTTTGGAGCTTTCTTCTTATACAACCTAATACCTCAAATAACAAGTTCCAAGGGCAAAGGGTTACTCTTACCTCATGAATTTAAAAGAAATTTGAGGGAGTACTTGGATGATTTTCTCCTCCCTTTTGATTTTTCTTTTTTTTTTTTTATTTCTGCTGGTTCTCTCTCTCTCTCTCTCTCTTTCTCTAATTCAAAATCTTGATTTTTCACCTTACAATTCTTCTTCTTTCACTCAAGCACTTTGTAAAGGAGACATGCAAAGGATTTCTTGTTTAAAAAATAAAATGAGGGAGGGGCTGTTCTCTATAGTTTCAGCCGACTATTTGGAGAAGAAAAGTCTCCATCTTACTCACTCACATGTATTTATACCCCTTCCTAATTGGGACTAAACTTTGTTTGACTATTGTCCTATTAATTCCCGGTATTTCTTTCTCTTTTGTTTGACTATTGTCCTATTAATTTCTAATATTTCTTTCTCTACAACTTTTATACACTTTAATCCTCTATCTTGTAATTTTTCATTCCCACACTTTAATAATTAGATTGATTTCATAATTTATTTTGAACTTACTCCATAAATATTGAATTGTTTTTTTTTGTTTTCTAATAAATTTCAACTTGGGGGTTACAAAAAAAAAGTTAAAAAAAGAGAAGAAGAATAGGGGTTGGAAAAATATGCAACTCTGTAATTTTTATTCAATTCATCAGAACTTCCTAACATTTAGAGAAAAAGTAGGATATAAATACAAAAACCCTAACTAGAACAAGTAGTTGAGCTTGTGGCCCACTAAATAAAATACCCAACAATAATTAAATCAAACCCAACAAATAAAGTCTAATTAATAAACCTCAACTAAAAGTTCATATAAATTAAACTAAAACATAAGCAAAAGCCCAATCTTTATAATTATACGAGTACGTAAATAATATCTCGGGTTCGGTGTCCCCACCAATCTCTTATGATTCTACTTCATTTACACAACTTGAGAGAACAAGAACACCCTCACTCGAAGAGATGGCTAACACACTATTAATAACTATCGCTGGCTTTTCAAGTAACTAAAAAACCCTTGTTGGTAAAGACTCTAATTCTAGCTCTTTGCTTATGTTATCCAATTCCAACATTCTTTCTTAATCAACTTATGGAAATGCCAAACAATCTGAAAGGGCAACAAATCTTTGAATTAATTACAATCATTTGGAAACTTCCAATAACTAAAAAACTTTAGATTGCAAGCATGGCAATTTATTTGAAAATGAAAAGCAATCTTATCTTCTCTAATCTATTCCTAACAAAACCTTACCTCCACCAAAGCAAAACTAACTCTATATCATAAATTGAGGAAGTTGTTAAGATGTCCTTAACAAAACAATGTGATTTTAATAATTATAGGAGAAAAGAATGAGAAAAAAAAAAAGAGATAGAGTAGGCAAATCAAAGATTGAAAATTCTCATTGCTTGTTTTTTTTGTCCTTTATACAATAATTTCTTCTAACTTAACTAACTAACTGGCTAACTAATTTTATCACATTTGATTCTCTTGGATCAATTTTAATAGCTGCATTCTTCTACTACTCTAAGTGCTATAATTGATTCTTGCTAAGCTTGTTCCTGATATCTTCTTCTTGTCAACCAATCAAGGCTACTATTCCAATCCTTTGTATAATCTTGTATGAACCATAAAACTTAAGAATCAACTTAGTACTTTTTCTTAATGCCATACTAGTTTGCTTGTAGTGTTGAAGTTTGAGGTACACCATACCCTCTACCCCAAATTCTCTTTATGTTCTTCCCTTGTCCGCAATCTATTTCATTTTATGTCTTGTCACTTCTAATTATCTTTGCAACACTTGATCCATGTTAGATTTTTTTTTGAATTACCTCTTCAACTATATCCATTATTGTAGTTTCTTGTGTGGTCAATTATCTATTTGGCAGAGGTTATCCATATAAAGCTTAGAAAGTACTCATTTTGATAGCAAAATGAAAGGTGGAATTGTATCCCTCTAGTATAAGCTAGTGACAACCTTATCCCTATATGTGACAATAGTTGTTGCCAATCCATGAAATTTGTAGAAATGATCCACGGATATCTGAGCTACCTTTTAGGATGTAAATGAGTGTGTGTGCTAGTGTAATGAAATGTCCATACTTGGTGAATTTATAAACTATCACCGTGATTGTATCATTTCTCCATGATTTTAGTAGTATTTCTATGAAATCCATAGCTTTATCTTTCCATGTTATTTTTGGTATTGACAGAGGTTGAAGTAATCCAAGATATGTTATTTTTTCCATTTAGCCTACTTGCAAGTATCATATTATTTCACAAACCTTATAACTAGTGTTTTTATTGAAGACCAATATAACATTGACTTAAGCCTCTTGAATGAATTATATATTCTTGCATGACCCTTTATGTATGAATCATATGTTGAAGACCAATAGTTTATTCTAAGTTATTATTTAATGAATATATTGATCTTGTTACCATATATGAGTTCTAATGAATCAAAAATTAATTAATAAATAAATTAACTCAAAGTTAGATATTGAGTATGCTCAAACTATCATATGTATGATATTATTGATAAAGACATATACTCTAAGACATATACTCTAAGACATATACTCTAAGGGAAAGGAGATGATTTCATATCACGTGTAAGATTTCAATTTAATATTGTGTGAGAACCTAAAGATTATTAGTAATCTTTACTTGTGCCCTTGAGACTCTAGTCTATTTCTCAAGGCTTAGATTTGATGTTCCCTATCTTATTATGTTTTCAAAGATTTATGAATAATTCAATCTAGAAGGACATTACTATAAAAACAAGTTAAGTAGAAGTTGACAAAATAAAAAAACAAGGAAGATTATTTTGGTATTATTAATTACATCGACTTGTATTTATTGGTTGACCAATTATGTTTGTTTATGTGATAAGATATAATTACGAATACATGAGAGATAAAAGAGGTGATAAATTATCAAGGGTACTGCATACTGCATCTACTCTATGTCCTATGATTTGAGAAGTTATATAGACTACCAAAATTTTTAAATATCCAGATGGAATATTTTATCGGTATTTATATTTTTGGTCTGTCGGCATGAATTTTATCGACGGGCTCACGAACAAAAATACTTTGTTGAAGAAACTATCGTCAATTATTTGTGGTTTGTTAGTGAGTTCGTTAGTAATAAAATTATTGATGGATTTACTGATGAAAAAAGCGCGTCAAAAACAAATTTACCGGTTTAATTCTGTAGGTATTTCCATCAATGAATAAAATATATTACCGACAAAAATACTATATGTAATTCCAATTTTCTGAAATATATATCCTAACAAATATATAGCAACTGAACTCTCGAAGTGTCTAGTCAAATAGCCCATTAACAGTAACTATGATTTTTATAAAATTAACGAGATAGTTAATCTCATCCCTCGTGATTGGGAGATTAAGAAAAAAGTAGATTTGGGTCACTTGTTATGGGTCAACCTAATGCATATTAATATTAATTATATTAATAAATAATAGAAAATGATAAGGGTTCAAATGATGCGAGGTAACATCCTGATTTGTTAGTTATAAAGGTTGTAATTCTTCACTTATAAATATATTTGTTAACATTTATATTTATAGACAAGTAAGAAAAATAAGAAAAGTATATGAAAGAAAAGAGGAGAAGGAATCTCAAAGAAAACTCCATGTCAATTCTCAAAAGAATCGTTTTTGTAAGCTTAGGATATTTTTCAATTAAGAAACTTCTTGACATGTAAGCTATTTGACATCACTTGGGAAAAAGTTATGGATTGGAATACTGGCTCTTAGCTTTACTTTGACAGTGGTGGCCTTTTTCTCAACACTAACAACCAGCAATTGTTCCCATCTGTTAGCTTTAGTTCTTTACTGAGACGAGATGATTTGAGATCTTTCTTTTTATTCAAGTGGCAAGCCTTTACTCGCAGTTGTAGTTAAAAGTGTCCCATGTTATAATTTATTGTTCCTAATACACGCAGTTGCCAATTTTCCACTTTAACTTATCGTTATGCCTGCCATAGGTGAGAAATGCCCTCCAAGACGAAGAGAAGGCCGGTGTGGAATAGGCTGTGATAAGGGCAAGAATAGTACTGTGCTTGCTAAGTTCCATGAAGGATGGATCCTTTCTATCATTAGTAGTTTATAGGAGACCAAAGAAAGAAGTCATGGATAGGCCAAATGATTATTTCTCCTTTTCTGCTTGTTTTGTTGCTTTTAAGAGTAGATGTTGAAGATTGCTTCCTGGAGCTGTCAAAGAAGGAGCTGTCAACAAATCTTTTTGTTTCTGTTATTTCTAATTATCATGCTAATAATAAGCTATTATCCTATTCTCTAGGAATTAGTTATTCTGTTATTATGTTAACAGATCATAGCATGATTTCATGCTATAAGTTTGGTATTCTGTTTCTTTATTTTTGAATATATTTGTGTAACGATTGCATGGAATGCATGCAATCAACATTATTCATTCTAGACAAATAAATTCAATACAATATTTGCTGTCTCTTATCTTCTATCTTACTTCTTCACCTAAACACTTTTCTTCCAAACACTTTCAAACACTTTCAATTAGTATCAGAGCTATTATCTAAAAGGGACCTGTAATGGAGGCTGAAACAAGTTTCTCTCAAATTTCTTCTCCCATCTTTGATGGAGAAAATTATCAACTCTGGGCAGTAAAAATGGAGACTTATTTGGAGGCGTTGGATCTTTGAGAAGCTGTTGAAGAAGACGATGAAGTTCATCCTTTGCCAAATAATCCAACAGTTGCTTAGATCAAAAATCATAAAGAGAGAAAAACAAGGAAATCAAAAGCAAAAGCTTGTCTATTTGCAGCTGTTTCCACAACAATCTTCACTAGGATTATGTCTCTTAAATCAGCAAAAGATGTTTGGGATTATTTGAAGAAGGAGTATGCTGGAGATGAAAGAATTCGTGGCATGCAAAGTCTTAATCTAATAAGAGAATTTGAACTACAGAGAATGAAAGATTCTGAAACTATCAAAGAGTATTCAGACAAATTACTTGGAATTAATTATCAACAAGGTAAGATTACTTGGCACAACCTTCTCTGATTGCAGAATTGTAGAGAAAATACTTGTAACTGTGCCTAACGTTATGAAGCATCCATAACCACCTTGAAGAATACAAAGGATCTGTCCAAGATTACCTTAGCAGAATTGATAAATGCCTTGCAGGCTCAAGAGCAAAGGCGACTTATGAGGCAAGATCGAGTTACTGAAGGAGCTTTACAAGCAAAGTATCCCGATTCTAATAAGAAGAAATTCTTCAAGAAGAATCAGGTTTCAAACAGTAGTAAGACTAGTGTCAATCAATTCCAGAACAGAGGAAAATTTTTTAAGAGAAACTTTCCACCATGTCAACACTGCAACAAGTTAGGTAATCCACCATTCAAGTGCTAGAAAAGACCTGATGCAAAATGCAGTAAATGTCATCAAATGGGACATGAAGCAATCATCTGCAAAACAAAATTTCAGAAACGGGATGAAGATGCTCAGGTTGCCAGTCAAGATGATGAAGATCAAATATTTGTAGCTACATGTTTTTCAGTCCAGACTTCCTCAGATCACTGGCTAATTAACAGTGGATGCACAAATCACATGACTTTTGATAAGAGTCTCTTCAGAAATTTACAAACTACTGAAGTTGCAAAGGTCAGAATTGGAAATGGTGATTGTATAGCAACAAAGGGAAAAGGAACGGTTGCCATCACTACCAACTCAAGTACAAAAACTATTTCTGATGTTCTTTATGTACCTGATATAGATCAGAATTTGTTGAGTGTTGGACAATTAATAGAGAAAGGCATGAAAGTGGTTTTCAAAAATCAATCTTGCTATATTTTTTATGCTGCTGGACAAAAAATATTGCAAGCCAAAATGAGAGGAAAAAGCTTTTCATTTTTACCATTTGAGGAGGAGCACACAACCTTTCCCACAAAACTGAATGACATGAAAGTTTGGCATAAGAGGTTGGGTCACTGTCATCAATAGAGAATGATCAACATGAAGAAGCATGAAGCTGTAAGAGGAGTGCCTTCATTTACTGATTTGCTGCCAAATTGTAATGCTTGTCAATTTGGTAAGCAAAACAGAAAACCATTTCCAAAGTCAACATGGAGATCTACACAGAAACTTCAGTTGATCCATACAGATGGTAGTTGATATTACATACTTTTTATTGATGACTTCACCAAAATGTGCTGGATCTTCTTCATTAAATACAAGTCAAAAGTAGCTGGGATTTTTTGGCAATTCAAGAAGAATGTGGAGAATAAAAGCAGATGTAAAATTCAATCCATTCGGTCAGACAATGGTACATAATACACCTCATCAGAATTCAATCTCCACTGTGAAGAAGCTGGCATTGAACATCAATTCACTGCCCCTTACACTCCTGAACAGAATGGAGTCAGTGAAAGAAGAAATCGATATATTATGGAGATGGTGAGATGCATGCTACATGAAAAGAATTTGCCAAAGATGTTTTGGGCAGAAACAGCCAACACAACTGTCTTCCTTCAAAACCGACTTCCAATAAAATTACTAGAAGAGAAGACTCCTTTTGAAGTTTGGTATGATAACAAACCTTCATTAAGTTTTCTTATGATCTTTGGCAACATTTGTTTTGTTCTTGATCCACAGATCAAAAAGGACAAGCTTGACAAGAAGGTAGTGCCAGGAATTTTTGTTGGCTACAATGATGTTTCTAAAGCCTACAGAGTTTATCATCCTCAAACTCAGAAGATGGTTATTACAAGGGATGTTCATTTCCATGAAGAAAAACAATGGGATTAGGGAGACACACAAAGAAATGTGCAGCTGTCAGATTTGTTGTAGGATGAATTAGTTGATGATTCACCAATTAGAGGCACTGAATCCCTTGATGATATTTATCAAAGGAGCAATGTAGCTATTTGTGAACCAGAAGGCTATGAAGAAGCCAAACACAATCCAGAATGGCAAAAGGCAATGCAGGAGGAGATATGCATGATTGAGAAGAATTGCACATGGGAACTTGTTGACAGACCACCAAACAAAAATGTTATTGGCGTGAAGTGGATTTTCAGAACTAAACTGAATGCAGACAATACCATCAACAAGTATAAAGCCAGGCTGGTTGTTAAGGGTTATGCTCAGATTTATGGTGTTGATTATTCAGACACATTTGCACTTGTGGCAAGGATGGATACCATACGATTCTTGTTTGCTGTTGCTGCACATAGGAACTGGAAAGTTTTCCAGTTAGATGTTAAATCAGCTTTCCTGAATGGCATTCTACAAGAAGAAATTTATGTTGAGCAACCAACTGGTTTTGTGACTCAAGGAAAAGAAGACAAAGTTTGTCTACTAAAGAAAGCTCTCTATGGATTAAAACAAGCACCTAGAGCTTGGTATGGCAGAATTGATGACTATTTGATAGGTTCTGGATTTCAGAAGAGTTTGTCAGAAGCAACTCTTTATGTGAAGAGAATCAACGATGATATACTCATAATATCTCTTTATGTTGATGATCTCTTAGTGACAGGAAGCAATACAGTGCAGGTTGCAGAATTCAAGCTAAATATGATGCAAGTCTTTGAAATGACCGACCTTGGTCTCATGAGTGTCTTTCTGGGAATGGAAATTATGCAAAACAGAGAAGAAATATTCATTTGCTAGAAGAAGTATTCAAGGGAAATCCTGAAGAAATTCCAGATGGATAATTGCAAGCCGACAGCTACTCCTATGAATCAAAAGGACAAATTCAACAAAGAAGATGGCACTGCCAGAGTAGATGAAGAAAAATTCAGAAGCTTGATTGGATGCTTGCTGTATTTAACAGCAACTCGACCTGACATACTTCATGCAACAAGTATTCTATCTCGGTTTATGCATTTTCCAACCGAAATTCATATGAGAGCAGCTAAAAGAATTCTGAGATACATCAAAGGAACATGCAGTTTTGGTGTTAAATTTTTGAAGTGTCAAGATTTAAAACTACATGGTTTTTCTGACAGTGATTGGGGTGGCTCTATTGATGACATGAGAAGTACCTCTGGATTTTGTTTTAATCTAGGATCTGCTATATTTTCATGGTCATCTAAGAAGCAAGATATCGTGGCTCAATCTACTGCAGAGGAAGAGTTCATTGCAGCCACAGCTGCAGTGAATCAAGCATTGTGGTTACAAAAGTTGTTACGAGATTTATACATGGAAGAAGAAGAAGAAGCAACTGAAATCTCAGTTGACAATCAAGCAGCTATTGCACTATCTCATAATCCAGTGTTTCATGGAAAAACTAAACATTTTAACATCAAACTGTATTTCTTGCGTGAGGTGCAAAAAAATGGTGAAGTTAAATTAATTTATTGCAAGTCTGAAAATCAATTGGCTGATCTGTTTACTAAACCACTTACAGTAAACTGGTTTGAGTTTTTAAGACAAAGGATTGGAGTTTGCAGCTCCTCAAGCAAGGAGGAGTGTTGAAGATTGCTTCTTAGAGCTGTCAAAGAAGGAGCTGTCAACAAATCTTTTTGTTTCTGTTATTTCTAATTATCATGCTAATAATAAGCTATTATTCTATTCTCTAGAATTAGTTATTCTGTTATTATGTTAACAGATCATAGCATGATTTCATGCTATAAGTTTGGTATTCTGTTTCTTTATTTTTGAATATATATGTGTAATGATTGCATGGAATGCATGCAATTAGCATTATTCATTCTAGACAAATAAATTCAATACAATATTTGTTGTCTCTTATCTTCTATCTTACTTCTTCACCTAAACACTTTTCTTCCAAACACTTTCAGTAGAGCTTACTGATCAGAGATAATGAGAGGAATGGAATATGAAACGTGTTTGAACTCAACACATGCACATGGACAAAATACCTACCATGTTCCCAGCAACTCCAATATTCAACAACTTGATTGCCCGGAGTTTCATGAATAGCCAGTAAGCCACTGGAATCACCTTACGCAAACGGACGTCCCTTTCTTTCTCTTCATTTCTAGACAACATGGGGTAGAAACACCGTCTTGCCCAAGAAGACTGACTCCTATCGTAAGTTACTTTTTTGGTGTCGATATCTCATTTTTAAATCTTAATTTTTTGTAATGTCATCAACAATTGATTTTAAATATTTATAACTTGTTTATTTCTCAAATTAACAATTGAATTATACGATAAATTAAGCAATTATATGTTGGAAATAAGATATTATCCAATCATCCAAAAAGTTAAAGAGTCCTGGAAGAATTTGGATTAGAGGCTAATGGTTCTCCCTATTTAATTAATTAATTAATTGAGTAGGGTTTTTTTTTTTCCCTCTCCTTGCAATAATACAAGGGAAACAATTGTCATTAGAGCAATAAATGGTGGCCAGTTAGTCGGTCACATAAAAAGCCATACATTCCTCAAACTTTCCACACTCAAGTGAAAGTCCAGGCACACGATCCCGTAATGGAAGAGATCACAATCATAATGGCAGCACTCTCCACCCTCAATTCTCCCCAACTCACAGATATCACAAGCTCCATCCTCTCGCAAACCGTCCACCGCCGCCGCCGCCTCTCGTCCCTCCTCTGCTCTCCCTCTCTTTTCTCCCTCACCTTACACCATCTCCATTCCCTCTCCCTCATTCAGAAGACCTTACTCATTTCCAAACACCTCCTCTCATTCCTTCACTGCCTCACACGTCACTTCCACCCAACAACCCTTATTCCACCGCACCCCAACACCACCATCAAACACCGTGACCTCGACGCTGCATTGCTTCTTATTTTCCTTTGTGATGTACACCAAGAAAACCCTGAAATACTTAAAACACCAATCGCTGAATGGCGTGAGGGTTTGAGGAAACATTACTCTGAAACTGTGCTAAGGCAAACAAGCATTGTGGTGCATTATGGTGGTGTCCTTCTACCATATGTGGAGATGATAATAAGGTGTTGGCGGTTCGTTGGTATGATGGCTGGTTGTACAGTGAGGGAGGGGAGGGAGTTGGCAGCAGCTCCGGCAGCAGTGGTGGCGCTTCCGGCAGTAGAGGTGAGAGGAGGTGGTGAGGAGTGTGTGATATGTAGGGAAGAGATGAGAGAAGGTAGAGATGTGTGTGAATTGCCATGTGAACACTTGTTTCATTGGATGTGCATTTTGCCATGGCTAAAGAAGACGAATACCTGCCCATGTTGCAGGTTCCAGCTTCCAACTGAAGATGTGTTCGGAGAGATCGAACGGCTGTGGAGTGGTATGATCAAGATTGGTAATGGGGCCCTCAGTGGGGAATATTGCACGTGATCGATGTTGATAATGGCATGTATTGTAGACGTGGAAGAACGCAAGGACTTATTGGCCTCTAGTGAATTTGGACATTTGTGCATCTACGAGGCAAACGTATATAGTATAATGAATGGCTGCGATGAACAGGCTTTAGAGGATCACTTGTTGATGATAAAGACCCTGTGGTTTAGGTTTGGGGCATGCTTGTAGAATTATCGATTTGTAGCTAAATAGATGTAAGGATTGCATGTATTATTGGGGTTGCTTGGAAAAGTGTAGATTATTAGAACATATATATATATATATATATATATATATATATATATATATATATATATATATATATAGTTGCACAATTTGTTACTATAGCTTTCGCAATTACATTAATTTTGTGGGTTAATTGTATTTTATTTTTGTATAAAGATAAATTTAAAATATTTAAATTATTTGTTATGCAAAATTCAAATTATAGATGTCATATTAATTTTAATTTAGGGTTTGATATTATTATGTTTAAATCAAATTAGGTTAGATCAATCAAATGATCTAACTAGATTAATTTTTAAATTAGTTTAATTTTAAACTTGATTAGAATATTAAATTCTAAATTACTCAATTTTTTTAATCAACTCATCAAAATATATTAGATTCTTCCACTATATTTCAAATATATTAGATTCTAAATTATTGAAAGATAATAGACTATCTTTCCTTGTTTGAACATCACACCAATCATAGCTTAACACGAGATGATATGTCCGCTCGCTGCCATGAGTTTATAAACTAAATGCACTTGATAGTGTTATAATTGTGAACCAGCGCTAGATAAGTAATAGAAACTAAAAGTACGATGGAGCAAATATTTCATGACGGAAAAAAATTGTGTTGGTGATCAAAAACTTAGAGACTGAACAATATGTTTTGTAACAATCTACAGCATTTTATGAGGAAAGATAGAGTGCTTTCGCCACATGATTTAGCTTTTCTGTTAATAAAAAGAAAAAAAAATTACAAAGCTAAATTCTCTACCAACTTAATGTTAAAAAAAACCAACAAAGATAATTTTGGAAGGAAAATAAACCCATGAGAAAAAATATTGTAGCAATTGACAATGTTTTGTGAGGAAAACTACTGTGTTTTCCCTAATAAAATAAAATAAAAAACTGTTTAGAGAAATATTGTAGCAATCCACAGTTTTTTGTGAGAAAAACTATAACGCTTTCCTTATATGATTTAGCTTTATTATAATTATAATTCTTAACCAACTCAATATTAAAAAAAAATCGACAAAGATAATTTTGGAAAAAATCATAAAAAAATCATATGGGAAAACACTGCAACAATTCACAGTGTTTTAAAGAAAAACAATTACAAAGCTAAATTCTTAATTAGCTCAATATTAAAAAAAAATCAATAAAGATAATTTTAGAAAAAAATAACAAAAAAAACACCAAAAAAGGGAAAAAATCATGTTGGAAACACTATAGCAATTCACAGTGTTTTGTGATGAAAGCTATAGTGCTTCCTCACATGATTTAGCCTTATTCATAATGACTTGTAATTGTAATTCTCAAACAAGTCAATATTAAAAAAATAAAATTGACAAAGATAATTTGAAAAAAATTATAAGAAAAAAAAAACTATGTGGAGAGACACTGTAGCAATCCACAATGTTTTGTGAGGAAAGGTACAATACTTTCCCCACATAATTAAGCTTTATTATAAAGTTAAATTCTAACCAACTCAATATGAAAACAAAATTGACGAAGATAATTTTAAAAAAAATTATTACAAAAAAAAAAGAAAACACAAGAAATTGAAAAAAAAACCATGTGAGGAAAAACTGTATCAAAGTACGGTGATTTCATGCAGAATTATAAGTCAGATTAAGGTCCCGTTTGTTTGCTGGAAAGTAGTTTCCTTTTGGAAAGTAAATTTCGGGAAAGTGAATTCCAAGAAAGTGAATTATTTTCTGATGTTTGGCAGTGTAATGAAAAATAAGTTGAAAAACACTTTCCATTGTTTGGTTATGTCATAGAAAATGAGCTGGAAAATAACTTATTAATGTTTTATTTGTCTCAAGATTATTAAAATAATAAGGAACAAATCTTACAAATTAAAAAGTTGAATGAGAATGAAATTGAAAAAAAAAATAAATTTTAATAAATTATCTCAAATAAAATAAATAATAATCAAAATAATAAAGATCAAATCTAAAAAATAAAAAAAATAAAAGATGAAGAAATTAAAATAATAATAATTAACATTTCATAAATTATTTCAAATAAAATAAGTAACAATCAAAAGAATGAGGATCAAATTTGATACATAAAAAATTTCAATAAAAAAATGATAGGGGAAAAGCAAATAACAATTATAAAAACAAGGACCAAAGTTAACATAAAAATTAAATTTTAAGAGATGAAATTGAAAAATAAATATTTAAAATAATATATATATATATATATATATATAGCAATCAAAATTTTAAGCACCAAATTTGATATAATCAACAAATAATATGATATTTTTAATTTTTTCACAACTTCCAGAAAGTGTTTTCCACCCAAATTTTCCAGGAAAGCAATTTCCTGGAAACCAATCTAAATTTTTCTTTTACTGGAAAGTGTTTTCCGTTGATCAACTTTTCTAATGGCAAATAAACACAAAAAAGTTTGAAAAATAATTTTCTAAAAAATAAATTTTAGAAAACAAACATGGTCTAAAAAAACAAGATATTAATATATTACATGGATACTCTAAGTTGGGCTCTATGCAATAGTTGTACCCTAGAGAGCAGTATGTTGGCCAAATAAGAGAGGCTTTCATCTGACTTCAGAAGCAATTCTATGAATGCCCAACCACCCAAGAAATCTGAACAGCATCAAGTTCAATTTTGGAATGGGTGGGCAAACAAGAACCAAAATTGAAAAAGATAAATTCATTTTCCAATTACCCCCACTTCGGCTCATTTCATGCCAAGGTTCTACAATCTGAAGATAAGAGCACTCTTTTGAATAAGCGAAAAGAAATTAATATTAATATTTACAAATCTATAAACTAATAGATTATATGAAAATCATGCTAGTAGTTATTAATTGTTCATGGTTCATCATGATTTTTCTATGATTTTATGGGCATTTTAGGTCTTTTAAGTTTCATTTCAGTCTCCACGGTTCTACTGAGTTTTGTTTTGATCCTTACCTTCATTGAAAGAGAAAGAATGTTGTTTATTCGTCTTGCTAGGGTTTTACTAATCTAGTTTTATCATGAAAGTTCCACATATGACAACATAATATACTTCTTTGAGATAATTGGAGATACAAAAAGGAATCTTCTGTATGAGAAGAACAGAGAGACAGAGAGAGAACAGAATTTGAGGAAGAATAGAAGAGAAGAGAGAACAAAGAAGCAGGAACAGAGAATGAGAATAATCTTCTGTAGATCATTTTGAACTATATTGCTCATCAGCTTTATGTTGGTTGAAAGGTTTGTAGGGTGTAATACCTGTTAGTCTTTAATTGTTAAATGAAGAACTAATTCTGGAAGTAATTATGTTTCTTCTTGCAAATGCAACAATTGATTCTTCTTACCATTTCGCCTTATCAAAGGCTTGTATTAAGGTAGTATTAGTGATTTTAACTCCTCAAACCTGTCCATATATTCATCAGCATCACCTTCTTGTATTAGATTGTTAAACTTCTCGACTATATCAGCCCTATTACCAAACCTGCTGCATATGGCCCCCGAGAATTCTTCTCAATCCATCGAACATTTTACACCGCACATATAACCTCCAAACCAAATTTCTGCTTTACCTTCCAAGTAAAGAGAGGCTAGTTCCACCCATTGTTATGAAAGAGTTGAATTGAGCTTAAAAAACTTCATGCACTTCCTCAACCATCCCCTAGGATTTTCACCCCAGAATGATGTAAGATTCATCCTTGGAAGAGATGTATTATTCACAACTCTTTGATGTTCCTGACTACCGGTTCGATCTCCCGGAATGTGACTCCTTCCTCTTGGTAGCATTCCTTCTTGATTATCCATTGTTGGTGTATGCAATATTCCCTTGGAGTGGCTTCCCAAATCCTTTCCTGCTATTTGATTAGCAAGAAATGTTTGGAATTGTTTTGATAACGTTTCAATCTGCAAGCTAATCTGATCAGCCCTCGTGTTTTGCTCCCCCAAAATGTTGCCATTTATTTTGCTGATCAACCAAAGATTCCTGAAAATATTCCCGTTGAAAATTCTGCATTTGTTCCTTAAATTTCTTGCAGTGTTCTTGCATATTTTTCAATCTGTAATTTTCCACCATCTTGATTGGATCTTAAAGCTCTAATACCAATTTTTCTTTATAGCATATTTTGAATGTGGGGTTATATCTACATTTTTTATTCATTTTTGTTGATTGTTGATTAGAGGGGTATCTATCAGTTTCAATCATTGTTATAGCTCTTTCGTTCGTTTGAGTGCTGATGAAGGTCCTTTGCCCAAGCTATGCTAGTAAGGTGGGCAGATTCATAATTCAAAATCAATTAGAACGGCTGCCATAGTCATCAATCATTAGTAAATACTAAAAGAAATACGAGCCACTACTCCTTTCTTTGAGTGCAATGCAAGCTGATTCCAACACTTCAATAGATCGAGTAGCAGACAATGTTGAAGTTTCAAAAGATAATGAAGTGATGATGAGAAGAAAAATACAATACTGTTGAAATTATTACAGATGGGAATTACACTGACAAGTAGGAGTAAGTGTAAAAACAAATGGAAAATTCAATTATTGAGAAAAGTGGTGAAAAAACTCGATTGGTGTCGAAGAGGAAGACAATTCAGGGACATCTAGGGTCAGGCTCAATGAGATTGTAGCTCCGTGACATAATTCAAGATTCTGATTTTTTTTTCTTTTTTTCATGTAGCCATACGTTATATATAGTACTCATATTATATAGTATATTGTGTTATCCACTGCAGTGGGTCAATATTAAAAAAAAATGTAAAAGAAATATTAATAGCATGAGAGAATATTTTAGACCAAATAGACTTGGATCTGACTGTTATGGCAGACCCAAGTGATTTTAGTTTGGTGTTTGTCGTAGCTCTACGCGACTTGAATCTGGCATCTGTGCCTGATTGGTTTTTTTTTATAAATTATTTTTATTTTTTATAAAAATATTTAAACTATTCTTAAGTATTCAAAATAGAAATTCTAATTAATTTTTTTATAAATATTTTTATTTTTTATAAAAAAACATTTAAACTACCGTTAAAGTATCCTAAACAAAAATGCTAATTGGTTTTTTTATAAATTGTTTTTTTATATAAAAATAAAAATTTAAACTATCCTTTCAGTATCCTAAATAGAAATTCTAATTAATAAAAAAATATTTAAACTACCCTTCAAGTATACTTAACAAAAATCCTAATTAATTTTTTTAATCAAATAAAACATTTAAATTATACTTAAAGCATCCTAAATAAATTTTTTTATAAAGTTTTTCTATTTTTTTATAAAAACAATTTATATTATCCTTGAAATATCCTAAACAAAAATCCTAAGTAATTTTCTTATATATAAAAAAAACATTTAAATTATCCTTAAACTATCCTGAATAATATTTTTTTATTTTTTATAAAAACAATTTAAATTATCCTTGAATTATTCTAAACAAAAATTCTAATTAAGTTTTTTATTTTTTATAAAAAAAATATTTAAACTATCCTTGAAGTATTCTAAATAATTGTTTTTTTTATTTTTTTATAAAAATAAATTTAAACTATCCTTGAAGTATTTAAAACAGAATTTGTAATTAATTTTTTTTTAAAAAAATGTAAATTGTCCTTAAAGTATGCTAAATAGAAATCCTAATTAATTTGTTTTTTAGTATTTTTTATTTTTTATAAGAAAAAAACATTTATACTATCCTTAAAGTATCCTAAATAGAAATTCTAATTAATTTTTTTTATTTTTTAATAAAAAAACATTTAAACTTAAAGTATCCTAAATAGAAATTCTAATTAATTTTTTTTATTTTTTAATAAAAAAACATTTAAACTTAAAGTATCCTAAACAAAAATTCTAATTAATTTTTTTATATATTTTTTTTATTTTTTATTAAAAAAATTAAATTATCCTTGAAGTATCTTAAACAGAAGTGCAACTATGACAAACCCAACAGACTTAAGTATAACGGCCATGTCTAATTAATTTTTTTATAAATATTTTTTATTTTTTATTAAAAAAACATTTAAACTATTTTTGAAATATTTTAAACAGAAATTCTAATTAATTTTTTTTAGAAAAAAATATTTACATTACCATTGAAATATCCTAAACAAAAATGCTAATTAATGTTTGTTATTTTTTATTAAAAAAATTTAAATTATCTTTAAAGTATCCTAAACAGGAATTTTAATTAATTTTTTATAAGAAAAACATTTAAAATTTCCTTAAAGTATCATAAACATAAATTATAATTATTTTTTAAAAAACTTATTAAAAAAATATTCAAACTATCTTGAAGTATTTTTATATTTTTTTTTATTTTTTTATTAAAAAAACATTTAAAATATCTTTTAAATATCCTAAATAGAAATTTTAATTATTTTTTTAATTTTAATTTTATTTTTTATAAACTCTTGGATTCGGCGGCCATGTGAGACCTAAAATATTCGTGTAAGATGGATAAGCCAAACCCAATAAACTTGGGTATGATAGTTATACATGATTTGACAAATAAAAAAAATAATTATATATTTTAATTGTCATGAGAGAAAAAAAAAATAAACAACTAAAAATTATCTAAAAAAAATAAAATTAATATTACAATATGTAATAAAACATCTTGATTCACGTTGATCTCTCTCTTGATTCACGTTGATTTCTCCAACACGGATTGTCTCTTGGATGCCATTAAATGCCAGTGAGTATTGCTAAATTTGAAAGTGGTCCAACTGAAATGTCTGCCTATGTTTACTTCTGGAGGTGGAGCTTATGATAGGATGTTTTCACACAGTGAAAGTGGCTGATTTCACTGTCTTGTTTTAAAAGAAAGGAAATCACGGTGGTTTCTGAGGTGAAAATTAACGCGAAGAGAAAAAGAGCAACGAGCCAAAGCAAAAATGATGAAGGGTGGCAGTGGTAATAAACAAAGCTGGATTTAAAGGCACCTGACATGAGCAAGAGAGACCAAAGCACTAGCTTTTGAACATAGGTAGCTCCTCCCCTATCTTTCATACAAATTTTCACAGTTTCGGTTCTGAGAACAGTAGTGGTTGGGATAAATGTCTTCCACATTTCTTTGTTTCCAGAGAATTTAACTCATCAAGTAGGCTCAGTGACAGAGAAAATGACAGCTACTGGGAAGGATGGAAAAGGATGGAGGTGGGCTCTTGTTGATCTCTCTGTTTTCTCTTCTTTAATTGTTCTTATCTCTCACATTTTGAGATGGATTGCCTCTCAGTATTCGTGAAAGCAAGAAAATGGAAGGAGAGGATAGTTTGAGGACTCTAGAATGCCTGAGAGGAAGGTTGCTTGCAGAGAGACAAGCTTCAAAGATTGCTAAAGAGGAGGCAGAGCTCATGGGCAATAAGGTCTGTTACTTCTATCCCTGACATCTGGATGGCCTTTAATTTACTTTTTTTCTTCTCCTTCTGGGTAGATTGATGTTATTGCATGCTTCGCATTTGGGATGTCAATATACAACCACAATGCATCAATTGTAAGATCTCAAGTTTCATTTTCATCTATTTTTTGATGGTATAGTTAATAGAGCTAGAGGACAAACTCAGAGAAGAGATCAAATTGAGGAAAAAAGCTGAAAAGAAGCATAAATTCTTGATGAAGAAGCTTGAGTCCTTGAAGATTTGGCCTGCATCAGAGGGATCGGAGAAGTCAAGTTCATCTGAGATTAGTGGATTTTGTAGCGCATCATCCACAAGTACTGCAGGCCACAAAGACCCCGAAGAATCTGAATCCAAGCCCCAAGTCATAATCACAGCAGACTCACAAGATATGAAAGACAATGGCTCTGAAACAACTACATCCAATCAAAATATTTGTCCTGTTTCCGATTCCATCGGAGAGACTCAAGATTCAAATGCTGACAATAACCTCAAAGATTGTTCTTTAGATAAATCAAGGCATGAAACCGTTGCATGTTCACAAGATTCAAAGATTGATGATCAAAGGTATCAAGTTCAACATGCTTTGTCCTTTTCAATAGCCACTTTTATCTATGATAATTTAATGGGGTTTCTTTAAGCTAATTAAGTCAATATTATGATAATCTCTTTCAGTTCTGCGAGCATTAAAGCATCAGTGGTGGAGATGGAGAAAAATGCAGGAAATGAGAGTGATAACGAGGCTTACGTGAATAATTCTTTGGCACTAGTCCCATTGAGTTTGCCAGCTTCTACCAAGAAAAGTGAGTTGAAGGTAGTCAATAGAAGTGTTATTGAAGTTCTTGACGCTTTAAGGCATGCCAGGGAGCAGATACAAAGCTCAATGGAGAGAAGACACACGATTAGAGTTTGCCCAACTTGAATCCGTGTGTGTTAAATGCTAATGATGTGAGATATATAGCTAATAACACAAATAGCAGAAAGAGACATTAGGATGGGCCTGTGTTCTTCTTGCATTGAAGCAAGAAATGGCAAACGTGATGAGGAGGGTTGAACATTGATTAGTTAATATCATTGCATGGATAATAAAGTCATATGATAGTGAGCATCAAAGAAAGCATGTGATGTAGGGAATTATCAAGGATTTGTTGTCCAGTTGATGCTGGACCTGGGTCCATGAAGGTCGTATTCTTTCTTGTTTTCATTCTCTTTTCGAGTTTGATTAAGATGGTATTTCACATTATAATCCAACTGTATTTTTTATTTTTTTTACTTTAAATTAATTATTTTGAAATTATTTTAATATACTAATATTAAAAATAAATTTAAAAAAATTATATAAAAATTAAACGCGTCACTTCATTGTTGATTATCGTGACTTGCTCCAACCTGGAGTACCGGGCTTATGACAGCCGAGGCTTACTAATTTGTTTCTATAAATACAAAGCGTTAAGGTTTAGTGCCCTTAGTGTTGTGTTTGAAGCTACTTTTGATGAAACTACATATATAGCAAGCAAATCAGAGTGGACAAAAGATGATCCGATGGTGGCGACTTCATAAGCTAGCATACTTTTTCTGTTTCTGTAGTTTATATATTAGGATCATCTTTATCACACTAGTGCCAGACCAGATAACCCTTTCTTGGAAAATCTAGCCGCTTTGATTTCACCAGAGGCTTCTTACATATTAATTTTATCATTTCAATTCAAATCCTAACATCCATTTCACTCTGATTCAACCAAAAACGAGCGTCACTCATGGCTTTTGAAGTTAAGGAAGCATGCACAAAGCTTTAAAATAAGATGGCGGTGAAGATTTTTAACCCCCAGATTTTCAAATGCAGCCTTGAAAACCAGAACAAGACTTCAGAGGGGACTGAGCAAGGTTTTTGTCTCTAATAGTAAACCTGCCAGAACTTCAGACCGAGTTTGCTTACTGCACACATTATTCCCTGAACTTGATGAGCATTTTTTGGTCTATCCTTGGATTACATGCCATCCCATCACGTGTATGAGTATATCCAGATACCAAAACAGTGCATATTTTTTGGATTAACTTGTAGACACTTCAAAGACGATGTTTTGTTGTCCTATTAAGACAATTTCTTATACCTTTGCAGGCACCCGAGGAGCCTGGTCTTCTCCAATTTGCAAGTTCAACATCAGCCCAAGAAAAGAATCCAGTCTTTTTCTTTGGGTTGCGTCTAGTCGAAAACCAAGCCAACCTATTGACTGTGGTTCGAGTGTCATAAACCCAATACCCATGGAAGATTCAAGGATCAAAGTTCCAAGCACCCAGTTCTCAAAAACACATAATTACAAAGTGATGGGTCCCAATCAAAGCTATGAAGTTGTTTTAAGGAAGATAGAATTCTACTTGGGTGAGAATAGACATAGTAATTTATCTGGAATAAGCTTGCTTTATTAATGACAATAAAAAGTTTTTATACAAAAAGGAATTAACAACTATTTCTAATTCTGAGATCACATCATTGTATTAACTGTTAGAAAATAATATAATTCATATTTTGAAACTTCACTTAATAGTTTAAGCTATTAGATTGAGATGATTTTTTAACATGGTATTAAGCCTTAATAACTAAATGACCACGAGTTTGAATCTCATCACCCCTATTTATTTGATAAAAATTAAGCACAAGGTAATATAGGCTTTTGCAAATTTCAAGCCCTAAAAACTTTCACTTGAAGAGATGTGTTAGAGAATAATATAAATCATATCTTAAGACTTCAACTAACAATTTAAACTATTAAATTAAGATAGTTCTTTGACACTTAATGACAGCTAGGTAGCCAAAATTTATTCAAAAGCATATAATAACTAATTGACTTATATTTTAGCAAGCTCGAGGACTTGATCAACAAACAACAGCTTTCAGAATCTTCATGTATGCTATCATGTCCTGAATCATGCAAGCCCCCAACATGACATCCTGTGCATGTCCCCCTCATGACATCCTAGATAATGTAATGTGAAGTGCACAGCTCTCCTACATGACAACTCCTGCGCAAAATATTCTGGGTTCTTTATGGGCACTCTTTGGGATGATCTTCTTGGCTTATCAATACCCCTTCCCCTAATTGAAACCTTGTCGGCTCATATTTATGAACTTGTCTTTCATTTCTTGAGTGTTTTCCCACGTAGCATCATCTACTAGAAGTCCTTTTCATTTGACCAAGTATTCCTCGATAATTTTGGATCCTTTTTTGACCTAATTATTGTCTAATATTTCCTCTGGTTCCTAGTTAATTCACCATCTTCAGTTATTGGAGGTAACTTAATTAGTACCAACAACCATTGTTTCACCCAGTTAATTTCTTCAAAAGGGACACATGAGAGACCAGGTGAATACAAGATCCTTGTGGAAGCTTGAGCTTGTAGGCCACCTTTCCAAGTTTTTCTTCAATCTCATATGGTCCATAGAACCTGCTTGCAAGCTTTTGATATGCTCTTTTAAACACTGATTGTTGGCGGGACGCAAGGATGAAGCTTCAAAAACACAAAGTCCCTCACTTTGTATTCAATGTCTTGTCGTTTGGAATATGCCTGCTATTTCATACAATTATTTGCTTCATGTAAATTCTCATTAAGCTGTCGGAGTAAGGCATCACGAGAAGCTAAGCTTTGGTGAACTGAATTGTCTAGACAACAACCTTCGCTACCAGCATTCTCATATTTACTGACAAATTTTTGTCGGTAATATTATTTCATTGGTAATTAATATACTGACAAAATTATAAATAAAAATGCTTTATTGGTAAATTTTTTGTTGATAATTTTTTATTTGTCGGTAATAAAAACATATTATTACTGATAGGAAAAGCGCGTTAAAAAAATTATCCGCTTCATTCTGTTGGTATTTCCCTTGGGAAGCTTGTCATATAACTGACAAAAATACCATATGCAATTTCACCGGTGATTATTTAAAAATATTTTTTAAAAATCTATTTAACAAAAGTAGAAAATAATTAAATTAATATAAATCAACACTCTATAATACTCAGAACTGAGTTGCTTGGAAAAAAAGAAGAAGAAAATCAACTCAAACAAATTTGCAACAAATAAATAACACAAATAAATAAAAACAACAACAACAAATAAATAAATCAACTAAAAATAATTTCATATGAAAAAAATAAAGTTGTGATTGCTAAAAAAAATAAAAATCCTATAAAAACATCAACTAGAAATTGATCTCATATGAAAAAAAAAATCTTATAACAACATTCATACAATTTCTAAGAACAAAAAAGTTTAAAAATAAGATAAAAAAATAAATATAATGAAAAAAACACAAAAAAAAATAAAAAATAAAAATCTTACTTTAATATAGTTGCTAGTGAATCTGAGAAGAAAAAAAAATTATAAAATATGTTAATTAAGAAAAACTGAGAATAGCAAAAAATAAAAGAGAAGAAAACACACTTGATCGTGGAAGAGAAGAGAAAGAAAGAAATGGATGATGTTTTTTACTTAAGGTGAAGAAAAGGAGGACGAGGAGTAGGCCCGTCTGTTGTGAAATAAGGGATTTTAGTCTTTTTATTGAGGTATTTTACCAACAGATAATTAAATATTAATATTTTTAATCATTTCGTTTGTGATTCCATCTCTGATATTTAATTTAAATTTTTAATTTAATAAAAAAATTTCAGAAACCGTCAAATATCACCAACGACTTTTCAATCCGTTAATTTAAATGTTAATTCAATTCCATGTTACCTTCGGTCACTATCAGAAAATTATTAAATTTAAATAAAAATACTAACAGAATATTTTTATTAATAAATTACAGTTAATTTTATTGATAAAAATATTTTCTTGGTATATTATAATGGAAAAAAATTAAAATAAAACAAAAAGTATGATGACATGTCATTTATACTAACAAAATTACCGACAGTATTAATACCGTCAGTAAAATCTGTTCATAAACTTGTTGGTAAACTTTTCACTTTTCCCTAACACTATTCATCATGTCAATTACAAAAGAAATCACCGATGAAAGATTTTGTTGGTATTTTCCAGAAAGCTCTAGAACTATTCACTTCACACTTGCACTGTTAATTACTGTTTTTTACAGATAAAATACCGACGGATTGAAAAGTTATTGGTGTTATTTGGAGAGTTTTTGAAAATTTTCAATTAAATTCAATATTTAAATTAAATATTATAGACAGAATAACTAACGGAATACAATTAACTGTAATTTATTAATAGAAATATTCTATTAGTATTTTTATTTAAATTTAATAATTTTCTGATAGTGAGCGAAGGTAACATGGAATTGTAGATGCATGATAGATAGTATTGTAGTCAGCCCATTAAAGAAAAAGAATGCCTCTTGCAGGGTTGTTGGCAGGCAAAGCACCGGAGATATTGTTCACTACAATGGCTGACTACTTCCATTTGTTCATATATATATATATATATATATATATATATATTAGTGCATGTACCAGTTATCTTTGTGACTTCACTTCAGTCTGAACTCACGGGACCCGGTTGTCACCTCCTTTTCTTGTAAGAAGTCAGACCCACAGGCACTGAGGGTATTGGGCTGGTGGTGGGAGAGGCTTGTCTTCTTTTGTTGTTCTGGGTTTGAGTTTTTATATGCATGCTTGTTATTTTTATGATACTTTATATGTTTATTAGGTTTGTAGGATGTTCAGTGAACTGTAGCATTAATCGTGATGCGCGCAAGCTGATCCGGACATCCATGTAAATAAAAAAAAAGAAGAAGAAGTTAGACCCACAGATCACCTCCTTTTGCTTTTATAATGAACCAAGAGAAGACCCATACTTGCTCCATGCAATTTAATTAATGGGGGTTGGTTTGGTTTGGTTCATATCCAAGTGCTTAATTAGAAAAAAAATCCAAGCTTAGTCAGATGTCTGCAAATGGAAAACACTAATTATCCAAGGGAGCTTTTCTTGACGAGTCAAAAATCTTCAATTCCTGGCGTATTAAATTCTTCTTTTTCCCCCTTCAATGTGATGAACATTAATGGGTTTTAGTGTCAATACTAGTTAGTTGTCTATGCGGGTCAGATTAATGATTTTATTTATTAAAATTAATGTTTTGTTTAATCAAAGGATAATATATATATATATAATGGATTGAATAAAATAAAATAAAATATATCATACAAGGCTGCATATATAAAAATAAATATTTTTTTATTTTTTTAAAATTATTTATATAAAACATAAAAATAAATTTATAGATGAATCAGAATAATATCTTTAAAAATTAAACACTTGCAAAACAATGTTTAAAAAAAAATTATTCAAAAAAGACTAAATAAGCTAAATAAAAAATCATAGAGGAGGGATATTAATAGAAACATAAATTTAAGAATTAATTTATTAAAAGACATATTAAAAAAAGATATTAATTAAAATAAAAACAAAATTTAATTAAAAAAATAAGAAAAAGACAATGATAGTCTAGGTGCTATAAACGTATTTAAAAGAAACAAGAAAACCAAACAATTTGGGTTGCAAGCCTAACTAAATTTAATAAGTTAGTTCTATTTTAATTAGATGATTAAAAAAAACAATGCTAGTAAACAAATAGAATTTTTATAAACAAATATCACAATAACTTGGAAAAAAAAACCTTGAAAGTATGAAAATTGGATAAATTAAAGGACAACAAAATGATATGAGTCAACCTGAGTTAGCATGATAAATATGTAAACCTGGGTAATAAGAGGTGAGTCAACCTGTGTTAACCCGCAAAACTCGTTGTTTAAGTTATGAGACCGAGATAAGATGATAAAAAAGAAATTGAGAAAAACCACAAACCAAATTTTAAAAAAAAAAACAAATAATATCGAATGATAAAATAAAAAAATGAGCAAAAAAAAAGGTTGTCGACCCGTGTTAATATTTCAAACCATTGACCTATGTCATTATACTGAAAACACTTTAAATGGAAAAATCACAAGCTCAATCCCCAATAAATGTGAATGATGAAACTATGAATAAAAATCAATTGCACAAAAGAATATATATATATATATATATATAGCAAAAATCAAAATAAAAAATAAATAAGAGGGCTACAAAAAATTTATATTGGATGGTTAAATTGAAAAGAAAAATAATTTTAACAAAAAAAACTAAAATGAATGAGGACCAGGTTGAAAAAAATGGTATACAATATACTTTAATTGAAAGATAAAATTGAAAACAAATAAAACTTTAACAAAAAAATCAAACAAAAAAATTAAAAATCAAAAGAATAAAAATCAAAATAAAAAAAATAGTATATAAACTAAAGGATAAAATTGAAAATAAACAAAACTTACCAAGAAAAAAAAACCTAGATACAAAGATGAAAATGCCACTCCAATAAAGCTTTAAAATTATTTGATTCCAAAGGTATTTAAGTCTTTTTATTCTTCATTAAAAAAAATGACCACATAGCCCCTGAACAAAAACTCTTTTTTTAAAAAAAAAATTTATTTTGGTGATTCTATTGTTAAAAAAAAATAAAAAAACCTTTTTGTCCCTATTGATTTTTTAAAAGGCACGTGTGTCCTTATGAAAAAATAAAAATAACCTCATTACTGGCCTTCATTTTTGCACTGAGAGGGGAAGAATAAGAGAGATTCACTATATACATCCTCTATGTTTTTGCCATAAGTTTTAGATTTTCTTTTAATTTACTTAATTTAGTAAAAACATGAATTTAGTAAAAACATCTGAGCTCAATGTTTTCAGCTTAACTAGGAAAACAAGAAGTGGAAGCCTAAAATGGAGCAATAAGAGCAACTAAAAGGCTAAAACAGTGTGTTATTGCTTATGAATTGCAATGAATAGAAAACTGAGAATCTCGGCCATGGAATGGGAAACCTTGGGGGGAGGGGGAGCACCACTAGACCACCAAAGAAAAAAAGTAGAGAACCCAAGTGAAAGAAAGAAAAAACAACAATGTCAGGAATTGTAATTTAAAATCTCTTTATTTCCCATCCTTGAATCTCATCTGACAACAAAACTGAAGATCTTCTGTCAAAAAACTCCAAAAACCCCTTCTCTTATCCATTGCTCCCTTTGATCTCTCTAATTTCAGACCAAACTCTGCCACTACCAAATCCATGTGTTCTTTTCCAGCTAAGTCTGTTTCTTGAAATATGGCACACATGAAAGAACCAAACATACTTAACCCAGATTCAAGGTACATGGCACCAGCACATCTCTATATTCTCTGAACTCACTTAAAAACAATTGCCTCCTTGTCTCGTTATACTCTTTTCAATTAATTTAGCCCATGCCCTTATGGTCTTTACATGATAATTGTACTTATTAATGGTGTCTTGAGTTCTGTGGCTATATAGTTTCAAGAGCTGGGACTGTAAGATTGGAGCGTCAGCAGGAACTGGATTTCAGATTTAGTCTTGTGAATATATTGGTTCCTGGCTCATTTGGATAATGTGAAAGTAAGTAATACTACTATTATAAAGTTGGTTGCTTGTGGTTGTGGTCTAAGTGATCTCTTCAAAATGGTTAAACCTTGTTGGAGAACTTGTGTGGGGGATGATGCCACTGAGAAGGTTGATGGGTTGTTGTGGTACAAGAATTTGGGGAACCATGTTTATGGAGAGTTCTCGATGGCTGTAATTCAAGCCAATAGCTTGATGGAGGATCAAAGCCAACTTGAATCAGGGCCTTTGAGTTCAACTAATTCAGGTCCACAGGGGACTTTTGTTGGAGTATACGATGGACATGGAGGAACTGAGGCTTCAAAGTTTATCAACCACAACGTTTTCTCCAATTTCAAAAGTATGTTTTCAGCTTAATTGTTTTGCTAATTTTACTATTTGCTTGGACCACTTCGTATTTAATTAGTAATGCTTTGTTTGCTTGATTCTTTAAGATCATGCTCATGACTCAAATCTAGTGAATGATGTTATCTAGTAGTATTGTGTCTTAATGAAGATAGTGTGAATGGTTGGTCGAGTTTAAAGAGTTCTGATGTTCGCAAGCTAGATGCATGTTCTTGGAACATATATACAGGTTGTAGGAAATAGTTTTTCATGGTCTAATTCACCTCACACTGTTAATCTTAAAGGTTAAAGGGACTCATGTGCACACCAAGTGGATGGGCTGAGGGTCAATGTTTCGTTTCTGTAAAAGTTTAGTTGTTATTCTTTTTGTTGGATCTATTTTGTATGAATCTATATTTAACTTCTCAACTGGCTTAAAGCATTGATCAGTAATAGATGCCCTGTTTCCTACACGATGTAGCTATCTTTCTATTGGATAGGCAGATGTTTAATGCTACTAACTTTCTGTTTGTTTGTGATGCAGAAATTGTTTCTGAGCAACAAGATGTATCGGAAATTACTATCAAGAAGGCTTTTGCATCTACAGAAGAGGGTTTTCTTTCACTTGTGAAAAAGCAGTGGCTTAGTAAGCCCCATATGGCATCTGTTGGATCATGTTGTTTGGTGGGAGTCATATGCAATGGATTGTTATATATTGCAAATGCAGGAGACTCCCGAGTGGTTTTAGGAAGAGCAGAAAGAGGAACCAGGGAAGTTGCAGCATTACAATTATCTACGGAGCATAATGCTAATATAGAAACTGTGAGAAATGAACTCCGGTGTCTGCATCCCAATGATTCACAGATTGTTGTGCAGAAGCACAAAGTTTGGCGCGTGAAGGGCATCATACAGGTAATTTCCTTGCATTTTCTTTCCTATACACCTGACTGATTGGAGAAGGTTTATAACAGTTGAACTTTGTGCTAAAATGCGGTTTGAGTGTTGCTCAACGCATGAGGTTTCAGCGTGTTCAGGAAAACGCATGAAGAAGGGGGGAAATGCTCTGCTATCCATAGTGTTGTGCTCATTAGAAAATTGATTTAATTTTTGTTTCATAAATATGTAACTAGAAGGTTACTATGTTCTGTTATTTCCTTTCATGAGAACGTTACAATCTGAATAGTTAAGCAGTTTTAGGTAAACATTTTCCATTTGCTGACATTTATCCTTGCAGGTTTCAAGATCCATAGGAGATGCCTATCTTAAGAAGTCAGAGTTCAACCGAGAGCCTCTACAACCAAAGTTTAGACTGCCCGAGCCTTTCCACAAGCCAATCCTAAATCCAGAGCCAGAAATACTAGTGCGCAAACTCCAACCAGGAGATCGATTCCTCATATTTGCTTCTGATGGTCTATGGGAGCATCTTAGCAATCAGGAGGCTGTTGACATTGTCCAAAATTTCCCCCGGAAGGTAAGCTCATCCCATTCTCTCCATGACATCATGTGTAAACCTGTTCAATCATCTTGACTACTGTTTATCCAGCAGTTCACATAGCAACGATGCAGTGATTGATAGTCTTTAAACTGTAATTACCTCAAATTTTCTGCCTCCTGACCAGAAGTAACTCTAACTAGATTCTTGCTTTTTCTGATTCTAGTTTCCATCACAAACCAATAGTGGTTGTTCTTACAGTTAGACAGCATTTGTTTTCTTCCACCGTTGTATAGTTTATAATTTCCAAATTAACAACGCGTTGTAATAATGAACTGTCATGATCATTGCAATTTTCCATAATAGGCCCATAAGTGAAGGTGTGGCTGTTTCAAAGCATTAACTTGATTCCTTTTCCACCTCTACGATGCAGGGAATTGCCAAGATGCTTGTCAAAGCTGCCCTTCGGGAAGCTGCAAAGAAAAGAGAGATGAGGTACACAGATTTGAAAAGGATCGAACGAGGTGTCCGGAGACATTTTCATGATGATATTAGTGTCATAGTTGTGTACATAGATTCTCATTTGATCAGTAGAAGTTCCATCGGTGGCCATCCCTTATCGATAAGAGGAGGAAGCGCCACCACTATATCTGACTCAGTGGCAAGATTCTAGTGTTTGATCTCTCCATCCCCATCTTTAGATTTTTGCTGGAAGATTGTGAAAGACACCCTGTTTCTTGATACCTCAAAAAGTGGGGCTCACAATGTCAATGAACATCTTCAAAAGATTTCTGGCTGTTACCCCAATTGACAAGCCAAAAACATTTTGGAACTTTTGGCTGAAAACAGATCTGTTAAATACATGACCTGCAGTTAAACGCAACCGGGCAAGTTTAAAATGAAGCTAAATCATATATGTTTATGAACTCGTTTTATCACCACCACACGAAGTTGCGGGTAGAATTTCAAGTTAATTTTAAATATAATAATAAAAATTATTAATGTTGTAGATGTATTTTAAAATATCATGATTTTTTTTTAATTTGGAATTATAAATGTTAGATTTTAACATAATGAAATGCAAAGGCTAGCAATTATCAAACTTCTTCTTTGAACTTCACTGTTTTATTGATCATGCCAGACTTATGAAAAACAATGAAAGGAAAGCTTTAAATGCAAGTAACAAGCAGTACAATCTACTGCTGTTACATAACAGAATAAAAGATAATGACTAAACAAAAAGAATTATATCAATCCTAATAGAATTTGACAAATTCAAAACAACAAGGGTTTTATTAAAACTAAAACTCATATCAGCTTCTACATCAACAGCTTCTAAGGCATCAATTCAGCACTCCTCTTTGACTCTGAAGCTGCAGACTCCAAGTCTCTGTCTAAAGAATTCATACTTAGCTTGAGGAAGCGGCTTAGTTAGAATATCAGCATTTTGATTTTCTGTTTTGCAATATATCAGCTATATTTCACCTTCTCTTTGAACTTCTCTTAGGAAATAGAGTTTCAGTTTAAAATGTTTTGTTTTGCCATGAAACACAGGATTTTTTGCAATTGAAATTACAGCTTAATTGTCTACAAGTATCTGTATGCTTTCCTTTTGCTCCATCTGCAAATCAGCCATCAATTTTCTAATCCAAATAGCCTGATTCACGGCAGCAGTAGCAGCAATATACTCTGCCTCTACTGTGGATTGAGTTATGACTTCTTGCTTCTTTGAACTCCACGAAAAAATAGCAGAACCAAAGCTAAAACAATAACCTAAAGTGCTCCTCATGTCATCAACATAGCTGGCCCAATCACTGTTAGAATAACCATGGAGTATGGAGTTTTTAACTTGACAAAACTTCAATCCATAGTCAATTGTTCCCTTAATGTATCTGACAATTCTGTTTGCTGCTTGAAAATGAATTTCACTTGCACAATACATATACCTTGAAAGTATACTTGTAGCATTCATAATGTCGGGTTTTGTTGCATGTCGGGTTTTGTTGCAGTAAGATACATCAAGCATCCTATTAAGGTTCTATAGAGTGTTTCATCAATCTTTGCAGCTCCATCTTATTTGTAAAATTTCTCCTTTTGATTCATTGGTGTTGTTGTTGATCTGCATTCTTCCATGTTGAACTTCTTTAAAATCTCTTTGGCATATTTTTGCTGGCATATGAAGATTTCATTCTGCTTTTGTTAAACTTTCATGCCGAGAAAGAATGTCATCTTTCCCAAGTCAGTCATCTCAAAAACATTCTTCATTTCTCTTTTGAACACATCAATCTGCTCCATGTTACTTCCTGTCACAAGTAAGTCGTCCACGTAAAGAGAAACCATAAGTAATTCATCATTGATTTTCCTGAGATAGAGTGTAAATTCACTTAGACTTTTTGTAAAGCCTAAGTCTAACAAATGTGCATCAATCCTACTGTACCAAGCCCTTGGTGCTTGCTTTAAACCATAGAGAGCCTTTTCCAGTAGATATATTTTCTCCTCTTCTCCTTGAATGACAAAACCTTCACGCTGCTCCACAAATATTTCCTCCTCCAAATATCCATTTAATAAAGTAGATTTGACATCCATTTGATGTATAATCCAGCCATTTTGAGCAGCAAGAGAAAGCAACATTCTTATAGTTTCAAGCCTAGCAACCGGAGCAAAGGTTTCAGAGAAACCCACCCCAAACATCTGAGCATATCCTTTGACAACAAGCCTTGCTTTGTGTTTGTTTATAGAACCGTCAGATTGAACTTGGTTCTATAAACTCATTTGACTCCTATGGTTTTTTTATGTGCAGGTCTGTTTACTAGCATCCAAGTCTGATTTTTCTCAATCATTATAAGCTCCTCCTTTATTACAGCCATCTAATGTTGATCTGCAGTAGCTTCTTCAAATCCTGCAGGTTCAATTATTGCCACATTGCAGCTCTGATAGATATCAGAGAGTAATCTGATTTTTGTAACAGATTCATCATCAACATCAGCATTCTCCTCTTGAAATTCAAGCTTATTTTTCTCCCAGTTCCAGCTTTCTGACTCAAAGAATTGGATGTTCCTGCTTACTTTGTTGTCTTGTGGAAGATAAATCCTGTAGGTTTTGGAGACTAAACTGTAGCCTTCAAAGATTCCAGGTTCTGCTGTTTTATCAAGTTTGTCTCTCTTAACCTGCGAAATGTAAGAGAAGCAAAGATAACAAAAAAAATTTTAAATTTTACAACTTTGGTTTATAGCCATACCATGCCTCAAATAGAGTTTTTTGTTGCAGAGCTTTTGTTGGCAATCTGTTCAAAAGAAACATTGTTGTGTTTGCAGCCTCAGCCCATAAATTCTTTGGCAATCCTTTGTCATGCAATAAACATCTTGTCATCTTCATGAGTGTTTTGTTTTTCCTCTCAACAACCCCATTTTGCTGAGGGGTATAAGGTGCTGTCAACTGGTGTTTAATACCTTCCTTTTCATAGAATTTGTTGAATTTTTCTGAGGTATATTTTGTTCCATTGTCTGATCTGATCACCTGCATTTTGTGTGTGCTTTGTTTTTCCACCCAAGTTTTGAACTTCCAAAAGATTCCAGCAACTTCAGATTTATACTTCATGAAATAAATCCAGCACATTCTTGTATGATCATCAATGAAAGTAATGTAATACTTACTGTCATTCAATGATGATGTTTTCAGAGGTCCTCCCACATCAGTGTGCACTAGCTGTAGTTTCTGTGCAGCTCTCCAGCTTTTATTTTGTGGAAAAGGAAGTCTTGTCTACTTCCTATACTGGCAGGCTGCACACAAAGAAAGTTCTTCTTCTAAATCAGGTAAGCCTTTCACAAGATTGTTCTTCTTTATAAAGAGTAGAGTTGTATGATGAAAATGCCCCAATATTTTATGCCAAAGCATTGTACTGCAGCTTGTTCTTCTTCCGTAAAATTCAAAGCAAAGGTTTTACTTTGCATCTGAATTTTAAAGACTTCCTTATTTTGTGCATCAGTAATCAAACAAAACTTGTCTTAAAACAGCACCTTATATCCTTTTTTCAGCAACTGACCAACACTCGAAAGATTTTGATTAATTTTAGGAACATATAAGACATCAGAAATTAATTTTAAACCTATGTTGCCTTTGATTGCCACTGTTCCTTTACCCTTTACTGCGAGATATGCCCCATTTCCAATTCTCACTTTAGAAATGGCAGTTCTGTCAAGCCTTTTGAAAAGCTCTTTATCAGAGGTCATGTGGCTGGTACAATCACTGTCTATAAGCCAGCTCTCTGTCAAGTTATTGGTAACAAGGCATGATGCCACAAACAGTTGTTCTAATTCAGGTTGTTCAACAATAGTTTTGGCTTCTTCTTGCTGCTTCTATTGTTGTTAAAATTTGCATACCTTTCCAATGTGTCCTAGCTGACCACATTTGTGACATTTTATATCTGGCCTCCACCAGCATCTGCTCTGTGGATGATTGGATTTTTTGCAGTAAGGACACGATGGAAATGTTGTGTTGCTGCTGCTGTAATTTATGTTTCTTTGTTGTATGTTGTTCTGTGATTTAGCAAAAAAAGGCACCTTCCACAGAACCTGCTTGTCTCATGAGTCTTCTTTGTTATTGAGCCTACAGTGCATTTAGTAGCTCTGCCAAAGTGATGCTTGATACGTCCTTTAAATTTTCTATTGATGATATTGTAGCTTCAAATTTTGCAGGAACAATGACAAGAATTTTTTGAACAATTCTAGAATCAGAGAAATCAGTACCAAGAAGCCTTACTTTGTTTACAACGTCAAGAAGTCTGTCAGAGTAATCGTTGATGATTTCTTATTCATTCATTCTTTGCATCTCAAATTCTCTGATTAGATTTAGAACTTGCATGCCCTTCACTCGTTCATTCCCTTCATATTCCTTTTATAGAAAGTTTCAAATCTCATTTGCTATTTTTAGAGTCATAATTCTTGTGAAGATTGAAGACGAGACAGCTACAAATAAGCTAGCTTTTGCCTTTGATTTCTTTTGCTTACTCTCCTTGTGATTTTTCATTTGAGCTATAGTTGGATTGTGAAGCAAAAGAGGAACCTCATATGTGTTTTCAACAACTTCCCACTAATCATTTGCATCAAGGTAAGCTTCCATTCGAACAGCCCACACTTGATAGTTTGTTCCATCAAACACTGGTGGTGTCATCAAATTCATAGAGGCTTCTGAACTCATTTTGCGCTGGTTGGTTTTTTAGAGGGATGATAAGTGTTTTAAGGTAAGTGTTTAAGCTCTCTCAGCCTCACAGATCTCTCATGAAAAGAATCAGATCTGATACCAATTTGTTGGATTTTAATAGAATGAAATGCAAAGGCTAGCAATTATCAAACTTCTTCTTTGAACTTCACTGCTTTATTGATCATGCTAGACTTATGAAAAACAACGAAAGGAAAGCTTTAAATGCAAGTAACAAGCAGCACAATCTGCTGCTATTACGTAACAGAATAAAAGATAATGACTAAACAAAAAGGATTATATCAATCCTAAAAGAATTTGACAAATTCAAAACAACAAGTGTTTTATTAAAACTAAAACTCATATCAGCTTCTACATCAGCAGACTCCATATCAACAGCTTAGACATCAATTCAACAATAAACATGTTTTTGCAAATATATTGTTCACCTTGCATATAAGGTTGCATATAAGATTTCTATAATGTAATTGAAGATTTCAAGTTAATTTCTATAATGTAATTGAAGAATGTATTAATATTACAATGTGTTTTATTATACCATAATTTTTTTTAATTAAGAAACACAAAGATGTTATATATACTTAATGAAATATATATATATATATATATATATAT
>Ga0325411_1000233_pt1 | contig 55479 bp, 17 predicted proteins | sample PopdelMetagenome_13_FD_206181 | JGI IMG/M metagenome (GOLD analysis project Ga0325411, IMG submission 206181) | Populus deltoides microbial communities from Bellville, Georgia, United States - Xylem-PdIQD-R4 | ecosystem: Host-associated > Plants > Phyllosphere > Stem > Wood/Secondary xylem... | reverse complement strand
AAAAGATCATCCCCCATTTATAACATCCCCCATTCTAGGATAAAAACAACAATCTCATGTCAACCGAAAATAGAGTGTATATATATATATATATATATATATATATATATATATATTTATGTTTTTCGTATTAAAATCTACCAAAATTTCGGCAGAGTCCCCCCTATACCGGAAGGTCCCAAGTTATCGACATGTAACCTGTTACACTTCTAATAACTCACATCTCATAACTTAATCCCGACCCAATCATCCTAGATTTCAATTTCCTCAAATATTCTCATGGGGTGAAATAGGTCTTCTTGATGATTGCCCGCTCTTCTCTTTCTTTGGGATAAGAGGTCTCCTAGTCAAAAACTCAAAATCTCTCCTCTTACATCCAATTACCTAACTCTGTTTGACCATTGGTTTCAGGGTATCCCTTATTACCCTCTCCATACCCTGAGCAGCTCGTACCAATTCCCGCACAGACTGAAACTGCATGGCTATCAATATCATCCTCAGTTTCCGCCTCGGTCCATCACGGAACCTCTTCACCCTGTGGCGCTCTGTGGGAAGGTAAGTGGAGGCAAAAGTTGCTAAGTCCTGAAATCTCCTCTCATACTCCAGAACTGTCAAATCTCTCTGCCTCAAATCCAAAAACTCATGTTCTTTCTCCCTTCTATGTTCCTAAGAATAATACCTCTCCTCAAACTCTTCATGAAAGTCCCTCCATCTCAATACCTCCCCTGATCTCCTCTCTCTAATGGTCTCCTACCAAGAGCGGGCACTATCAACCAATAGCTGAGTCATGCAATCTACCCGTAGCTCCTCTGGCACCTGCATCTAATTTATAACTCTTTCCACTTTCCTCAGCCAATGCCCAGCAACCTCAGCATCCTCTTCACCACCGTAAGTTATACAACATATCTCTCTCATACCCTTCACCCATTGCACTATGGTGACTACTCCCCCTAATATGAATAGGTGAGGTTCCCCGAATTAGAGATGGATCAGTCCTGGCTCTTTGCCTTGTTCTCACCATATTGAAACACATTTCAAAATCATATAATCATTCTTGTCCCCGGAATAGCAACCTGAGCTTTGATACTAAATTGTGACATCCCCTATTCCATAAAAACAACAATCTCATGTCAATCGAAAACAGAGTAATTAAATTTTGTACATATATATATTCTTGGTTTTCATATTAAAATCTACCAAAATTTCGGTAGAGTCCCCCCTATACTAGAAGGTCCCAAGTTATCGACATGTAACCTGTTACACTTCTAATAACTCGCATCTCATAACTTAATCCTGACTCAATCATCCTGGGTTTCAATTTCCACAAATATTCTCACACCTATTAACCACAATATTCATGATATACATTATATAACAAAATATCATTATGGATGGATAAAAAAAATATAAATACATAGACATGAAATGTGGTTATATGAACTACAAAGTTAAGTTCATTCAATCAAGTTTAAACATTAATTATACAAATTAAGTTATACAAATATTTTAATGTTTACAAAATACCAGGGTATACCTCTTAGAACCTAAATTACAAGAAGGGAACATAAGCTAGGATCTACTCTTGTCGTGCATGCGATGATCCTGAAACAAAATACATATTACTAAAAAGTGAATATCACATAAATATAATAACACGAATATCTAACAATTTCAACAGTGTAACATGCGTTCATATTTTGTTCACTTCTCCCTTCTAGTTTTCATTATAATCTCTTCCTTATTCAACTATTAATAAACATTCCTTCTTTTACTATTAACCTCCATTCCAGACTTTATAAGATCAAACATGATTATTTTTGTTTAACACATTACCGATACCACTTTCACTGGTATCATCATCACCTCGTAGGAGTCGATGCAAGGTGATCCTCTTACTCGGGATCCTAACATACACTAAATGTATGCTAGCCAATATATGGTAATCCCCTTACCCGACCTTACCTGGGATCCTAACATACACTAAATGTATGCTAGCCAAAACATGGTAATCCCCTTACCCGGGATCCTAACATATATTAAATGTATGTTAGTTCAAACATGGCAATCCCCTTACCTGGGATCCTAACATACACTAAATGTATGCTAGTTTATGTCTTAAATCACACTTCTCACATTTCCTTTGTCACTGATAATTTCATCACTTAGCAATTCACACAACAACCTTTCCCCTTGAGTACACATACATTCAGTAATTCACATTTCACATCAGTAATATATATTAAATCATGGAATTTAACTAGAAGGTAAAGGTGCGATTCACCTACTTGCAATAGAAGCTCTACTCGTGCTCCCTTGCTGCTGCTGTTACACCACGCCTATGGTCCCTCTTGCAAATCATAGGTTCGTCTCATAAATTTCCCTCACTCAAGGATATGTTTTATAATAACCATATCAACAATCAATAAGTCTTTCTTTCAGTCATTTCTTAATATTTTACGTTTTTCTCTTTTCACCCATTAATATTGTCGTTCTTTGTCCAACCCAATTATCATTCCTTTCTTTACATTTGGACTGTTACTATTCACCTATTACTGTCTCGTTTTTGAACTGTTACTATCTGACCTCTCCTCAGATTTTTAACTATATCTGAAGTTATAGAACTCTGATTCAAACAAGATTTATCTCGTTGGAAAGCTAAGACATGAGGCTACAAGTTTTCTGAAGAAAAGAAAACCCATTTTTGCCTCTAAGATAGTCAAAATTGCTCATTAACAAACATTTCGACTGTTACTGTCCAACTATTACAGTCTCGTTTTTGAACTATTACTATCTGACCTCTCCTTAAATTTTTAATTATATCTCGATTTATAGAACTCCGATTCAAGCGATATTTATCTCGTTGGAAAGTTAAGACATGAGGCTGCAAGTTCTCTAAAGAAAGGAGAACCCAGTTCTGCCTCTAAGACAATCACAATTGTTCATCAACAAACATTTAGACTGTTACTGTCCAACTGTTACTATCTGACCTTTCCTCAGATTTTTAACTATATCTAGAGTTATAGAACTCAAATATATAATTTAACATCCAGACATCAATTTATAATCGATTTTTAAATGACTTATAAGACCATGTTTAGAATACCTTACCCGGTACGAATCAAGGTCTTGATCCCTTCTTTTCTTTCTAATGACAGTCAACCTTCCCCTCTTCTCTTCTTGTTCAATTTTTCTTGTTAATCCCTTGCCCACCAGTGTTTATTTTACTTATAACCCTTAATCTTGGATGGGTTGTTGAAATTTTGGTGTTTCTCTCTTGATTTGTAAAAATGGATACAAAAACTCCCTCTTTTTTTCTTCTTTACGATAGCTGCAAATTTGTTTTTGGTAAGAAGATGAGTATTTATGCTCTATAATTATTCTTATTTGCATTTAGGCCCCATTTTCTTTAAGTGTATTCATTTTGCCCCCATTTCTTTTTAGTTTAGTTTATTTTTTTAATTTAATCCAGCCTTGATTTTCTTAGGATTTACACCATCTTTCTTTAATTCATTAAGAAAATTATGCCCCTATACTGGACTTGACCTATACGCACCAGTTTTTCACAGCTCTCTCTCTTTCTATTAAGCTACATTAATGCCTTTATCTTGCAAAAACATCTATTCTTCAACATGAATATAACCCAACATAGAACCCACTGAACACCAATCATTGCTGCCAGTTAGCAAAATTTTTCTATTTATTTATGTAGGGCAATATAAAATAGTTAAGGTAAAGATTACAACACTAGAGTAGTCCCCTAATATTTCCTATATATATATATATATATATATATATATATATATATATATATTAAAATAGACATTATTATCACGACAAAATTTTTGAACAGAAAGTAGCGGCTTAGTAATATGAGGAACATGAAGAATGCTAGATAAGGTAAAATTATGTTTTGAGGTATGTAACAAGGTATGTCCAATATTGGATACGGAAAGGCTCTTATCGTCACCAACATGCAAATGATCATTATCGAGATAGGGTGTAGGCTCAATTAGAGTTGCAAGATTGGGTGTAATATGCTGGTTCGCACTAGTGTCCGGGAACCAAGTAAAAGCAGAAGCATTACCAGTAGTAAGATGGGTAGTAGGTTGTTGTTCACTACTGTGAAACTGAGCACATTGAGGGGCTGTGTGGCTAAAGAAGAAGCAGAGCAGACACTTGATGTTTTGCTTAAGAGACCGGTGAGGAGACCACTACGAAAAACCAGAGTTCTTTATGTTTTACTGTTAGTTGCTCTGCTTCTAGTCGGTACCCCTGAAAACCATGAAAGTCAGATCTGTGTTGATTGCTATTGTAGTTGTTGTTAGGACGCCAGTTGCCATGAAAACAACCTTTGTTATGGTTGAAGCTGAGGCTGATATGATATTATGCATAATGCAAGAATTAGATGGAAAGACGAGAGCTTGCTCAAGGGTAGGCCAAACACAATTAGAGGTTTGACAGTCTACCTGAAGGAAGATATGGCACAAAGACATCAATAAAGTAGAAGATACCTGACCAAGAAGAAATGACTTTATCTGCATTCACCAATAAAGATAATCGTTGTTTGTAAGCTTTAACGAAATAACTTGATGAGTATTGGACAAAACAACTATGGCTAGAGTTGAGGTCCCTATAATATGAAGAGGAAGACAAAAATATAAGAAGAGGAACCATTGTTTTGCTCTGCAAGAGAGGGGGTCTGCTGTTGTGGGAAAGAGCCACCAACAATAGCCTATGCGTGGCCGGTTGGTGATGCTGCAGCACCGGTTTGATAGAGGGAGAAGTCGGTAGCAGCAAAGTCCATTAGGGAGAGAGGAGTTTTAATGTGTTAAAGCTCTAATACTAAGTTGAAGAAAAATAAGAGGCTTAGCCTCTTAGTTAGCCAACCTTTCCTATTTATATATGTAGGGTAATATACAATAGTTAAAGTAGAGATTACAACACTTAAGTAGTCCTATAATATTTCCTATATATATACATTTCATAATACTACCAAGCCACACAACTACCACCACTCCTATCTTTTTATTCTCGCTAGCATAAAAACCTGACACTAGTGGCCTAAAATCAATAACCACAATAATAGCCTTTCCACTTTTTGACATTGTCGATGATGACTCTTCTCAACTACGTTTCCTCCTCTAACTAACTATACCACACACAATCATTATCAATCATTCACTTAATCATCATGCCTAGCTTCTTCAAACCGAGACCCATTTCTTACACATCTTTATTTTCCATCAATTCCAAACAATAATACCACCATCAACAATAGTCATCCATTCACCTTTCAGACCACATCATCAGCTTACGTTTGTCTTAAACCAATATCATCCACTTCTTAACACATGACAAACCCTCTAATAGCCACCAATAACTATGAGAACAACTCTTCCACAACCATAGCCAACCATAACCAATAATAACAGTAGCCTAATCGATGGTGGGAAGGAAAAAGAAACTGAGAACAAACCAAGGAGAAAAGGAATAAAAATAACCAAAAAAATAAAACTTTCCTTGGATATTTTGTTGGAGGTGGTTCCTAGTTACACTGCTGGCATAGACGTGAAGAGAAGAGGGAGATCTAATTGATCCAACAGTTTTCTTCAATCCATCAATATCAGCGCGTGGTCCCACGCTTTGACTGTAACAGTGGTGTGTTAAGACTATGCGCCACCACTATTACTCCATTTCTAAAGCCTTTCAGCATTGTTCCCTTGTTTACAAAAACCTCTCCAATATATTCCCAATCTTTAAAAGGTCCATTTTAGAATTTGGTTGATGTTTAGTTTGTGCATTAATTATTTTTGAATTTTGATGGTTTGTAAATATGTGATTGTAGGGTATGTGAGTTGATTAGTGAAAAAAATATCTAGAAGACTCTAAATAATACGGACATGAAAAAAACAATTATGTCTTTGCATTCATTACTGGAAATGGCAAATAGGTTGGTTAACTCTCCTTTATAACTATAAAATTCTAATGAAAAGATTTTACATTTTATTAAACAGGCCTCGAAGCTGGAATTGAAGTCTTTACCCAAACATTTAAAGTATATGTATTTGGGAGAGGATGAAACCTTACCAGTGATTATTGCAAATGTTCTAACTGAAGTCCAAAAAGAAAAACTACTTCCCCCTCTCTCTTTAATACGGTCATTGAGGACAATGTCCATATTAAGTGTGGGGGGGATTTACAGGTTATCTATGTTGGTGGCATTATGCTCTACTTTGGCAATTCTAATATGCATGCATCTTCATGTTTGTTGCAAATATAATTTTCATATTTATGGGATCAAAATATTTTTTATGGTGGTGCTATTTCAATGTCTTAATTGTTAATGTCATTAATGAATTCTTAATTGAGCTCATAAAAAAATCATAACATAATTCAATGATGATTTTGTCTTTTTTTTTAAGATTGTTTAGTCAAGCTATTTTCTTTAAGCCTAAAGTAACTGGATTTTGTAAACACAAGCCCATGATATTTTGAGCCTTATGACTAACACATCAATGATGATTTTGGTTTTGTTTCTCTAGAACTTGCTCTGATTCTAATCAAAATCATACTCTTACATGCATACATAAACATGAATAAAGTATTCTTTGTTATGTACCTTATATAGCCTAGCAGCCCATTGTTTGATAAATTTTCTTTGATTATAAACTCGCATTACAAGCCATAAACTAAACAATGTCTTACCCAAACCTTAAAATTAATGGAGCATCATACATCATTATACAAGCATGAAAATACATGAAATAAGAATGAGGGTGTCTTAAATTCAAAAATGGCTATATCAGGTGCGAGGGAACAAGCTTTTACTTTGAATAAAAAAACATAACCCATATTATATTATGATTGTAAATTGCAGAATTTGTTTTAACTATTGAATGATCAATTTTCCAATAAAGAAGGGTAATGTAGCTTTAATGTTCGCCAAGTTCAAAATAGCTAGGGGGAGTGTTTAAAATCGGGTACGACTATATGACCTGAGACTTTAGGTAGGTGCTTGACATCTCGAAACCTTACAATTACTTTTAAAGTTTTATTAATTCTATAATTATGAATCCTTTAAATGCACGTTCAAAATCTTTATGTTGAAAGTATAAAAGGAAAGAATGAATAAGGTGAAAGAACAAAGAGGTGTGAATGGCTGAATTTGAGAGGTGTCCTTATGTGGATGGCCGTATTTGATTGGCATTCTTGTATGGATGGCCAGATCTATTGGCATCCTTAAATGGATGGTCAAATTTAGTTGGCATCATTGTGAGGATAACTGGGATTATGTGACAACTATATGGATAACAAGTTTTAAACAAGACATTGAGTTGTAGTGAAAGTTTTAAAGGTGACCAACATAATTTAACGAATATTCCATGAGGCAGGGAGTAATTGTATTAATTGAGATTAAGAACAAGATTGTTTAATAGCCAAAAAATTATGGAAATTAATTAACAAAGAAAAGCTCATGATAGGTCGTAAGGATGACAAGGTAAGGATTGGTGATAGAGAAAAAACACAAATGGGTACAGTGTATCCAATGGGATAGGGTTGGTTTAGTTGGAAAACTTATATAAGGAGATTAAGGAGGGGCGTTAATGGAAGATAGGATGATTAAGACAACAAATGCGTCCTAAGGTAAAGTAATGAGTAGTAATGTTAATAATCAAACTAGAAGATAATGGATGAGTGTAGGCCAGTACATATGATAGGTGAATAACCGTTGTTCTAAGGATTTATATATAGAACAAAAGTGTTATATATACTATGAGTGGCAATAATAGTGAAAATAAAATGGATTGAAAGTGTGTGTGTGAGTTATTGAGATGAACTAATTGTATCTTGTTTATAGACTATTAGGAGGCTTAGGTCATGGTGTAAGAGTAGTAAAAATATAGTTGTTGTGGAAGTTCACATTGTAGTAGTTATAGGCCCTAATGACAATGTAGGGTGTGCAAGTGTAGATTTATTAGGTTTAATATGGTTGTGATGAGGTTAATATGTGCAAGTAGAGCTTGATATAAAAATTCCTTTTTAGCTATAGGTAGTGATAATAAACATCAAGGCATTTTATATCTTTTGGGTCTGTAATTAAAAGATTATAAATTTATAATTTATGATCTAAATGCTTTTATCTTCCTGCACCTGTATAGCTAACTTAAGTTTCTTAACTTGTTAATGTTTATGATTTTATTATGGTTCGAATATTGTTTCATTTATTCCATTTGCAATTGTCTTTAATGCTAAAAAAAGGTGTCATACTTGAAAGAAGACATGAAATTGCTGTTTAAATAATGATGAGATACGATTCAGGATTATTAGATTAAAGAGTTGGAAAGTTGTTATGGAAGTGCATAGGTATTTGTTGATAACTTGGGAGTCTTAGATATAGAGGAAACTCTACCAAAATTTCAGGAGAAATTTTAGCAGTGTTTATATGAATATTTAAGAATGTGTAAAAAAAATATTACCTATTTCTTGTGAGTTTCATGGCTCAAAAGGTTATAGAAATAAGAGGTGTTATTTTTTTCATGTGAAACAAGTATCATTGTCCCGAAAATTGAGGTCGTTACCAATTGCAAGGGTCCTACAAGCTTTTGATACTCCATCTTTACTTGTTGGCATATCACACATTGAGCCACATGGTTTGCTATCTCTTTCTTCATATTAAGCCACCAATAAAATTCTTTCAAATGCTTGTACATTCTTGTGCTTCTTGGATGCACAACAAACTTAGATTCATGAATCTATTTTAAAATTTTCTTTTTCAAGGCATTATCACTAGGTAGATACATCCTTTTACCAATTATTACCATGTTGTCTTTTAGAATTTGAAAAGGCGTTTTCATTCTTAATTTCACCATATACTCATTTTTTCCATATCTTCATCATTTTAGTGAGCTTCTAACACTTTATCTTTAAAAACTGATCGCACGTAAGTTGTGCTTATAAAAACACTTCAGGTCCAATTCTTATTTGTACATCAAATTTCTTCAATTTTATTTCTTTTTTTATATCAGTATTTGCAACAACATTAAACTTTCCCGAATAATAATCTAATAATCTATTACGAAATCATAATCTTTAATTAACTTTATCTATTATCTTTGTTGTATTTTTAACTCCTTTTGCAACATTAAATCTCAAGCTTGCTTTTATGACTCATGACCCATACAATTAGTGTTTTCACAATCTCAAAACAAACACCACAACTATCACACCTCTAGATCTTTCAGGGGTTTTCAATTGTACAATCACCCTTTCATGTTATATCAACACAAAACTCAACCCGTTCTTTGATGAATCATTATAAGCGTATAAGGCATTGCATCCAGCCAATGCAGTTCAATATAAGCCATTACTTTTCTATCTCATCTGGTTGGTATGGTAAAACGTCCTTTCTATTAGAAAGCAAAATTAAAGATATAGATCCTTTCCATTTCCACGGCAAAACATTCAACCTTGTTGCAACCAAAACTCACCACAAAAATTTATAGGTTAATAATCTATTGCAACATCAATCCCACTCACCGACCCTTAAATCTCCTAATTAAAACCTCATCAATCCCCTCCTGTCCAGTCTCCACTAGTCTCCATCTCAATTATGCCACCATCACATATCCAAGTGGGACTTTTTTACAGTATATACAGTGAGGAATCTCGTTTGCAACCAAACAGTTTACTCCATTAAATGAATCTCCCTATTAAACCTCTAGTGCCGAACAAAGCTGTCCATCATAGAGTGACATTGAGTTGAGTTGCATTTCCAAAATTGCAAGAGAAAACGGAAGTGACCATACCGGATTTTCTCATGCCAGAACTGTCCCACATGAACATCAACATCCTATAATATTCTGAGAATGAGAGATCAAACATTCTTGCCCAGTTGATGGTCGGCTGAGTAGCTACAGTGTGTTTTGGTCCCATATAGGTAAGAAATAAAACAGTATTTGGGTAGCCTGAAACACACTTACTGACTTATCCATTTCTCTTTTCTTTTCTGGAATACTTCTTTATATTCCACTTGTCTCTTTCTCTCTCTTATGCAAGCTTATTCAAAATCTATGTTTCTTTCTCAAAATTAAATATCTTCTTCTTTGTATATAAATCTCGATCTCTTTAGTATTTGGGTAGCCTGCAACACACTTACCCCGAAAGTATTTGAACAAAACCTTTAGTTTTACTTTTACCTTCCAGAAATGGCTACAAGTTCTGCGGAAGAGAAACGAGAGCATTCGGACTTCAGTACTCAAGAGGAAGAAGATCAGGTAGAAGAAGCATTATCACTGTGTGATTTACCAGTCAATAGGATGAAAGAAGAGAACAATCAATCAAGTAGACATCAAGAAACTCATCAAGGAACTGAAACAAATCAAGAAGATTTCGACTTCGGTCCCTGGGGTGGTGATGGCTATCTTTCTAAGAAATCAGATATGTGTGCAGCTGATGATATATTCTTTCAAGGCCAAATTCTCCCTCTTCGTCTCTCATTTAGCTCAGAAAGTGGTGTTAACAAGTTCGAGAGCGATAGCAGCATGAACCCAAGCCATTGCCTATCAAGGTCAGCCTCCACGGACCACAATTCAATTGGTGTTTTCACCGCTTTCAGTGGCATGAGCAGCAGCAGCAGAAGTCATTACTCATCAAGCAGCAACAACACAAGCTCTGCTATTGCCAGCACAAGAATGATAAAACCAAAAATTCAAAACCAGTTTCTAACCCATCGAAGTCCAAAGCCTCAAATTAGACTTTCCAGTACCTCACTGGGAAATGCAGCCTGTAACAGACCGAGAAATTCTTCATTTTGGGACTTTTTTAGACTGGGTTTGATCCGTACACCAGAGATTGAATTACAAGATCTTAAGGTCCGTAATTCTGTTAGTAGAAATAGTAGCTCTAGTAGCAGCAAAAGCAATTCAAGCATCAAGAAATGTGGAAAAATTAATGTTAGCAGTGACAGCAGTAAAAGCGGGTGCAAAATCAAGAATATGAGTAGACATAATAGCAATGATTGTGGGAAGAACATGGAGAAACGGAGGAAACAGAGTTTGTTGCAAAAAAGGGAAGGGTTATTAAGTGGCTGTAGCTGTTCAGTTAGTGCAGTGAAACCATTTCCCTTGAAAAGCAGTAACGACAGGAGTCGTAGCGCAGGAAATGGCAATAATGATAAAAGTGAAAGAGGGTCCACAGAGGAGAAGCTGCAAGAGTTGAAGATGAAGAGTAGAATTGTGAAAAAGCAGCTGATGCAGCAGCAGGGAAAGCAAGCTATGTCACGTCATCGAACGTTTGAGTGGATAAAGGCGCTTCCACATGCTACCTATCTTGATCATCAAAAGGAAGCTATCTAATTTTTTTTTTTTAAATCCCTCTCGCGTGCCTGCATTCTTTTTATCATTGCCTTTGTTTCAGCCTTTTGTTTTTCGGATTCACTTTTTCTTTAATTTGAATTGTACTCATAAATTTGTTTTTCAAGTGAACGGGCACTGTAATCTAGAACTGCAACTCTACAAGTTTGTTTTCATGGAGAGATTGAGTTCGTTAAAACCTAACCTCACCTAAAATTCTAGCAACTTTTTAGTTGTTTTCTATATAAAATAAAATATAATAATGACTCGGGTTTTTCTTTTTCCCAAGGAAGAAAGTCTTGGTATTTTTGTATATATTTTTAGTAGAATTAAAATTAATTTTGAAAATTATAAAATAATGTGTTAATGTTTTATATGTAATTTAAAATATCATGATTTTTTAATTAAAAAATGTAAACATTGTTTAATAGAATTTCAAATCAATTTCCAACATGAAAAAATAATAATTATGTTATGAATATGTATTCATGTATCTTTTTTTTAATTGAGAAATAAAAAAATATTGTTTATGCTTTATAAATATAAATTAAAAAATATATGAACTGATAAATAAAAACAATTATTAACACTAATTAAATATCAAAATATAAAAGATAATATTCATATTAAAAATAAAAGATAGAGGCATCTATAAATTTTTTATACTGATTATCATTTTTTTTCAAACATTTTTATTAATTTTATCTTAGGACTAAATATTGTTGCCAATAACAAATTATTTTTTTACATACAAAATTTATAAAAATATAGCTAATTTATATAAAATTTAAGAAAGAAAAAATTCGCTTTAAATAAAACTAATCTCTTTAAAATATCATGTAAATAAAATAAATTATAAAAAGATCAATATTTAAATAGAAATAGTTATGAAAAGAGGTAAATAATAATAATAACCATGCATTGATAGAAAATGTCCACATGTGTGGCCTTAATGAAACCCACGTACGCTAGGGCTTAGTAGCCTAGGCTTGTGCCTGGTTTTTTCTTCATCAATAATTGATGAAGTGTCGTTTGGTCTTGTATTTTTTTTAAGGCGAATGATAGGTTGCCTAAAGTGGTAGACTACTTGATGTTGCCGAATGATATTCTTCAACTCATTTTTATTATAAACACCATCTAAAACTTCAAAAACAATTTTACAACTTCAAAACACCCCAAAATCACTCTTAAAATGAAAATTAAACAAATTAAAATAAACCAAATGCTAATCTACTACTTTCTTGCCATGTTTAGATAGAAAATCCACCTTCATAAACTTCTCTCAAGAAGAGAGACTCATTGACACAATATCTTTTTTTTTTTTAGCCATAATGTGGCTAACAAGCAACTTCATTGTTTTTCGATGCGTTTTTCTCTTCTTTATCAAACCTAGAGACTAAATTTTTTTTGGACCTGAATATAAATTTAAGAAACTTGAGATTGATCACGTATTTTATCTATATTTTATATTATGATCCTTTCACTTAAAATTTTATCTTTTTACTACAATTTAAGATTTATCTCATTTAGTTAGACCACAAAAGGATTAAATCAAAAAGAAAATAAGTATGAGAATGGAATTAAAAAAAAAAAAACATGAGGGGAGTTGCTTCACTGTTCAAAAAAGTGAATGGACTAGGAAATAACCCAAATCTTTTAGTGTTTTAGCTAACTAGCCTTATATCCACTCTACACTACATGTAAGATTTCAAGTAAATTTTTAACATGAGAGAAGGAAGCTTATGTGTTATGGATGCATTTTTTAGTGTCATGATTTTTTTAAATGAAGGAAATGACAAGATATTGTTTTTTTTTTATAAAAAAATTTAAAATAAATGAAATAATCTATAAAAAAGGATATGTTAATGCTTATTAACTAATAAAACATGAAGTTAATATTCCTAGTAAAAGCAAAAGGTAGATGCAAATACAAATAGTTAACACAGGCTATCCATTTTATTTTACATGTTTTTATTTAGTTTATGTTGAGGGTTAATTCTCGTTGCTAATAACAAATGTTTTTTAAAACAATTACAAACAAATTATAATATGAGAGAGTATTATTAAATAAAAAAATTATAAAACAAAATAACATCAAGACCAAGTGTTTGGCCAACCATCAAAAGTCTAGGCTCACATGTCAAGCAGATTATTTTAAGAAGAAGATGATGCATCCTTCATTGTAATTTCTTTTCTTAACTTTGTATAGGTTAAAGACAAATTATAATAAAAAAGAGTATTAATAATAAATAGAAAATATTTATGAAGAAAAACAAACAAATAAGGTTAGGTATTATTAGGCCTAGCAAGTTAGGCCTAAGAATCTAGCTAACCATCAAAAGTATAGGCCCGCGTGCCTACTAGTTTTTTTTTAAAGCAGACATCATCCACTCCAATTTTTTATTTATAGCAGGTGATAGGTGATTAGAAAATCAAGGTCCATAACACGTCATTTATTTGTACAATGAAATGGTCTATAGTGTGTTTTTTTTTAAAAAAATCTTCCATGACATGTCATCTATCATGGAAGAGTTTTTTGAACTTATTTTTATCTAAAAACATCTTAAAAACATCTTATAAACCTTAATAAATAGATTTTTATGTTTAAAACATCATGAAATAACTTCAAGCGCAAAATCAAGCCAAATAAAAAACTACTTATTAGTCTAAATCTTTTTTTATGTGTTTAAGCAGATATACCACCCTCGTTGAAATATCCTCTCTAAGATCAACCAATGGATATAATGTTCATTGATTTATGGTGGTTGAATGAACACTTTCTCTCTCATCATTGTTTTTCAAGGTTAAAGTGTAAAAAATAACAAGGACTAAACTTGTATAATTAAAAATACAAGGATGAAATTGCATTTTTTTTTACTTTTTTAAAAGTATTTCTTTTTTCAAGTTATGTTAAGTTTGGTCCTTGTCCTTCAATTTGATATTGACAACTAATTTTCATTTAATTTTGCAAAATAAATATTTAATTTTATGTTAAAAAACTCAATAACATACTGGAAACACAAAGAAATATAAATAGAAATAAAAATTAAGAGTGAAAACCATGGGAATATAATTTGGAAAGGTGTAATTTAAAAGAAATTTAATGTGATGAAAAAAATATATATGAAGAAAAATGTAAAAGATCAAGAAGGAAAAAAGATGGTTATGAATATTGCATTGTTAGAGGATTTAGGTGCTACAAAAAATGAAAGAACCATATATTTTAGTTGTGTTAATTACAAGTTGAACAAAATTACCCTAAGGAATAAATTCAAATATTAAATTTAATACTCAAAAAGTTAATAAATTTTTGTTGCAGTATTCAATTCACTAAAAAATTAGAAATTTAATGTGTGTAACTTGTAACTAATTAAATATTTTATATTTCTTGGGAAAATATGAAGAATAATTAAATTTTTTTTGACATAATCCAAATTTATAATTAGTTTCAAATGGAATACTTCATCTTAATACTGATAGTTAGTATATGCAATTAAAAAAATGATATACAATGAAAAATAAGATAAATTTATAAGTTAATTTTATAATTGTTTTTAGAAATATAATGTCTATTTAGATTAAATAGGAGCAAATCTAAGGAATCAATCATTCACAATTTAAATTATAGTTTTAACTTTGAGCTTTTAAATTTAAGTTTCAATTTACTTTTTATTTATTAAATTGTAAGTATAAATTTATTCTTAGTTGGTGATACCAAATTTTATCATTCTTTAATTTTTAATGAAGTCGTGAAAGCTTTAGATTGGATTAGACTTTTCACAGCTATGTATTGGGTGAGAATGTGATGAAATTGAATGTAAACTTTTATTTTTAGTCATGCTTATTCTTGAAAAACAAGTACTTTATTGGAATAAAGAATCATCTGATACTTAAATTAGTAAATGTAAAAGTAAAAACTAATGTACAAGAAAGAAAAATAACGAGAGAGAAAAATGTGTAGAAAAATGAGTAGGAGTAATGTGTATAGTGAATGAATAAGATGTTCTTGTATTGTTGAATCACAAAAATAACTTTAATATTTTATGTGGTGACCAAAGGCATTTATATGTTAATGCATATGTTATATAGTTAATCGGTTAGTTACACATGACAAAAATAAATCTAATATTTGATTAATGAGTCTAGATTAAAGATAAAGTTCTTGTGATAAAAATATTTTGCAAATGAAATTATAAAATTGTTATAATTATGAGATTCTTATTTCATTAAAGCATTATTTCTAAATATTCTTAGTCAATACTCTATTAAAACTGAATATTATTTGGTGCATTAAGATTGATATTTATTACGTTCTTTCTTTTATGAAAAAAAACAATTGTTCTGTTAAACTAAGGTATGAGGAATACTTGAAACTAAAATGTAGGTGTTTTTCACATGAAATTTACACTGAAATGACCTATATAAGGATTCCAAATGTAAAGATTATATGTGTCTATGAAAATATTCACATAGCAGTTCTATAAGTGATTCTTAGACTTGAGATCATTAAGTTATCTTATAAATGGAATGTCATCCTTTGATCTTGACTACATGTTGTTCTAATCAAAGGTAACAAACAAGAAGATATTAGATATAAAATGAACAATATAAAGGTCTTTGAGTGATCAACAGAAAATTCAACACCCTAGATGAATTAGAGAAAATATTCCACATGTTGTCAAATAAGATTGATTGTAAAATCATTTCCCAATACAAAATGAGATTTGAAAAAAAATCATATTTTATTCAAATGATCAATAATTATAGTGTTGAGAACAAACATGATTTGACAAAGTATGCATTTGATCTTAAAACATAAATCAATCAATTGATGAATTAATTATATATTATTTTTTTAATTATTTTATTCTATTTTCATTAGAATTATAATTTATATTTGGATCAACTTATTAGGAAGCTAATGAGTCATATATATTAAGAACTATTGATCAAAATAATATAGGATGAATAATCAAATATGACTTCATTGTGAATAAGTTTTAGAGATTAAGGACTATAGTGTAATTAATGCATGAGATTAAAATTTCAAAACTAGAAAAATCAAGTAGGGACTTGATTAAACAAATTTCTAAAATAATATATATGATATTATTCAGCGAGCAAATTGATATTTTATAATTTATAGGGTTATTAGGTTTTTCCTATAAGTAGGATTCTATGCCTTATATATTTTTTTAGACATGAAAGGTTATGTTACAGAACATATAGTGCAAAGAAATACTTAAAAACATGAAAGAGAGCTAAAATTATTTCAAGAGATTTCTCACTAGTGGTTTGTGTGGATTACATGTTAGAGGTTGGACACTTGGATGACTTATGAATTATGATATTTTAGTTCATTTATGATTTTTTTTCTATTTTATTTAGAACTAGTTTGTTAATTTTTCAGCATTGCTTTTGTTGCACGTATACGGCGTCGCGAAGATCATCCACTCTCAGGTCGTATATATCTGGCAAATATAGGGAGACAAGGAATTCTTGTCTTTTATTAGTGGAAAAATAGAATGAGAGTTGCCACCTAGTATTTTGGTCACTAGCAACCCTAACTGGTCTCAGAGATCGGGCACGGAGACTAGTTGCGTAAAGAAAAGGTATTGGCACTACAAATACGACCTATTTAAGGTAGGCTGCATTGTTTACTCATTTGATAGAAATACTAAGGTCTTGTCGTGTTTTCTAATTGTTAGTCTGTCTACAGTTTAATAAAAGTCCTCATCGGTAAGGAAGTATTTATCTAATCGGGTAAAAACCTAATCGTTCTCGTTGTTTACTCAATTTTGGACCCCACGTGCTAGAGATGGTGTATACTCATTTTGAACAAGAGTGTAGGAGTTTAGCTTATGTTTGCCAGAAGATTGACAAAAGCGGAAGAGAAAGAAATATTTTTTTTAAACCATGTTTGAGCTGTTTTCTGCTCTTTTTTATCCTTCCCCTTTTGCTATCAAAATCATCAGGTTTTCTTAGGTTGATCAGGAGTCTTCATAATGCTAAATTCATTTCTTTTTATCTGGTCTTTAAGGTTGAATAAATTCCTCAGAATTTGCACTAAAAAAATGGTTTTGCTGTTGTCGCAATTTTTTGTTCCAACTTAGGCTCTGATTTTGACTCGGTTTCGTACGATATCTGACCATCCTATGTATATTTTGTCACTCATGACATGTTAAAAAATTAACATATGCCTTTATTAGGTCCTAGGTATTATTGTTCTTAGGGCAGATTCTCAGTCAGATTTGGATGCTCAGCATTGTCAGATGAAGAACCTTTTTGACCAACTAGATTACTGCCAAATTCTGTTCTCTAAAATGATTTTATCTCACTCGACTCCCTCATAAAAGTTGTAGTCCTAGATGCGTAGATGATTTTGGGATTTTGAATCACTTGATTTCGATATCAGAAGCTCAAGATATTCCTGTTTGAATATCTAACGTCAAGGTAGAGAATTCTACAGCGAGAAGGATATTGACCCGAGTCTGCACTAAAAAAACTCTATTTTTGGCCTAGTTTTTGTGATTTTTGTTTTTAGTTCATACTCTTAGTCATATCAGGATTCTCGGTATTCGTCAGTTTTTGAGTTAGACCCGGAGATCCCTTTTGACCAACTAGATTACTGCCAGTTTCTGTTCTGTAAAAAGATTTTATCTCACTTCAACTCCTTCATCAAAGTTGTAGTCCTAGATGCGTAGATGCATTTGAGCTTTTGAATCACTTGATTTTGATATCAGAGGCTCAAGATGTTCCTATTTGAATATCTAATGTCAAGGTAGAGAATTCTGCTGCGAGAAGGATATTGACCTGAGTCTGCACTAAAAAAACTCTATTTTTGGCCTAGTTTTTGTGATTTTTGTTCTTAGTTCATACTTTCAGTCATATTAGGATTCTCAGCATTCGTCAGGTTTTGAGTTAGACTTGGAGATCCCTTTTGACCAAACAAATTACTGCTAGATTTTGTTTTGTAAAAAGATTTTATCTCACTTCAACTCCTTCATCAAAGTTGTAGTCCTAGACGCGTAGATGAATTTGGGCTTTTGAATCACTTGATTTAGATATCAGAAGCTCAAGATATTATCATTTGAATATCTAACGTGAAGGCAAAAAATTTTGCCGCGAGAAGGATATAGCCCAAGTTCGCGGGACTGATTCGAAGGATTTTTTTTTACCAAGGACTGAATCGAAAAGTGTTAAAATAAGGGATTGAATTGAAGAAGGATATTGAAAGCTGGAGAGGGGGGCTGGATCATCATAAATGACAGGATTTTTACCACATCGAATAAGGAAAATAAGACTTTGCAACTGCACCCTCCATTTGATTTCTTTCCTTTTTTCTCTGCTGTTTTCCTTTCTCATCACGTCTGATTTTTGGAGTTGAAGACCACGTTTTTGTTGCCTCATTTCAAAGGGAGCAACTGGCCCTATGGAAGGAAAGAAAAGAGCCACACCATCCTCTAAAACTAGAAAGAAATCAGACGTAAAGCACCAACACAAAATCAAAATATTACAGTTTCCTTTTGCGTTTTTTTTACTGCAAATCAGTAGGGATTTGCATCCTAGGATTATTGCATTGAATCCTTCTTAAATAGAGACATATTTAGACTATATATAAGCCCTTCTAATGACCTAACTAGAGAAAAAAAAAAGGGAGGAAAAATGGAGAGAAAAAGAGCATAAAAAGAGAAGAAAAACGCAAGAGAGGCAGAGAGTAAGAAAAACACAGTAAATAGAGGGAGTTCTTTTCTTGCATTCTGGTGTTATTATGAGGAAAGAGGAGAGAAAAAAGAAAAGACGGAGAGGAGCTTTTCTGCTAATCCTTGACAGCAATGTTTGTTTGGTTTTATTTCATCTTCCGCAAAAAAGAAAATAGTGAGACCTGCAGGTAAGTCTTAACTTTCTCCTCCTTTGCTGCCTTTAAATCTGTTGTACCTGTTTTGTCTTTGTTGTGCACATTCGTTTCAATTTTAGACTATACAATGAACGCTTGCCTTGTGTTGTTTTTGCCGTGGTTTTGAGTTTTGGATGGGTGACTATGTTAAGAATTGGGTAGCCTTTGGTGTTCTTTTTTTTATCTCCTTTCTTTTGCTAGTTCAGAATTAAGGAACCGGGGGAGGGGCTGTTGTTTTCTTCATTAGCAGCTCCCTTTTCTGTTCGTGTCCTTCCATGTTTTTCTATTGAAATAGGCGGCCAGGTATGCTTTGGTTTCTAGTCTGTTATATATGTGTGTTATAAAAGCATACCGTTCCAAGCTCTTCCTTTTTGTATGAAACTAGTATGGCAGTTTCTCCTGGATTGGTAAAAAGAAAATAGGCCAAGAGTCATGGACACATGCAGTAGAATTTTGATTTCAAAATTTCAGTTTCAAACTTTGGCTCCCTCATGCACACAAGCTTAGTCCTTTCCAGTGTACAGAATTTTAAGTTGATTTGGCTATGAACGATTTTTGTTACGAATTATTTCAAGTTTCTTGTAGTTCTTGTAATATGAACGATGGCTTGCTACTTTCCATTTTGGTGTTTACGTCTAATTGTGATGTTTGTGTTTTGATAAAAAAAAATATAAAGAAAATGTTTTCTTATGTGTTGCATACGGCCAATACCCTAACATATTTTGAACTTTTTTTATGTACAAAAAATATTGAAAGTTTTGAAAATGTGTTTTCGCATGGATTTCTTAAACACAACAAAAAATTATTTTCTTGCATTTCAGGATTTTACAACATGTTTGTAAAACTCCAAAGGGTATTGGTCAATATTCCAAAAAATATAAAAATCTTATTTTAGGGGGGGATTCATCTATTATTCACCGCTAATGTTTGGATAAAGAAATCCTTAAAGATGAATATCCAAAATATTATTGGGAATAATAAATTCGCACACATCCTTGAAAGAAGCCTTGATTATAATCGAGGACATTTCAAAAAAATTTTACTCCACGGTTTATGAGCCGTGAGAGTATAAAACACTAAAAAAAATAGGTTTTTTTTAGCGCCCTAGATTTCTAAATTTTTGTCCCTCTTCCTTGTGATTTACGAGTCGCAAACTCCTGAAATACTAAAGGAAAAATGAGCTTTCAAAGCTCATAGAATCTCCTTGGATTTCTATCCTAATAAATTTAGTTTGAATCAAACATAGAAAAACTGATTTAACACTATAATAATTATAAAGCAAACAAAACACCAAGCAGTTTACCTTAGGTAGGGCGTACTAGGGGTGCTAATACTTTCCCTTTACGCAACCAGTCCCTTGCCTTAGAATCTCTGAAAGACCAGTTAGGTTCCTAGTGATCATAATACTAGGTGGCGACTCCCTTATTCACAAAAACAAAAATAACCCGAAATCAATCGAGGATCGCCGCGACGCCGCGCTCCGCTGGGAGGATGCGACAGTTCTAATATAAAAGAAATACCTTTTTGATATCGAAAATACATTTTAAGTATAAATACATAATCCCAAATACTAAAAGAAAACAAAATATTTTTTTAGGTATTTTTTGAAATATTAGCCTAGTTCTTATGACTTTAATAAACTGGTTATTAAAGCAAAAAATACATACTGATACATATTTTTTTTGAAATTTTCTTTGTTGTATGAAAATACATTATTTTTTTTTATCTTTGAGAGACTTGGTTGTATGTTCCAATGAAAACCACGTATTTTAATACCAGATTTTTATCTTTATGATATAAAAATACAAACAATATTAATCAAAATTGATAGATAAATACACAGGAAAATCTCTAATTTTCGAAAGAATTTTTTTGAAATTTTTTTGGACTGGGCCGAACCCGGCCCAGCCATTTTGGTCTAGGCCGATTCTGTCTGACCCATTAGCATTTTGGTCTAGGCCGATTCTGTCTGACCCATTAAATAATGGAGATGCTCTCCACTGTTCATATGTAACGTGAATAGTGGAGGCAGTGAAGACATAGAAGAAGAAGAAGAAGAAGAAGAAGAAGAAGAAGGAAGGAAGGAAGGAAGGAAGGAAGCTGACCTGGCGACATTGGCGATGCTAGTGGCTCATGGTGATGTTGGTGGCGGTTCTTGGTGGTGTTGTTGTGGTGGCAGACGATGGTTGCTGCCGGTTTCTGTTTTTTCTTCTTCTCTGCTGCTTTTAGTTATCTCTGCTCCTTCCCTCTGTTTTTCTATTCTTCTCATTTTGTTCTCTAGTGGTGGTGGTGGTGGTGGCGGTGTTGTTAACGGTGACTGGGAGGAACGGTGGCGCTAGTGATTCTTCTTCCAAACGAGGTGGCATGGCAATGAGGAGCTACTATGCCGGTCGACGGTTCTTCTTCTTCTATGTGTTTTTTCTTCTGCTCTGTTTCTACTTTTCTTCCTTCTCTCTTTCTCTTCTATTTTCTTATATGTTGCTTTGTTCACTCTTTCTCTCTTCTCTATTTCTGTTTCCCTTTTCCTCCTCTCCTTCTTTCCACCTCTATTCTCCCATGTTTCCTTTTGGTTCTTTTTCTTTTTCTATTTGTTCCCTCATCTCTCTGGTTTTTTTCTCTCGTCTCCTCTACTTTATCTTTTCTTTCTCCAGCCCCTTTTTGATCTCTAGTTCTCCCCTAGTATTTATAGGAGGCAAGGGGAGAGGGCCACCTGATTAGTACTTAAAAGTGTATTTTCATTAAGGTTTTATATCATCATATTGCACTTAAAGTATCATTAAATTCCCTAACTTGAGCATGTTTTATAATAACAAGTCGATAACATAAGATATCTTTAATTTATTGTAAATGTTCATTTTGAATGTAGGCATATCTCACAATTTAAAGTATTGATTGATGTGTTTAATTATTGAAAGTGAAAAGACAAAGAGAGGGCTAAACTGAAAGAAGAGATGTTTGTTCAATTCAAACTAGAACATTATTCGGTTATTGGATCATAACTGGAGCAGTAGAACATGGATTTAGGTCTGGTTTATATGGATGGAAAGCTAAGACATAGGCCTAAAACTTTCATGAAGAGTCCAAGATTTAAAACGGCCGTTTTCAAGTTCAAATTATAGCAACAAAAGAGAAGTCAGAATTTGTCCTATAACCCAGACACTATTTAGTGTTTAACCCATATCTCGAGTTCTAGAAGTCTAAATGAGCTCATTCTTATTTTGTTGGAAAGCTGAGACAAATTCTCAGAACTTGTATGAAGACTATCTGTTCAAATTATGACGTTAGCAATGACGTTTTGTTCAGACAAGAAGATAATGGTTGTCACCAAGTCAAGAGGTGGCCATCCACTCAACAATTAGTCATCAAATCAATAGTTCTAAATTTTAGCCTATAAAAGGAGCCATTTGCCATACATTTAGACATCTTGGTGTTCAGATCAAGATCACTCTCTCTCTCTTTGTATTTTGTATTGTTCAAGTTTTATTTTATATTATATTAATCTCTTGTTTATGCTTTTCATTTCCTTTACTATACTTAGTTAACTTATATCATGTTTATGTTCTTATATTGTTTATTTATGTTTTTCTTCTTCATGATGTTTAGCTAAGTTAATTTTGTCAAGGTGAAAAGGGTACACTAATGGTGTAGGAATAAGTACAATATAAACTCAACATGGACTTTAATGTTTGATACTAACATGTTTTATATTTGTTATCTTACTCACTCTTAATACATTGCTTGTTAAATGGTTAATCTAGATTTGTGTTGTACAACCTTTGGTACAACAAATACTTGACATTTTCATAGCCTACTGTATGGTATAACCGACACTTGTGCTATGAAAGAAACTTGATTTGTTGTTAACATAAGTTATCACCATGAATACCTGACCAAATTTACAAGTATTGGCATTACTCAAATAAGATAATTAATATAATCATGTTAATAATTTATAATCCTATTGGAACCTTCTTTGTGTGTGGTTTCTAGTTGAGTAAAAAAAAGAGTTTATACTATACTTATTTGAAATACCATTAGTGGATCCTCTAACCTTGATAATTGTTTTATCCTTGTTTAATCCTTACATCAATATCACATCTCAAAAGTTCTCTTCAACTACTTTTCATTTATTGTTTATAATTTTATATAGTTCACCTTCATGTGGTTCGACCTCGGTCTTACCGGGTTATTTATTACTTCGACACTCCTGCACTTGGGATAAGACATTAATCTTTTGATCGTGTCACCACCCTACCCTGTCGAAGCACATGGTAAGGTGGTCGAGCATGGGTCTTTTGTTTCTTCTATAATGGTGGAATGGTATGGTGGTCAGGCATGGGTTTCTATTTCTTTAGTAATGGTGGTAGGGTATAGGTTATGTTAAGGAAGAGAGAGAGAGCAGGAAAAAAATATTTAAAAACCTTCTTCTTCCCCTGTTACACGTCTAGGGGAAGAAGAAAAACAGTGTTGTTTAAAACGGCACCGTTTCGGGCATTCTCTCTTCTTTTTTTGAGAAGAAAAAGAAATGAATTTGGGGAATAACACAAAAATGAGTTATGACAGTTGCCCCCTCTTTACAATGCTTACGGAACAAAGACTTTGAGTAGTAAGTTTTGTAAAGATAAACAAAAATGAACTTCTAAAATTGATCTTCTTAAAGCTTGGTTGTTCTGAAACTCTGTCTTTACAACAATCCCCTTTAATCAAAAACTAATAATAAAAAACTATACAACTTTGTTATTCTGATATCCCGATCTGGTGATTTTCTAAATTTTGTCTTTGGTTGGGTTAACCTGGAATCCTATCTAGCGATTCTCTTTAACCAGAACCTAAAATTGTTCCTCCTAAAGGCGAAGTTTAAACTTTCTTCTTTTTTCTTTTGAGAATTTTCTCATGGTAGGGTTTTTTCTCATTTTTCTTCTAATGTTAAGATAATGTTAGTAGTTCGGTCAACCTGAGATCCCATCTGACAATCTCCTTTAACTAGAACCAAAATTCCATGTGTAGCTCGGTCAACCTAAAATCCCATCTAACAACTCCCTTTAACCAAAGCTAAAATTTATGTGTGGTTAGGTTAACCTGAGATCCTATCTGGCGATCTCCTTTAAGCATAACCAAAATTCTATGTGGAGCTTGGTCAACTTGAAATCCTATCTGGTGATCTCCTTTAAGCAGAACCAAAATTCCATGTATGGTTGAGTTAAAATGAGATCCTATCTGATCATCTCCTTTAACTAGAACCAAAATTTGTGTGTATAAAATTCCATGTATGGTTAAGATAAAATGAGATCCTATCTGATCATCTCCTTTAACTAGAACCAAAATTTGTGTGTATCTCGATCAACCTGAAATCTCATCCGGTGACTCACTTTAACCAAAGCTAAATCAGTGTGTGGTTGGGTTAACCTGAGATCCCATCTGGCGATCTTTTTTAACCATAACCAAAATTCTGTGTGCAACTTGGTCAACCTGAAATCTCATCTGGCGACTCCCTTTAACCAAAGCTAAATTCCATGTATTGATGGGTTAACTTGAGATCCTATATGGCGATCCCCTTTAACCGGATCCAAAGTCTGTCCTAAAATCGGTCTGTGTGTAGCTTAATCAACCTGAAATCCCATATGGCGACTCCCTTTAACCTAAAATACCATGTATGGTTGAGTTAACCTGAGATCCCATCTGGCAATTTCCTTTAACTAGAACCAAAGTCGGTGTGTAGCTCGGTCAACCTGAAATCCCATCTAGCGATTCCCTTTAACCAAAGCTAAACTCTGTGTGTGGTTGGGTTAACCTGAGATCCCATCTGGCGATCTCCTTTAACCAGAATCAATACAAAAATGTGTGTGTGGTCTCATTGTAATGGGTGACCTACCCAAGTGAAAAAATATAAAGGTTTTGAAACTGATCTCATTGTAATTGGTGACCTGTTGCGATGTTGTGATAGCACAAATTAATTACCCTAGCTTAAAACACAACACACAAGATATTATAGAGCAAGCAAGGGGTCGATCCCACGAGGAAGGTTCAAGTTAGATTATTATGCTAGATGATATACAATTTGGGGGGGGGAATTTGGACGTTATCTAGGCTAAAGGAAAAGAAAACATAAAACTATCAAGCAAAATTAAATAAAATCAGAAAATTATCAAGAGAACAAACTTTGGTCGTAAGCATACATCCACCTACAGAAATCAGAACTAATCATGGAAACAAAACATCAATTTATATTCTGAATATTTATCTCTTCTTAACATTGGTTAGTTAACAGGTCCACCGTATAACTAACCCTAACCATCAAACAACCACAGTGTCTGCACTAGTAATTTAATTCAATGGCAGCCTTAAGAACTATATAAGTTGATTAATTAAGAAAACATAACTGTCCACAGTCTATGTTTGATTTGATTGAATGTTCTCCCTAAGATTAATAATGTAGATCCGCCACAATTATTAAACTCATTGCTTCACAAGTTCATATACCACAACTCCAGTTTTGATATCAAACTTAACAATAGATTGTCTACAATAATAACTTAAAGTCCACTCTAGCAATTAAAATAAACAATCATAGGAAAAATAAGCATAGAAGAACAAATATATTCATCATATAAACTGAAAAGAAATGGTAAAAAATAAATCTCACAGTTCTTGAAATCCGAAGGTTTTTGTGTCCTTGCAACCAAGGAAAAAGTGTTTAGCCTTGCATGTTTGTTGAAAAACTAATATAAAAAGAAGAAAGAATGCATAATTTCAAGTTTCTTAGAGGAGGGGGGCATTTTTCCCCTCTTGGATGGCTGCCCCCCTTCTCTTCTCTCATTCTTTTTATATTCTAAGAAACCCTAGTCTCTATTTTACAAAATAGTCCTCCTTTAAGTAGACAATTTACATTTAAGTACTTCAATAACTAGTTCCCTAAAAAAGGAGAAATAGCCTTGCATGAAATCTTCAAGATTTGACTTAGAGGAGCTAAATTGCTGAAATAAAAACTTGGATATCGGTTTAGATGCTTCGGAACATAATTTGGACTCGTTTCTTCACGAAACCTGTTTGCTGGTAGAATTCAGTTGTCATCTTTGAAAAATCATATCTCCCTCATATGACATTGTTTTTGGCTGAAATTTGGAGCGTTGATAGGCCTTTGAGTCTGGAATCCAAAATAATTGAGTTTGCATCAATTGGACTTCTATAAATCTAGATATTCAAGTCGAAATGACCGAAAGTCAACACTAGCAAATTGCGAGATTTGAATTTGAAGGCTGAGATTTCTATGCTCTTCCTTATTTTATTTTCTTGACTTAGATTTCCAGAAAGGTATAGATTTTAGCTTTTTAATTCCACTAGAATCACTTCATTTCGACCTCTAGAACTCACGCTCTGCACAAAACATCGACTGAAGGTCAAATCTGTCAATTACCTCCAATTTACTCATTTTTGCATATTGCATCCAAAAGTTCCTTCGAAACATAAAACAAAGAATATCAAGACATTTTATATATAAAAGATAGGCAAAACACTAGTTAAATATGGGTAAAACTATCGAATAATATGGTTACATCATGACCCACCTAGATGGAAGATAAAAAGGTGAAATAGTCTCATTGTAATGGGCGACCTACCTAGATGGAAAAGAATGTGAAGTGGGTCGGACAACTCCCTTTAACCCAGTGAACAATTAATTCACTCTCCACTATTCACATGAACAGTGGAGAGTGCTCCACTGTTAGCCCAAAATAAGTGGGTCGGGTCTGGCCTAGTCCAAAAAAAATTCATAAAATATTTTTGAAAATTTGTGATTTTCTCGCGTGTTTTTTTTTCATTTGGATTAATATCGGTTTGTATTTTTATATCATAAAAATACGAATATGGTATTAAAATACCTGGTTTTTGTCAAAACATTGTAAAATTTATAAAACAAAAAAAAAGGCTTGTTTTCATGCATATGACCAAGTCTCTCGAAAAATTCATATCATATTTTCATACAACAAAGAAAAATTCAAAAAATGTTTTAGCATGTATTTTAGCTTTAATAACCAGTTTATTAAAGTAACAAGGGCAAAATTTCAAAACAAATATATTTTGTTATCTTTTAGTATCGGGGATTACAAATTTATACGTAAAACGTATTCCGGATATTAAATTCTTTTGTTGACGTTAGAATGGTTAGGTTTCACCTAATAAGATAGGGATCTACTTACTAAAGAGAACTTTTCTTAAACCATAGACGGACTAACAGTTAGACTTTAACATATATCAGACAATTAAACAATATAGTCTATCTTAGGTAGGGTGTATTTGTGGTGGTCGTGCTCGATCTCTAAGAATATGTTTGGGAACGCGGTTGCACCGCGTTCCCAAAAAATTCAAATTTTTTTATTAAAATTTAATATGTTTTGTATGTTTTAGATCATTTTAATGTAGTAATGTCAAAAATGATTTTTAAAAAATGAAAAAAATCATTGGCATGCATTTCTGCACGAAAAGTTATTTGAAAAGCAACCGCAACCACACTACCAAATACTCTCTAAGACTAGTTAGGGTTCCTAGTGACTAAAATACTAGGTAACGACTCCCATTCTATTTTTTCACTGATAAAAGACAACAATTCCTTGTATACCCTATTTTCCTGAATACCTGGATATGTACCTGAGAGTGGACTTATCACAGCGACGCCGCACACATGTGACAACTTTAACACTTTTTTATCTATTATAAATATGGTTATTTAGCTTGTATTTAGGTATTTTTTAAGTAGACTTTGATTTTAGAATAATCTATTGTGTGACTATGAGATGATTCTCTTAATTTGGTTCTTCATTGAATTACTCTGACTTATCAAAGCATTAACCAAGCTTTATGGTATCTTTTAATAATTTTCGTTCATATCTCTTCATAGGTATTGGGTGGGGGTTTGATTTCTATTGTTTTGGTTCATTGGTATAGGTTGTTGTGTCAAGCTCAATCATATGTCCAAATTTAGTTTTCTTGGAAATGGTCGATTTGTTTGTTGGTTTCTAGATCGTTATATCGACATGGTTACATCATTTTAGAGTAGAGAATATTATTATTTAGAGAGTGGAGAATTCTTTGTGATTATGAAAGTAATGTTAAAGCATTGTGTAAGTTGATGTCATATAGATGGAGATTTTTGTTGGAGATAATGGAAACGTAGAGATCTCATAATGGAGATTATATTAGATACATAGAGATCAATTTAGAGACATGAAGAATTTATCTAGGATTTAAAGATTTTGGTAGAGACATGGAGACCTCACAATGGATATTTTATTGGATATCCTGCCATGTACATTTTATTGAAAACATGGAGATTTCAATAGAGATGTCTAGATCTCACCATTAGGTATTTTATTGGAGACATGGAGATTTCAATTGAGAGGTGAAGATGTGTTATTACTTTAGTTGAAAAATTGAAAAGTTGAAAAGGTTTTCATACATAAGAGGACAATTTTAAAAAATTATATAATATCGTGTAATGCATCATAATGATCTTTTCGTATTTGTTTGGATTGCACTTCCTTTCTTATAAACTATTAGAGGTAACCCTTGACGATCAATCTTTTTATCTTTTTTTAAGGCATGAAATTCCTTAGTATCATGACTATGGTCATGATGAAACTGACAAAACTTATTAAGATTCTTTGCATTCATGTCACTCTTAATAAGATAAGTATTACAGAAATTCTTTTCCGTTAATGGTGGCCAATACCTCAACACATGTGGTGGTCAAAAGTGTGGTCATGAGCTTAAGGGATATCAGGCGGTTATGAATAGATAGATCCTTTTATGCTCTTTTTATATGCCCTCCTAAGAGATTAATGACATTAAGGAGATTATGCTCTTCGTAGTTGGAAACTAGGTAGTATTTTTCTAGTCATACTCACTTCCTCTACCCAAATATGAGTTTGCATCACTTGCATAATATTGAGGAAAGGTCAGTCAGGAAGAGTGTATAGTCGCTCCTATAAAGAGTAACTGTAAACCTTAATGATTAGGGTTTTAATGGTAATGGGTTCAAGTAGATTCTTTACATCAAACATTATATAGTTACATCTTTAGAGATATGTTTTGACACTCTTATCTTCTCATTGTATAATGGTGAAGAGCTTGGTGGTGCTCGTTTTAGCTGGCCTACTAATGTTGGAATGAGAGATGAGTTTAACATAGAGATCATTAAGGTCGAGGATGGAATCACTTTTTAGGCTATGATATAACACCTGCGCAGATCCATAAAATATTGTCAAATGGATTTTGCAAACAATATCACTATTTAATGTGTTGTATGACATTTCTCATCTTTTATATATGCTCTTTTGGGTCTGTAAGTGTAACATCCCCACTTCCGAAACTAGCACATCAATCATAAAAAAAGGAAAAAAATTTACTTTATTTTTTTGTTAAACTCATACAAAGTTTACTGAAATTTCTATCAAAATTTTTGTAGAGTCTCCCCTATACCGGGAGGTTCCAAGTTATCAACAAATCACTTGTACACATCCTAAATTCATTGTTTATACACATTCCAATTACTCTAAGTCTCAAACTATAACACCCCAAACTTTTAAGATAAAATTCACACAATCATCAAGTTATAAAAATGAGAAGAATCCAGGAAGTTTTTTTTAAAAAAATTAAGTAAACTTTTCTCTAGTACGGATTGTAAAGAGTACGAGGGAGTTAGGATGTGAGCTCTTTTTGGGCGAACGGGATGCAGAGATTACAAGTTGATGGATGCGAAAAGTAGAGAACACCATGACTCAAATGAGAGTACTTGAGGATTGGTGAGTGAATTATGCTACGTAGTTTGCTGACAGATAAAGCCCAGTCATGGTGGGAAGTGATACAGTCCAAGAGGGATCCTAGGATATGGACTTTGAGTGAATTCAAGAGATAGTTTGAGATGCAATTTTTCTCTTCTTATTAGTGTAGTATCAAAGAGCAGGAGTTCCTGGCATTGAAATAAGGGGACATGTCAGTACTAGAGTATGAGAGGAGGTTACGTGACCTCTCCCTGTTTGCTTCACAGTTCATTGCTACTAAACAATAAATGATTGATAGATTACGTGATGAATTACATTAGAAGTGGAGACAGAGATTGATTGCTTTACGGTTTGAGTTTGCTATGGAGCTTATAGAGGCGACTTAGGCTTTAGATCACTATGGCCAAACATTATTAAGTAAGAGGAAGAATATTGATGTTTTCTTAGGTAGACCTCCCTTACTTAAAAGAGGGAAGCCTTAGTTTAGGAGAAAGGAAGGGGTAATAGTTGGGACTGTTCAAAGTTCTGGTATTGGACCTACTTGAGGTCCGCAGGGTAGTAGAAATGGATCCAAATTGGTTAGAGGGATGTCAGAGCAGAGGCCAATTGTTTATCCTCTATGTATATGGTGTGGACAGAAGCATCCCAGAGACTATTCCACTACACTAGGGCAGTTTTATATATGTCAAGGAGAGCATAGATGGAGGGATTTCCCATATTTGGGCAAGGGATGTTGTTACTGTCATGGATATGGACATGTTAGAAAGGATTGCCTTGGAGGTTAGAGTTTATTTAGAGCCAGCAATAGATGTAGAGCTAGCAGTAGTCGGTTATAGTGGATCGACCGGCTAAACAGACTTAGTTCGGGGCCAGTGGTAACAGAGGTCGTGTGAAGCCTATAAGGGGATCGAACCCAGGGTAGGGCGTTCACCATGATGCAAAAGGAGGCTCGGGTTACCCCTAATGTTGTTACAGGTACCTTGCTATTAAATCATATGCCTATCTATATGTTATTTGATCCTAGAGCTACCAATTCATTTGTTACACATAAGGCAATAGGAAAATTAGAAAAGAGTCCAAGTAAAGTTGGGAAAGGGTTTAGGGTGCGTAGTGATGCAACATGGGAGAGTGATTCCTTATACCTCTAGACAGTTGAAGCCCCATGAGGTCAACTATCCATTTCATAATTTAGAATTGGCCGTTGTAGTATTTGACTTACAAGTATGGAGACACTACTTATATGGATCTCGGGTTCACATTTTTATCAATCATAAAAGTTTAAAATATTTAATGACTCAAAAGAAGGTAAATATGCGGCAAAGACGATGGGTTGAACTGATTAAAGATTATTATTGTATGAGATTATCACCTGGAAAAAGCAAATGTTGTGGCGGATGCTCTTAGTCATAAAAATAAGGTATCAACTTTGAACTACATATAAATACTACAAATTCAAACACTACATATAAATACTCTAGTGTGAGAAAACTTTGAGAAAACCTAAAGAATTTACTAGTAGGAAGGGAAGGGTTAGAAGAAGGAAGGAAGGGGAAGAAGAAAAAGGGTTGTTCTCAATCTCTTGACTCATTTTATATATATATATATATATATATATATATATATATATATATATATATAGACACGCACACACACACACATATAGACCCCACTACTTCTCTTTCTCTTTACTTACTCCTTACTCATTTATTATTGCTTTCAATTTCACCCATCTCATTAAATAACTTCTCTTTTAATCCAATTAATTTGTTCAATTCAATCATTTCTCCACATCCTTTGTATTTTATTTTATTTTACTAAATCAAGATGAGATTATTTTATCCGAGGGTTTATAGTAAGACCAACATAGTTGTATAATCTGGCCTTTGTAGAGATGCAATCTTTGAAGAGATATGTATGTAACACTCGATGATAAAGTAGAGAATCTCCTATTTGGTGGAGGTGGTGTTCATTTTTAAATGCTTATATAGTTACTAATCTCTCAAGTTTAGGTCCTTTTTATCGGTTTTTTTTTCCACTCCTATGGCTATGACTTGTTTTGAAGTGCTCTTCATAACAAAAACAACTCTTTCAAAGAATTGGAATACAACTGTTCTCATGTCTACTTCTTGCATATTATTTTTCCCCACTCCTTCAAGGAATTAGAGTTGTCTCTATGCATTCAGTGGTGTATGCAATGAAGCTATGTGTTGTTTTTCTCATTGTAAGAGTGGAAGAGTGTGAGACTATTGTTATATAGCTATAAAATCATCATTAAGCATTTCATTTATTAGGTGATTTGATTAGTACTCAAAAGTTCATTTTCATTAAGGTTTTATATCATCATATTGCACTTAAAGTATCATTAAATTCCCTAATTTGAGCATGTTTTATAATAACAAGAGAGATGCTGGTTTAGTCCAAACTGGAACACCATTCGGTTATTAGATCATAACTAGAGCTGTAAAACATGGATTTAGGTCTGTTTTATATGTATGGAAAGCTCAGACATAGACCTAAAACTTTCATGAAGAGTCCAAGATTTAAAAGTGCCATTTTCAAGTTCAAATGATAGCAACAACGGAGAAGTCAGAATTTGTCTTGCAGCTTAGATACTGTTTAGTGTTCAACCCATATCTCAAGTTCTAGAAGTCCAAATGCATCGATTCTTGTTTTGTTGGAAAGCTGAGACAATGTCCCAGAACTTTCATAAATACTATATGTTCAAATTCTGATGTTAGCAATAACGTTTTGTTCAAACAAGAAGATAAGGATTGTCATCAAGTCAAGATGTGGCCACCCACTCAACAATTAGTCATCAAATCAATAATTATGAATTTTGGCCTCTAAAAGAAGGCATTTGCCATGCATTTAGGCATCTTAGTTTTTAGATCAAGATCTTGCTCTTGCTTTCTTTCTTTATATTTTGTTCAAGTTTTATTCCATGTTATATTTTTTTTAATCTCTTGTTTATGCTTTTCATTTTCTTTACTATACTTATATAATTATGTTCTTATCTTATTTATCTATGTTTCTCTTATTTATAATGTTCAACTAAGTTTATTATGTCAAGGTGAAAAGGTTACACTAATGGTGTAAGAATAAATATAGTATAAACTCAACATGGACTTTAATATTTGATACTAACATGTTTTGTATTTATTATCTTACTCACTTTTAATACTCTGCTTGTTAAATAAGCTTGATTGGGCTAGGCTTAAACAATTAGGAAACTAAAAAAATCCCAAGGTTAAATGGCTATATTTTTTTAAAAATGCACCATCAACTATAAAATATTTTATTTTAAAGAAGTAGTTTTCATTCTATATATAAGAAAATGATTCAGAAATATATAAAAAAAAAGAGAAGGGAAAATCACTATATACATAGGCTCAGATTACTATTCATTGTGACAACGTATTTACCATTGTGTCCTTCCTAAGAAAATCAAATGCCTTGGTGTTGGGGGTATTTTGATCTTTTTGCACAACCCATTAGTCATTAAATGACTTAATTACCCTTAAAGTCAAAATTTTTGAAAATGATAGACATGGGCATTTTTCTCTTTTCCCTTTTAAAACATAGTAAAATAACAACTTTACCCTTGAAATTAGAAAAATTAAAACATGTGTTCAGGGGCCTTTTGATATTTTAAAAATGGTTTTTTCGTTATTACTAGTTTCAATGAGGGCAATTTGGTCTTTTTACATAGATTAAATATTATTTAAATTAAAAAAGTTGTTATCTTGTGGGAGGCACCCATGCACTATGGACGACGCATGCGACAGCTTCTGACATAAAAAAATTTCCTTTTACCATGTTGTTGGAAGCACTATCGTATCCTTCTCTTGTTGGTGTGGCGTGTGTCGGTAGTGGTTGGATGGTTTGTTGCCGGTGAGGCTTTCTTTATTTTTTCTTCTCTTCTCTCTACTTTTCAAAAAATTACAGCTTGGTCTTCTGTGTTGTTGGTATTTCAAGTTCTAAAATTATAGCTTGGTCCTCAAAAAAGTTGTCATCTTATGGGAGGGGCCCCACGCACTATGGGCAACGCATGCGACACCTTCTGATATACAAAAATTCATTTCTACCATATTGTTGGAAGCATCATCGTATCTTTCTCTTGTTGGTGTGGCGCGTGTCGGTAGTGGTTGGGTGAATTGTTGTCAATGAGGCTTTCTTTAGTTTTCTTCTTTTCTCTCTACTTCTAAAAAAATACAGTTTGGTCATCTTCGTTGTTGGTATTTCACTTCTAAAATTACATCTTGGTCCTCAAAAAAGTTGTTGTCTTGTGGGAGGCGCCCATGCACCATCGGTGATGCATGCTACACCTTCTAACATACAAAAATTCCCTTCTACCATGTTGTTAGAAGCATCGTCGTATCTTTCTCCTGTTGGTGTGATGCGTGTTGATAGTGGTTGAGTGGTTTGTTGCTGGTGAGGCTTTTTTTTTCCTTCCTCTTTTCTCTTTATTTCTCAGAAAATTACAGCTTGGTCTTCTTTGTTATTGGTATTTCAACTTCAATTCTTATTCTTTTGAGTTCTAATTTTTTTCTTGGTCTATTTGTAAAAGTTTTATTTTTTTTAATTTCATCTTTCAATCCTAATTTTTTATTTTTTTTAATTTGATCTTTGTTCTTTTGATTTCTAATTTTTTTCTCTTGACCTTTTGGTAAAGGTTTTACTAGTTTTTAATTTCTTACTGGTTTTTAATTTCAATCTTCAATCTAAATTTAAAGTATATTATTTATTTTTCAATTTGGTCCTTATTTTTTTATTTTTTTAATCCTTTAGTTAAAGTTATTTTTCTTTTCAATTTCACTCTCCAATAAAAAAAAATTATAGATGCCTTCAAATTTATTTTTATATTGATTTTTATCCTCATTCTTTTAATTGCTATTTTCTTTTGGATTCTTTTGTGTAATTAATTTTTTTTTCAATTTTATACTTTAGTGATTGATTTATTGGAGATTAGACTTTATAGTTTTTTCCTTATATGGTGCTTTAGGTTTAATGAATGAGGTTATGAGTTTGAAAAGTTAACGAGGGTTGATATTCTTTTTTGACTTATGTTTCTTTCTAATTTCATCATTCAATATTATTTTTATTCAAAAAATTAGCTCTATTGTTTTTTTCAATTTCTTTTCTATTAGTTTGAAAAGTTAATGATTTGTGCTCTTGGAAAAAAAATTTCTCAAGTTATCGTCATCGCTTTTGTCTTCATCCACTTACTATTATTGTCTATTTTTTTTTAATTTCATTAAAATAAAATTATCTTACTTAATTAGTAAACATTTTAACTCAAATCATATTTCAAAATACAAAATATGCTGGCGGCATTTAAAATTAATTTTTATAAAATAAATAACATACATTCACGGCGTAACACAGCCCCAATCTAATGCAAACAATATATTGAAGGGAGGAAACGACGAAAAAAGAAGAGAGAGAAGGCAGTGCTGGTCGGGGAATATGTCATGATTAAGGCGCGACATTTGGAGCTTTATGTGTGTGGGGCGTGATTGTGAAAAATGGCAATTTGTGACTAGCTACAGAAGCACCTGCATGAGAAACAAGTTGACAAACAAGAAAAGTTAAGGGCAAATAATTGGGCGGATTATATAGAAAAAAGTAATCTCTATTTATTTTGTTGATTTAGAAGGGAATGATGCAATGTTTTTTCTGTCTCATCTGTACTGTTTCATGAGTTGCTAATTAGGAATCCAATTATTATTTTCTTATACCGTTCGTCTTTTAAAAGAGGATGACGAGCATTTGATGGTGTGATATTTGATAAGAAGGGAGAAAAATCAAATGAAAATAGTGGGGGTAAACTGAAATTATATGTAAATGAGAGGTTAAAATGAAAATAACAAAGAAAATAAATATAAAAACACCCTCATTTTCTCTCAGGGCAGCCGAGGAGAGAACAAGTTGATTTTATCAATTCTTAGGGAAATTAAATAACTGGAAAATCAAGGGATTAAAAGGACATAAAAAGGATTACTGTTGAGATTTAAAGACTAGATAATTATCCAGTAAGGAATTGTAAACCTAATATACAAAGTTTATAAGAAATAGATAACAATTGAGGTCGAATTCATGAAATTTATATTAGGGTTTATAGTACAAATTTAGGGGAAATGTAAATTGATTGTGAATTGAACAAATTGGGTTAGATTAGGTTGTGTTGGGTACTAAATTAGAAAGAAATAATAAAGAAAAACATAGTTTCCCTAAGGGCTCAATGGCCGGTCAATAGAGGACTAAATTGCATGTAATGGAATTTTGTTTAATTAAGTAAAATTGTGATAAATTAGTGTGTAATTTTTTGAGGAAAATAATTTTAAAAGAGTTTAGTTACATTACAAAGTGTGATTGAAATGTTACATTGTTGAGAATTAAGAATTGAAGAAGGTTAATGTTTTTAGCGGTGAAGATCATTATGCAGTGCTTGATTTCTCATGTAAAAAAAAGTTCTGATTAAAAATTTTAAGAATAAAATTCCATGTAAGAGAAGAGATTGTAGTGCTAGCCAAAAAAGAAATAAATTGAAAGTAAATGTGATTATGATTGTAGTTATGAAACGTAGTATATTTATGAATTTCTATAATACATATATTTCCCATGAAATATTTTTAATGAGCATTGATTTAGAGCATGTCTTTTTCTTAAACTAGATGGGAAAGATAGCTTGGATTGTTCTGTTGCTATGATCCTTAGGTTGGTTGTCATCATGGAAGAACTTTACTATTATGTCTTCTAAGAGGGACATTGTATAAAAGTTCTTAGGTTTTGTTAAACACATCGAAAAACACCAATTGATGACCCACAATAAATGAGAAGTCCAATAATTGACAATGATTGAGGTGGAATTTTGATGCCTCATGACTTTCCTTACTTGTTCCAAACTATAAAAAAATCAATCAATCTAGACCACCTTTATACCTATATAGTATGAGGAAGGGTATACCTTGGAGGAATCCTAATTGTATGTAGCCACTAGGTAAGGGTTGTAAGACTTACAAGAATAAGAATTGTTACTTAGGATATGGTCTATTACTAGTCTAAAATGTAGATCTTTGCAAGTTCATATGCTTTTCAAAGCAATAGTGTCTTTAAGCTTCTTTATGTTCGATTTTTTAGTTTTATGGTAGCAATATCCATTAAGGCATGTCCTAGTTAATGCTATAAGGTATATTACTTTGCCACTCCTATTGTGAGATTTGAGAAGAATTTTATGTATTATCTAAATGAGTGCTCATGAAAAAAGGATGTTATCAAGCTTCTTCCCATAAAAAAAATGAATTGGATCAAGGTTTGTTCTTATGTTATTTAACCTATAAAAATTAACAAATATGTAGAATCATACGCGCATGAACCCACTAAAGTATTCTCATTGGTGTTTTTCTTTTTTTTTATCATAAAGGGCTTATCTTCATACCTATTTTGACATTCTTTTAAGGACATGTAGATATGACATAAAACAAAAGGACCTGAAACTATAATTCTACCCTCTGCTAAAGCCACTTTAATTTTCAAGTAGGATTTGGTGAGGTTTTTAATTTGGAACAAATCGTGTACTTTCTTACCTAGTATAACTTGAAGGCTACATATTTTCTAAGTGATGGGGGTATTTGCTTCTTCTTTCTCTCTTTCTAATAATATTATAAATTATTTTGCACCTTTTACTAAGTTTTTAAATGGACTAGTATCAATTTTTAAAGTTACATAGAGTACTTCATGAACCGAATAAAGACCACTTATTATGGCTAAATCATAAAGAGTAATGGTCTACAATCCATTACTAGTAAGTGTGTTTGGTATTGAGATTGGTGTTGTGATTATGATTTTAAAAAAGTTGTTTTATAAAAAGTACTTTTAGTTGAGGTTAATTTGGAAAAATATATGTTTGGTTAAAATTGTGATTGAAATTGAGGTTGAACAAAAAGTAGTTTAATGTGTTTGATTAAAAAAATGTTTTTCAAATTGAGGTTATAAAATAATTAATATATATATATATATTAATATTAATGATTTTTAATTTAAATATTGTAGATTTAACTACTGTTATTACATCATGAAATAAATAATATTGATATCAAATATTTTTTATTATTCCATTAAACTATATTCAATGTCATCACATACGAAATCTATCTAACAAGGACTATATTTTCCATGGTTTCTTAAGCGCGCAACAACAAAAACTGAATTTTTTGTTACGTCATCAAGTGATCTCCTTCTAATTTTTCGAATAAAACACAATTAAAATAAAAATAAAACTGATTTTTTTTTAACTGGGTCGGACCCGGCAAGAACATAATTGGAATTGCCATCAAATTCCATAAATGTTACGTCATCATGCGATATCCTTCTAATTTATGTAGTGTTATTAAATAATATTAAATACTAGTTTTTCGAGTAAAACTCGATTTTTAAAAAAAAAATTACAATTTCATTATGTACAAAATTCATTCGACAAGAACTACAGTTTTCATGATTTTTTGAGCATGCAATAAAATTAGGTAAAATATTATCAGGAATAAAATTGAGATTACAGTACGAGTAAATTTAATTCACATTAAACTAATTTTAGAAAAAAATTACTGTTCACGTTCACGTGAACAGTACGAGTGAAATAAATTAACTGCACTGGTTTTTTAGGAAAAAAAACTAAACATTTCACGTGAACAGTGCGAGTGAATTAATTCACTCGCACTGGTTTTTCAAAAAAAAAAAGTTGTTAATGTGAACAGTGCGATAGTGAAGCATGGCTCCACTGTTCACACTGTTCACTGAACAGTGGAGCCATGCTCCACTGTTGTGGTTCCTCCCCCACGAGAAGCAGCAAAATGCTACTTCTATAAAACCTGCGGCACTATTTTTGTTTTTAGCGGGTCCTACCACCATAAAGCACTTTTTTTTTCTTAACCAAACGGTATTATATGTGGCTGCGGGTGAGCACGTTACCAAATGGGCAGTAAATATGAAAGCATTGCTTGATTTATATCAAAATAAAGAAAGGGCTACCAAAAGCTCTTTGTTAGGTTTTGATTTGACTTTTGATAGTTGAATCATGTTAAAAATCTTTTTGTGCCTCCATTATATTCCAAAATGATTTTTCATTTTGTCCAACAATCTAGTGTAATATATGGGAGCAACGTTTTATCATAATAGATTCTTCTTCTTGCAGATGTTTAAATTTCCATGTTTGATTAGTACTTAAAAGTGCATTCTCATTAAGGCTTTATATCATCGTATTGCACTAAAGTATCGTTAAATTCCCTAACTAAAGCATGTTTTATAATAACAAGTCTGATAATATAATATATCTTTAATTTATGGTAAATGCTTGTTTTGAATGCAGGTATATCTCACAATTCAAAGGATTGATTAATGTGATTAACTATTGAAAGTGAAGAGACAAAAAGAGAACTAGGCTAAGAGAAGAGATGCTGGTTCAATTCCAAACTGGAACACCATTCGATTATTTGATCATAACTGGAGTTGTAGAACTCGGATTTAGGTCCACTTTATATGGATGGAAAGATAAGACATAGACCTAAAACTTTCATGGGGGTCTAAGACTCAATTCTGCCTTTTTCAAGTTCAAATCATAGCAACAACAGAGAAGTCGGAACCTGTCCTGCAGCTCAAACACTATTCGGTTTTCAGCTCATATCTTGAGTTCTAGAAGTCCAAATAAGCTCTGGTTTTTTTTGTTGGAAATCTGAGACAATTTCCCACAGCTTTCATGAAACAAAGGGCTCAAATTCTGATGTTAGCAATGATGTTTTGGCCAGCCAACAATATCAAAAATCTGCCAACAATTTCAAGAACCAGCAGCCAACAATGTCAAAAACCAGCCACCAAATCAATGGTTGGCCACCAACTATTTTCTTAGTCCACCAATCAATAGTTATGAATCTTAGCCTATAAAAGGAGGCATTTGCCATGTATTTAGATATATTATTTTTCAGATCAAAATCATCTTCCTGCTTTCTTTCTTTGTAATGTTCAAGTTTTCTTTCATGTTATATTAATCTCTTGTTTATGCTTTTTCATTTCCTTTCATATACTTAGTTAACTTATATCATAATCATGTTCTTATATTGTTTATTTATGTTTTTCTTCTTCATTATGTTTAGCTAAGTTAATTATGTCAAGGTGAAAAGGTTTTACTAATGGTGTTAGAATAGGTATAATATAAACTCAACATGGACTTTAATGTTTATATCCAAGAAAAATTGTTATTAGCATATCTTATCTTTTTATCTTACTAATCCTTAATACCTTGCTTGTTAAATGGTTAATCTAGATTTATGTTGTATAACACTTGGTACATCGAATGCTTGATCCTTCATAGTTTTCGGCTGACATCGTTGTTATGATAGGAACTTGATTTGTTGTTAACATAAGCTAGCAACATGAATCCCTGATGATATTTATAAGTATGGTGTTACTTAGACAAGATAATTAATATGATCATGTTAATACTTTATAATGAGCCATTAATGATAAATCATCCGATTAGAACCTCCTTTGTGTGTAGTTAAGTAATAAAAAGAGTTTATATTATATTTATTTGAAATACCATTAGTGAATCCTCTAACCTTGACATTTTTTTTTATCATTATTTAATCCTTACATCAATATCACATCCCAAAACTCTCTTCAACTCCTTTTCTGTTATTATTCTCTTTAAATCTGTCTTTATTTGTAATTTATATAATTCACCTCCCTGTGGTTTGACCTCGGTCTTGCCGGGTTATTTATTACTTCGACACTCCTACACTTGGGAGAAGACATTAATCTTTTGGTCGTGTCAATGTTCATCTTAAAGAGAGAATCTTTAACTTTTAATATTAGGGGTTAAATAAAACTATTATCTATCTTGAGGTATTATATTATAGAATGAACCAAGACGTTCTACTTTTATGTTCTTAGTAGCACTCATACTAGACCATTCAATGTGAGGAAAGTCCACAAAATAGTAATAGTGGACTAGAAAGCAAATTTAAGAGCAAAATTTGAAGCTGTCATTTTAATTTTAAGAAGAAGGAAGATTTTGTGGGTTTGTAAATTGAATCTTCACGAAGAAAATTTTTTAGTGTTAAAGGGATTGATGGAAGTTTTTGTACAAAATTAAGAATTAGAACTCATTTGAAAAACCTAAACGTCAAGCCTAAAAGCTAGATGAATTTTTAAAACTAAACTAATTAGATGGAACTTTTGACATGTTAGACATGTTTTAGACGAACACTGTTATTCACCACATCACACCTGGTTGATTCCATCTATCGATTTTAGTATAAGCATGATGGGGTTAATATTCTTTCATTTTAGAAGTAAAACAATAAAGTTTACACCTACAATAAACATAAATATGCCAATTATAGAGAACAATGATTATTCACCCTAAAACTGAGAAATAGAGATGAAATCAATAGTGAATTAAAAGAATCTACCATGCTCGAAGATTCTTTGATTGACTAAGAGTGTTGAAGGAATAGTTGACCAAGTGACTAAAAGTCAAGTCTACCAAAAAAACAATAGACCACTAGAGTTTGAACAAGTGCAAATAATCAGAAAATACAGTCCAATTTAAAGCGGGAGTCTTCAATAGAATAACTAATTCGAAGTCAAAGATTACCATAGGATTCAAGTGTATATCAAATAAATAAGAGTTCAGTTTATATTAAGATTGAATAAGTTTGTTTATCTATATAGGATTAAAATTGTATATGTATGTAGGATTTGAACTCTCTAACATGTCAACAAAAAATATTCAATTTCCTTCAATTTATTTATATTCTTTTATCCTATAGCATTTGATTTCTTTCTTTGATTTATAGTTTTATTTACTACTTTTTTTAATTTCTTGAGATTTAGGTTGTGTTTAGGATTGTGAAAGCAGTGGCTGTTTAAAGTATTTTTCGTTTAGAAATGCATCAAAATAAATTTTTATTTTATTTTTAAAAAATTATTTTTGATATCAGCACATTAAAACGATCTGAAAACATAAATAATTTTATTTTAAGTAAAAAAATAATTAAAATTTTTAATAATATAATTTACATTACATTTCCAAACACACCCTTAAATTTACATAGCGCTGCATGGAATGATTTTTTTCAGGCATCGGAATTTTAATCACGATAAATTTGCCGTCATCAAAATATATATATATATATATATATATATAACACCCGCATCGACACCTATATGCGTGTAACTAAGTTTAGAGGGTCAATCACTTTACTCATAAAAATGAGACTATTAGAACATAATCATACCGTTTTCCTAAAATGCTAGAAGGAAAAGTGGAGCTGGAGAAGTTAGCCGTATGATTTATTAATTGTTTTCTTATTCATCACCTAATAAATAAAACAGATACACTGCTCATATCTCAAGAGTTACCGTGCAACTTGCTTCGGTACAGTTAGTTTCCTTTTAATGGAATTGTAAGGTTGGTATATCACATTCATAGCAGGTGTCTTTCGCATCTCACAGCTTCATCACCGCCAAATCGAAAGTAGACCCATCATGAAGAATTGGCTATCTGACCACAACCGTTAGATTGGAGATAGAATCCTGCCCAGCTGCATCTTTCAGCACCACCAAAGAAGAACCCAATAATCTTTTATCATAAAATATCCATACAGCACATATGGTCCTTATTATATCACCCGTCCCTCCTTTCATCCATGGTTGTATAAAACGACAAGCCTACTCTATCTTCACGCCATTAAGATACAAACCGATCCGACAAGAGTCCAAAGAAGTAGCTAGTTCCAAGGAAAAGAGACTAGATGGGTGTTGTAGAAGAAGCTCATAACGCGAAGATCTTGGGTTCAGGACAGCAAGTGATAGTTTTGGCTCATGGGTTTGGAACAGATCAGTCTGTCTGGAAGCACTTGGTTCCCCACCTTGTTGATGAGTACACTGTTATTTTGTATGATAACATGGGAGCTGGTACTACAAATCCAGATTACTTTGATTTCAGTAGGTACTCTACCCTCGAAGGTTTTGCTTATGATTTACTTGCCATTTTAGAGGAGCTGCATGTTGAGTCTTGTATTTTTGTTGGTCACTCCGTTTCTGGCATGGTTGGTGTTATTGCCTCCATTAGTCGCCCTGATCTCTTCTCTAAAATTGTCATGCTTTCTGCTTCTCCAAGGTACGTAACTCAATCGGCACTTGTTTTGTTAATTATTAGATCATCATGGTTGATTATGTATAAATTTCACTCTTTAATTTTTTTATATATTTGCTTCACAATGCAATAATGATGAAGTATGTGTGAATGTGTAATCGGTAAATTCAAGTGGTAGTAAAAAATTACACGTCGTTGATCTAACAAAATTTAATACAAGACGCGCAAGTCTACTTTTATTTTGTTAAACGACTTCTTCTGAGTTGTGCTGTTGATTATATATATTGTCCATTTTTTTAGTTCTTTAATACATGTAGCTAACTTGCCAAAGGTCGCTCTCTTGTTTATTATTTTCAATCAATGATGATTTTAATTTTGAAAGCAATAAGTTCATGTTGCCACTTCAGTTTAGGTAGTGGAAAGAGTTGTTTATGATGATTTTATACTATTTCCTCATGATTGGATTTGTGGGCTGCCCACTTAATTAGCCTCTAGGCAAATTAGGGATCTTTTGCTACCTCCACATATACTAAAGAACAAAATCAATAATGAATTTTGGCCTTTCAATTTTGTTTTTATCAGGTACTTGAATGATGTTGATTATTATGGAGGATTCGAGCAGGAAGATTTAGACCAATTATTTGAAGCAATGCAAAACAATTACAAAGCATGGTGTTCTGGTTTTGCCCCACTAGCCGTGGGTGGAGACATGGATTCAGTAGCCGTGCAAGAATTCAGCCGCACACTCTTCAATATGAGACCAGACATAGCCCTTAGCGTGGCACAGACCATCTTCCACAGTGACATGAGGGCAATCCTACATATGGTCACAGTCCCCTGTCACATCCTGCAGAGCATGAAGGACTTGGCTGTGCCTGTGGTTGCCTCTGAACATTTGCACCAAAATCTTGGTGGTGAGTCCATTGTTGAAGTCATGTCATCTGATGGTCACCTGCCTCAGTTGAGCTCTCCCGACATTGTGATCCCTGTGCTTCTTAAGCACATTCGTTATAATATCGCTGCGTAATTTGTACTGGCAAACTCTTGTTTCCCTGCAGATTGTGTTTGCTTCTTCTTCTTTTCTTTTTTTTTTTATAGTTAATCTGGAAGTTAGTGAATGGTTGTACCATGACTGTAACGTCCCTTGTGGTTTGGCTGTGTCAAGTTGTGATTACTCATCATGTAATAAGATTCAAGAGAACATGGAGTTCGAATAGGCCTTTTTTCAAACAAAGAAAGAGCGAAAGAAGTTCGGTTCTTGCTTGCAAACTACATAATAAACACGCTTTCACTACGGGTTAGACCCAATTTTTTTGCAATGTAAAAGAATAGATAGTGTGAACTAGTTATTAAACAGTGTGTAAAAAAAATACCAATGTCCATGTAAAATACAGAAATTAACCCGTGGACATATAAAAATGGTATTGTTGTAATTTAATAAAAATAATTAAAAAGCTGCCTCCCCTTGTTATTGTAGCTTCCGCCAGCCATTAAAAGGGAAATAAAGCTCAAATCTTCTCATTTCCTTGCAAATTTATGATTTTGTTTTTTACAAGTTAGGGGCCTAGACAGTGTTGGAGAGTGATTTTGGCTAGGAAAGACAATCTAAGAATGCAATTCTAGAGAGAAAACGAGTTAGGAGAGTTAGAGGGAAAGCTTTATAATTGAAGAAGGAAGAAGAGTTAGAGGGAAAGCTTGCAAAGGAATCTTTCAAATTGCTCTAGCATTGTGGTAATGTGTTCTCATAACTTAATTCTTTTGTTTTGTATGTTGCCATGAAAAGGGAATGAAATTTTCATCTCTAGGTTCTTGAGTGAAAGTTAGGAGAAATGATAAATTAATTGTAAAATGATCATTTGCATGAAATAATTGTTTAGTAGAGTGAAAACATGAAAAAATTGAGAAAAAAATCTTTGAAGAAAAGGAAACCCTAGGGCCGGCCATGTGAATAAGTTTAGGAAATTGGCTAAATTGATTAAATTCTTGTGAAATTGAAGGTTTAGTTAGCGTGTGGATTTGAGAAATGGTGTTAGGAAGAGATTTTTGGTTGGTTATGTGAGGGGAGGAATCTCAAATTTCCTCTAAATTGAGGTTTAAAATAAAATTGGATAATTGGATATTTAGGAGTGAATTTCTTTAAGTGATGTAAAAATAAGTGTTAATTAGAATGAAATGATGGAAAGAATTAACTTAAAAATCAATGGGAAGCAAGCATCTTAGGCCGGCCATATAGGAAATTTCAAGGGATAGCATAATTGATTTAATTGTTGTGGGATTACATGTTTATGTAATATGTTGATAAAAATAATAGTGTTTTGAAAAGGAGTTTTGTTTTGATATATAAATTGTCTATATAAGTGCGTTTAGAAAAGATGTAGACTTAAAGTTTGGATATCTTTGTAATGTTAAATGTTGTTAAGTTAATGAGAAGGCTTTAGAATTAGTAAATTAAGTGATTTTATTGATTTGAATAGATGTTGGTATGATATGAGATATTTTTGAAAAAGATACGAGTGAATAATAGGGAATTTTATGTGTGTGTTGTTATTTGTTGAGATAGTGTGCTTGGGTATGTATTAAGAATGGGTCAAAATATTAGATGATGGGGAGGCTTAAATATCATAAATGAAACAAGATTGGTAAATGGATTATGGCAAATAGTATATACAATGAAATATTTATGCATGTAATTTGGAAAATATTAGTTTATTTGGCTTAATTAGTTGATTAGACCAAATTATAAATTATTAAAGGTTTAAGAGAGACTATTTAACATACTTGAGTTAATGAGGAATAACTTAAATAGAATTTGTAGTGGTTCTTTGTTAATATAGAAAATTCATGAATAAAAATGGTTATAAAAAAATGTATAAAGAAAAAGAATTTGTGTGTTATTTGTATGTATGTTAATGCAAAATTGTCCTTTAGATTGATAATTTGACGTTTTAAAGAAAGTTTGCAACTTGATCAAAAAGGAACCTCACCTTAAAAAACTAAAGTTATATGCAATTGATCATCCCCACCATATATCTAAAATGAGACATGAATAAGAAGTACAAATCACAATGAAGTTGATCAATCCTTTGAAAAGTTTGCAAGTTCAATCAAGAACTTAATATAGAAATCGCTCAAACACACAAAAAGAAATAAACACATAATATGTGATAACTTGTAAATAAAATTCATCAATCTTAAAATAATGTTAACAATTGGTTTATATAGTAAAAAGCTAACTCTAATTTGACTTAATGAACCCAAACTTAAGAAACAGGCCTTAACACATTAAAGGTCCAAAATAATTAAAATAATAAAATAAAACCTAACCTAAATAACCCTTAAAATCCTTAGGCTCTATAAAAAAACTAAAATATAAATAAAAAATAGCCTAAATAATTAAAATAAGCACAAAGTCAAATTTTGTAATTTGCTGGCAGAATTGAAGCCCAACTTCAAACAAATGGTTCTCTCTTATCTTTATGAATTAAAAGTTCTACCATATGTCACTAGATATATGTAGATGTCTACTTTCCAAATCAACTATAATCGCATTAAAATGCATTATGTAGCTTAAGTTATGGCCAAAACAATAGCGAAGGTCAAAACTGATAGATTTGAATCTTTTTATTCCAATCTTTCTATAATGTGTGGAAGCTACCCTACAAGCCTTTCTTGAACACGAATCAAATTAATCAAAGCTTATTCTTTATTTTTATTTTTTATATCCTTTTGAAGTCCATCTAAACTATGTATTTTGAAAAGGTCCATAAATTGCCTCTTTAAATCTTTTGCTCTAAGTCTTATGACTGAACCCAATAGAACCTCTAATGAATCTCTTGGTATTGAAGCTAAGATCGCATAATATGTATATATATTGTGGAAGAACAAGGAAATGAAATATGAAATGAATTAGTGTGGGAAATATGAAATGAATATATTGTGGAAGAACAAGGAAATGAAATATGAAATGAATTAGTATGGGACAACTATTAAAAAACAAGTATTGAAATTTCAATATGTTGAAGTTAAAAATAATAATTATAATGATGTAATGTTTAAGTATGAAAAAATATATATTGATATGAATATTGATTCATGTGATGGAATTGATAACATTCTGATAATGATATCTCCTTTTAAATCATAAGAGGCATTAGAAGCTAGATTTTCAGCTAGAAGAACTCGTTTTACTTAAGAAGCAAATAGGTACTTGACATCTTGACCTTTTAAATTTTATTATATTTTTGTTTAAATTTTTATATTATTTTCTAAATGTGTTTGGGAATGAAAAATAGTTAAATTATATGTTTTGAATGAAATAATGCATTGTATGTTGGAATGAAAATAAATGAGTTATGTGATTGAAATGGATATATGCATGGTATCATTAAACATAAATAATAAGATTATATGTTGGACTAGGCATTAAGTGTTAATTGGATACAAATGTGTGAATTAGTCGGTCATTTGGATAGAGACTGTTATGGATTATTTGGTATCATAGTTGGCTGTTTGGATGAATACTGTGGACACAATTGTGTAATTAGTCAATCGTTTGGACATAAACTAATATGGATCGTTTTGTATCATAGTCAACAATTTAGATGAAGATTATGGATATAGTTATGTAATATAGTTGGCTTTTTGGATAGGGACTATTAAGAAATGGATTGTCTTGTGGTTAGCCGTATGAATAGTGACTCGTCCTAAGTAATATGGATGAAATAAGTAAAATATACACCATGGATATTTTATATTAATTTAATTTTATTGGTGATTCTGTTTAAATAAAATGGATACGATGAGTAGACTAATTTTCTTCCTTTAAAGGATATATAAGAGTTGGTTAAATAATAATTGTAATGTTCTATTCATTTCAAGTCCATCTCACATGGCAAGACGACGCAGACATAGTTGATACTTATTCTATAATTTTTGTTAGGTATATATATATATATATATATATATATATATATATATATATATATGTAAAATCTGTATAATTATAATTATTAAAATATCTTCATTTCACTATGTATTAAATCATGTAATACTTATTTTTAATATCTTTTGTACTTTTACTTTGCTAGTAAAGTGTATTACATGGCATGTGTGTAATTTAACTTGAGATTGTACAACAATGAGGTAAAATGATAAAAGGGTGTGATGTGAAATGATCTAATGGAGGAAATTAAATGAACTAGTGGTATGCCCAAAGCTATCTTGTGGTGATGAAGTTATATTGTGATATGGTTTATGTAGGAAATAATGAGATAAAATTTTATGTAGGATCCTGTATAATAGAAACTCTACTAAATTTTCTTTTAATGGGATAAGGTTTATAAATTGATAAAACAAATAAATAGCTTGTTCAAAAGGGTATAAAATGTGCATTGTATGATGCCTAAAAGAAAAAACCATTTGAGTAAAATCTGATAATAGGTGTGGATGCAATGGAGTGTCCTAAGGTATTGGGATATTCCTATAAAAACAAATTGCCATGTTTTTATGTATGTGATGTTGATTTCTTGGTTTAATTGTACTTGAAATTACAAGGTGTTACATGATTAATCTTAATTTATTTATTTATTTATTTGTGTTTTTGAAAAAAATGAAAGCTTTCAAACCAATCACCAAACAAAAAAAAAAGACTTGGACTATCTACAAATCGAAGGCATCAAAAACCTAAGAACTTACGCACGTAAGCATTGTTATATGGAGTTTTTATCAATGAATTATTATAAGATTAAAAACATATATAGAAGTAAACTGTCACTAGAAATTGCAGTAACCTTAAAGAATTTTTGTATTGTTTAGACCCCAAACCGACATTACTACCACAATTTAGATTTAAAAGTGAAAACCCTACATCTCGATGCATGCCTCAATCTTATGCCCAAAATAGTCATGTTAATGCTCGAGTAAAGGATGTTTACACACTAATAATGTATGAAATGATTAGCAACACAACCATTGACACATGAAAAAGATGAAAAAAAAGCATTCATAGTTGTGATGGTAGTGAATCATGAAAGGTTTTGAATGTTACACCTACAACAATAATGAAAAATTTATCATTATTGTTCTAAAAGCATATTAGACCTTTCTTGCTTGTTAAATCAATGACTTTGAGGTTTTCAACTTTGAAACCACAAAGGAAAGAGGGTTAAAGGTAAAGCTAGTTTTGGTTTGACTTCTTAATTAATGTTTGAACGATTGAGGTTTGGTGTATAAGGTTAGAGGTGTCATGAATGGATAGGAGAAGGTAGAGGTTTCGTATGCAAGATGGGAGCTTGAAAGGGAGCTAGGTTATTTGGCTTTAGATTTTCTCTTTTTCTTGTTATTGCCTCCATGTTGGTTGGGTCTTTGGGTGGTTTTATAAGCTAGAGAGAAGGTTATATGGGCTTTAAGTTGGGAGAGTTATAGCAATGTTAGGAAAGGATCCTAGCCCTTGGCTAGAGATAAAACGCCCCCATTTATCTAGTTTTGAAGATGGAAAATAGAGTAAACACCAATTTATAATTCTGGCTGATTAAGGCAAGGGTTTTGTGTAGGTTTCTAGGATGAATAACATTATGAAAAGGGTTAGGTCTGTAGTGTAGATTTAGAGTTGAAAAGTGGAGTTTTACTTATCACGTTTTGTAAGAGGATAAAAAAGATCTAAGGGTACCATAATCAGCGTATCTCGGGTTTTATTTAGAGAAATATTAAAGATAATGAACAGTGACTTGGAAAGGTCACCATCTCATCTTCTCATGTTTTTTTCTCTTTTTTTTCTTTCTTTTTTTCTAAATAAAACCTAATTTGGGTTTTAGTCTTTCTTTTTTCAATTTAAATCCCTAGTGTTGTAAACTTTGCAATTGAGTCTTATATCAGCCTTAATTTTAGGAATCTTTGCAATTTCGACGCTGGTTATATTTAGTTAGCTTCTTAGACTTCAACACGTATTATAAAGTGGTCATTGATCTTAAAAGTTTTCAATTTGGTCCTTTATTGAACCTTTAACTTCAAATTTCTTTTAATTTCGCCTATGATCTAGTCAATATCACCCCTAAACTTTCAGCGCCTATAACACTTAAGTCCCCTGATTTTTCTTTCAATTAAGTCCCTGATTAGATCAATTAAGTTCTTCCAAGATTTAATCTCTTCTAATTAGGTCCTTAGCTTTTTAGTTTTTTACAATTTTTCTCTAATCTTAGTTTTTGTTCTCTTCAAGTAGGCCCTCAATTGACAAAATTGAGCTCTCAAATTGTATTGCCGTATTCAATTGATCATTAATCTTCTAATTTGTAAAATTTTGATCCATTTTAGTCTACTTGTACGTCACATATATGCGGCATCGTGATAATCATCCTTTTAGATCGGATTTGGTGTGTAGAAATAATAAGGAATTCTTATTCTTTTATGGTTTAAAGGTTTGAAGTGGCTACCTGGTGTTTTGGTTACTAGAAATCTTAATTGGTCTGCAGAATCTAGATAAGAGGATTAATTCTATATAGGTAAGATAATATCACACTTAATACATCGTACTTAAAATAAGCTATATATATATATTACTTCTAAGGCTCTGTTGTATTTTTATAGCCATTAGTTTTTCTATTTGTTAAAAAGATTCATCTTAAAAAGGTGTATGGCTTTACAAGTTAAATATAGTCATTCTAAAGTCATAATATTATTTTTGTTTTTTTAATATAAAAATATGTTTTACGTATAAGTTTTTATTTCTGAAATATTAAAAATAAATATATTTTATTTTTAAAATTTAGATCAAGTCCTTCATGAGCTTAATAAACTTCTTATTAAGTTCATGATAGATGCAAAATATTAAACCTATTTTTTTCATTACTTTTTGTATTTTTAAGAAATGCTAAATATTTGATAAAAAAATATTTATCAAATATTTTCATATATTTTTTAATAAAAAAATACAAATATAATTTTTTATGAGAAATTTATCCATAATGTAAATTAAAATATTTAATTGATTAATTTTTCAATCTTTTTTTACCAGTAAAAAAATGCAAAGACACACACAAACCTTCTCATTAATTAACTCACACACCCTAAAATTACACACATTTACAATTATTAACATAAATAACAAACAATGATGACAACAAAAACATAAAAAAATCATTCAAAATTCAAAGTAAACATTCCCGAAGAATATGTTCAAGGTCTGCATTGTGTGGAAGAGCTGCTGGAGTTGCTTAAATAGTGGCGGAGCGTGGACTCTACTTACCACCACTTCTGTCAGCCCGTGGAACCAAGCACCACTGCTACTGGAAGGCAGGAAACTAGTGGATCTGAAGCGCCTCTTTTTCTTCTCTTATTCTTGGCCAGCGATGAAGTTAACAACAACCTAAAATGAGAGGTCCAAACAAGGAAAGTCTTGGCCTCTTTTGGCGATTTTGACTCTCTTTGGGTTGCTTTAGGGTTGGACTTTTAAGGGTTGATTTCGGGTAGAATTGACTTGAAAAATGAGTGTTAGGGGGTTATTGGTTGGAGAAGAAGATCCAGTGAGAAAGGGTTGGAGTTTAGCCAAAACACTGGGAAGTATTGGTTTTCATGGCTAAAAAAATGACTGCAAGGCTATTCTTGAGGGGCTGTTGGAGTGGGTGCTGACAGTGATGAGTGATGGTTTTGTTGAGAAAAGGCTCGAGTTGTTGTGTCATAATAGTTGTGTTATGATGGGTCTGTGACAGTGGGAGGGTGTGACCATCGATCAATTACTATTGGTGGCGATAGTGTAGTGGCTGGGCGTTCTTGTTCTGCTGCTACCGTGCATGGTGGTTATTTCTAGAGGTATCTAGGTTGGGAAATGGGTGATGGTTGGTTTGTTTGACAGTGGTTGGCGTCGTTGTCACAGGTGAGTTGTTCGGTGGTTGTGGAGAGAGCTTCGACTGTTGACGGTTAGCATGGATAATGACTATGATGAAAGGGAGTTGTCGTGGGTGTTGGCTATGTTGGAGGATGACGAAGACTGATTTTTTTCTCGTGGCTGGTGGCTCATGGCTTGTTGAGGCCAAAAGAAGTGAGGAAATACGTCTGTGGGATTTTAAAGAGAAGAGCATGGTCTCTTCTCTTTTTTCTATGCAGGTGGCGGCTACGTGAAGAAAAAAAAGTCTTTGATAAGTTTTTTTATTTTTATTTTCTGGTCTATTTATGACCCTAGATTTTTTTTTTTTTTAATGTCCCCGCTTTCTCTTCTAGATTTTATCACTATTTATAGGCAATGTAATATATTGTCTTATGCTTTCAATTGCATAGTACCTAATCAACTTAATGAGAAAAAATCATTAAAGATTTTAAAATGAATGTATTAATATTTGAATGCATTGAAAGCAAAATTTTGAATTCTTTCAAAAAAAAAATTGAAAATGACAAAAAATATATATATTTTTGGATTTTTTGAAAAAAAAATCAAAATTGAGTTATAATAAATGTCGTCTCTTTACAATTTTTACTGTATGAAGTCTTGTAAGAGACTTAAAAAGTAAATTTGTAAAGAAAAGAAAAGGCATGAAAGGCTTCCCAAGTTAGAAGAAAAATCTACTAAGGATTTTTTATAATAACAAATCAAGATGAGGTTATCCTTGTAGATGTTTCAAAACTCAATTATTTTAAAAATCAAGGGTTTTCTCTTTGTCTTAAAAAAATGTTATTATTCGGGTGACCTTCCTGTTATGTGAAAAATATCTAGAATTTTTCATGAATGATCTGTGTTCGAGTGACCTACTTGTGGTCTGTAATCGGATGACCTGCTCGTGGTTTATGTTTGGGTCACCTGTCCGTTGTTTGTGATCGGGTAACATACTTATGGTCAGTGATCAGGTAACTTGTTCATAGTCAATAATCGGGTGACCTGCCCATAGTTTATGATCAAATAACCTGCCCATTGTGTGAAAAACATCTAGAATATTTCACGAATGGTTGGTGTTTGGGTGACCTACCCGTTGTGTGAAAAATCTCTGAGATTTTTCATGAATGGTCTGTGTTTGGGTGACCTGTCTATTGTGTGAAAATATGTATAATTTTTCATGAATGGTCTGTGTTTTGGTGACTTTTCTATCATCTATGATTAGGTGACTTGTACATGACCTGTGATCGAGTGACTTGCCCATGGTCTGTGATTGAGTGACCTACCCATTGTATGAAAAATATCTAGGATTTATCATGAATGGTCTGTGTTCAGGTGACTTATCCATGGTCCGTGATTAGGTGACCTACTCGTGGCCTATGATCGAGTGACCTATCCATTATGAAAAATATCTAGGATTTTTCATGAGTGAAATAATTAATTTTGATTGATGATGATTTTTTAATGGTGTCTTAGATGCATTACCTTCATCTTCTGGTGTAGAACATTTTCTGATTTTTCTTAGGATTGTCCATATTGAACCTTTTATCATCAAATGGTGTCTTACTAGGATTAGAACCTTGTTGAAGTGTTTTTTTTTAATCTTCTTTGCTAAAACCTTCCTTTTTTTATTATTATTAACTAGAGCTTTGTTGGGCTCAAAACATTATTGGGTCCTATTTGCTGAAGTCTTGCAATGCTCTTTCTTTGTTCAAACCCTGCTAGGTTTTTACTCAACTAGAGCTTTTGTTGTACTCGGAACCTTGTTGGGTTCTTATTTAATGGAGTCTTGCTGGAATTTTTCTTGATTAAAACTTTACTAGGTTTTTAATCAATTGGAATTTGTTGCGTTTTTACTCAACAAGAGCCTTATTAGGCTCAGAACCTTGCTAGGTGCTTTTGAGGAATCTTCCTTGTAAAATTCCTAAAAATATTTTATAATGCTTATAGAGTAAAACCTTATAGAAAGATTTTATGTAATAAACTTGTGAAAAAAAAGGTGTTTTTCTAAAGCATTAAAATTGAGAGGCAATTCTAGTGGGGATTTATTTTTTTTAAATAAAATGATCTTAATTTTTAGGCGACCTACCTAACCATGAGAAATTCATACATTTCTCAGAAATGATATCATTGTAATGGCTAACCTACCAATGGTAAGGAATTAAGAGATTTTAAAAAATGATCTCATTGCAATACCTGGTTGTGAGAAATTTAGAGATTTCTTGAAAATAGTCTCATTGTAATGGGTGACCTGCTTAGTGGTGAGAAATTCAGGGATTTCTTGAAAACTATCTCCTTGTAATGGATGACCTACCTAGTGGTGAGAAATTCAAGGATTTCTTGAAAATTATCTCATTTTAATGGGTGACCTACTCGGTGGTGAGAAATTGAAAGATTTCTTAAAAATGTTCTCATTATAATGGATGACCTACCTAGTGGTGAGAAATTCAAGGATTTCTTGAAAATTATCTCATTTTAATGGGTGACCTACTCGGTGGTGAGAAATTGAAAGATTTCTTAAAAATGTTCTCATTATAATGGATGACTTACGTGGTTGTGAGAAATTCATATATTTCTTAAAAATGGTCTCATGTAATGAGAAACCTACTCGGTTGTGAGAAATTCAGGGATTTCTCGAAATGGCCTACCCGATTGTGAGAAATTTAGATATGTCTTGAAAATTATCTCATTGTAATGGGAGACCTGCCCGATGGTGAGAAATTCAGGGATTTCTTGAAAATAATTTCATTGTAATGGATGACCTGCTCGATGGTGATAAATTCAAGGATTTTTTGAAAATTATCTCATTATAATGGTGACCTGCTCGATGGTGATAAATTAAAGGAATTCTCGAAAATGGTCTCATTATAATGGGTGACCTACCAGGTTATGAGAAATATAGAGATTTCTCGAAAATAGTCTCATTGTAATAGGTGACTGACACGACCAAAAGATTGATGTCTTCTCCCAAGTCCAGGAGTGTCGAAGTAATAAATAACCCGGCAAGACCGGAGTCGAACCACAGGGAGGTTTATTGTATAAATTATAGTTAACAACAACACAATAACAACAACAATAATAGTAGTAATAATAATAATAATAAAGAAGAAGAAGTTGATGAGAACTTTGAGTTGCAAGATTAACGTAAGGATTAAAAAATGATAACAACAAATGTCAAGGTTAGAGGATCCACTAATGGTACGTCAAACAAGTATAGTATAAACTCTTACTAATCAACTGGAAACCACACACAAAGGAGGTTCCAATCGGATTATAAATTGTTAACATGATTACATTAGTTATCTTATTCGAATAATGTTAATACTTGTAAATGTTGTCAAGCATTCATGATTATAACTTATGTTAACAACAAATCAAGTTCCTTTCATAGCTCAGGTGTCGGTTATACCATACAGTATGGGCTATGAAAGTGCCAAGTATTTGTT